>OLVT01000142.1_pt1 | contig 82012 bp, 130 predicted proteins | sample 1673241 | NCBI WGS metagenome assembly OLVT01 (sample SAMEA3178936, study PRJEB25190) | human gut metagenome | biome: human gut; feature: human-associated habitat; material: faeces | place: Austria | collected 2013
CCCATCCGGAAGCTTGTAGTAACTTGATGAGGAGCCGAAGGATTTGGAAGTTATAAATTAAAATAGTATTTTTACAAAAAATATGAGATATGATGTATTGGAAACAAGGCTTTTACGATGAACCTGTAGAGGGAAGCCTAGAAATAACAGATGAATACTGGAGAGAGCTTTTGACTGGGCAGGAGAATGGTTTGGAAATCCATGAAGATTCTAATGGGTATCCAATGCTGAGACAACATGTATATACCTTAGAAGAAGCAGTACAAATGAAGGAAATAGAAATTAATGCTTATGACTCTTCTGACAAGGTAAACTGTTTTATACTTGATGGGGAATCCGGATGGCTTAATAAAGCAGATCGAGCAGGATTAATCAACTCTATTAACATAGAAAAAGATGCAGGAAGAACCGAAACAAAAATTTGGTTTAACAATAAAAAACATCCTCTTCCAATAGATTTTGCTTTAGACATGATTAAAAAAATAGAATTATACGCTATTGACTGCAATGATACGACTGAAGAACATTTGGCTATTATAAAAGAATTTGCTACTGTTCAACAGGTACAGACATTTGATGTTACTAAAGATTATCCTGAAATATTAACGTTTAAAAGTAAAAAAGATGAAGAAAGTATTTTATAACTCATGGTTAGCTAAGGCTATCTTATTTCCACAGTATTCTACAATTACTATTATGGCTTGGGTATTTACTAAATATCGCTCCCTTAAACAAGCCATTATTAATCATGAATGCACACATGCCCGTCAATGGACTGAATTAGCTATTGCTTCAGGAATACTGATTTGGCTTGGAATATTGATCTTTGGTTATTCGGCATGGTATTTATTATTTGCGGCAGCAGTCTTTTATATTTGGTATGGATTGGAATATGGTATTCGTTTTTTGATTTCTACCATTTTAGACGATGGGTGTACGGCACATGATATATACAAAAGCGTTTCTTTTGAACAAGAAGCCCGTTTTTCTGAGGAAGATAATAATTATCTAGAAAATAGCAATTATTTTGCATGGACTAAATTTTTATTTAAATAATACATAATGGCATATACATATGACAGTGGAGTAGAAAGAGCAGTCTACTCCACAAAAAAAACAGGAAGAACATTGCCAAACGGGGCAACTGAGATGACCGAAGATTTTGATTCTGGTTTTTCCGGTCATGGCTTTAAAATATGGAAGACAGACGATGGATTTTATAAGATTGAAGCTGATGAATTAATGATTAGAAAATCATTAACAGCATTTGAACTTATCATTTCTCAGATACGTGCCATTAGAGGAAGTTATGCGATTACTCAAGGAAATGCGAAAATTAAACATGTTGATACTTATACAGAAGGAGGTAAAGGGTATTATCGTATTGAAATAGAAGATGAGGTAAATACTATATTTGAACATGATTTTATTCGCTGCCAAAAAGGGAATAAGGAATATCATGTAGAAGTATCTAGCGTACATCAAGGTTATATCAATGTTCTTATGAGTGAATTTACTTCAGGATCAGATGGTGTTGTGGTAAATCCTCCGGAAGCAGGAGATGAAATTGTACAATTTGGTAATTCTTCTACAGATGCTGCATACGCTAACCGACATTCGGCTATTTATATGTCTGTAGACAATGGCGAGCCTAAGATTGATTTAATGACTAACATCTATACAAAAAACTGGGATGATACATTAAAGGTACGTATAGGTGGAGATCTTCCCGGTACAGATGGAGAACGAGGATTCTTTGCTGTTAATGGAAAACTTATGGGTGTAGATGAAGCCGGAGAAACAGTATATCAAATTAATCCTGATGGTAGTGGTTTTTTTGCTAGAGGTAAATTTTCGTGGACAGCAGATGGTGCTCCTTCTTTCTCAGGCAGTATATTCCTTCGAATAGATAATAATAATGTATGGAGAGTAACTGAAAACGGAGAGAATATCATTGGTAATGAAGATGGAAAAAGAATAGTTATTAGTGCTAATAATTCTGAAATTAAAATATATGATGATGATAATAAAAATGTAATTCGTATAAATGGATCAAAAGTAAATTCAGTAGAAGAAATTTTCAATCAATCTCTTCCTACCATTAATATTAAAAATATTCCTGCAGCACTTCCGCAGGGTGAGAAACAAACACAAGTTAATATTACTGATTCTATTTATGTGGATGGCAATATCAGTATTGATGGTAAGTTTTCAGGCGGCTTTGCTTCCAGTGTTATAACTACTTTCATTGTTGAAATAATAGTTAATACTTACAGTGATTCTGCTTTGCAAAATTTAACGTATACGGACTATATATATTCAAGAGTTATTTCTAACACAAATGAATATACCTTTAATAATGAACTATTTACTGGTTTTTTAACTAAAGGATATAATGTAATAACATTAAGATTGGCAATGAGTACTTTGGCTAATCATTCTTTTTCTGTAAATACATTGACAATTACTCCTATTATTAATAAATATATTTCATCTATTTTTGCCAATGGGATATCTATAGGCACTTCTTCTAAAAACATTTTTTCTTTTATAAATAAATATATTAATGGAATTAATTCTATTGAAGGAATTATTTCAGATGGAAATAATGGAATTAGATTAGATGCCAATGGACTTCAAATTATGAGGAAAACCAATTGGGCTATGATTCCTTCTATAGTTTGTTGTGGAAGAGCGTATTCCACTACTTCTTCTGCATACATTAGTAAACAAAGCTCTTTTGATAATAGAACAGTAACAGCAACTAGAATCGGGTTAGGACTTATCAGATTAACTTTCCCCAAAGAATGGAGTGATGTAAACAATAGTAATTGTTATGTAATGCTTACTGGGATAGGGCAGTCTGTTGGAGGAGGAGCAACTGGCGCAGATGTTATGATTAAAGCCACTCTATCAGGATGGACTACACATAATGGAGCAAATGCAATACATGTCGCCTTATCTGATGATGCAACAGGAAATGATGGAGAATTTTATTTTGAAATAAAACGTTATTAATAATGAGAGGGGAGTATCAAGCTCCCCTTTCATTATTATGCTAACTTCTCCATTCTAGAGAGTTTTGGTTTTTCTACTCTTTTGGGTTTTGACCTGACTATATTCTTTTCTTTCTTGGTCTTTTCCCTTTCAATAGCAAGCTCTGCTTCTAGTGCCAAAATCTCGGACTTTTTAAAACCGATCTTCTGATTGCGGAACTTATGCTGTTTAATACCCTTTTTCTTCATGAGATTACTGAAGCCAACTCTATTAGAAGAATAATGAAGTATTCGCATGGCAGAATCGTAGTTAAGAAAATCATCTTCTCGTACATATTCGCTGTTTACTTTTTCAATACTATTAATTGCTTGTGCTAAATCGTTATCACTGCAATCCTCCGTAAATATGTCAAAGAGTCTAGGGAAAAGAGTTTCAAATAGAAACTTCTTAATACCGGATAGCTTTCCGATCTCATCTTTGACTAAATCATATGCCTCAGCCTTAATCTTTGCAATCTTATTTGAACTTGTACTCATAATTCTTTTTCTCTTTTTTTAAGTTTACGAACTTTTCTAAAATGAGCAATACCGAGTATTACTGTAATTATTATAGAAACTATCCATGTAGATGTTACTAACCAAAGATAAATTTCCGTATTAGGAATAATATCATATGCATTGTCAATGCAAGCTATAGAGTCAGTAAATACCATATTAACTGGAATAGCTCTTGCAAACTTACAATGGAATTTCTTATCTTCCGATGCAAGTATAAATAGACAATAATCCAATAAAATGACGTACCAGTCAGCGTTGATTAATACACCATTCCATGCATTTATATACACTACAATCATGTATATAGCAATAAAGAAAATTGTAAATCGAACTATAATTCTATTCATTACTTCTTTTTATTTACTACTAGTACAACCTTTTCGGTTAATAATCCCGGAGCCTTACTTCTTAGTTTCGGTTTTATTGCAGCCGAAGATTTGTTCTTCTTGACTACCTTCGTGGTTGTCTTTATCCGAACCGCTTTGGTCATTGTTATATTCCAAATTAATTAATAAATCTATAAAATGTTTTGCTTTCTTCAAATCTTCAAGTCCATTTTTATCTCTGAACCTCGTAATATACTTAACCACACTTCCTTGAAAAAAATCAAGTTTATTAGCATGAATGTACTCTATTGGTTGGATTGCATATTTTTTATAATGTGTGCCTCCTTCTTGGTAGTTTAAAGCTTCTATATATTCAACATTTGCGTTCGGATGATCAGGATATATCCATCCACCCGGAAATGGAGTTACAGAGCTTTCACTCCATATTTTCTGTTCCTTCTTGTTTTCCATTTTCTTCCTTTATAGCTTCTTTTTTGAAATCTTCAATAGCTGAAACAACATTGTTAAATTCTGTATCTTCTTCAGGAGTTTCATCCTGTAATGGTGTTTCTAATTTTTTAGCAAAAAAATCATTTTGTTTTTTAGAAAAATAATAAGCAAGATCTTGCCAAAGTCCATCATTACAAAAGCATATTAATGGTGTCATAATAAGACACATTGTTGCATTAATAAAGGTTGGAAATGCATCTTTTTCTTCATCAGATAATCCGCTATCATCTTCATGAGTATTTATGATATATTGTAATTGCTTATATAATGTCTTTTGCATTGGATGCACTACCATTTCGAATCCGGCAACCTTTACAACAATACAATTTTTCATTAAGATCAACTTAAAATGCCCAAAATCATACTCTTTTACTATATCATCTATTTGAAGATATACTAAAGTAGGCTTAATATCTAATTGACCTTTAATGGAAATTATATCATTAATTAATTTCTCTGCATGATGAGCATCATTACAAAGCACCTTTAACTTTTGAATTTTTGATTTAAAAGTCTTCTGCAGGTTTTCCCGATTTGTTGTCTCCTTCTGTTTCATTTTCTATTTCTGATTTATTTTCTTCTACTACTCCTTCTTTTTCTTCTTCATCATTTTTTTCTTTAGAAGAAATAACTTCAGAGGTTTTAGATATTTCCGGTTCAAACTGACCTAGCTGATATGCATCCATTGTACGCCATGTATTCATACGGGTAATCTGCTCTTTAATACAGCATTTAAGGAAATATTTCTTGACTTCTTCTTTTTTCATGGCATTGACTTCTGCCTCATTCATATCCGGATTTCGGCTAAGAATAAAATCAATCATGTCCTTTTTATTCTTTACTTCCGGAATGTATTTTTCAGTAAGGTATACATATGGATATATTCCGAGTAATTCATGATATACTCCTACTCCTCCGATTTCTTTTAAAACTCGGACTTCATCGTATGAAAACAAATCATGTTCAGCTATGGCATAGTCGATTTTCCCTGTTTTACGCAGTATCTTAACTATGGCTTTAACCCATGTTTTATCCGGATTATTAATTTCCGGTAATTGCGGCAATTTTGCCGTTGTCAACATCTCAAATAGAGATTCTTCTGTTACATTTCTCATTTTCCAAATAATTTATATCCAACTTGAAAATTATATAATGGCTTATTCTGATATATTCCGATGCCTGCTCCAAACGAAAGTGATTTTGGCGAATTAATGGTCAAGTTAATACTAGGTATCACTTTGGAATCATAGTTCGAAATTTGGGCGTTTAAATAGCCATCCCACGATTTTTTATAAATAGTTCTTATTTCGGTATTCGTTACCTTTTTTTCAATTGTCTTATTAAAGACGTTTATCTTTTCCAATGAGGGATTTACACCACGTATCCATGCCTCATATCGCCCTTCCTCTTTGTAATATTTTTCTTCAATCGGCAGAGACACTTTATTGGAATCCTTAATATAAACATATAACGTATCAATTATTTTTTTATATTTATATTTAGGAGATTCAATTGTTATTGTATCTGTTTTATAAATAGTAATGGTATCCGTTTTATAGATAGTTTTCATTGAGGGTTTCGACTGATCTAGAAAGGAGGTTACTATCCATGATAAAACAAGGATACCAATTACTATATATGGCAAATATTTATTCATCTAACATAGCATCAATGATATCAATCGTATCAACATATATATTACATTCTCTCATACATTGATCTATATCAGTTCGTGTACCATGAAATATTACTTGAATTAGATTATTAGTCTTTTCAGTCAAAGTATGAGCAAATTTATTTTTTAATAGCTCAAGTACTTGTCTATCTTTTGAGTTAGATTTACTTTTAGTATATATAATATCTCGAAGTCTGAAATTATCAATATCTTCATCTATTGATCTTGAATCGTCTTTGTACATATCTGCTAATGCAGATTTAAACTTTTCTACATCATTATCTTCGAACCATTTTTGAAAATCATCAAAAGTCTTTGGTTGTTGAAAGATGATCTTACCCTCTTTTATCCCTTTATTATATAAATAAAAAGGAATTTTTAACTTAGTTACGTCATCATAAACGTTTGATGACAAATGCTCGTTAATCTGCTTTAATGTTTTCATTTTTAAAGTGTATCTCTTGTTTGACCATTAATATTTTTTAATTTAAATGTAGCAATAATATATTTAATATCACCATAAAGTTGATCCTCAGAAGGAGTAATCGCTTCAATGAGTATAAAGTTAACATATTTGTTACGCACATCATCATGATAAATGATTTCTCCGGAACTAATGTATTCTACGAAATTATCGTAAGTTGCTCTACGATTGTCTCCTTTGAAAACTAGTGTTAATTCAAGATCAGTATTTTCTCTAATTGGCTTGCTTGCTTGATAATAATTCAATTTATCTGTTTCAGCAAAACTTTCAGTATATACAGATTTTATTTTTCCGTAATCTGAAAGACCTTTAAATTGTTTATATAGAAGTCCGTTCCAATGATTTTCTATATTATATTCGGTATCCTCACCAACCTTTTTCATATAAAAATTAGCCATTTGACTCCTCCTTTCCCATATATTTTTCAATTATAACATTTGGATTAATCACATCACCAGTAATCAATGGATCTCCACCATATATATATAAATAACACCGGGAATTTTGTCCTAATTCAATATTAATTTGAGATTTCCCAACAATATAAATTTTACATATAAGATAATCTGCTATTTTAAGAGTTGTATTTGAATCTATAACACATAGCAAGGTAGTCGATACATCAAATGCATTTTCGTTAAATTCACAAACCATAGCACTAGAATATCCATTTCCCTTAGCATTCTTATATTCACAGATATATTTCCCATTTATAAATGGCTTAAATTTCTCTGATATGTATTGTGGAGAAAGTCCCCAACCCTCACTAATAGACTGCGCCATATATGAAACGGCATTTGAGTCGCAAGCAAGTTCGAAAAGTTCTCGTTTGGTTTTATGTTCTGACCATTTATCAGTATAACCTTCACAAAGACTTCTTTTTATTGAATTTTCTCTAAATTGTTTTAAATCAGTCATCTTGAAAATGATTAATGCACAAAAATAAATAAATTAATCAACTAGACAAAATTTTGATTGCCTTTATTACGTCACGTTTGGATATTCCACGTAAAGTATGAGTTTTAATGAAATACCTTCGTTGACAAAGCAACATATCAGAATCATCATCAAGGATTACATAATTGGTCACATCTTCATGTTCTTTTAACCATTGATTGATTTCTAAACCACGACATGCAGCATAATGTGTTTCTCTTTCTCCATATTTGAAACCATACATTCTTGAAGTAATGCCTACAATATATTCGGGATACGGGAAAGGATTATGTCCGTAAACTTTTTCTTGATTTGTGATTTTTTCTAATGTCTGCTCCAAAGTATATCTTCTCCAAGAAGAAGAAATCACAATTTTAGCTCCGGTTGCATCACAAATCTGTTTAACTAGTTCGACCTTTTCATTATCAATCGCCCAATTACTTTTTAATGTGGTTATCACACCGTCAAAGTCGAGGAATATTATCTTCATATCAAATTTTATTAATTTTTGCTTGGTTAATACAATCGGTAGCCCATCCTACAATATATGCACAAGTCTCATCTTCACCAATATTAAATCCCATAGACATTCCTAAATCTTTATGTATTGCAGTAGCTACATGTAATGCTTCATGCGCCATATCCTTAACAGTCATATACTCCTTTTTTCTAAAAACGACACAGATGCCATAATCACCATTGTCACAGGAAGAGCATCTAAAAGTTATAGCCTTGTTATTATCAAAATCCTCTTGACTTATTTTACCATCATCACTTTCCCTATTCTCGAAATTTTCATTAATAAATAAAGCCGAATCTGTAATAACCACATATAACTTTCTTGGATATATATGATTTACAAAACAATGTATTTTATTCTTCATCTTCTAACAATTTAGAAATAAATATATCTTTTGCCTTAATCATAACATCAGTCGGTATATCAAATCTAGTCATTTCTGACATATAATCCCATGCATCTGCTACCTTTGCTATAAGATCATCTTCTACTATAGCTAATGCTCCATATGCTTTACCAATAGACACCGCTAAAGAAACATATCCCGTTGTATCCATTCTCTCATTTTTGTTCAAATCTAAAGTATTATCCTCGATATACTTTTTTGCTTTTTTATTCATAATGTTATTCTTTTAAAATGGTAATTCATCCGTTGGTTCCGAGAATGGTAAATTATCGCTTGAATATTCTCGTTGATAGCCATTATATATATGATCATTATTTTCTTTGAAAATAGGAATAGCCGGAGAAGGATTTTCCCAACCATAATGGATATTCTCATTTTCTTCATTCATAAAACGTCTGCTAGGAATATCATAATACATTCCACACATATAATCGACAATGCCATACATTCTGTTTTTAGCTACTTCTAATACATTGCCATAGTCCATCATTGCTGTTATCGCTTCTTTTCCAAAAAACTCTCCCCCTCTTTTTTCAAAATCCTTGTTAACACGATGAATGATAAATACATTAGATGCAGCATTAGTTAAATCAGCCGTACCGCTAATAGAATCCTTTCTTAAGAAGTCTACCTGTTTTCGTGGATGACATACTAATATCAGATGTATATTGTTCTTCTTAGAAAATTCGCATATCTGCAAAATAAGCTCTTTCTGTTTGTTATTCTTATCTCCTTCAAACAGATCAATATCTAGAGTAAAAAGATTATCCAAAATAAGCAACTCTACACCATTGTCAACCATTTCCTTCATATCATTAAATAGTTGCGCCCATTTGCTTCCATATTCATTGTTATAAAGGAAAAACTTATCATCAAGCCAATTATCTATCTTATCTATGACAGATGGATTTATATAAAATTTCCCAATATTCTTTCTTGATTCTAATAAATTCTCCCTTCCGGCTGCAACCATTTCAAGCCATGTTTTTAATACGCCCGGTACAAGTTCTCCACTCCATAATGCTGCTTTATGACCATTGTTCACAACATTCAATATCAATGTATTCAACCATGATGATTTACCACTTGAATTAGTACCTGAAAGTAGGGAAACCTCACCTAAATTTAGTCCTACAATAGCCCTATCTAAAGAGTGAAACCCTGTTTTTAGACTGATGATATTATTCAAATCTATTTTAGGTATATCCTTCATTCTAAACCATTTTTTGCCTAATTCAGGACTCTCTTCTTTTACCTTCTGTTCCTTTTTAGACGTATATTGATTTCTTTGATATGGGATAGCAGTATTATGTGCTTGCGATTTAATGTCGTAAGCATTAGGTTCAAATTTCAATCTTAAATCTCGCCATGTGTACTGACTACATGAATTATGAAAACATGTAAATCCTATACCATCTTTAGATACAAAAATAGCTGAATCAGGAGCTTTGTGAGATGGATTAAATGGACATTCAGACAGGACTATTTTTCTTGTTCCATCGCCCATTGTTATATCCTTATGAACTTTTATACCATAATTGGATATAAAATTATCTATATCAAATTGCTCCCTATTCCCTAAATTATACCTATTTATAGGTTCAGTCTTAGGTAACATATCTGCCAAATTCTTAAATAATGATATATCATTAGACTGTATGCATTCAGGTACAACAAGTATTTTACTTAACCTATGCGGTCTTTTAGGTGTATTTCCTCCTTTTCTTGAATATGTACCATACAATTTTGTAACTCTTGCCGGATTAAAGACTTTCAAGTCTACATCTACATATTCATCAGTGAATTTACTTCCCAAATATTTAAGGAAATTAGATAATATCAATGTGTTTTCAGGAGTATTTTCTAATTTATCAACTTTAAACATTAGATGATAACCATTTCCTGACATAGACACTATAGGAGAAAAGAATCCTCTTTCTCTCAAAAATCTCCTAACAGACAAAGCCATCTGCCTTGCTCTTTCTAATTCTTCATCAGTCGTAGCTATTTCCTTTACACCTCCTTCTCGTACTGGATCTAAGTCTACTAATACCCAATTCCTATATTTGATATCATTATCTTTTATAGCTTCACAACCCTTAATCATTTTGTTATATTGAGGGTAGCCATCCATAGCATCTTTTAGTTGATTAAAGATAAAGTAAATATTGTATTTATCATCAAAACGCAATATATTTTCTATTGCCTTATCTGCATCTCTAAATATGCCGGAATAAATATCATATTTGTTGAGAGGATTGAATAATCTAATCTCAAATAAATCTGTATCAGAATCCCTAAATACAGAAAGAGTCCTTTTTATCTCATTAACGTCCATTAATCATGATCCCATTTTTGTTGTTCCTTATTCCATACATATTTCCGTCCCTGACAAAATACTGTTGCATTATCCGGTCGAGTATCTTTTGTATATCCATCACAAAGATTATCAAAAGCCCACGGATAAAAGCATATATATCTTTGTGATGGCTCATTCCATCGAACATCTGAGCCATTGGTGTTAGGATGATATTCATTTTCATCATAGTCAGGTTCATCAGTAAATAATTCCCATGAGCGATTATTTATATATGTTTGAAGATTCTTAGGATTAGGATAAAAAGAATCAGCATCTATTGCTTCTTTCCTTTTTCTATTTTCAGCATCTATTGCTTTGTTTAGTATTGGAATAACATCATGCCAATCCTTATGCTTCTTTACTAATAAATCCAATTCTGTTTTCAGACCTCTTTTAGCACCGGGATATTTTTTTCGAAATTCTTCAAATACTGATTTCTCTTCTTCTGTCGGATAAAAAAGCACTTTCTTAGATACGTTAGTATCTTCTTTTTTATATGTATTACTATCTGTATGTTTACTATATGGTATTGTCGCTTCATTTTGATAATTTGCATTCTTCATTTTGCTAATATCGTAACCTTCATTTTGAAGAATCGAAATCGCTTTATCACTAAATGCATACCAACACGTTCTGTCAAGTTTATTTTTATTAAAATTTCCTTTAATTAAAAAGTCACATTCACAAAGAAATTTTAAACTTCTCTGTATTTTAGTCTCATGAATATATGGAAATAAATCAGATAATGCTTTTTGGGTATTATAAGTCCAATAATGTCCATCGTAGAGATGTTTGTTATTAACAGCATTTTTATTTATCCAAAAAAACATATTATGGATAAGTATGGCTTCTTCTATTCCATATTCTTTTGCTAATTGTACATTGAATTGATGTTCCATATAATTGAATTGATGTTCCATTAGTTAATAATAAACAAGCGGAAGAGTTAATGGAACAATCCTCTTATCATTCGGTCATGACTCCGAACTATCCGCTTATTTTTAAATAGTGGGAAAGGCAAACTGCAAAACCTATTCCACTCTACAAATATAGATATTATTCTAGATAAATCTTTGCTGATAACATAATTTAAGCTATAAAAGGACTATTCAGCGCAATTTCCGTATCTTCATCCGGATTTTCAATGAATATAGGCTGTCTTTCTCCAGTAACAGCTAATATAACATTCTCAGAATTAATGCCATTTATCGTAGAAATTATATATGATATCGTAAAGTTTATAGAAATATTAGATCCTCCATCAGCCTCTATAAAATCTTTCATTTTTATGTTTCCTTCCCAATTCTCAGAAGAAATATTAAGACCTTTTTCACTAAAGGCAAAATTAACAATTCCTTTGTGTTTAGAGTCTTGAATATTAGCAGCCTTTTGAAGACAATTCAATATTTGCTTTTTATTAACTGTAATTTTAAACAAGATCGGATATTTGAGCAATGAATGGAAATTGGGCATTTTATATTCCAATTTTCTGACCATTATCATTGTATTGTCACAAATAATAATAATATTATTTTCTCCATTTTTAATAGTGACCTTATCTTCTTTTTTTAAGGCTTTTACAATACCACCAAAAGAATTCTTTGGAATACCAAACTGAGTTGTGATATTGTTATTTTCCAATTGCATAGAATCATGATACATTTTAAATCCATCTGATGCAAATACATTGACTTTCCCTTCTATGATATCAATATTTAGACATCCCATAGAAAGTTTCACATCATCTAAATCACCAAGATACTGGTTGCTATTATTTATCCAATATGAAAGTAAATCAGCTTGAATATCAAAAGCATCAGACCCTTTATCGCTATTTAATTTCGGATACATATTTGGATCATCACATGGAAAAACTACAGATCCAGTATCTGTGGATATAGTAGATGAAATTATTTTTTCTCCTTCTACTGAACTTAATTTCTCTATTATTTCAATAGAAATATATTGATCTGATAGAAGAGATATGTAACTTACAAGATTATTCTTGTTAATGCAAAAAGTACCATTTTCAACATCTGCCTCAACAGGACATACCGTTTTTATAGCATTCTGATTATCATATGATAAGATCCATGCCTTATTCTCCTTAATTTGAACTCTTATGTCCTCTAATATTGGAAGTATTTTTTTGTTACCGGAGAAGCTACCGCCAATTTCGATAGCTTCTAATAATTGTTTCCTATTAAATTTTAGTTTCATTTTCTTTTGCCTCTTTTTTTTCAGCCAGTTTATATATAATAATCGCAGATAATGCCACTTTTAATTCCATTATACCTTTAATCTTATTACCGAATTCATCTATGTCTATTTCCATTTCGCCATTAAATGAATCAATAATATTTACCATTTCTTTATCACATCCTGATAAAAGAATAACGCTTTTTATAAAATCACTATCAATACGAGTTTTTATTACAATTTTATTCATCGTTTTTAAATATAAAATTATTACAATAATATCCAATGTATCCCGGTTCTACAAACATACCAATTTCTGTGGTTAATTCGTTACTATATTTAATATATACCTGATATCTCATGCATATATCTCTGATTGGACAATTCTCTCCAGTGCAATGTGCTACATCATTCATCAGTACCTTCATTTAATACTTTAATATTGATTAATTTTTCTATGGTATCAATTTTTTTATCAAGATCGCATGCTTTCCTTAAGTTTTCTCTTTTCATTTTTTATCCTCCATAATTATAAAATATACTCCATCAATTTTAACATATGGGATTTTTTTATTCTTAATCCATGATGTTACTGTTTCCCTGACAACTCCTTTTAGTTCAGCATAATGACGAACTGTTTTTAATTTTGTTATATCTACTTTCTCTATTTTCATTTTTATTCTCAATTAAAATGGTCTTGTATTCCAATAATTACGTCAATGCCCGAAACAATCGCATCGGTTTCCATCATTTTCCTTACGGACAAAAGCAAGATTGTTTCTATCAATCAACGGCTTATTGTAAGGATATTGTTTTACTCTGATTTTATAGGCTCGTAGAGCAAGCCTACGATTCTTTATTTTATTCATCTCTATGTATGTTTTGAATTAATCGACTCTTACAATTTTGCCACTCTCTAAAATCACATATAACTTGCAGTTGTAATCAATAGAGCTTGCCCATTGATGCGCATATCTTACATATTGATGTAGCTTATATCTGCTTGGGTCGGAAAGCATCTTTTTTCTAATCCTTTTTTTCATTTCTATTCTGTTTTACGTCATTAATAACTCGGATTAAGAACATATACATCGCATTCGTGGCACAAGTTGCATTCCTTTGTTTTATCTTTAAGACACATACTTTTAGTCTTTTCCGGATAATGCCAATCAATAGAACTACAAACAATTAACTTAATATGGTCTAATTCTAAACTATTCGGACAATGTTTATTGAGAAAGTCTAAATCCTCTTTGATTAGTTTCTCATACGCACTCTTATCAATCTTTATGCTCATATCTTATTTGTTTTGAGCCTTTTCAGGCTACGTTAATATTCATTTTCTCTTTCATGAAGGATAGGATGTGCGCAATCACATCGACCGTCCAACCATTACCAAGCATCCGGTACTGCTGTGTGTCGGAGCATTCCCATTTATACCAATCGGGGATCGTTTGCAATCGGGCGCATTCGGTAGGAGTCAGACGACGTATTCTTGCAATCATGCCGTCCCTTAAAATCCTCACATAATTGTCATTATCCCCCATTTTATGGACACGTTGATTAATTGTCCTACATTTCACTGCGAATGGAAATTCAAATGGTTCAAACTTATAGGGGGTGAAAGTTTCCGTTTTCTTTCTTGATGCAAGACAGGAGACCATTTTATCACTCAGATAAAACTTATCGTCCACTTCATCTTCAAGTATATCTTTCAACAAGACTCCTTTATCCACAGGCTGCGGTATGTCCGAATGCAGCTCACCAAACAGTCCATTTCTCCTCGTCCGGATATTCGTCCAATATATGCGCCTCCGATTCTGTGCTGATACCAAGGCGGAATTGATATGCACACCATATACACCGATAGCCTCGCTTAATACCCTTTCCCATTTCTTACCCATTTCTACGTTTTCCAACAAGAACAGCACATTCGGATTGTATTTACGAATATCGGTTAGGATACGCATATACTCCCAAAACAGATAAGACTCTCCTTCGAATTGAATGCCTTCCTCTTTTAATTCCAGGTAGCGATTTAGGGTGTATATCTCCTCTTTGTCGGCAGTGGACATCCCGACACGTTTTCCGGCAAAAGAGAATGACTGACAAGGGCTGCCACCTATCAACAAGTCAATAGGCTCCAACTGAGATACATCTACCCGGTTGACATCTCCGAGCTGAATTGTGTTCGGGAAGTTCAGTTGTGTCTGCTTGATGGCATGCTTGTCTACCTCGGATGCGTAGTACTTTTCCGGGATAATACCAAGCTGTTTTAAGGCTATTTGCCTACAACTCATGCCGTCAAATAAACTAAGTACTTTCATTACTTTTTTTATTTATCGTTCTAACATACATTGTTCACACAGATGCAAAAAATCGTTTCCTCGCAATTTTGAAGCAACTTCAGAGGATATATCATAAGCAAGCTCGCCTAATTCTTCACCTAAATAATAGGTATCATCTTTAAGACAGGCAAAATCTTCATCATTCTCAATTTGCTCTTTGAAGTAGGCAAAACCAGATTCTTCATCACTAAATAAATCAATCCATATCCAACTACTTTTGTTGATACCGTCAAATTGACGTTTGAGTAGTTGATATACTACTTTCAAGAAATCTTCTTTCATAATTACTTCATTTTTAATCATTAGTTAATTACTTTTGCCAACTTATTAAAAGCCTTCTCTTTATCAAACTTAATCCCATCTTTGAACTCTAATATCAACTGCCAAAATTGTTTTTTATAAACATCACCTGCTTTATAGTCAGTTTTATAATGACATTCCTGCGGGGTAGTCATTTCCTTAAATGTATTCATCGCATTAAGATATGTGGCTCCCCATTCTGTGAGCTCTACACTAACGGTATCATTCAAATCTATTTCTATTAACTTACAAATCTCTATTTTGTGAGTTTCTTCCTTTGCAACAAGAGCAGCTTGTAAGCTCTCTATCTGGTCTTTTAGAATTTCGATTTCACTCATATTTATCTTGTTATTAATCAAACAGTTTAAATTCATACACCCATACATAAGGATTGCTTTCCCATGTCCCTTTGCCCGAAACTTTGTCTATCAAAGCGGAAAAAGCATCACGAGGAGTATTATATAGTCCGATATGTTTTTTATCGGAAGCACCAACGAAAGAATAGGCAATACCGCCATTCCCATTTGCAGAATCAAGCCTATAAATTCCTTCTTTCATGCAATCTTCATCGCTAATGTCCTGTAGGCGTTCAACCTTGATGTCGGTGATTTCGATATGGTGGGGCATCAGATCGGCTTTCACAAACATCTTGTTAAAAAATCCGCTTTTCTTTGGCATTATAGGATAACCATCTTCGTCTAATTCGTAATCGGGAATATTACCACAATCCTTGTAGCTTTGTGCAATGGCAACTACTTCGCCAACTTTATATTTGGGGAGAATTTGTCCGCCATCAATCATACGTTCATCTTCGTCATACATACATATTTCAGTGACTTTACCAGAAGGTCTCTTACATACAAAATATCCTGCAACGTTTACACCTCTAAACTTTAAAGGATAAGTAACTATTCTTCTCGTCATAGTCTTCCGACCTTCTAACACAGCTTGAATTAAGCCAAATCTATCATTGAACATTATTTTCTTCATACCTTTATTAGTTTTAACGCTTTCTGTATTCCAGCTTCTAACGCTTCTTCGTAAGTATCCCACTGACCACCATCGTTAGGACCGTCGAATATACCGGCAGCTATAAAAGTTCCATTATCAGCCTTGCATATATCATAACCATAACCACAAGCGTTTCTAATGATGGAAATATGTAGGTTCTTGGTTTCACGTAGCCACTTTTGAGCAACAGACTGAGTAGGGAAATGATAACAACTGAATCCTTTCTCTGTCAGCGACTTTAAAGTATCCAATGTTACAAATTTTTCATCCATAATTATTTCTGCTTTTTAAGTTCTTTCAATACTTTCTTCGCTATCTCATAACCATTCAATGGCCAACTGGTATAAACATCATCTGTGTGTTCATCGTAATGGTTGGCGTATACGTATTCCTTCAAGTTTTCACGAAAGGATTCACCGTCTAAACCTTCATCATCACAATCATCGTACATTCTCAATTTATGAGCTACCTCCTCACATTCTCGATGTGTAACAAAGTCATATACGATCCTGTCATAGACATTTGTCTGACGAACATACTTTTGTCCCGGCTGTATCTTGCAACCACAGAAATCACATATGTGTTCTTTTTGGGCTGTTGGGTAAGTTACTTTTAGTATTGTTGGCATAGTTATTTATCATCTTTAGTTATCTCCTTATATAAATTCCATAATTCCTGTTCGGTATAATCTTCACAAGAAATATCAAGTCTCCACGTCCATCTATCATCAAATCCACCTGTATAATATCCAAGCCCCATTCTACTTATTTTATTAAGTAGTTTTAAAGGTGGTGTAGTACCACCGAGCAAGTTGCACAAATCTTCTTTATTAAGTTCTACTATCATAGTTATTTCTCTTTCTTTAATTCTTCACAATGCAACTTATAAGCATAGGCAAACATCTTCAAAGTAACAGGCTCAAAGTGAAAATCTGCTTGTTTACCTTCTACTACAACAGAAACACATAAATCTCCATCACAAAAATCAATATATGCCATAGCATTGTCATTCCCTTTGATAGAAAAGGTTTGTGTCTGTATACTATCCATGATTCACCTCCTTTTCTAATATTCGTTGCAATGGATCAAAACTCTCATTTACTTGTTGTATTCCATCTATAGCATCTCTTATATTGGCACATTGCAAACTACTTAAAGCATTTGTCATTCTAAACGCAGGATTTACCATACAAATACCAGTAAGAGCATCAATCAACTGTTCTTTGCTTAGTTGTTTTAACTGATCCTTAATTGTATTTCGCATTTCTTCTTCACTCATTGCTATTCCTTTCCTTTAAAGTGTTCTATTAGCTCTTCTACGGTTGCCTTGTGCGAGGGGATACCCATAGAATCAAACTTATTCTTAGGAATTTTCCATTTATCCATACAGCATTTTAGGAGTGCTCCCTTCTCTATTATAGTATCAGGATAGTTAATACTTCCAAGCCTTACTTCTGTCACAAAGAACTGTTCTTTATCAGTATCATCCCTCAATGCGGCAAGAGCTAGAAACAAATCCTCGTTGGTTCCACAGTCAATACGTCCGGCACAGTCGTAAGTCCTGTAAGGATCTTTATCATCAAACAGAGTAGCAGGAATAGAGTGATAATTCTCCAAATTTGAAGCGGTAGATAAGCATTCTCCATCTTCGATAGATAATAAAGGTTTATATCCCAACGCTTCCAATCTCTTCCGAAGCTCCAGTGTATTCTTTCTTATAAAACAAGATGTTGTAAATCCCATAGTTAGTCTTCCTCCAATTTCTCTAAAAGCTCTTTTGCTCGTATTTTACAATACAGGATATTATCAATTATCATACCATCCATGCTTATATCTGCATGAAAACTCTTTATCGTTACCCATCCGTACCATTTTTTAACCTGTACGTCAAATATATGATCTAGCAAACCATATATATTTATTCTGTATTTTTTCATTGTTTTCTTTTTTAGTAATCATAAAGTTCAACACAATCTTCACACTCTATTACATCTTTCACTTCATCGTCAAAAATGTCTATTCTCACAGGTTTACTTTTATCTTCTATTTGAGATAAAATGTCTATTAATTCTTGTACCGTCATATTAATATATAGCTTATGTATTTATTATTTCTGAAAATGTTTTTAGATATTCATCTAAATTCTCATAAAGTTTTTTTTCTCCGGATTGTAGAGCATATCCTTCTACAAAAAGTTGAAATGCTCTTTCTGCGGCTGAAAAGCAACAAGCATATCCTGCTAAAAAATCCTCCTTTGCATCATTAAATCTTTTAGCATAATCGTCATCATCTATTTCTTTCAAGGTTTTCATCCTGAAAAAAGTCTTGTGATCTGCATAAGCATAAGCCTCTTCATTTTTATTCATATCTTTTTATTTATTAGTTAAACATGGAACAAAAGTAATTAATAAATTCGGTATTCCTAATACACAAGTGGTAATTAACTATACTTTAACATATACACATAAAAAGAGAGTACTACTATCACTAGCAGTACCCTCTCCCGTAATTATGACCAAATCCTTGTATGCGTCTAAGCCAGCCAATTACTAAAACTAAACACAAGCCACAAATAAAAAAACTAAAAAATGTCATCTAACGCCTTAGAATCAGTTTGAAATTTTAATAGCAATATATAGACAAAACAACACAGTATGAAATATCGCCTAAACGCACCACAAATATAAAACATACTTTCGAATATACAATAGGTATTTCTCTTTTTAACAAAAAAATAGGAATCCAGTGCATACTAAACTACTGGACTCCCATAAATATCAATGTTTTCTACACATTACGCCACAAATATAGCAAAAAACGAGCACTATTTCACAACAGCACCCGTTTAAAACAAAAAATATATGAAATAAACAGATAATTTCAATGCAAATATAAGAATATTATTCAATATACAAAAAGTAGAGCAGTCTTGGCGGTGACTGCTCTACTTGGGGTATAAAACAAGTTGTTGTAAGGTGATGTAATAGAATCGCTATCACAACGGTCTTTCCATCTAATCGCTTCTTTGAATAACTAATGGCGCAAAAATAAGAACTTTTTTGATTATACAAAAACAAAATAGATATTTTGCGATTTTTTTTGCACAAAAAAAGTAGAATAATCTTTTGCGAAGCCTCTTCTACTTATAAAATAAGGTCGGTAGTTAAACGAGGTGTTATTGGAGTATATCATTATTGGTCTAGGAGACACATGCAGAAATACATAGATGAATTTGTCTACAGATTCAATAGGAGAGAACTTACAAATAGAGAAAAGTTTGACCGACTTTTAGAGAACTTAGAGTATAGATTAACTTATAAAGAATTAGTATATGGAAAATAAGAAACAAATATCACACGAAGGGGAACTTCACTTAGGTGGAATGTCCATACCTTGTTATATTTTAGAAGATGGTACACGTGTATTATCAGGTAATGCAATGCAAAATGCTTTAAAATTGCAAGATGAATCAGATAATGCATCAGGCACACGCTTGGCCAGATACCTAAACCAAACTACGCTTAAACCATTCATATACAAGGATAAAGCACCTGGCCATTTTGATCCTATTGTTTGTTATAAAGGAGAACAAAAAATAGCCTTACCATCTATAGTATGGTATTTGCAATCGGAGCTAATAGTTGGTTTGAAATTGGGGTCAGAAGAATACCCGCTAGAAGTTTGAATTTCATCATACATCGCTTGCTCTTTTTCGTATTCTAATACAGCAATCGAATCGGCTACTCTAATTGAATCTTGCAATGCCTGTTCGGAATTGCTTTTCTTCATATTGCAGCTAGAGATGAATAATACTGATGCTGCAAGAATAAAAATCTTTTTCATACCCTTTGTGTTTTATTGGTTAATACTAAAAAGTCAGTTTATTCAGCAATAACCATACGCAAAGTCACAAGAAAGCGTAGACTATCACCCATACGCCTTCTTGGCTCACCACAAGCCACAATACATTATGGGGGAAGTCTACGCCTATATGGTTTCAACTCACCCAATATGTATTGGTTCATTTATAGCTCGTTTTATTTCCGAGGTGGTGATTCAGAAGGCGATTGAGCTATTTTTTCTATGTAAAATACATTACTATACAATAATGCGCAGCAAAGTTACGAATTATTCCGGAAGGGGTGAACGTTTTTGTTCACTTGTTGACTTATTTTATAATAAAATTTGCAGATGTTATGTGAGGACGAAAGCATGAAATAATGATTAGTTTTGCACACGAAAAAGTAGAAGAACCCACGCAAAAGTTTCTTCTACTTCATTTGAACATGATGGTGATATGGTCATCATCAGACGTAGGAGTGGATATACCAAAATGCCTTTGTTCACTCATTTAACTGTTATCTTCATGAAAAAAATAAACTTTATGCAAATGTATAAAAAATATCCGAATCAACAAAGACTCATGCCCTTTTTATTAAATTCATTAAAACGAATCATTGCCTGTTCCTCAGTATTTGATTCATATGCCCAAATACCGAAACTCTTGCTCTTCGGATAACTTATGCAATCAAACTGAGTATTCTCCTTACGTCTGAACACCTCATAACTCACCGTACCACTCTCTATATGCGTCTTTTTATAAATATAAGCGTAAGGAGACTTCGCAATCTGCTCAAAATCATAGCCTCTTACCTCTCCTTCACCGGAGAAATGCATCTCTAGCTCTTTCATTCCTCTACTTTTTTGAATATAACAGATTTTTTATCCGGTCTATATCTTCCACTACAGTTCCCTACTGTTCCACAATTAACATGGCAGGATGCTTTCCCCCAATTTTCAAAATAGCATCCTTGACATAGTGGTGCGTTATCCTCCTCACACCTCAATCGTACAAGACCATATGAAAAATCCTCACCTATCTCAAAATAAGTTTTCTTTTGCTTCTTTTGCCCACTTTTATTAATTGATGATATGGCATAATGTTTTCTGATTAATTCCGAGGATTTTTCATCATATTTCACAAAAATAATGCCTTTGTTATCACTCCTCTCATGAGAAGAACAAGGACAGATATTAGGGGGACATGGTTTAGAAGCATATTCGCCACTGTAAAATTCGCATCCTTCACATTTTTCGCTTTCTTCAATTCTATATAAATCACCTTTATACTCAACAATATCACCAATATTCGCATCATTAGACAAAGGAACAATGCGATTAGGTAGTTTTACAAAATAAACGGATTGACGATCACTTCTATTATTCATTCCACAATATCCAAAAACCTTCAAAAACTCAATATATCCACAGAGCAATGAACCATTTAAGACACAATCATTTATGCAAATATTATACTTCTTATCCTCTAAGCACTGATATAAATCACCTTGATATAAGAAAACTTCGCCTACTTTTCTTTCAGGTATGACATTATTTACCTTTTTAGTATCAGAAGCAGCACCCTCTTTCCTTACCACTTCCTTAAAAACAACACCAGTTCCATCCGAGCGGTGAAGCATAGCACATTCACCAACAATAGGTCTAACCGCATCACAAGACTCAAAATCGCAAAAATAACAGTGCAAACAGCTATCACCTGCAACACACTCCAATTCAATCTTACCACAGGAAAAACTTTCTCCTACAGCATACTCATTTTTTAGTTTTTTCTTCTCTTCCATAAAATATAAATTTAAATTAAATACATATCCGCCATTTTTAAACTTTATACCCAAAAGGCAAGGGAACGGTCATATTTTATAATAAAACCCGTGATTTGGCTTAATGGGTAAGCGAAAAACGAATATCCGAGCGCAAATATAAGAACATAAAATAGAAAAACAAGAAAATAACACGATTTTTACAGAAAATATATACGAGAAACAAGCGAAGACGGAAATCACCGCTTCGAAAAAGAAACAGAAGACGCCCAGTCGACAGGAACTACTCGAATTTTTCGAGTAGTTCATTATCCAAATAAAAAAAATAAAAAAATAAAAAAATAAAAAAAAAAAAATTGTGCGGAGGCGGGGTTCTAGACGGCATGGCAAAAAGCGGGGTGGGGTATGCAGCAGGGTAGGCATGGGATTAGCAGGATATAAAAAAAGGTTTTTAAATAAGCAGAGAAGCTATTATTAATCCTTCTGCTTGATTTTAAACGTTCAAACGATTAATATATCTTATCTAAGATTTAGCGCCCTTATACAGCTTTATAATGCGTCTAATACGATGGTTTGGTGTTTTGGGAAAGTACGATTTTTTTGTGCTATGCTCATTTTTATGACTAATATACATTTTATGCTAAAAAACATATTGTTTGCTTGCGAGAGCGAAAGCGAGCGCACTATTTCTACAATCTTCCTCCTCCTCTCTTCATCTGCTTCTTTTTTCCTTTGTTTATTTATCCTTTTTCTCGGCAATTCCTTAACAATAATTAAGTTAATATTTTTAGCATTTTCCTTATTAAATAAGGTATTAATCTTTATGTATATACTCTTTATATACTAACACAGGTATATACACTATATGTTATATATATAATTATATATCATATATCAATGTCTATATAATATATATATACTCATTATATTCGTATATATATATCATCTATACATTAGATATATGCTATTTTGTATGTATAATATAATACGTATTTATCACGTTGTGATGTTTCCGTTAATTACGGTAAAATCGTAGTTATGTATGTTAATCTAATAGGGCATGTGTTTTTCTATTATAAACGTTTGTTAATATATCATGTACTTTTATACAAGTTACGGATATACGTCGTATATTTGTAATGTCATCAAGAGAGAGACAGACGTTAAATATTGAAATATTGGTATTAGCTCTTATCTTTGGTTAGCTAGCTGTTGTGTGCGTGCTTAAACACGATATAATCGTAAAATGACGGTACAATAATCACATCTCTTTATTACTTATTTTACAGCTTATCAGCTACATTGGTTAATATCATAATAGTCGTTCTTATCGTATTGGAGCAGGTGGTGAAATTGATGCATAATAGCATCCTTAGTAGATGTAAATCCTGTAGAGTCAAACAGCACATATGACTATAAATATATTGCTATAAATACCCGAAATAGACCGACAGAGTAGGGGATATAGAGTGCTTGATAAACACTATCCTATAAAAAAGTCACCGCAAATAATCGTCTTTGAGCAGTAAGCATACGAGCTAGGCGTTCGTACTGACTTAGTAGCATGAATAACAGTAATGTGATATAGGATAGTTGCTATAATGTAGCCGTAGAATGTTCCAAGCCATTTTTAAAAATACAGAGGATAGCAATTGATTACTAATAACTAAAACATAAAGCCATGAACGGGATTAAAGCTCTTCAAATTCAGAGAATAGAAAAAGAAATGAGAATGAGATTAGCAGTAACATTAGATGAAAAGCAAATCAGAAGGATTAAGCGAACAGATAAGGAATATGTTTATCTGTTCGCTTGTTGTTTGGATGAAGATGATAATGTTGCTGTTACTGTTAAATGCAGTAATAATTATGAGAGAGGATTGCTCAATCAATACGAAGTAATCCTATATTCGGAAGTTGTAAAACAAATTTTGAAAACATTGAAATTATAAATAGGAGGAAACATGTATAAAGTTGTAATAACCACCCAAGATGGCAGGACAATATATTGTAAGGCAAAAAACACAAGAACCATTATTTTTGCCCAGTTGCCTTATTCTTTCATCGTTAAACATAACGACCATCCGTTTTTAGGTCAATTCTATTACGGTGAGAAAGGTATTAATCCTTATTCTGAGGCATATGTAAGGATTCAGCAATTAGAGAAACAATACCTTCTTTCTAGCGTTCCAAAACTTCTTGGAGCTAGTAACAATTAAAAATATAAGATTATGAAAACAGAAAAAAATTACATCATCGAATTTAGAAATATGAAAGCAAATTACAGGGTTAGATTATATAGCGAATTCACAAAGAGAAGCAGAACTATAAAATTGTATCAGATGGATTTCGGTCAGCTAGCAGAATGGATGAAAACATTCGAGCAAACAAAAGGATTGGTAATAAAGAAAATAATTAACGTAAGCATGTAAGATGATGAAATCAAAGGTAGGACAATGTGAGAATATTTTACAATAGGAATTTTTGCAGTAAAACCATAAATAAACATAAAATGGAAGCAATTTATAAAAATAAGCCTATTTACCGACAGGCTTACATATTATCAGAAAGATGTAAAGATTTAGGTATTAAATTAGTTTACAATCAAAGAAATAAAATGGTATATATTTCTTTGTTGAATGCTCCTTCGATGGTTGAAGGTATTGAAGAAGCAGAACAGACTCTTGTATTATGTCTTAGTAATTTTTCTGACGTTAGAGACCATATCGAACATATAGCGAATGTATATAAGGATAGATACAGGTCGTATTATAAAGGGAATAATGAAATGCTTAAATATATTGAATAACATGAAAACATATTATATATTTTTATTTTGCGTATATCTTCTTTTATCCTCATGTTCAAGCGTAACGAACAATTCTGTGCTAGAATATGAAGTAATAGAAATTGAAAATTGTGAGTATATCTTAGTTAAATCAAAAACATATGGGATTGGTTTATCTGTAACATCGATTACTCATAAAGGGAATTGTAAATATTGTAGTGAACGAAATAATATGAAACGATGACAACAAGTGAATGGAGAAACATGATAATAGGTTTAATATCACTTATTGCTGTTTTATTGAGTCTATATTTTATAGGAAATGTTATTATTTAAAAGGAAATTGACATATGAAAAGTAATAGAAAAAGAACAGTATTATCTAATAAATTAGAGCTTGTTTGTAGTGCGATGAATAATAAAGTATATTATTCGCTCATTGAACAAAAGAGAATTAATCATCGCAAAGAAGTGATGAGTCAATTAAATTAACATTCCGAGGAATATCTCGGTATGACATAAATGATTAATAAATATAAAAAACTAACATTATGAAAGCAACAGATTATAAAAATAGCGGATATACTCATGTTCTAGTAGAAATCAATAACTTTGCGAATGAACCTTTAATTGCAAAAGGTTTTAAAAATTATAAGGACATGAGAAGATATAGAGATAATATGAATTTGCAAGAATATTTTTCTAATATATCATGCATCATGACTGTTAATCAAGCAATAAAGAAAGGGTATTAGTATGAAAGCAAGACATTTACTAACAGTAGAAGGAGATGATTGCCGTATTCTTTATGATAAATTTTCTCATAATGAGATTGATGCAGATGATATTGTAAAAAAATATATTGACTATTTTGAGGAGGAGTCATATACGGAAATTGTTATTGAAAGTATTTTTAAATCTCTTAGGAGAACAATAGATAATAAATACTTTATTTCGTTTGACGAAACAAGTGATTCTTTAGATATATACAAGATATGTAATGAAGAGTAAAAATGTTTTATTTACAATATAATACAATGAAAGCAGTATATATTCGTTGCTCAACAGATAAACAGGATTTTTGTCAGCAACAGCATTGTATAAATCAATATTTAGAACGAATAAATGAACCGACCGATTTATATACAATTCAGGAAAAAGTATCAGGAACGGTTAAACATACAAAGAGAAAACTACATGAACTATTAGAACTTTGCGAGAAAGGGTCTACTATCTATATATCAGAGCTTTCCCGTCTAGGAAGAAGCATGAATGATTTATTTTCCATAGTAAGTTATGCAGGAGAAAAAGAAATTACTTTAATCCAATGCAAAGATGGAACGACTATAGAAAATAAATCAATAGGCGGAAAAGCATTATTATTTGCATTATCTTTAGCGGCAGAAATAGAAGTAGAGAATAACAGGCAAAGAACGAAAATGGGAATTGCTGCTAGAAAAGCTAGGAATGAGGCTGTAGGCGGAACGGATGAATTGTGGGGAAAGAATACAGGAGCTAATAGAGTAGAAGTAATGGAAAGGATAAGAATTGTTTCTGTGGATAAAAAGAAAGAAAATGCACGCAAGAATCCTAATAACATCCACTTTTGGATTTTTATTCAAAAATGGATGAGGAATAATCCCGAACCGAAATCTTGCGAAACATGGCAGATAATAGCTGATGAATTGAATGAATTTAAATTCAAGACATCAACAGGTCTAGAATATAATGCAAGTCGTGCAGCAGCAATGTATCGTAATTTAAAAAAAATAATGAAATAACTTAAAAATATGGATAAAGAATATATTGAAGTAAAAGGAATAAAATTTGAAAAGCGAGATGATTGGCAATTCATATTTCCCAAAGGGTGCCTTATAACACCCATTTATAAACGAAATAAAATTGTACGTGTATTAGTTACCAATAGAAAAAACAGAGATGTTTTCTATATAGAATCTAATACTAATCAACTTCAATTTATAAATGTTGATGTATCATCTATGAAAATACCACAAGGTATTAGTTATTTGATAGAAAATAGTTGTGTGATGAAAGTATTGAATACATGGGTATTAATTCAAGATTTTATATGAAAGATTTATCAGAATATACAGACAAAGAACTACGCCAAGAATTATATAGACGTAGTAAAAAGAATAAGATAAGCGAAAGAGATAAAAAGAAGTGTTTTAATTGCAAAAACCGTATACCTTATACAAAAGCAAAAATAATGGCAAGAAAGGGGATTTTACCGTTCAAATATAGTTCTTTTTGGTCTTGGAGCAATATGTCTAAAATGCAAAGACATGAATGGTTATCATTTGCAAGTTTTTAAGCATGAAATGTCATGTAATCTATTTGAAAGGAAACAATAAATATATAAAGCTATGAGCAAAAGAATTTTAATAGAGAATTATTTCAGGAATAAATATCCTGATGAAAGGTATCAGTTCAAAGCATATCATACTATAGAGGATATGTTTGGAGTCAAAGGGAACAATCTTTATGTCGTTGAATTTATAGATGTGAAGATGAGATACCCTAAAACATTGGAGTTAAGAATTAAAGAAAATGAACTATTAAATATTTGAGATATGGAAAGCAAAGAGGATATTATTAGAAAATATATCAAAGGAATAATTTCTATTGAAAGTAATGGGAAAGTTATGTATGTTTCCACAAAGAATTGCTTTGCTAGAACAAGCACCTTAGAATTTCTAAAAGAGAGATTAAATTGCAAAGAAATATTGGTAGAAATAAAAACAAAAGATGGTTTATTAATGTATGTAATTGAATAATGATTATGTGTCCTCTTACGACAAAATACTTTTTAGGACACTGCGATCATATTTTCAGACCTGATGAAAAAGAAGTTTATTTTATTGAATGTAAATAATAAAGTTATGATACCCTTAATAATTTTGATTGTATTAAGAACTATTAAATTAACATTGGCAGCATGGTTAAATGGAGAAGAAGTAGAAGTTAGCTTCCTTGCCAATCTTTTCAAATTGGTGGTAGATGGTTTATTAATTTGGTGGTTAGTAGAATCATTTAAATCTTAGAACTATGACATACAAAAAGTTTTTAGAGCAAACAAAAAAAGCTAAAACGGAATTTATAAAAAGAATCCGTCAGTATGAAGATGTTACAAGCAAAGAAATTGATAACATCAGAATAAGTTGGGATTATATTCGCATATCGCTTTATTTGCAAACAGAAGAAAGTGAATTTGAGCATGTATGGGAGTATGATTGCACAAAAGATGAATTGTTTAGTTTGTGGTTTGATGTAAAATAAAAGTAATTATATAAAAGATGTGGATAAGAATACAGAATCAACGATTGAAAGACGCAAGTATCAAAGAGTACAAAGGACGCGGAAATAGTGTATCAAGTGGTAAATACTGCATTGAAATGAAGTACGGAAACGGAATAAGGTATTATAGCGAGTTATCTAGTACACAATTAACTAATAATACGAAAGGAGGATAATATGCCATTTTTAATTGCTCTTATATGTTGGGGAGCATACACAATACTTACAGGTCTTACTAAAAAGTAATATTAACATTAAAAAACAATCAAGAATATGTGGATTAGAATTCAAGATCAAAGATTAAAAGATTCTCAAATTGTAGAATACAAGGGAAGAAGCAAGGGTATGGCAAGCGGTTTATATACCATTGAAATAAAATATGGTAGAGGCTTAAAATATTTAAAATATGAGTCTGAAGAAGAATATGAAAAGACGTTATCTAGATTAGATGAAGTTCTTAAAGTACAAGATATATAATAAAAGAAATTGAATTTAAATAAAATATGGAAATAAAAGATTTAGCGGTAGGACATAGCTATTATTGCAGTAATACCAATTATTATTCTCTAAAAGAGACATATCATTTCCCTACATGGGATGATTTTGTGGTTGAAATGGGTGATCTAGATAAAGACTTAAATTTACTCTTTAGATTTGACATTAAAGAAAATGAAGAAACAAACAAGTATTATGCTGAATTATTTTATATGCAACAAAGAAAGGGTAAATTTGTAATATGTATTGTAGATGAAGTGAAAGATAAGGACGCTGATTCAATAAAGAAATATTTGAAAGAATATTGGGACTATATAAAGGAATTATGGAGCCCTATAAGTAAAACGTTAAATAATAAGGAGTAAATTATGAAAAGTGGAGCCGAAATTATAGCAGAAGAACGTAAAAGACAAATTGAAGTTGAAGGTTGGACATCGGAAAAAGATGATTTATACACAAGCGAGCAACTAGCTTTAGCGGGTGCAACTTATGCTATCCCTACATTTTGTAGAGATGATTATGGTGGTTATGTTTATTCTACCGATGTACCTATCATGTTCCCATTTTCTCCCGAATGGTGGAAGCCTAGCCCGGAAGACCGGATAAAAGAATTAGCCAAAGCCGGAGCACTCATTGCTGCCGAGATTGATAGATTGCAAAGATTGAAATAACCTTCATAACAAGATAAAAATGAAAGTATTCATAAATGTAAGATGTGGCAGCTATTCGGGCGGAATGATACTGGTAGCCGCCAACACTAAAGAGGAAGCTATAAAGGCTTTCAGAGAAGACAAAGACTATGATTGGATGTGGTATGAGATTGATGATAAGATTGATGATATGTATTACGGTGAAAACGGATGGATGGAATCCACTGTATTAACAGCAAATGTAGATACCCCACAAGTCATAGCGGAAAATGGATATAGTGAATAATTCAAATAATAAATATGGAAATAGTATTAAGAGACAGAGCCACATTAGATAGGCAATCATTCCGAGTAAAATTGAAAGGACAAGAGTTTTTGATTCGTGAAGATGCTGATGGGCTATACATAAGTAAAATCGGAAGCGATAAAGGTAAAGATGTTATTACCATTCAACCCAAAGTTGGCAATTCAATAGTAATTGATTAATAACTGTTTAGATATGAATAGAATCCAATTGCATAAGTCCATTCAGCACGTTACAACGGCTAATGGCAAATTGAGTGATAAGACAATAAAGTTAATCAATAAAATGGCAAAGAAAGCGTATGGAAGTAAATGATATAATGCAGCATATCGATGAATTGCTGCAAAACTACTCAAATAAAGAGTGTGCGGAGATTTTAAAAGAGGTAGTAAGTGAATGTCAGTCACGCATTGAGAATTGTGATGAAGGTGTTTACACTAATTCATAACAAAAAAATTATGAAACAAGAATCAAGCGCAATCAATCCGTATAACGGAATATTTGGGCAACAAGGTTGGATTTGTCCGAAGTGTGGAAGGGTATATTCACCATATACTCAAATGTGTTTGTATTGCAAACCTGATAATATAACTACTATTTCTAATCTTAGCGACCTTTCTAACAAGAATGTCAGCGAAGAAGATCTAAGAGAAAATCGTAAAACAAAATAAATATGAGTGAAATAGAATTTAGGATAGCAGAAATATTGGGACGTTCTGCGATTGAAAATGACATGGAAGTCCCTAAAGATGTTCAACAGTTGGCACAGGCTACAAGATATTTAGCAACGCAACTTAGAATAATTTGCGAAATAGAAATCGGTGATGAAAAAATGGCTGACGTTATATTGAAGCAAGCTATTGATATTTTGAAGTAAAACTGTACAGAAATGAGTAAACTAATGAATTTTACTACACCGTGTTTTATACGCAAGAACACACCAGAACTTAGAGAAAAGCTGAAAGAACTCGGTGTACGCCCTTTCCTATTAGATGAAGAGTTAAATTCATGGGGTGACAATATAAAGTGTTTGGCTGCGAAATGATTGCATTTTCTTGTTCTGATTCACTAAATGATTGTGAAGGATATACTGATTGTGGAACCAATGAAGAACTTTTTCTTGCAATAGCTGCAAAGCGTAATGATACAAGTGAAAATCAATATTGGGTGTTCGACCGTGATTTTCCACCCCATTATAAAAAAGGTGATTTTACAATAGGATATTTCCACAGGTGCTCGTGCTATTGCCATGTAGCTACGGTAGAAGAGCTTATTGAGCATTTTAAATAACCCTCAAATCAAACTAGAAAGGAGCTAAATATGGAATATAGTAAAACAGGTCAGTTTACCGCCAATCAAGAAACCCTGTGTAAAGAGATAGCTATTCGGATTAGTAAATTGCGCAAAAGCGGTTGTTGTGTTTTCGGTAAGGGAGATGAATTACGTGTATATAAAACAAAAGATATGGAGCACGCACAACCATTACATCTTTCTACTGGTAGCGATTATAAACACGCTCTTAAGTGTCTTCATGCCGGACGTATAAACGATAGTGGAGCAGATGATAGCGAATACTTTGAACAGGGATATATAACCGAAGAATAACCCTCAATACAGTGTGGAAAGGAGTTAACTATGGGATTTACAACATCTTGTTTTATAAGAAAGAATACACCGGAGCTTCGGAAGAAGTTGGAGGAGTTGGGATATATAAAAAATTCCCCAATATGGACGGATAATTGCAGTATAATATGGGCTTATCAATATCCAGAAAAAGGATTCGATACTCCTAATTATGTAATTGCAGATTCTTTTGATATTCCTTTTGATAAAGACAGTATTTTATGTGGGAAATTTATTGATTGCGGAGCCAACGAGGATTTATTCCTTGCCATTGCCGCATTGAGAGACGATACTGACGATAATCAACTATTTATTAATGACAAAGGAGATTGGGGGATATGGCGTGATAATACAAAATACGATGGATTATCGGGCATAGACTTTTACGGAATGCCTAACGACCTTAATGTGGACAATTATCATAAGGCTACCGTAGAAGAGCTAATAGAACACTTTAAAGGAAAGGAATAATAATGAATAAAATAGCCAATAAAATAAAACAAGCTAGAAAAGAACGATGCTTAACACGAGCTTCTTTAGCTTTGCTATCAGGAGTAAATATTAGAGTTATAATGAAAATAGAAGAAGGTAGAGATTGCAGTACTCGGTCACTGAATAAAGTTCTAGCTGCGTTAGGCATGGAATTAGCTGTTAAAACAAAAGAGGAATAATGGAAAATGAAATAAAATCAATAGATTGTGACATTATAGAAAATACTCCAAAATATTCTAATATGAACATACATCCTGATGTATGTGGTGCATGGCAAGAAGGTGCAATGTGGGAAAGATATCGAAATGGTAAATGTTATAAATTAGATAGAGAAGATATCTTTAATCTTTTAAGAGCATGTTTTCCACCATATGAACTAATGTCTAAAATAGAAGAAATGAAATTAGGATATTATGTTGGAGGATTCAATGAAGAATGGAGATGGCTTTTAAATAAAGACACTCCTTACAGCGAAGAAGAATTATGGCATTTATATTTAGAATTAAAATACAATAAAATATGAAAGAGCTAAAATTAGGAACTGAAATTAAATTTCCATTTATTACATTAAAAGTAGTAGAAGCAGATGGATACAATTGTTCTAATTGCTATTTTGCAGATGCTTGTAGAAGCATTGGCGGACTAGTCCACAAAACGTTTGGGACATGTGTTGCGTCTGAACGAGAAGATAATACTAATGTTATTTTTAAAGAGGTACTTATATACGACCCGACACTAGCCCGTTAGGTCATAACAAAAAGTTATAGCTCGGCAGAAGCCGGGCTTTTTTATTAACAATTAATTTTTAGAATTATGGAAAAAGAAAGAAGAAGAAAAAAGATTTCAGTAAGTGAGAAATTAACAGCGTTGCAAATTGCACAAACAATGGGAGGATTTGATGTTATGACAATGGCGAACAATGAAAGGTATCTTTCTGCCCTATTTGATAGAGCAGAGAAGATACTAGGGTGGATTAATGACGAAGGAAAAAATGGTTATTTGAGAATAATAAGTTATGGTATCATGACACAAGATCATATTGTTACATATACAGGAAAATAGAATGAAAAAAGTAATTTTAAAAAAAATGACGCTAAATAATTGGCGTGGGCAGTCGACAGAAGTTATTTTTGGTAAAAATATAACTGACATTTATGGACGTAATAAAACGGGTAAAAGTACATTATTTAATGCGTTTTATTGGGTATTTACAGGGTTTGATATAAAAGGCAGGGCAAATTATCAGCTATTTGATAATAGGCTCCCTTTGACTTATGAGAATGCTATCCCGGCTGAAGTACATATAGTGACTGAAATAGATGGGAATGAATATAAATTTTCTAGAATTGCAATTCAATCGTGGTCTAGAAAACGTGGAGAATCAGAATACACTAAAAATATAAGCGATGATTATAAAGTATTTATTGACGATATAGCATTAAGTGCCGGAGAATTTAAGAAACGGATTGAAGATTTATTCTGTCCGATAGATGCCTTAAAGGTTATTCTTAATATTTTCTATATCTTCTCACTTGAATGGAAAGAACAGCGAGAACTCTTTGCTACAATTTGCGGTGATATTCAAGAAAGTGATTTTGAAGGCTGTTACGATGTTTTATTTGAGGAATTGAAAAGATATTCCATTGAGGAGCTAGAATCTCGTGTCAAGACCAAATCTGATCCTTTGAAACAGATTCTGAAATCACTGCCTTTAACAATAGAGACGTTAACTAAAAATCTTCCCGATTTATCACAGGTTGAAGAAGCGAAGAAACGGATTGAAGATAATTCAAAAGAGATTGAAGATATTGATAAGAGAATTCAAGACAGTAGCATGTCTGTACAACCTTTGATTAAAAAAGCCAATCAACAATTAGTTGAAATTAATAAATTAGAGCTATCTTTGCAAGAGGATGAGGAAAATTTCAATAAGGAACAAAATAAAGAAATTATTGAAATACAAAATCAAATATCCGCTATTGAAGAAAGTAATAAAATAATAGAAAAATCGAATAAGGATCGTCAATTAAAAGTTGATTCTATTAAATCAACTATAAAATATAATCAAGATCTATTTGATTATTGTGTAAGACATAGAGAGGAACTTCTTAGCAAAAAAAATGCTATTGTAGAAAGAGAATTTGAAGAGGATACATGTTCTTATTGCGGAAATAAATTACCTGAATCAAAATTAGAAATATTACGGAAACGTTTTTATGAACAAAAAGAAAAAGAAAAATCCGCAGTTATTACTGAAGGTAAAAAAAATAACGAAAATAGAGACCACGCTCTCGCTAAAATAAAAGAATTAGAAGAAGAACTTAAAGAGTATGATATTGATAATACTCCATTTTTTGATAATTCTAAATTAAAGGAAAAACTTAATCAATTGATAGCTAACCGAATAGATTTTAAGACAACATCTGAATATAAAAAGAAGATGGATGTAATATCCAATCTTAAAAGCGAATTGGTTGAAGTTGATCAGCCGGATAATTCCGGTCTCCTTGAGATGAAAAAAACATTGATGGATAAAATAAAAGAAGATAGCGAAACGATTGGGCTAATAAAAGAAAGGGAAAAACAGGAGAAAAAAATAAAAGAATATCAAGAACAACAGCGTGATACTGCTAATGAATTAGCAAAATGGGAAAGAATTTCTGCGGAATTAAAGGCATATAAGCAAGAATACGCAGATCTCGTATCAAAGAAAGTCAATGTCCTGTTAAATCGCTGTCAGGTGCAGATGATGTCTCAGAAAAAAGATGGGACATGGATTCCTTCATGTATTATCACAACTGATAATATTCCATCAACTGTATATAATGCTGCAGAAGTTGTTGTTTCTGGCATTGATATTGCTGAAGCATTCCAAAAATTTTATAATATAAATATGCCATTGTTTATTGACAATGCGGAAGGAATTACTAGCAATAGCGAAATTTTAACTGAAAGGCAGATTATTAATTTATATGTAAGTAACCACGATGACCAATTAAGAGTAGAAGTAAAGGACTATGAATAATTATTTAATAAATCTGACATTAGATAATTTAAATGATACTGTTGTAACAGAGATGGAGATTGGTGATGTTATAGAAAAAGGGATATTTATTCCATTTTCTACTAATCCGGTAATAAGAGGTAAAAAAGGTTCTGTTATAATTAGAATGCTTGCTGTAGAAAAAAGAGCTAACGCTTTCAATCAATCCCATTATCTTAAACCAAAATGTAATAAAAAAACATATGAATATCTTAAATCTATAGGAAAAGATTTAAAGATACTTGGTAATATGTCTATAGCAGGAACTGCATATGTCCCTAGAAATTCAGAAAAAGAAATTTTATCTTCATTGGATGAAATCTTAGATAAAGAAGAAGAATAATTTTAAAAAATTAAGTTATGGAAAAAGAAGAAAAAGTACTCACAAGAGTAGAAAAAGTTGAAATGAAATTAGAAGAGCTTGCACAGCTCTTAGGTTCTGATTATCCGGCAATGATTGTAGTACCTGTAAATGAAGGTGCTTTTTCTATTGTAAATTTAGGGGATGAGGAAGAAAATGAATTATTGAAATCTGTAGTAAATGTAGGTATGTCACTAACTCACCAAGCTATAAATATGAAAAATACATTTATTGCATCTAGTGCCTATTTCTCATCTATGGATCATGGATTTGCTATAAAACTAACTTCTTCTATGATGAATGTAGCCGCAAAGAAAGCTGCAGAGCGATCAATTAATGAAGAAGATAAAGAAATAGAAGTTAATACAGAAATAAATTAATATTATGGGAATGCATAATTGGTTTGAGGCTTCCATCAAATATGAAAAAATGATGGAAAATGGCAAAGAGAAAAAAGTAACAGAGCGTTATTTAATAGATGCTTTAAGTTGTACAGAAGCAGAAGCACGTATTATCGAGGAGATGACTCCATTTATAACAGGAGAATTTAAAGTGAGTGCTACTAAACAAACTAAATATTCAGAAGTAGTGCCTAGTCAACAAGAAGTCGATGATATTTGGTATAAGGCTAAATTGAATCTCATCACTTTTGATGTAAACAGTGGCAGTGAGAAAAAAAGTCCTACACATATACTTATTCAAGCATGTGACATTCGACAAGCTATTAGTTATATTGATGAACACATGAAAGGAACTATGGCCGACTATGAAATAGAAGCTGTTTCTGATAGTAAATTAATGGATGTGTATCCGTATGAATCTTAAATATCAATAAAATGGCAAAAAAAGTAGAATCTATAGAAGAATCAACAGACATTTATATAACCGGAGTATGTTGTATATCAAAAATTCCTAAAGATTGTTTTACAAAAAACAACTATGGAACTTCATTCCGGTTTGCTATCGGGAAACGATCTGAATTAGGCAAAAATGGAGAAACGCATTATATGAAATTTTGCGCTTCACAAGAAGAAAAAGCGAGAGGCGTACAAGATATATTCATTGGTAATTTCTGTACAGAATGGATAAGTGATAATAAATCTCATAATATTTCAACGAAACCACCTGTAAAAGAAAAAACTCAATCACGGACTCATGCTGCTACTACAGATGTAAGCGATGTAGATGATCTCCCCTTTTGAACTTTGGAAGTAATACGCAAATTTAAAGAGAAAGGAATTAATTTAGAAATAGTTGCGTATTCGAAAAATAATTAATATATTTGTGAGACGAAAGAGGACATAAGGTTTTTCTTTCGTCTTTCTTCAATTATTAAACAACAATTATATGGCAGATAAAAAAAATGAAGTTGCAAAAACAGATGTTGGGCAACAAGTCATTAACAGAATTGATCAATTGTGTCAAATAGGATTTAACATGCCTAATGATTACAATTATGTAAATGCTATCAAAGGAGCCATGCTGATGCTTCCTGAGATTAAAGATAAATCAGGGAAAAGTGCATTGGAAATATGTAAGAATAACAATAGTATTCAAAGTGCTCTCTTTAAGATGGCTACAAAGGGGCTAGATGTCTCAAAGAAACAGGGATATTTGATACTCCGTGGAGATAAACTTTGTTTTGAAGAAAGTTATTTTGGAGTATGTTTGCAGGCTAGACGTATTTCTAAACATTATGAACCTATTGCAAACATCATTTATAAAGGAGATACTTTTAAATTTGAAGTAGATCCTGCTACTGGAAGAAAACGTATTATTGAACATACTCAAACTCTTGAATCTATTGATGGAGAAATGCTTGGCGCTTATGCTATGGTAACAAACGATAAAGGTGAGACAGATATTGAAATCATGTCTATTGCACAAATTCGTAAATCATGGAGTAAAAGTTCATCTCAGCAGCAGCTTGTGCATAAGGAATTCCCGGATCAAATGGCTAAAAGAACTGTAATTAAAAGGGCGGCAAAAATGTTGATTAATTCATCATTAGGTGATAATGCTTCTATTAATGATGACTTAGAAGATGCGAGTGCTATTTTAGATGCATCTAAACAAATAGATCAACCATTCGTTGAATATGAGGAAATCGTGGAAGAAGAAACACCTTCTTCTCCAATCAATGAACATGCTGATGTACAACAATCGGAATCTGCAACATCTCAAACTTCTGATGATGAAGTTTTTTAATCATGGATGATGGCTTTGATTCCTCTTGGGAAGAAATGAGTCCTGATTAGATAGACTGTGGAGATTTTTAGTAAATAAATCAATTTAGTCCCATTTTGTTTAGGTAGTAATACCTATTCGGATGGGACTTTTTAAATTAAGACTATGGCAGGAAAGAATGACAAATGGTTAATGTTTCGTAACTACATGATTAATGAACTTGGTATTACGAAAGAAGATATTAGAGAATGGATTCAAGATGCAGTTAGAATAGAAGCTAAAAAGATGGCGGAAGATACTTTTTCAAGGGAAAACCCTGAACAAATGATTAGGCGTATAGTTTATGATTCCGGTTATTTTAACACTAGTAGTTTCAATAGGACTGTTATTGAAACAGCAGCTAAAGCTTTAGTGGAAAGATTTGATGTTGTACTAAAAAAATAATGGGAAATTATGGACAAGAAAGAAGAATTATTGGAAAGATTAGTGAATGAATTTGCAGCGTACAACAGATTAACTGCTGTTAGAATTGCAAAAGAGAATTTATTTTCTTGGGGAAAATCAGATGAAGAGATAGTGAAAGAGATGAAATCTTCATCAGAAAGAATCCTTAAATGGGGATATTCAACCGATGAAGATTTTCCTCTTGATCCACCGAAAACAACAACTGTAAAGATTACATCATGCTCAAAAAACTTGCTTGAGTAATGTTTCCTTATTAAATATCTAAAATTGAATAACCATGACACCAAGAGCATTGCTAACAGAACTGAAAGCCTTAGATAATGATATATATTATCAGATGGGTAGATATAAACAATATACTATTGATTTTATAAATGATTTATGTGAAGAATTAGAAGAATTCATAGAAGGAAACTTAGGAGTACTGGATTTTTCTGAATTAAAAGGAAGTTTAAATTATCATATCTCTTCCGTAATGGAAATATGTGATAAGGAGTTATTGGATTATGAAATATTTAAAAAAGCATACTCAATTATAAACAAAGAAACATATGATAACGGAGGTAAAAATACAAAATGACATTGAAGATTTGTTTAATAATCTTAGCCCTGCGGAAAAGGCTAAATTTTGTGATATAGCCTTAGACTGGATGGATGATGCAGAAATATTTGAAGTGTTAGACAAGAGGAATCCGAATTGGAGCGATTTTGGTCGGTAAAAAAAGAATAAAATGGATCGAATAATTATTTTAGGTAGTAGTAGTAAGGGGAATTGCTATTTACTTGAATGTGATGGAAAATTTCTTATTATAGAAGCTGGAGTAAATTTCGTAAAGTGTGTTCTTCCGGCAGTAGATTATCATGCTGAAAAAATTGCTGCTTGTATATCTACACATCGCCATACAGATCATTCTATGCATCTTCCTGAAATAGTTAGAAGAGCTATTCCTGTTTATAGCCATCCGGATGTGGCAGAATTATATAAAGGAGTAATCCCATTACATGCTAATCGGAAATACCGAATTGGGAAGTTTATGGTTACTCCTATACCAGTTGAACATTCGGTTCCCTGTTATGCTTATTTAATAGAGCATAAAAATATAGGTAAGCTATTGTTTGCAACTGACCTTCAATATTTTAAATATCGAATAAAAGATCTTGATCATCTATTTATTGAAGCTAATTATGGCAATGATATATTAGATGATAATGCAGGAGAAGATAAATGGAGTAGTAGTGCATATAAATCCCATTTGGAAATATATCAAACTATAGATATTATAAAACATAATATTTCTTCAAAATTAAAAACAATTTGCTTGCTTCATCTAAGTGATGATAATAGTAATAGTAATCTTTTTAAAAAAATGGTATGGGATGAGACCGGAAGAATATGTTATATAGCTGAAAAAGGATTAGAAATAGAATTAAATAAGGAGGAGTTTTAATGATTAAACCTAAAAAATGTTGGAAATTGTGTGATTATCTGCAATCCATTTATGAATGGACACAGGAAAATGAAAATAAGAATCCTATTTTTTATTATTTCCCAATAACACAATTGGACATTGGGAACCAAATGGAATTAGTTAAATGGGCATTTGAAAAAAATATTCCAGTAGTTGATTTATTATGGATGATGTTAGAAAATAAAAAGAAGCAGAATTATGGAAAATAAATGTTATATAGGAATAGATCCAGGTAATCTTGGTTTTATTGCCGTCCAAGTAAATAATGAATGGGTTCACATGAGCCTAAAGGATAATGATTTCTATCAAATATCCGATACGATTTCTTATTTAAAAGCTAAATATCCTAATATTGTAGCTGGATTAGAACAAGTACATGCTATTTTTGGCAGTTCGGCTAAAGCTACTTTTTCTTTTGGAGAAATATATGGTAAATTACAGGCATTGCTTATTGTTCATAAAATCCCTTATCATCTTATTGCGCCTAAAACTTGGCAAAGCGAATTATGGGATACCCGTGATATGGTTGTAACTTATAAAAAGGCAAAGATAAAAGAAAAAGAAATAAACAAGAAAGAAGTTAATACTAAAGCGACATCAATTAATGCAGCTAAGAGACTTTTCCCTGAATTAGATTTTAGACGTACAGAAAAATGCGATAACATTGATGATAATAAGGTCGATGCGACATTGATTTGTGAGTATTTAAGGCGTAAAAATTATTAAGTATGGAAGAATGGAGAGATATTAAAGGATATGAAGGATTGTATCAAGTATCTAACTTAGGACGTATAAAATCATTACCTAAAATGAGAGGATTTTTTTTACAAGAATCCAAGATAAAAAATGAAGAAGACTCTAATGGATATGTTAGATGTAAATTACATAAGGGAAAGGAAAGTCGAAAATTTCTTGTTCATCGGTTAGTTGCCGAAGCATTTATTCCTAATCCTGAAAATAAACCTCAAATAGACCATATCGATAGAATTAGAAATAATAATAATGCAGCAAATTTAAGGTGGTGCACTCCAAAAGAAAATGTGCATTTTCCTGAAACTTATGAATGCCGTAAAAAGGCAATGAAACTAAATAATGATAACCCTTTTATAAAAGAAAAAAAGAGAAATACATCATCTTGCAAAAAAGTAATTCAAGAAGATATAAATGGTAATATCATAGAAATATATCGTTCAGCAAATGAAGCTAAAAGGATATTAGGATATGATGTTTCTGCCCAGTGTAGAGGATTATATAAAACAACATATAAAAATAGATTATATAGATTTAGGTATGCGAACCCAGATAGAGATGGAATATTAATAGCAGAATATGGAAGAAGAAAAAATTTATAAATTTGAAATGATGGAAAAAGAGAAAATTAGATATTTTATGGTTAATTACATGTGCATTAAGAATGCTAAAACCGTTTATGGAAGAAACCTATTAAAAATTACGGGTGTTTTGAATACATCTGATCTTGAGAGACAATTTGCTGCTGCTAATAAAGTCGAAAAATGTATAATAACAAATATATATCAGATGACAAAAGAAGACTTTGAAGCAAGTACTATGGAGGCTAAAGAATGAAAGAATTAATAATGTCAATCATAGCATTCATCATAATAGCTGTCTTTGTTGGGCATTTGGAGATTAATTTATCTCCATTTAGCATCAAATTACCAATGTGGCATAGAGTGATATGTATGATCTTACTTATTATTACATATATATTATGGAATTTCGGAGAAAGGAAAGATGCCTATTCAAAAGGATTGCAAAAAGGTATGGAAATAAATTTGGAACAAATTAAAGAAAAAAGGAAATGACAGAAATTGACTTTCTAAACAATAAAAGATTGCAACTATTAAATATTGCGTTCAAAATGCAAAATTTATACGGTCATGATCATGATATAACAAACGAGGCTTATAATAACATTAAATCATTCGAAAATGAATGTTCGCATATGTTTGAGGTATATTTCGATTCAGACTTGGCTTCATTTGCATACTTAAAAGAAGAAGTAGTAGAACAAAAAGAAAAATAAAAACTAGAATAAATGAAAGATAGTATTTATATTTTAGAAGGATTAGCTACACATTATCCTTCTGATGCCTACCCTATTACAGTGGAAAAAAAGCAATGGATAGGTATAGGAGAAGTTGGTAAAGAGAAACTCAAAAAAATAATGAATGAAGTTTCAAAAGTATGGGAGAAAGTATATACTGAATCAGATGTTAATATATATTTTGCTATATATACAACCACTGAGATTAATGGATTAATCTATAAGAATGAACCAATCGTAAAATTGATTGTATAAATGGTTTATGAAAGATATATTTGAATTTTTAATATTTCTCGTAGTCATTCTTTGTGTATGTATTTTTTATTAAAAAAGATAATAGATGGAAACTTCTTTGATAAATGAACTTCTTAAGATTACGAAAGAAAATAATGAGATGCTAAAAAAGATAGTTTCTCATATAGAAAATATTAATGAAGATGAGTATAAGACTAAACATCTATTGCAAGAATTTATTAATAACGTGGTAGCCGATCTTTTTGCTGATGCATTATTACAGCCAAAAGGGAGAGGACATGTTAGCAGTGATGATATAATGAAATTTATCAATGAAATGAAAATGTGATGGCAGATAGAAGTAATTGGGGAGTAAGGTATGGAGAAGCCTTATATAGGATAGAAATTGTTATGCTTATTATAGAAAGTTTTAAATACTATCAAGAAGTAGAAACTGAAAAGGCTGCAATGAAATATCTTAAATACTCAAAAGATTATAAATCATGCGAACAAGCGGCAGACATGATAAGAATGTTATTTAACAGAGATGTAAATCCTAGCGAATTAATGCACACAGAGGATGATATATCTAATTCTTTAATTGATAGTTATATAAAACTACAAGATTCCCTAAGGTACTTCCCAAGCCCTCGTTATCCTTATGAAAAAGAAGATATATTATCTATTTTAGCTTATTTATATCATCATAATTATTGGCTAAGGATGAAATGCTATGATTACAGTATATTCTCATGTAAAGTATTTGATGTATTTCATGGGAAAAGAATGATTCACAGCAGAGGTGTAAAATGGTTAATTAACGAGAGCAGTGAATATTGTTTATGGAATGGTAAAACAAGGCATGTAGATACTATGGCGTTTAGACACACTTTTCGAGAAATAGAGAAAGCCTTTAATGAAATAATAGAGAAACGTAGGAAAAGAAAGGAGAAGAAATGACTGAACAAGAATTAATAGACTATACTTTATCCTTAATTCCCAAAGAAGAAAAAGATAGAGTATTCAGACAAGAATGTTGTGGTATAGATAATAGTTTTATTGGTTTTTTAGAACCGTATTATTATCTATCAAAGATAATACCAAAGAACTATACTGTATTCGATTTTGGTGCAGCCTATAACCCTCAATGTTATTTCTTCACTAAACATAAGAAATATATAGCTATATCTCCAATGGAAATAGATGGAAAGGAAATGTTTAAAGCTCCAAATTGTGAAATATACAGATGTACAACTGGGTATTTTTTGAATCATTATTATAAAAAAGAGGGGAAACAATTCGCTATTGTGAATAATGTTCCTAATTGGTACAAAGAAGATTCAATGAATTTAGCAAAAACGTTTTTTAGAAATTGTTACACCTTTTATACTGAATAGTTTATGACAGGAGAAAACTTTTTGGCATTCATCATAGGGATGCTTATCGGATATGCATTAGTTTATATTGGGATTAAGACCAATGAACGCTTGAATGGAGTAAAGAAAAAACTAGAAAATAAAGAACCTTTAGTCTTTGATGGCGTTGATGATTTTGTTAAATGCGGAGAAAAGGGATTGAAAGATTACACTGTTATCAAAGGAGAAAGTTGGTCAGCAGGAAAAGGACATAGCCATATTATTATTTTAGAAAATAAGGGATATGAAAAAAGATGATTTACGATGGCTTATCCCAAACATAATAAGTCTAATATCTATCATCATAAGTCTAATTGTTATATTAAGAACCGTATGAATAATCAAGAAATAATAGAACTATCAAAGAAATATGAAGATCGAAAATACTTCGAGAAAGACCCTGTTTCTTTCCTTTGGAAGTATAAAGACAAGCGAGACATTGAAGTCGCAGCAGTAATCTGTTCTATCCTAGCTTTCGGCAACCGTCAACAAATCTATAAAGCTTGCGAAAAGACATTGGCTATTATGGGAGATTCACCATACCAATGGATTATGTCTAAAAAATATCCGTTATCATTTGGTGAAGATAAATGTTGGTATAGAATGCTTACTAATTTTGATTTAGCAAATATCTGCTATTTCTTAAAGCAGATATATACGAATTTCGATTCACTCGAAGAATGTATTACTCATGCTATGAAGAGTGTGGGAATATTTGATACATATATTGAAGTATTAATCAATATATTCTATGGATGTAAGGGAATACCCAAAGAGACTAAATCATGCTGTAAACGCCTGTGTTTAATGCTTAGATGGCTTGTTCGCCAAAACAGTCCTGTTGATGTAGGGATATGGAAATCGTTAGATCAGTCTAAATTATTAATTCCATGTGACGTTCATGTGCTTAATAAAGCTAGAGAGTTAGGCTATATTAAACGTAAGAGTAACGACATGAAGACTTGTATAGAGTTGACAAATAAATGTCGAGAACTTGTGCCCGGTGATCCTGCATCTGTAGATTTTGCTTTATTTGGAATGGGATATGAAGAAGCTCATCCAAAAGAATTTGAAGAGTCAGATCCAAAAATTCCATTGACTCCTCAACAAATTACATTAATAAGCACATATGCAGTATTGTATGTCAATGAATTATGTAATGTTTGCGTTCTCGACTTAAATACAATGATGCCTAATCGTGACTCAGAAACAAAGAAGATATATAAGGCAGCATTTAAAAGAGTCCGGGAATATCAGAAAATAGTAAATAAGATATCCTCAACATCGGGTAACATATACTCTAATTTTTGTGATCTTTTTGATGTATATGTAATGCCTGTATTAAAAGAATATCAAGAATCAATTGAAGAATATCTTGATACTCTTCCGGGAGAATTCGGAAATACTTATTTTTTATCTCACGTAGAGGTAGCAAGAAGTATGACGCATTATTCTATATGGGAAACTGCATATAGAGTCGCAGATTCTTTCAAATATACAAATAATGCTATATCTTTGTCGAAGTATAAGCAGAAAGAGCTTTTCAGCATACTAACTAATTTAACCAAATGGTGTTTTAGAAAAGCACCGGACATTGATTATAATTATCAACTCAAAATAGTAGCAGCATATGAAAAGCTAGACTCTATACTAACCAACCCTGAGATTATTTCAAAATGTATAATTAAAGCTCAAGAATTAGAAGATGGAATTGAATGAATATCAATTAAAAGCATTAGAAACAGCGAATTATCCACAAGAGTATAAGATTGTTTATCCCACTTTAGGATTAACTGGAGAAGCGGGAGAAGTTTCGGATAAAGTAAAAAAAGTTATTCGTGACAACAATCATGAATTTTCAGATGACAGAAAAAGAGAAATCGCAAAAGAAATTGGAGATGTACTTTGGTATTGTGCTACCTTATCACATGATTTAGGTTACACTTTAGATGAGATAGCTGAAATGAATTATAGCAAACTTAAATCTCGTAAGGAAAGGAATATGATAAATGGCAATGGCGACAATAGATAATCATGAGTAATACTGGACATAAATGGATATATCGTAAAACAATGTCTCGTCTTAAAGAACCAACAAGATATAAAGTCCGTGTATACCATAAAGGTAAAAGTATTGATGTCGGATTTTATAGAACGTTAGAGGAAGCTCTCAAAAGACGTAATCAATATATTGAAGACAATGGAATAAGCGAAAAAAGATTAAAGAGATATAATACACGTAACGAAAATAAAGATTAATATGGGTAAATATTTTACAGTTGGAGAGTTGTGCGAATCTAGTACAGCTAAAGCGAAAGGTATAAAGAATATACCGGATGGAATGCAAGTAGGTCGTTTGAAAAGTTTAATTGAAAAGGTTTTAGATCCATTAAGAGAAGCATATGGGAAACCTATTTACGTCAATAGTGGATTCAGAAATGATGAGCTAAATAAAGAAATTGGAGGTGTAGCAACAAGTCAACACAGAAAGGGGGAAGCTGCAGATATCAGTGCAGGATCAATTAAAGAAAATGAAAAATTATTTAATTTAATTCAGGAATTAAATCTCCCCTTCGATCAATTAATAAACGAGTCAAATTTTAGTTGGGTACACGTTTCTTATTCACAGGAAAGACAAAGAAAACAGATACTAAAACTTTGATTATAGATAGGCTACTACGGTAGCCTATTTTCTTTTAGTCTTCTAAGATCAATAATTTCATCTAGAAGTTTAAATCTTAGATCTTCAAACTCACAATGTGGCAAATCTTTTATCAGATTCTTGATCGCTTGATTAATCTCGTAGTCTTTTCTAATGATTGCTAACTTGATAGAATCATATTTCACCTTCTTGCATTTCATAAATTCTGTTTTTCGTTAGTAAGAATAGCATTTATCTTTTCTTCTGTAAAGCCAAACTGCTTTGCAAATTTCTTAAAGGCTTTCATCTTCTTCTCAGGAATCAGTGCAAACATAGAATTTATGGGTCTATCACTCTCTAATGCCTTTTTAAAATCTTTGTTTTTCATATTATCGTTTTTTTATTCTACAACAATCACATAAATATTTCTTTGCTGAATCCCATGTCTTATCTATAATATAATCTCCTAAATATTGAATTTCCTCACCGTGGGGACTTATATCATAAGTAAGGCAGATATGATCTGCTAAATGACCTGATTCATGCGACCAAGTTTTTTCAAACTCCTTAGCACTACTTGTTCTACCTATAACAATTACACTTTTATGTGCTAGATGATTAGAAAAAGTTAATCCATTATTATATCCACATGTAGTTAGATTTTTATAAGCTCTTTTGAGTGATTCTTCCCCACATTCTATATATTCTAATTCTTCCATTACATCTTCAAAATATTTACAAATATAATCGTAAAAGATAGTAACAGTCCAATCGTATTTAGATAAGTATATTGTTTTTATTTCCATAATATTAAAAAAGGCACATTTTAAGTGCCTAAAATTAAAGCATATCTTCCCAATTAATAGCTACACCCATACCCATCATATCAGCGAAGAAATGACGAAACGCTTTTTCGGTAGATGGATAGTCTGGATCATCGATATAGTCTTTTACGAATAGTGCTAACATTTGCTCATTTTGTATAGACGATCCCATATAATCTGCCCTAGCCATGTTTACTGCATATACTGCATTATAACCATTGTCTTTTTCCAATGTCACATTATATCTTTTCAGCAGTTCGTCTAACTTTTCTTTTGTAATAGGTGTGATTTTACCTTCTTTTGTTTTCATCATAGAGACTGCCCAATCACACATTTTTTTAGAAAAATTAAATCCATAATTTTGTAGATAAATCCGCATATCTTCAGGGATATTATCATATAAATCAAAGCTTGCTCCTTTTTTCATATCTTATAGTATTAAAGGGGGACTATTATATCCCCCTTAGTTTATATTAGCGACGACGACGTCCACGACCGGAACCTCTCACTCCCCTGCGTTCTCCCATCATTTCTTCATCTTCGTATTCATCGTATCTATTCCCGTAAGAACCACCACGACTACCACCACCATAAGAGCCGCCCGAACCACCTTGTCCGCCACGTTCTCCTATTGATTCCATTTCGTCCCAAAGGGTTTCGAAATCTTCTTTTAGGCATTCAAGACTTTCTTTGAAGTCTTTAAAGGCTTTTCCTAATCCACCTTTTCTTTCGCCTTCCATTATTTCAATCATTCCCATAATAATATTATTTAGAATTTGTTGTTTTAGGTTTATTAGACGTATTCATTTCAATTAAAAGAGATTTTATATCTCCCAATCCATCTTTTACAGATTTTACCTCTAGCTCTAATGAATTAATCCTGTCTTCTTGTTGCTTCTCTTTCGCAAATTGAGGATTTAGTTCTTTTAAAATACTATCACAAGATTCTATAACAGAATTATGATATGAAACACTTTCCACAATTTGTTTACTCGTCTGCATCATAGCTTCAACTTCCGAAATAATAGCTTCCTTCTTTTCAGAAACAATTACATTTGGATAAGCAAACATTTCACCGTTTGCAGGTAATTTCTGAAAGTCTAAGACCTCTTCACCACATCTAACCTTAATGTCTATAAGCATTTCCGGTTGAGGGCTATAAGGTACTGACGGATTATAAGTAGGATATTTAGGAACAGGTGAACTTACAGATTCGATCTGTCCTATTTTAACTGTAGGTCTTTCTCCTTTGGAAAGAACATATATAAAACCACCTTGTCTACTTGATGAAAACATATAATAAACTTTTTTAATTTGTTTTACATAGACGGGATTTTACTCCCGTCTATAAATTTACTTACTTGCTACTGATGTAGATGCAGGAGTTGTACCGCCCGTTTGAAAATTAACAAAACGGATTATTCCCTCTCGCTTATTAATAAAAGCAAAAACCTCTTTTGAGTTGACAATATCAGAGCCTATAACATTTGAACTGTTATGGTCAATAACATTGATTTTGCTTTCGCCATTATTAGAAGAAGAACTTCCTACATTTGTGCTGTTATTGGAAGTTGGAATAGCAATCGTTATAGGAAATGCTTCTCCACCTGCCGGAACAGCTTGGTTGATTTGTACCGTTACATAACATTCACAAGGAAGTTGATTATACAGACATTTGTCAATTCCATAATCCACAGTCGTTTCCGAGAGAGCCACATTTGTTGTCGGCAACTCAAATATACAGAGTTGTTTCAAACAAGAACGTTGTCTTGTCGGAATAGCTGAACCGAGACCACCCGTCCACCAGTAAGTACCAAAAGGATTTAAAGGATTTCCATACATAATATTTTCCTTTCTTTAAATTTTTACTATCTTTGTATCGGGATAGACAAGAGTAATTAACTTGTTGATAAGAGTAAACCGAAGCTCTTCCCTTTCTTTTAAATCTTCGGTATCATTTAATTCGGTAATCAAATGAATAACAAAGAATTTATCGAGAGTATAACTCTCGAAGGAGAAATTTGGTGTGACGTAATCGGATATGAAGGGCTTTATATGGTATCTTCATTTGGAAGAATTGCCTCCTTATCTCGTAATGTAAAAAACAGATATGGAATTAAATCGACAAAACAAAGAATACTAAAACCGACTATTAGGAAATTAAAAGAGAGTTATTCTTTATATACTGTTTCATTATGGAAAAATAATATAAAGAAAACTGTAACTGTTGCTACAATAGTAGCTAAGTCTTTTTTACCTAACACAAATAGCAGTTTTGAAATAGACCATCTAGATGGCAATCCATTAAACAACAACGTTGAAAACCTAAAATGGTGCAGTCATACTGAAAATGTAAATAATCCAATAACTAGGAAAAGGAATTCTCTTTCTAAAATCGGGAAATTTAACACCTCTAAAAGCATACCTGTTGTTCAATTAAAAGATAACATTTTAGTTAAGGTATATCCTTCTATGGCAGAAGCCCAAAGAGAAGGATATTCTCAAAGTAAAATCTCTCTGTGTTGCAACGGATTTATAAACCATTATAAAGGATTTATTTGGAAAACGCTATCCGATTACGAAATTATTACCAACATGTCAAAGAACGCTTTATCTAAAACCAATACTTAGCAGCCGCAGTTACTATAAGGTGTCGCATTCACATTTACAGGCACGCTATAATTAACTGGAATCATACTACCCATTGCCGGAATGTAAGGAATTGTTACCGTTTCCGGTTGACGGCATTCAATTTTAGCCAATCGAGCACTTAAATCACTAAGAGCAGCATTTACAGGCGCAATAGTTTGAGCTTGGAAAGCTTGAATATTTCTTGTCTGTGCATCGTTAGAAATTTGAGCAAGCAAAGTACTCTTATCTTCACGAAGCTTATCAATTTTATCAAGCAAGTTCTGATTCTGCATAGCATCCAATTTAGACAAGATAGCTTGCGTATTAGCAGTTGCTCCATCACGTAAAGCCAAAGTGTTCTGATTTGCAGTGTTAACCAATGTATTGGTCTGATTGCAAATAGACAATTGATTTTCATAGCCTTGCGTAGTAATAGCATTCTGCGTCTTGCAACAACAATCTGCAATAGCTTGTGCAATCTGACAGTTTCCTGCTTGAATGCTATTGATAATCTGTTGGCTTGACATACCTACTTGATTACCAACTCCTTGAATCTGAGTCATAACGCTGTTAATAGACTGCTGAATCTGTCCAACTGAACAGTTCAAATTGGTAGCTAATGTATTAATAGCTTGACCATTTCCCTGAATAGCACTCATTAGTAATTCCCTTCCTGCATCATTGTTAATCAAATTTGGAACACCAGCGAATCCATATCCGCCGCCATTACCACCATCGTTACCACCATTGTTACCCCAACCATTGCGACCGAACAGAGGGAAAAGGAAGAATAAGAAGATAATCCACATAAACCATGAACCATCTCCACCAAATCCATTACCATTACCCTTGCTGTTCAAAGCCATCAACAAGTTAGGGTCAATACCCTTTTGCTGCAAAAGTGGAGCAAGCATAGCCATCATACCACTTCCGCTTCCACTCCCTGTTTCGGGAGTATAAACAACTGTCTTTGATTCCATAAAATTACATTTAATATAGCTCGACATTGAACTATGCTTAAATGAGCGAATTTTATCCGAAATACTAGCCAGTTTATTACGGTTGTAACAAATTGAATATCAACGATATTTAAAATATTCTTGAATACATTTTGATAATAGTGAATGTTTTCATACATTTGTGAAAACTTTATTTCACTCATGGAGTTAGACGAAAAACAAAGAGAATTAATTGATAATATAGAATATGAAGTAGCTAAATACTTTGGAGTTACGCAACAAGATATTATCAATAAGCAGACAAGAGAAAGTGTAAGCAATGCTAGATATTTCATCTTTTATATCTTGCATTTCAAATTAGGAATGACTCCTAGAGCAATTGCTAGAGAATATTTCTATAATCCTAGATCTGTAAAAATGGGATATGCCAAGATTAAGCATAGACTCAAATACTATGCCTACTACAGTAATATATTAGAAGAGTTAATGGAAAAAATAAAACCGTTTTTGCCCAATCATTAGAGCAAAAACGGTTCATAAGAAATCCTGAAAACAAACTTAAATCAAAGCTTTTACAGCCAATCCTCCTAGCGGATGATTTCCTCCTGCAGTTACTACACTATTCAAAACATCATAGATGTTTCTGAGTATTGCAGTTTGTGCTACAAGTTCTCCATACATCGGATTAAGTTTTGGATCAACGCTTGTAAATGCCAAATATAAATTTTTCAACTGCAAATTACTATCTGCAGTGAAGAATCTTATTGAATTCAATAACGCCTCAACGATCTGTGCCGTTTCTTCTGTTACTGATTGTATTCCTTTTTGAAGACCACTAAGTTCAGTGTCTCCGGTGGATGGGAGTTTAAAACTATCTGAAATGGATTTCCAAAATTCATTAAGTAAAGGCATAGTCTTATTAATCTCTTCTCTTAACTTATCCAATTCTTCATCTGTTAGATTGCTTCCACTTGCTAAGAAACCATCCATCATATCCATAATTGGTTTTAGAAATTTTTCAGTTCCCTTTAACATCAATTGTTTAGCGATGACATTATTTATATATTCATCCCATTTATCAGTTAATGCAGAAAGTCCATCTCCAGTTTCCCGATATGCATCTAACCATGCATCTGCAAAATCTTGCGCTGCTGATTTGATATTTTGTTCAGATCCGAACCCTCCTAATTCTTCAGTCTGTTTGTTTCTGAGATTAGCCTGTTCTTCCCGAAGATCTTCAATAGTATTTCTCCATTCTTTAATTCGATCATTATCTGTTTTTTTCTTGTCTTCTTCGGCAGCAATCATTCTCTCATAACTTTGAATTTGTTGTTCAATATTACGTTGAGCATTCTCGTTGCTAGCATTTAGAGTGTCGATTGCATAAGCCTTTTCAATATCTTTCCCTAATTTTTCGTAAGCTCTTTGCAGATCTTCTACAGCTTTTATTTCTTTTTGTATCGTCTGCTCTCTTCTTGCGTCATGTTGTTTATTTAAAGTAGTAAAGACAGTTGTAATAGAACCAATAGCGTCAGCTACGGCTCCGGCAATATTACCACTTTTAAAGTTATTCCAAGAAGACATTACTCTTTCATTAACATTCCCAAGTAATTCTCCGGCTTGTTGAACTTCTCTCCATCCACCCACATTAGTATCAATTCCACGACTTTCAGCAAGTTCCTTGAATTGATTCATAAGATCGAGTGTTGCATTAATGGACTGATAAATTCCAGTAACGATTTTATCAACCATGCCCATTGCTGAACCAAGTCCACCGGATACTTTCCCGATTTGCCCTGAGATATTGCTTAATTTTCCTTGAGAAATGTTTAATTGATTATTAGTATCCCCCAAATTAGAATTAGCTAATTGGAACTCTTCATTTGCAGCAGCTAACTCATCTTTATAACCGGGCTGAAGAAAATCTCCTGACTCTCCTGCTTCCTGTATTTCTTTTAATCTTTGAGTAGCATCTGTAACTTCTTTAATTCTTTCTGCTTGTTCTACAATAAGCTGATTCTGTCTTTCTTTTTCTGCTTGATATTCCTTTTCTAAATTAACTAATTGACGATATTCAGCAAAAGCATTTTTAGCGAAGGGAGATTTATTCTTTTGAATTTGATCTTGTATCTTAGCAATAGCGTCAGAATAAACTTTTAAATCAGTTGCATTTAGATTTCCTGCCGATTCTGAGATGAATTGCTGCATTTTTTGAATCAATGCTTCTAATTCTGTCGTAGTATAAGCAGAAAGATCGCCCATTGCCTGTAAATACTCCGGTGTTTGTTTAAACTTCTCAAGATTCAGCTTGCTAACTTCTTTGTTTACTTTGTCTGTCACATTCTTAACAATAGTAACATATTGATCTGCATTAAGCTGATCTTTATTAAACATGTCAGTTGCAAGGTTAATTTCCAACCCTCCTGATTTTTGAACCTGCTTGATTTTATCGACAGAATTTGCTAAGTATTCAACAAAATTATTTAATCGTTTACGTGTCTCCTCTTTATCTTTATCAGTAATTTTTTTCTGAATATTAAAATAAGAATCAAGTTGTTTTTGTCCTAAAGAAGCAGGATCAGGATAAACTTCTTCTAATTTCTTTCTGATTTTGTCAAGAGTTGTTGGAGCAATATCAAACATTTTAGCCACAGCATCCATGTCTAATCCTTTGTTTTCCAATGATATGTATAATTCATAGTCATTAAACATAGAATCAAACTGCCTTTCAATATCTTTTATACCTTCTACGGTAGCTGTTACTGTAGCCGTAGCTCTAAGTTCTGAAGAATATTGATCATATGCCTGTCTAATAGAAAGAGCAATTTTCTCTCCTAATGTCTGACCTATTGAGTCTGCTTCATTAGCAATTGACATTTTATCAAATCCAATACTTGTAATAGGCTTTTTAAACAGATTGCTGAATGTATCCCCAAATGTCTTTTGAAGTGTCTTAGTTGCCTCCATCTCTCCTTGAGTCTGACGAAGTTTCTCATACTGAGATTGCAATTGCTTTAACAGTGAGAGTTGAGCTTTTAAGCGTTTTTCGTATTGTGTTTCTCTTGCCTTATCAGTCTTTTTATCTGTTGCTCCAAAAGAACGGGCTACTTTATCTACAGCAAGAGCAAATTTTTCTAGCTCTTCAGCACGATCTTTGTTTGTCTTACCTATATCATTATATAATGGTTCGGTAGCTCGCAATGCTCTTGCCGATTCCTCCCTTAACTCTTTAGCACGTTTCAGAAGATTATCGACATAATCCATAGTACTTTCTTCGGGAGTTATTGTTGTTATCTTTAAATTTTCCTTTTCAAAATCTTTATTTAATTTAGAAACAGCATTCTGAATCCTAACTGTTAAATCGCTTAATATCTTTTCAGGAGAAGCAACAGTTATAGGAACCTCTATTTTCAACTTATCTTTTATTCTTTTTTGAAACTGTTTTAATAGATTTTCATCAGAAATTATTGATCTTGCTACTGTTCCAAGAGTATTTGCAAATTCTGTTTGTTGTTCTTTATTTAATTTTGAAAATCCTGTAATCGTAGTTTCATAATTAGATAAATTTTCGTTTAGTAATTTATCAAACCATTCATTTACTTTTACTAAATCATCTACAGTCCCATTTACTATTTTAGAATATTTTTTAGCTGCTTGACCGAAATCTAAATATTTTGCATCAAAGCCTCCTTTAAATCTGTATTTTTGAATTTTATCTAATAGAGACAAAATATAATTATAAGATTTAGAGATATCTAAATCCTTATTATCAAAGGCAGACAAAAGTTCCTCTTTCAAACTAGTAGATATTTCATTATTATCTTTTAAAAAAAGGACTAATTGATTCCTAAGACTTTTATACGAATCCTCCAATTTTCTTAGAGAAGATTGTTGCTCAGAATAAGATTCTACATAATCATCTAAAGATTCTTTAAATCCTGCCCCAAATAAAGGCTCCAATTGTTGCATTTGATAGTTGAGTAATCTTGTTTTCTCTAATTCATCATTATAACCTTTTTGGACTTTTCTCAACTCTTCAATTCCATTTTTTTGATTAATAATAGAATTATATATTTCAGGATATTGTGTTTTAAGTTCATTTAATATTTTCTGCTCTTCTTTTTTAGATTTATTTAATTTAATTTGAGTTGAATTATATTCATCAGAACTTTTATCCAATTTGCCTAATTCTTCATTTAGATCTTTTTGGGTATTTAAATTTTCTTCATATGACTTAACTAAATCATTTAATGTTTCTTTTTGAGTGCTTAATGAAATATTTAATACATCATAATCCTCTTTTGTTTTTTGTACCTGTTTATAATTATCATAAAAAGCATATGCGGCTCCGGCTACTGCAGTAGCTATTGCGATCAATGGATTAGCCTTTGCAATTTTTAACAATGATCCTAATGAAGATACAACCTTGCCCATAGCTCCAACCAATCCTCTTTGAGCAATAGTAGCTTCAATAGAAGATGCAGCAAAGCCTTTATTTGCTGCTGTAGCTATCGCAACTTTTGCAGCATATAATACAAATCCTATGGATGCTGCATTTAATACATTGGCAAAAAATCTCCAATTAGCGACGATGTCATTGATTATTTCTATAAATCCTTTTAGAACGCCATCGTTAGCTTTACCAAAATCATTGAACATTACATCAAAGTTATCCTTTAAATTGGAAATCATACCGGAAAGAGTTTCTGCTTGTATTTCCTGCATGTTATAGAAGATTCCTCCGGCAGATGTTATTCGTTGAAATACCTTCTCTACATCTCCAAAAGAAACCATTCTTTTAGTAATCATTCCTTGCACCTCTGCTACTGACACCATACGACCTTCAAGTTCTGTATAGATATCAGCTAGCTCTCCAAGAATATTAACTCCGGCTTCAGTAAATTGACGTACTTCACTAGCTCTCAAGTAATTAGCAGCTTTTACCTGTCCATAAGCAAGTATAAGACGTCCCATGTCAACACCAAGTCCGGCTGATACATCAGCAAGCATTTTTGTCGTATCATAGAGCTTATCAGATTCAATACGATAAGCAGCTAACTGCTTGGTGTAGGTGACTAATTCCTTTACTTGGAATGGAGATTTAACAGCTAATGCTACAGTTTTTTCAAATAATGCATTAGCCTCATCTTTATTTTGAAGAATTGCCTGTAAAGCTCTTTGTTGTAACTCAAACTCTCCACGAACTTCAATTAGTTTTTCAACATATCCCGTAATAGCAGAAACACTGAATAATAATGCAACTTTACGTGTAAGCTGATCTGTTGTATTAAGAACACTGGATTGTTCCTTTTTCAGCTTATTCATACTGTTTGCAGCATCAACATTTGCTTTTTTTAATCGGTCTGTTTCAGAAGCTATTTTGGATAATTCCACAGTATAATCTTTCCCTGTACGAGTAAGAGAACGTTGTGCATTTGCCAATGCTTCAATTTTTCTTGCTCTTTGAACAATGGTTACTTCGCTTCTATTTAGTGCTCGTGCATATTCTTCTTCTGCTTTTGCAGCAGCTTGGCTAGCCTTATTATTAATAGAATCATCTCGTTTTTTCTGCGCAATAGCGGCTTTATCTAATGCAGGAAAAACCTTATTGGCAGCTATAGCTAATTGATCTTCAGCCTTAACTTGTCTTTGAATTGCTGATTGCCCATCTCTAAACGAACGATTCAATTGTTCCATTTCTGCCTTTTGTTTTTGGGCAGCAAGAGATGTTCCATTTATATTATCAAGATAATTTTTCCAATATATTTCATTTTGTTTTAATTCTGCCCGTTGAAGTTCTAATACTCTTATCTGAGCTTCAATTTCCGGAATTACCGTATTAGCAGTGTTCCCTAAAGTTAATGTATCTTTAGGAATAACTCCACTAATTTTAGCAGCAGCTAATTTCTGAGAAGCAGTTGTGGCATCTTCTAGATACTTCTTCATTGTATCTAGTTTCTTATTGACATTATCGATTGGCGAATCTGCTACTTTATCTAATTGAGTAGATACCTTTGCTATATTATTAGCTAACCTCTCGTAATTGTTGCTTGACTCTTTAGGAATAATATTCTGCATCCCTGCTTTTGCTTGTTTTAATCTTTCGATAAATGGATCAACTCCACTTGCCATTTGAGCAAAAGCCTCTTTAACAGCTTTCTGAGTTTTCTCACTTGTCTCAGCAATCTGTTCTATCTTTTCGTCTGCCGTATTGAGTTTCTTTAAAACTTCTTCCGGTATTTCTAATATATATCCGTCTGCCATTTTTCTTCTTATTGAGGTAATACAGGTATTCCAAAGTCATTAAACAGTTGCATTGGATTGTCAATATGCACTGCATTTCTTCTTTTTTTCTCTTCTTCTGATAGATAAATGATGTGGGTTGAATCATATTTAGCTAGCAGAATTTGTGGTACTGTCAATTCCCACATATATTGTTGAACCGTTACAGATGGAAATGTTTTTAAGAAGTCAAACATTTCACCATAAGATGTTCTAGCTATTATTATTTCTGTTCGGTCGTCTTCATTTTTCTCTCCAAGACTATCATCCTGAACGTCTGTATCGAGTTGATAATCGAAAAAAAAACATCCACATTTATCAGATTTAAAACTTCAAACAGAAGTTGCCCCCAATCTCTAGATTCACATTCCCACAGTAAGACATCTATAAATCTCTCTAGATTTTCTTCAATTGCCTTTTTATCATTGAGAATAGCTAATGCAAGAATTTTACATACAACAGGAAACTCTTGCGATAATCCTTGCAATATATCTCCAAAAGTAGCTTTTTCTATCTTATTAATTTTAGTGGCTTCTTCCGCTATCTTCCATTGCGTTCCCGGTTTTAAAGCAGTTATTTCAAACTCTGTATTTTGCAATTTTACTAAAGTCGGGCTATTCGTCATGATTTTGACAAGTCGCTCCATTGCTTCATCTGATACAGGATCTCTAAATGTTTTTCTTTTTATCTCTTCCATAACTTATTATTAAAAAAGGGAAGGAGTCTAACTCTCCCTCCCTTTTTATTTTACAATACTGTTCCTGTTTTAACTTTTTTACTAGAACTAGAATCTCCGTTTATACTTCTTAGGGAATTAGTCGGAGAAGCTGATTCCCTTACGCTCCCCCCTGTGCCGTAGTTTCAACATAGAACGGAGTCATGTCAGAACCTGTTCCAACTTTTCCTGCGTAACAAGTACCACTGATTTCACCCTGCACGATACCTGTTTTCAAAGTAGAAGCAGTAATTTTAGGACTAAGCCTTACACGTGGGCAAACCAGTGCGCCAAGTGTACCAAATACTACACGTACTTTTGCCCATTTAGGAGAATAAGTATTAGGTGCACAATATGCATCTTTTCCTCCAACGGTCACTTTCTTAAATCCGAAAAGTCCAGTCAAGATGTCATCCTGAATATCACCACTGGTTGTAGCAAAGGTATACCGTCCCAAAACTACGTTTTCGAACAGAGGCTCATCCGATACTTCATTGTCTGTCGCATTGATAGTATTATCATCTTGCGTGATAGATGTACTATCAGCTACAATTTTAGTCAAGTCATAAACTTCACTACCGGGAGTCAATCCTTCACTGTCGGTAAAAGGAGTAATTTCTACTTTTGTTACTCCACCCAATATGATGGGTTTTGTTAAATCTATAGCCATATTAATAAGTTATTTAATTAAATAATTGTTGTATGTATTCTCACTATGTTAACATGCATATTTTTAGTTGAATCATAATCGGTACGAGTTTCTTCACGAAACAGGCGATAATGCAAATTAGTTTCTTGTTGCTCTTGAATTATTTCATCCAATCTGTTTTCCATTCTTGACATCACGGCAACATTCTTCTTCCCATTAGCCATTGGTTTTGCATACAGCCAAATCTCAACATATCCTTCATTTACGGCTCCCTTATTTTTTATTCCATTATCACATGAAATAACCGCCATATCTTTCCAGTCATCCGGTCTGTTAGGCGGAAGGGTAGAAGGATATACATTTTCTGAAATATCTCCATCTAAGATAGAGTTATAAAATGTTTCTATTGATGATATAGTAGTGTATGCTGAACTCATATTATAACGGGCTTACTTCGTCACGTTGAATTTTTAAAATTTTCACGTTATCACTAATTTTTCTTGCTAACTCTTTCAAGTCATCGCCTACCGTAAATATAACTTTATATTTATGTCTTAACGGATCTTGTCCGGCTTCCAATATTCCTCCATAAAACATGGTTACTACAACTATTAATTGCATCCCATTGCTTTGAGGTCTAAAGGTTCCCAAAAATTCTTCTACAGATCTTCTACCAGTTATATATTCATGCTGATATGGATCATATTTGGCTGTAGTAGCCATTTTAGTAAAAAACCTTTTTGTACCCGGATATAATTCTCTTTTATAAAAAACAGCGCTTCCGTAACTATCATGGAGATTCTGAGTTTTAGTTTTATCATAATCAGCTTGTATATAAGCACTTTCGATCAGCCTTTGACCATCGTCTGCTAATTTCATAGCTAATTTATTTATAAAACTATACTGAGCCATTTAAATTACTTGATGTATTATCTGTTAAATATACAGCACAACCTGAAAGTTGTGTTGGAAAAAGTCCAATAACCATTCCATCTACACGCATTCCATACATATTCCCTCTGAATAAGACACCTCTTGTGATTTTGATTCCTACAGATTTATCAAAAGGGAAATAAACATTGAAAGATGCTTTAATGCTATTACCTGAATCACTTTTCTGTGCCTCCTGAATATCGCATTTAGTCTTTAGCAATATTAAATCTTCTTCCTTCTGTTGGTCTAATGGTTTGCTTTCATCTATCCAAGTAGTATAGAATTCTCCATCATAAGGATATTCTTCTGTTTCGTGCCTGTCTATGATCATCAGTCGTATTCGTTAATCCATGAAACTCCTCCGCTTGAGACAAGCTCTAACTTGTCGTCATCATACTTCTTATATAATCCAATCATGAGATTATAAATATCTGTTTTCGTATCATATCTTTGACTCCCAATCGTTTTCGTGTATGCTCCGTGTTGGTTCGTCTGACTTGCTGTATAGTTAGGAGATGTATATATAACAAATAATAAATCAGCCAATAACAGGTCTTTCTGCTTTTGAGTTAATGATTTAAAATCAGTAATATCACTTACATCTCTCTCCATTGCGATACGGGTTAGAACCGCCTTGTCAAAGACAAAGGCGGTCAAACCTTCTAGATATGTTATAATGTCAAATTGAGCCATATTAAGAATCTGCTACGGTTGTATCAACAATGACATGATATAAGAATTCGGTCAATGCAGGAGTAGCACTCATCATCAAACGAGTTTCCCATGATTTATATTGACCATCAGCCATCGTAAAATTAGCCAAACGTGAGAATCCATCAATGTTTGCAAATACGGAGTCAATTACTTTATTTCCATATTTATTTGCTAACTTTTCGTCAAGAATAGAAGTATGCATGATCAATCCGGCATCTCCTGCGGGGCGCAATACAGCTACTTTCTCGTTCCAACCATGTACCATCTCATCACCTGCCCAATTTGAGTTTTTCTCTTTTTCTACTACAATTTCGATAGGAGAAAGACCGTCATATGCTTTTACGGCAGCATTAAACATATCATCAAGAATAATAGCGATATCCGGAGCCGCAACAGGACTATTAGTGTTTAAGTTGCGTAAATATCCTACCCATTCCTTGACTTGTGTATTTTTCAAAAATACGTCCTGATACATTTTCTTTGTAATCTGCCATTTCATAGCACCAGTGTATCCTGTTCTATCACGGAATTTTTTCTCTATAATAACCATTTGATCAAACAACTTGGCATCCGGGGCAGTCCAAACTTTAGCTCCTGCTTTTTCAAAGTTTTCTTTGGGGATTTCAGCCTTCTGTTGAGGCCCGGTAATACCCATTCCTGCGGTATAGACAATTTTACCTGTAGAAATTAATTGTGCAGAAAGATGGTTCAATGTTTGATCTTTCTGATCAATCAAGAACTGAACATCCTTTGTCCACTCACGTATAATATCAGCATCACTTCCAAATTCTGCAAATTTATCTTCTTTATACTGACGCTCCATAGCGGTTTCAGCAATAGCTCTTGAAATAAAATCAGGAATACTTCCAGTATAGAAAGAAAGACCTTGTTTATTAAACGGATGAGCATCACCAAGAGGAGCACGCCAGTCCATCAAAGGAGCACTCGTTGTTTGTCTCTGATTAACCTTATATGTCGCAGTCCCATCTGATGCAGTAGGAGTTGCGTTCGGGTTTACAGAGAACTGACTTCTCCACCAATTATAGTTAATGTCGATCAATCCCGAATCATCAATGACTGATTGCAAAAGTTGACGACCATCTCCACTTCTAAAAAGAGCAGCATAACGACTGCTATCAAAATCAAATCTCATAGTTTCTCCTTTCTTTAGATTTCAAACCAACCGTCAACATTTGACTTATTTAATTTTTTAACGACTTCCGGAGTAGGTGACATTAATATTTCGTACATCAATGCATGAAGAGTTGGAGTAAGATAATATCTTGCACCATCAAAATCTTCATCATTTTCAGCCGGAGCATATTTAAAGTCATAGTCGCACGGCAACACTGCATTCGGATTCTGTACTAGCATTTTAGCATCTGCGCCATCTTTATCTCCTTCAACGAGGATATCTCCTGCTGTCAAAGATCCGATAGCTGCGCTAAAAGTAAGTTTCCAAACGTCTGCATTACTGTTAGTCGTTTTCTCTACAGCAACAACAATGTGAGCCGTTCCTGCAGTAGCAAATTCAGCCGGAGCTTTCATCAAAACATCACCAATTGAAGGCTGATGTCTGAATCCATCTCTTTTAATAAAAACAGTAGTTGCTGACGAAGCAGCCTGTACTTCAAATGTTTTTAGCAAAATAATTTCTGCCTGCTCATGTTTATTGGCTTTTCCGTTACCATTCCATCGATATTCCACCAAATCTCCTGCGTACATTTTACCCATTCTTTTAAATGGATTTTTTACAAGTCCACCTGTAGTTGGGAATACCTGATGATTTTTGATATCTACGATAGGAACAAAGACTTCTCTCGTCCCACCGATCTGACCTCGCATTTGGTTCGTAACTCTACCATAGTAGACCGCACCATAGGTATTTAAAAGATCGTTTTCCATCTTATTCTTTTTGGGGTTTTAAATCATTCCACATATCTTTCATCTCAGTAGACTTTGTCGAAGGACTAAGAGGAGTAACAACATCAGGAATTTCAGCACGATTCAAATTGTAAAACTCTAGTGCAGATTTTGCTTTTTCTTGCACATCAAGATCTTCCGTAATGCTCGTTTCAGCTAAATACTTATTAACCCATTTATCATCTTTGATGCCTTTTTCTTTCATCGCTGACTTTAAACTGTTTTTAATACTAGCTAATTGCTTTTCCTTTTTATCCGCTAACACCTGTTTTTCAAGTTCTGCAAGTTTGTTTTGCATTTCGATATAGGCTTCATCTGTTTTTGCATCTGCGCCTTTACCTTTTCCCTTGTCATCCTGCGGCTTATAAGCTTTGACGAATTCTGCATAATCATGCTCCATGTTTGAATTTGTCTCCTGAAAAGCAGGGAACACCTTCGACACAAAATCATCTAATTCAGATTCATCATTTGTCAATAATGGAATTAGGGCTTCTAATTGCTTATTGATTGTTCTTTCTGACATGCGTAGGGTTTTCCCACCTTGTGTCAATTTCCCTTTGAGGTTTTCAAAGGCTTGTTGTTGAGTAAACTTCATAAGTCTATTAAGATTGAATTAATAATCGCATACAAAATAAAAGCATTATTCTATTGAAAAAGAGTGAAGAGTATAACAAAACATTCACTGGTGAACGTTTTTATTCCGAGGCTAAATATTCATAGAATATATAATACTATTTTTGCATGTAAATATTGCACCTCATGTCAGAAAACAGCGAAAATAAACTCAAAATAATACGTCCGCAAAAAGGCTTCCAAGAAAAATTCGTTCGAAGTAACGTAGATTTTGTTGTAGGTGGAGCCGCTATGGGGGTTGGCAAATCTTTCGCTGCATTACTGATGGCGGCAGAACCTTCTCTTGACCCTAATTTTCGTATGGTTTTTATTCGTAAGAATATACAAGATACAAAAGTAGGTGGTGGTGGTGTTGATGAGATTGAAAAGATTTATGGAGATGCTGTAAAGGTCAAACGGTCGGAAAATCCTCGTGCTACATTTAAGAATGGAGCTTTTGTCGATTTTACTCACATGGATAATGAAAATCCCGAAGACGTTCTAGAACGTGTAAAAGGATGGCAATATGGGGTTATTTATTTTGATGAAGGAACAGGATTTGAATGGAGTACAATTCGATTGGCTTTTTCTCGTAATCGTAGTTCCGGTAAATGGAATGGCAAGATCAGAATTACCTGTAATCCTAAAAAGAATCATTGGCTTAGAATTTGGCTTGATTGGTATATTGATCCTATAACTGGTTATCCAATTCCGGAAAGAGATGGAGTTGTTAGATACTTTTATATTAAAGGAGACAATATCAAAGATGTAGCATTTGGAGATACTCCGGAAGAAGTTTACGAACAATGCAAACATCAAATTGATGGGCATCTTAAAAAATTGAATGCTAGAGGAGGAAAGTTTACTTATAAGGATTTCATTAAGACTACTACTTTCTATGGCGGTTCACTGGACATGAACGAGGAACTGCTTAAGACTAATCCGGGATATGTGGCTAGCGTTGCTGCAATGGGCGAAAAACAAGCATTAGCCAATCTTGCAGGAAACTGGAATGTAGATATTTTAGATGAATCTGAATCACCTATTCCAAGTTGGGCTGCACGTGAATGCTTAATGGCTGATCCACAAGTGAACGGAAATAAATGGATTACAGCAGACTTAGCTGATTATGGCACTGATAATTTTATTGCGTTAGTATGGGATGGATTGCACATATATGATATGTTAGTATTAGGAAAGACTACTCCCGCCCAAAATGCTAATCAATTGAAATTGCTCGCAGCTAAACATGACATACCGGATTCTCATATTGTATTTGACGGTACAAACGGAAGATACATATTAGATTATATACCCGATGCAATTCCTTTCATCTCATCTTATCCTCCTGTTGGATTATATGCGAGAGCAGCAGCTAATAGAAAGGATGAAGCATATCTCAGATTAAAATTTCTTATCACTGAACGGAAAATATCATTTTCTGATGATGTAGCCAATCGTAAATATTATCACGCAAAATTGAAAACGGAAGTCTTGATAGAAACTGAATTTATCGAAGAATGTTCCGTTGTTCGTTTTCAAGAACAGCCGGGCGGCAAAAAAAGATTGGCGACTAAAAAAGAAATGAATCAGATGCTTGGTAAAGGAAGATCAATGGATTTACTTGATGCTATAGCAATGAGAATGTTCCCGTTAGCTGAATATCAATATGGGACAGAACTTGAAAAAACGGCAATAGATCAGCGAGATGAAATTGAATGTGATTCAAATGAGAGTGTTTATGAAGATTCTTTTTGGGCTTAAAATATAAATCATGGAAGCAAAGGATTTAAAAAAAATAATAGAGGATTGCGCTAAGATGAAGTACGAAATAACTGTTAGAGATATTTCGTATATCGTTTTATTTAATGAATATAACAGTTCTACAATTGCCTATAAATCCATTTTTGGGGACGGAGAAGAAGATGTGATTTCAAAATATCATAAGTCAAAAACAATAAAGTTTCTCAAAACATATATTGATGCTAATTTTAAAAATAAGAAGCAAACCAAAAATGTAGATGAAGAAGACATTCAGGCTGAATATGAAGATATCACATTTGAAGAAAACAAAGAAGCTATGGTACGTCTATTGGCAAAAATACCGGAAGCTATCAAAAATGGAATGTCTATAAAAGATGCATTAAAATTAGAAGCGGATGTTCGTACTAGACTTAACGACAAATTCTCTGTTGCTGAAAAAGTAGAACAGCAATATATAATTGTAGAACAAAAATATAATGATATTTGCCCATATTGTCGGCATGAAATTGCCGTCCCAACTAAAGAGGTTTTAATGCAGAAGTATAATTTAATTGAAAATCCAAACAAGAATGCCTGATTATAAAGAACAAATAAAGCAACTTCTTTCAGAACCGGAAAGATTATTAAGAAAGAAGCCTTTTTTTAGAGGATATGACATGAATTCATGTGCTCGTTTATATCCAACTAAAGTTGATATAAATGAGACCGTTAAAGTTGAACTTCCGGCTATAAAGAAAAGAGTGATTCATCAAAGCGAGTTTCTAAAAGAACTAGAGCCACTAAATCACCGTGTTCTATACGATCAAAATGTGCCTTCTATTACTATGAAGCTAGACAAAGAACAAGGTGGAGGATTTGTCGAGATCAAATATCAGAAGATGGCTGTCCCATTCCAAAAAAATATAAAAGACAAACAGGTACAGCATCTGTGTGGGAATAAAATGGAATTTACAATAGTTGACGAAAACCCGACAGATCAACAACAACAGGATTTTATTACATTTAAACAATATTGGGATCTGAGGAACCAAGATGGAATGAAAAGAAAGTTAGCAGATGCACAATTATCTGTTGGAGATGCCGGATTGTTATACTACTTTGACCAAGACAAACAAATCAAATCTAGGCTTATATCTTACATGGATGGTTTTGTTTTGATTCCACATAATGATGAAAATGGGGATCGCATCATGGAGGCTGTTTATTATCCCAAAGATGATGTTGAGTATATTGATTGTTATGATAAAGAAAACTTATATCGTTTTATCCGTGATGATTATGCTGTAGATACTAATAAATATGGATGGAGATTAGTCGAGACTAAATCTCATGGATTCTCTGAAATTCCTCTTGTAACAAAAAGAGGCGATGTCGCATGGAATGACGGACAAAGCGTTATTGAATCTTACGAAATTTTATATAATATTTTTAATGTTATTCAAAAAAGACATGGATGGGGGATTCTGTATATTAAAGGTCGCTTTGATGAAACAGGGAAGAAAATTGCCGGATCTGTTATTCTTAATGACAAAACGGCAGGAACTGATGCTTCAGGTAATGATGCCAAGTTCTTGACACCTCCTTCTCCGCAGGGAACGATTGACACATTACAGTTGATGGAAGAAACAATACAGAAAGCTACAAGTACAACTTTCTTGCTTCCTAAAGATGTTAAAATGACTGGAGATATTTCCGGCATTGCTATTATGCTTACTCAATCAATGGACATTGAAAAGGGGTTGGAACATGCTGCTGAATATCAGAATGTTGCAGATAAAATGTGCCGTTTGTTTAAAGAGGGATTGGCTAAAGAACTTGTGTATAAAAAGATTCAGCCCACTGCAATTACTGATTTTGAAAATCTAAAAATTAATGCTAAATTTGTGGTTTGGAGACCTCAGTCTGAAACTGATTTAGTACAGAGATTGGCTACTGGAATTAGTAATGGTATGATATCTAAGGACACAGCTATAGAAAAGAATCCTGATTCTAAACCAGATGAAAAAGCAAGATTGGAAAAGCAAAAAGAAAAAGAGATTGCAGATCAAGAACGGCAATTAGAAATAACATCAAAATATAGTAACAAAAAATAATGATAAGGAGGAATAATTATGTATCAGAACATTATAACAAAAGTAACAGAAATAAAAGAAGCGACTTTAGTAGATGATATTCATCCATTTTACGTATTTTTATTTTCCAAAGAAGGGGAATCTAATACTGCAATTGTAAATGGGTTGCCTACATATCAGAAAGAAATGACTGATCTTCCACTTACGTCAATGATGTGGAATCCTATCGCTTTAATTAAAATCAATGTAACAAGTGAGCTTCTAACTGATTATAGAATCTTTATTGGTTATATCGAATGAGTGGAGGAGCTAAAGGAATAGGGCTAGGTATTGACTTCGCTATAGGAAATCAATACAAGCGTAAAGGTGGTAAATCATATATTGATCCGGCTGTCCTATCTAGCGTTGTTTCAGTAATTTCCACCTATGGTAAGACGAATGAAGATGCAGACCGAAGTATTCTAAAAGATAAGACCGGGAAAGGTAATGATTTTAAATTGCTGAACTTCGGATTTGCGGGGAATAGTGGGTATGGGCTGTATAGTACTGATTTTACTAAATGGACTAAGAGACAAATAAATGATTTAGAAGTATCTCCAAATAAAATATCAGTAAGCAATAAAGATAGTGAAACAGCATTAGTAATATGGTTGGATGTAAACAAGAATAGATATGTGATTCCATCTTATAAAATAAAAGTTAGTAAATTAACAAAAACTATAACTTATTATTACATAGACGAAGCAAATCCAAGTATTAGAAGTACTTTTTCTATTAATAAAGAAGGAACATACATACTACCTATTTCACGAAACGATTTATATAATGGGGAAGAAAATACTAATATAGGTTTTGGAATATTCCCTCATGAATCTTTCACTATCGAGCAACTCCCCGACTTCGAAGGCTGGCTATGTACAGACGGAGTAGACGACATAATCGAGTCCGTCAAGCCCGTGTCTGAGATGTTGGAGGGTAGCAATGAGATTACGGTGGTGAGTATTATTCATCAGATATCCTTACGTGGCATCTCAGATATTCCATTAACTAATTATATCAGAGAATCTAATATTGGATATGTAAGAAATGAGCTTAGAGTTTCTCTTAATAAAACAGGAATATACGGTTATACATGCTTTAATATTCAAAGTCCTATTTCTAGCAATTCCTCAGTAATAAACAATATATTAGGAGATAAAGAAGATTATAGATTAGGTACGTATGGGAAGATATCAAACGCAAAGCTTAGTGTGCAAGGATTTATAGATAGTAGTGGTGCAATTATAGATACATCTCAAGTCGCCTACGCAGGTGGCTTTATCGCCAACAAAGTCCTAACCACCGACGAAATCAATCAGATCATCGCCTACTTCAACCTTGATCGTCCCGGACAGATCATCAAGCCTCAGTTGTACTACAACATCAAGAAGCAGGGTATCACTAATGATAATCACGCAGAGTTTAACGATCAGTTGATTGACTTTGTAGGTGGTCACAATATACAATTGAATAATATCGGTTGGGAAGGAGAAAGTGGGATTGGGAGTTATCCGGTAGTATTGGGTATAAATAAGACATTTAGATTTGGTACTCAGTGGGAGGTTAGCAACAGTGGAGCAAAAATGTCTTGTGTTGATATTGTTGATATAAGTTTATACAGTTTATACTATAATGTTAACAAGCCAGAAGGCGGGGTAATCACAACAGAAATTCCGAGCTTTACTATTAAAGTTTCTGGAATTACCGATGGCAGTTTCGGATACCTGAGATATGGATATTTAGCAGCTCCCGATGCAGTTGCTATAACAGAGTTTCGTATGACTGCTGACGGTACTTATACTTTGCCGAAATGCTACGGAGGTTCTGAGGCATTAGATAAAAGTAAAAGTTGTTATGTCGGATTTTCGGTTGAGAAAACCAATGTGCCCGGAAGTTTAATTATCGAAGTCCTCCCCACCATCGAGAATGCTCTCTGCCTAGACGGAATTAACGACTTCGGCAAGGCTACCGGATTGCCTATTTTGAAGGACTATACTATTTGTGCTCTTCGTAAATGGTTATATGGTGATTCTGTAACAAGTACTGAAACTGGCTCTATTGTTTCTAAATCTAAAGTTGGTAATGACGGTGCTTTTATTTTAGAGCAGACGTTTAATCGAAATCCTTCTCGCTCTAGCACCTTTTCTTTTGGCACAATTAACTCGTTGATGAGTAACGATAAGTTGAACGAAGAATCATTTACTTATCAAACTAAATATAGTTATAATGGGGAGGCTATAGTATCCGGTTCCGGTGTTGATAGTGACTCCATGTGGCTAGGAACGATTAGAGACGGTGATTCTCGTTTCTCTAAATTCGCATTATGGTCTCTCATGCGATTCCCCTACAGCCTCTCCGAATTCTTGCTAGAGAGACAATTGAGAAAGTACAAGGCAGGCACTCTTTATCCAGACATGGTTGAGTTTAGACCGATTGTAAAGAGTAACATCCCTTACTCTTCAATCTCCTACTCAGTTAATCCGGGAGTGTATGTAACCGAGGGTAGCACAGTAACTATCACTATAACATTGTCAAATGCTTCTGATAAACTGGTCGGTGTATCATCTAACGCCATCAGCGACATATCCATCTCAGGAGACAATGGAACCTATGAGATAACAGGTAACGTCACCAAATCTCCTCAGAAGATCAGCATAGTTATCTCCAGCTACTTGACAATGTTAAGCAACTCAACTTTAATTTCAAATGAAACATTAATTAAAAATAAATAAATAATTATGGAAATAATCAAAGACATAGCAGCTACGCAAGAAGTTGAATGGGGCACTCTAGCAGATGCAATTGATAGGAATTTCAATGAAGCATCTACAGGAATTCAAACAGTTGCTCAGAAGGTGGATCTTCTTGACATGGCTTCTCCAAACTATTGTGTGGGAGAATGGCAAAATGGAGAATTAAGTCCTACATCAGTTAATACGATTGGTGATACAAGTATACTTGACAAATGGGATTTCTATCTAATAGATACTACAGACAATACAGGTGAGACTAATCATCCTGTAGGAAAATTGAAAAGAAACAATCTTCTTCGATTTGTAGACGGTAGTTTTGCTCCTGTTATTGGAATCACAGAAGCTATGAGAGCCGAATGTGATGTTGAACTGTATTTAGATAATACCCAAACAAATAAATACTGTGATGCAGGGGCATTTGATGCAGAAGCATTCTATAATCAATATGGGATGACGCAGAAACTCTACAATGCGGCAGGTGAAGAAGTTCGTATTTTACGACCTTATGAGACCACTGAAACTAAATATACAATAGGTTTAGGAAGAGCAGATAAGATTTATCTATTAGATAACGTTGTCGGAAAAAGTGGGAAAAGATGGAAAGGGATATTTGCAAGTCCGACAACATGGGATGGAATAGATACAACTCTTTGGGGGCTTGATCCGACTGCCATATCTCCTTGTCCTGTATGCACTATTGGCAATAAGACACGTTCTTTCTTTTATGTATATGAAGGTGAATCTAATTGTAAATCTTCAAATGGTATAAATAATCGTTGTACGATGTTTAGTAACGGAAGAACATATCCAAGAGTTAATGATATGAATCAAGTCAACGACATGACGTGGAGTCGTGCAAATAATGCAGATCCCGATGCACCTTATCCTTTTGCAGAAGGAGGATATCATGCGTTGAATACTTTCATCAATTGTTTGGAAATTCGTTATGGAACTAAATATCTACACAAGGAATCATTATTTTCCGGTGGTATTTGTTCTAATGATTCTGTAAGCGAAGCAGGATGGACAAAGACGGGAGGCATTCGTTACAAAAAGACGGCAGATAGCACATGGAAATACGCTAATTGGAATACGACTCCATCGGATATGTTCTATAATGCTAGTGGGGGTAAGACTAATATGAATGAATTCCTAAGTAATTATTGTCCTAAAGAACAATGTATGGAGAGTCAAATGGCAGCATCGTTTGCCGTTGAGACTGGAGTGCAGGAAGGTGAAGAATTTGAATTCTATGGAGCTACCTATTATTACCGCAATATAGTGGATACAAAAGGATTAGCTGATGGAGAAATGAATGTAAAGGTATATAAGAAGATGTCTCAAACATTTAATGCATATGACGAGTTAGGTGCAGAAACATCTTTTGATGTAGAAGTAATCTTGCGTATGGCTTTATATGCAGGTGCTAATTTATCCGGTGATGTATTTGCTTACTGCGGAGGAGGATATGAACAGGTTGGAACATGTGTGAATGCTGCTTCAGCGTCTGTTAACAATCCAGTTGATATTTATTTGGAACCGGATCAAAAAAAATGGTTGAAAGAAACAAATGTAACTAAAACCAATCTTGGTACTTTTGATTTTGAAAAATCCTATATGAAATTAGGCAGTAATACAAACTTGGGAGATAGTTACGCAAAAGAGCGAGAAAATTATGCTGCATGGAACACTGCAAAAGGCGGTAGTCTGTCAACTGGAGAATGTTATTATGCTTGGGATAACAATTATTGGAGTAGTACAGCTATGCAGCGTGTTAGAATTGCGGCTCGGTTTCGTGGTAATGCTCATACTGCTTCTTGCTCGCCTCGTTCTTTGTATGCGAATTACGCTGCTTCTCATACGGCTCGTACCCATGCCGGGTTTGCCCAAGTTAGGATATCAGTAAACGCAGTTCCGATGCAATCGGAATAAAGGGGATGCAATCCCTGCAAATCCTATAGACATCTGATAAGTTATGCAATGGGACATAACCTCTAAAACAGATTGGATAGGTTGAAATAATGGATAAAGAGTTTTGCGGCTCGGTTTCGTGGTAATGCTAATAATGCTTATTGCTCGCCTCGTAATTTGAATGCGAATAACGCTGCTTCTAATACGAATCGTAACAATGCCGGGTTTGCCCAAGAAGGTTCTTTTATTATCGTCAAACTCTTTATTCGTGTCTTGGAACGACAAATTATTATAAGACAATGTACTTGTGGATACATTTTGTATTTGAGAAGTACGGTAGTGGAAATAAACATTACCTTTTATGCCCAACTTGCTATAAAAATGAAAAATAGAATAGTTGACATATTTGATAATATTACAGAAAAGGATGTAAATCTTGCGATTGATCGTGCTATTCATAAACATATGAATAAAAGAGAAGTCATATCCTTTTTAGACAACAGACCGTCTAATTGCAAACAATTATATTCCGCATTAAAAGATGGATCATACATTAATATATTATCATATAAATATTTAGAAAAGACAAATAAAAATGGTAAAGACAGGGACATCAGTAGTCCAACATTAGAAACTAGGATATACCAACATTTACTATTAAATTTGTTAGAACCTACATATTATCAGAAAGACAATAATTATGGTTTAAATTGCAAAAAGAAATCCGGTATAACTGCAACTGATAAAAAAAGATCTGTTGTACATAAGATGAAAAATATCTTTTATGATCGATTGGATTTAAGTTATTGTTTAGTGATAGATCAAAGGAAGTGCTACGAACATATTAAGGAGAAATATTTCAGGAAAGCTATAAAGAAAATAGTTGCTGATAAAAAACTGATAGATTTTGCCGTAAATATATGTTTTGTAAATAATAAACTTCCGATTGGAACGCCAACTTCACCATTTGCTCATCATATCTTGATGTTATCTTTTGATTATTTTGCAAAGAGTTTAACAAAAGAATGTGTAAGATACGCTGATGATAACTTTTTAGCTTTTCATACTAAAGAGGAAGCTCAACAGGCTAAATGGAGAATCAAGAACTTTTGGTGGTATGAATTAGGGATGCGTGCTAAAAGACATACAGTTAAAATACAGCCATTATCTATTCCTTTAGATTTTTGTGGCTATAAGTATTATAGAAATAACAATTCAAAAACTTCTCATAATAAAGGATATACAAAAATTAGAAAAAGAGTAGCTGACGATGCCAAACGCTGCAATAATGATAGAAGTTGGGGATCTTACTTCGGATTATTAAAACATGCAGACACATGGTCATTAATGCGCAAAATAGAAAATAAAATGAGACTTACGGAACTTACTAACAAGATCAAGATTGATCGCAAAATGGATGCTAAGAATATCCTTCCTAAAGAATTACTAGGCGAGGTTATATCCATTTATGAATATGAGATTAGATATGATTCTAAAGGCAATGCCAATTGGATTAAATGTTTAATTGGTATGGATGAAAAGGATGAAGATGGAGAATCTACTGGGAGAACAATCGCAAGAGAATTTCATGGAAACTTTCAAGGGATCATACAATATATTATCTTGTGCGAAAAGGCTTTTGGAAAGAAATAATTATTACCTTTGGAAGATGTTGAGATTGAGAATCAATGTGGATACATATTCAAAGGAAGTACTAATCAATTAGAATATATAAGTAAAGATGAGAACAATTAATTATGTAGCTATTCCGGCTTTTGAATCGGAAGATATTAATAGAGATAAAACTGAATGGAAAAACGGTCAGTGTATTTCTATAGACGAAGGGAATTTTGTGACTTTATACATTGGTCATCATACTGAAGAAACGATAACTCTTGAGAATGGTTCTGAATATACTCCCATGAAAGCATTTCCTATTAGAGTCATGAAACCAGTAAACAGGGATATGGCTATTAACGCAGCAGAGATGGAAGCTTATTGCCTTAATTCTGCAATGGAAGTAGCTAGCTTTTCTGCTTCAATGGCTCGGAAACATCGTGAGAATCCAAAAGATCAGGAAGTAAAAGAGCATGATGCATTTATATCTTGGGTGAAAGAAGAATTAACAAAAATAGGATATTAACTTAAAAATTAACAATTATGAAATATATCGTATTTCCGGTAAAAAAATTAAATGAAGTACCACAGGAGATTCTTGATGAATTACATTTAGTTCCTCGCAAAAACAATAATGGGACTGAAGTAATAATGAAATTGAGTCATTATGAATTACTCTTTCCTGTTGCTGCATTACTTCCATTGACTGATGATGAGACTCCACTTGAGCCTGTGTATCCATATCCGGTATATGAAAATGAAGAATTATCAGCCTTATTGTCATCATCCGAATGGTCGGGAGAGGAGGTTATAGCTCCTGTTTTGGAAACTATATCACCTAAGACGTCTACGAGATCAACAAAGTCCAAGAAAACTACTGTATTATAAATTTATTTGTTATCTTTGTATACAATAACGAATAATATATTTCTGTATGGATTGGACAAACATATTAATGTTGATATTCGGTAGTGGTGGGGCTATTGCCGGAGTTTCGTCTTGGATTAAGACAAGACCGGAAAAGATATCTTATGAAATAAAGAATCTTCGGGAAGTTATAGATGAAGTGAAAGAAAATCGTGAAGAAGACAAAAAAGAGTATGAGAACAACAAACTAAAGTTGGAGAGAAGATTAGGGGAAATGGAAATTAGAAATTCAGTTTTAGAGAAATCGATTCAACAATGGTTTAAATGTCATCACTTACCGCAAAATGGAATTTGTCCAGTCGCAGATTTTATAGATAAATCAGAAGAACTCATAAAGAAAAGAGTTGATGAGATAAATGCAAAGAAACAATTATAAAACATGCCCGGCAGTCCAAAAGGAATCTACTGGGCACTACGTTTTATTTCATAAATTAAAAGTTCTCATTTGCAAATATAGATATATATATTCGAATATAACAAATAAAATGGTCGAAAAACTCTCAATATTTTCATTGGGACAGGACGGTAGCAAAACTCCTTTCCCTAACAATGGAGCACAAGCTGTAATAGCTGACTACCAATTTGTATCCGGGAGAATGGGTTCAATTAGCCTTTCGGCTACTTTAATGTATCCTCGTTGTCTTGATAATGAATGGGATGAGACACAGTTTGTTGAATTTAGGGGAGAAAAATATTATATCTTCACTACTCCTTCTTCTTCCAAATCCAATACCGATTTAAGATGGAAGCATGACCTTGTATTTACTTCAGAAAGGATTCAGCTTGACAATACATATTTTTATGATGCGGTATCACCTGATGCTGCCAATATAGATCAATACGTTAGTAATAGCACTAAGTTCACATTTTATGGTGATATAAATGAGTTTGCTAAACGTATGAACTATTCTTTAAAATATTCAGGTCTAAAATATTCCATTGTTGTAGATGAAGGAATTAGCTCAGAAGGTAAACTGATGACTTTTGAAGATAAGTTTTTCAGTGAAGTCTTACAGCTAGTTTTTGAAACATATGAATTACCATATTATTTTGCAGGCAGAGTAATACATATTGGATTTTCCAGTAATGCGATAACTCAGACATTTAAATATGGGCATGACAACCAACTCCTTTCAATCACTAAGACAAACGCTAATTATCGTATAATTAATAGATGTACGGGTGTTGGTAGTGATGAGAATATTCCATATTACTATCCGAATGATAATCCAAAAGGAGATATAGGCGTACAAGCTGATGCAAATAATACTGCAATTAAACAAGCGGACATTCGGATTTCTGACAAAGATTTGTTTGCAGAGAAGGTAAATATAAACGAGACTATAGAATATCGTGAAGGTGAAGCCGCAAATGCATATAGCTATAATTTGTGGTCTGACACTGGAATGCAGTATCAATATACTCTTAAGAATCAAGTAGAAATCCCACGTGTTGAAGTAATAAATACTGTTCCAAAAACAGGAGTATGGAAGGGGACTATCCGGATGCGATTAAAAATGTATCGTGAAGGAAAGATGAGAGTGGGAATTCAGCCATTAATGAGACGGGTTTGGAAGAATGCAAATCCCCCTACCAAAGATTGGCAACCCGAAGATCTTGAAATGAAATTTTCAGATGCGGAAAACAACAACCTGACTTATACAAAGTTAAATACATGGGATTATAGTTTAGGTGATCTTGCAATAGGAGAATATAATTTAGATTTTATATTTCAATTCCAAACCAATGAGTTTATAGACTATTATAAAGTCTATGCTGTCATTAAAGCAATCAGCATTGGATATGATGGCAAATATTGGTTTTTAAATAATGCGGTAGTATCTCTTCCTGCTATTGGTATTAGTATTACTAAAACTCCTGCTGTGGGAGATAAGTTTAAACAAATTGAATTAAAGACAGATTATATTCCATATGCTCAGAATCTGATGCCTCCTATCTATAGAGAGAGCAAGGGATTGCAGCACTTTTACAATGCTAAGAATAATACATATAAGATTCCCGGTACAAATGAATATTATACGTTTGAAAACGAATATACTGAAGGGAATCCTAAAGAAATAATTGTAAAATTTGAAAATATTAAACCTTCAATTAAGGGAGTTAGGAATGCTGCCGGACAATTGATTGGAGAGATTGCGGCTATTGCATTTGACGATGAGGATAATGACGAATTAGATAAAAAAACAAATGCATATCTACATCCATATTTCTATGTAAAATTAAGGAAGACAGATGGTACATATGGATTCAATCTATTCGAGCAAGGTATTTCAAGCGGTGAGATGACTCTTTCCATGACAAGTGGTAAATGTGCTGCTTGTAATTTCATAGTAGAAGTAAAAGAGGAAGGTGAAGGTGAAAAAGCAATATTTCAGAATCCAGTACAAGTTGATAGCAATGGAAATATTGTTCCCGGTAACGCTGCAGAGAAAATTAACAAAAAAAATATTCAGGAAAGACAGCAGAATACTAGGACAAATGAAGTTTGGTTAGCTTTAAAAAAAGATGATTCGACTTTCAATATAGTTATGCCTAATGAAACGAATAACTATAAGCCGAAAGCCGGAGACTCTTTTGTTATTCTAAATATTAAGCTACCACAAGCATATATATTAAGCGCAGAGAACGATCTGAAAGAAGAGATCATTCGATATATGGCTCAGAACAATAGCGAAAAATTTAATTTCTCAATAACATTTAGCCGTATATATTTAGAAAATCATCCGGATATTCTTGCTCAATTAAATGAGAATGCTCGTTTGCAAATTGAATATAATTCTCAAAAGTATGAATTATATGTATCTAATTATACATACAAAGTTTCCAATAATGAGATATTGCCGGAAATTACTGTTGAGCTTTCAGATACGATTACAATACGAAAGGGAACATTACAAAAATCTATTTCCGCAGTCCAACAAAGTCTATTAAGCACTATCGGTTCTATTGACTTTCTGAAAATGGGATTAAAATACTTTCTTCGTAAAGATGTGCCTGATACTGCATTAGAACATATTACATTTAATGATGGCATTCTTGTAAGAGGTAAAAATGCCATTATTGAAGAATCAGCCAATGTTATATATGAGGAAGACGGTAATGCTATCTATGAGGAATATTCAGAACCTATAATGCCTATAGCTGAGGCTAATACATTAGGATCTCTTGATAATGTAGATGCTATTGTTGATGGGACTGTAAACGATAAAGTTCTTCTTGTTAAGAATCCCGGAAGTACGCAGTGGACTCAGGAAAAAATGTCCATCAATGTGGATAGTATTATCTATATATCTACACAGACATTATTGGATAGTACTAGAACGACAGATTTAACTTTGAGCGCAGAAGATCATCAGGCAATTATCAAACTCTATGGAGATAAAAATGTATCCAAAAATACAGTTGTTTATAGAGGGAAAGAGAAACTAGGAAATCAGTATTTGGTAGCTCTTTCAATGTATGCCAATTTTTCTATCATTCCTGCATCTGAAGAAGGTGTCATGGATGTAGCTTATGTAAATCCGTCAGACGGTTTTCTTTATGCATTTAAAATTAAAACAAATGAAAATCGCAGTATTGCTACCGTTCCGGAAAAGAAATCAAGTGGAGGAGAAATTATCATTGATAGTGCTCTTTCTACAGAATCAGAAAATCCGGTAATGAATAAGATCATAACTCAATATATTAATGAGCTTATGGATGCTGTATTCCAAATAAGTATGACTTCTTTTAGTGGAGGAGGCACTTATGAAATCGGAAGCAGTACAAAACCTGTATTGAGTTGGGTTATTAAAAGAAAAGGAGAAGAGGTTAATCCTACCAATGCAACTGTGAACGGTAACAAGGAAGGTGTAGCGGCTAATTTTAAGTCTTATACATCTCCGGTTGAAATTACATCTAATAAATCATATACTGTAATAGCGTATTATAATTCTCAATCAGTGACTAGATCGGCATCATATTCATTTCTCAGTAAAAAGTATTTTGGAGTTTCTCCAAATACGACTTTGACAAATGATGAAATATTAGCATTAAGCGGATGGGCATGGGCTAATAGTAGAACTATGAGCGAGTCCCTATTTGATTGCACAGGGGGTCGTTATCCATATTATGTAATTCCTGCAAGCATTTATTCAGGACTTGAAGTATGGGTAGGTCAGTTTAGAAATACAGACATAGTTGTTACTGATCAAAATGTAGTCAATGCACAAGGTTATACGGTAGCTTACAAAGTTGTGAGATTAAATACTATACAGTACGGTAAATTATACATATCATTCAAATAAACAGTCATGGCAGATATACCCGGAACCAATGTCGCCTCCATGATAACTCCGTTTACAACGCAGGATATCATCGCTACACATAGTGAAACATATGGACAAGGAGGCTATAGAAGTGAGAAAACAGTTGCAGATATGAACGCAATTATTGCGTCCCGTAGAAAAGAAGGTATGATTGTTCATGTCTTAGATGAAGACAAGGATTATATCTTAAAGGACGGTAAATTTGTTGTGAAGACAAGTGAGGTCATTGTCGATTCAGCATTGAGCACTACTTCTCTTAATCCCGTTCAAAATAAAGTAATTACCAATGCTTTAGATTCCAAACAAAACTCTTTGGTTAGCGGAACTAGCATAAAGACCATTAATAGTGTATCTTTGTTAGGTTCCGGCAATATAAATATACCTGTTATAACAGTAGATAGTGCAACAAGTTCTACATCTACAAATCCTCTACAAAATAGGGTTATAACAGCTTCCATTACTGATATAAATACTAAATTAACGCCAATATCTACAGCATGGAACAAGAAAAATACAGCTAATGGTCTTCTTGTATTGGATACAGCAGGATTAGTTCCTAGCAGTAATCTTCCTTCCTATGTCGATGATGTATTGGATGTGTATGCTACATATGATCAATCAGCAACTGGAACTATATCAAATGTTAAATTATATACAGATTCATCTAAAACGATTGCAGTAGTTCCGGAAACAGGAAAGATATACATTGATGTTTCATCCGGCAAACCTCCATATCAATTCAGATGGTCAGGTACAGCATATGTTACATTGAATACCGGAGGACTTATTATTGGTACTATATCCGGTACAGCATTTGATGGTGGAAAAGGACAAGAATTATATTCTGAATATGCAGGAAGCCGAAAAACTATTTATCAAAGAGCATATTCCTTTTTCAATGCCATTACTCCTGCTTCAGATAAATTCATGCAAAATATATCAGCATCTTATACTGCCACTGCCGTATCACTGACTAAAGCATATAAGAACTTTGCAGGGACATCATCATCAGAATCATTAACTATAAATGCTGCTACTACAAGTAATGCAGGAGTAATGTCTGCGGCAGATAAAACTAAGTTAGATTCATATCAAGCCTCAACAGGAGCTACTCCGAATTCAATTGCCAAGAGAGATGAGAATGGAGACCTTACAATGCGGTATCCAATTACTAATGCCGGAGTAGATAATAGCTCATCTATTGATTATGTCGTATATATAAGCAATTCTGCTACAAAGTTTATGAGACATTGTTCATTGTCTCATTTTACCGATGTAATGCGATTGGTTACAACAACAAGTAGAGGATTAATGTCTCCGGCTGACAAAAAGAAACTGGAAGATATTGATACAGAGAAATTCCTTCGAAAAGATATTGATGATATAGCAAATGGAAATATTACTTTCAATAATGGTATTTATGTGAAAGGTTCATATGCTAACCTTCAATCAATTTTTGAACAAGGAGGAAATTCTATCCTTGAACAAGGAGAAAACGGGATTATAGAAACAGCAGAGACACAAGCAGCACCAACTGATATTACATTAGCTGATTTAGCTAATGTTGATGGCACAGTTAACGAACCTGCATACAAGAGGATGATTTTAACTAAACTTGCCGGAGCTACGACATGGACACAAGAATACATTGATCCTCTTATTGAAATTACAGAAGCTCCTAGCAATAATTTATATTATGCTAGAAGAAATAAAGCATGGGTTAATTTTACTCCTTTTTCCGGTAATTATTCAGATTTATCGGGAAAACCGACTATTCCTACTAAATTAGCAAATCCATATGCATTAACCTTTTCCGGAGCAGTAACTGCAACATATGACGGATCAGGCGCAGTCAATGTAAATATACCTGTCGGTGGAGGAGGTGGTGGCGGAAGCGTTATCGTAGATAGCTCTCTTAGTACAACTTCGGTAAATCCTGTACAGAATAGGGTTATAACTGCCGCCTTAAATTCCAAACAGAATACACTTGTGTCAGGTACTAATATTAAAACGATTAACAGTCAAAGTATTGTAGGATCAGGAAATGTCAATCTCACTTATTCTTTTTCTCAGATAACTTCTAAACCAACTACCTTATCGGGATATGGAATTTCGGATGCATATACAATGACGCAAGTAAACAATGCCTTTGTATCTTTAAGCGGAAATGTAATTAGAACATCAGGGAAGCTATCAATGGCAGCAGACGTATTTGCAGATGATGGCTCCACAGGTGGTCTTGATATGAGAAATTCGAATATTGTAGGTGTAAATGGTATATATTTTAAAGATGCATCAGATAGTGACGGTGAATATATCAATTTTTACAGAGATTCTACTCATGTTGATTCTTTATATGCATTAAATGGAGAATTACGATTTAAACCTAATAGAGTATTAGGTGCTATAACGACTGCATCAAATATAATTCTTCATACGGGGAATTATACATCATATGTACCTACAAAAACAGGGACGGGAGCAACAGGGACTTGGGCAATAAGCATTACAGGAAAAGCCGAATTATCTAAAGCTACAAATTTAATCAATGGATCATATACAGGAAGTGGAGGAAAACAACCGCCATCTTATATACCATCAGGGAATATTAGATTTAACATGATGAATACTGTTGTTGGTACTGACTCTAACTATAAGGATTTCATATTAATGGACAGTTATACTGGTAATGATGTTCCTTATGTTACTGCAATTGGAGTAAGAAAAACTTCAACTCCTGAAGCATATATAATGTCAGGTGCAAAAGGCAATACAACAGAAGCTAATTGGGTTAAGACTACTTTATTAAGTGCTCTTAACTACAATAACTATGCACCATCTAAAACCGGATTAGGTGCTAGTGGCACATGGAATATTAATGTATCAGGATCAGCAGCCTCAGTAGCATGGGTAAATGTTTCCAATAAACCTAATTTTGCAGCAGTTGCAACTTCCGGTTCATATAATGACTTAACTAATAAACCTACAATTACAAATATAACAGTTGACTCAGCCTTATCGACTACTAGCACTAATCCATTGCAAAATAAAATTATCACTACTGCACTAAATGGCAAGCAAGCAAATCTTGTTTCGGGAACAAATATTAAGACTGTAGGAGGACAGAGTCTACTTGGAAGTGGTAATATTGCATTTCCTACAATAACTGTTGATTCTGCTTTAAGTTCCACTTCAACGAATCCTTTGCAAAACAAGGTAATTAATAGTCAATTTGAATCTGTTACTGCAGGAATGCAACTTATTATGAGTTTATACGATGAGATTAAAACAAGTGCTTTAACCTCTTCTAGTGTTGTTACGTCTATTACTACAGAGAATAGCAATAGTACATCACTAGTAACATCTGTTAAATCCATTGTTAGCTATATAAATGATAATCTAATTGTTCCTATAACTCCTTTACTTACGGCTTATCTAGCTCAAAATACCAAAAATGGTATGTTGATTTTGGATTCAAATGGTAAAGTTCCTAGCAATTTATTGCCGGGCACATTGTTAACATTAGGAACAACATCTACTACGGCTTTTAGAGGTGATTATGGTAACATCTTATTTACTAACTTTGGATCGGGAACAAATCTAATAGGTACTCAGCGTGCTAGAAACTTCTTTGGGAAAATTGATGTTTCTAATTTACATTTCTTATCAGGTGATTATACTTGGACACAAACAGATTCAGAAATAGAAATAGAATTTGAACAATATAATTTTACTGGTACTAAAAGTACATCTTCTCCTTTGATTAATTTCCCAATAGCTACAACAGCGAAAGCCGGACTACTTGGAGGAGATCAATGCTCTTATTTAGTTTCTCTTAATACTGAATACAATAATATAGCAAATAAAGCAAATTATATAAAGGCTAGAAAGTTTTTTAACTCTATAAATCCTGTTAATGAGTGTTATTATTGTGGAGCTTTTGTAAGTCCTAGTAAAATTGATATTAAGATAGAAATAACCAAAAGAAATTTTGATACTTCTAGTGAAACTTATGATTACATAAATCTTCCTGCTGTTACATTAAATAATGCAGGAATATTAACATCTACCCAATTTACTAATTTATCAAATAAACAGGAGAAATTAGTTTCCGGCACAAGTATCAAAACCATCAATGGGCAATCATTATTGGGAAGTGGTAATATTAATATTTCAGGTGGGGGATTGAACTCATATACAACTACTCTTGATATTTTTAATATATCAAATGGTCGAACTATTACTTCTACAGAATTTGCAGAAGTAGGAAGAATTGTGACGGCTGTAAGAGAAGGAAAACAAATATTATATAACTATCAGATGGCTGAATTTGGTACAGGAGTATTAAACTGCCATTTAGCGGATAATTTAACTTGTCTATCATGGGTAGTTACAAGTTATACTGATACTGAAATATTCTATATCGATCCAACATTATCTACTGATAAATGGGCAAGAATATCATTAGTAAAATCAGATTTTTCAAATATAACTTCCAAATCCTTCGGCTCCTCATCAAGTTACTACAAGCTTCCGGATGGGTTGCTGATTCAGTGGGGG
>OLVT01000149.1_pt1 | contig 80177 bp, 47 predicted proteins | sample 1673241 | NCBI WGS metagenome assembly OLVT01 (sample SAMEA3178936, study PRJEB25190) | human gut metagenome | biome: human gut; feature: human-associated habitat; material: faeces | place: Austria | collected 2013
CAGTGAACAGTTCCTCGAACACGAGCTCACTTTTGCGCAGCAGCTTGGAGAGCACGGTTTCGTTGCTCTCGGACAAATACAGCAGACCCAGCTCGCTTTTGCCCGACGCCACATCATCAATGATCTCACCGGTCTGTGTTTCCCGCAGGATAAAACCGTACTGGTTCGCGTCGTACTCCTTGACAACCTCGACGAATGCGTTCACCGCGAACGAATAGTGCTGACATGACACGCAGAACTTGGGCACGCGCTTTTTGCCCACGCCGAAGTGCTCCTGCATGATGTCTGCCTGCTCGAGCAGCATGCGCGCAAACGAAAGCAGCTCCTCGCCCTCCTGCGTGACGGTTACGCCCTTGTTTGAGCGCACAAAGGCGGTAACGCCCATCTCCTTCTCTAAATTGTGAATCGCGGCGCTCAAACTCGGCTGCGAGAGAAACAGCCGCTCGGCGGCGTCCGTGATGTTGCCGCATTCGGCCACAGTGACAAGATAGGTCAGCTGCTGCAGGGTCATAGGAAAAACCTCCGGGAAATAATCTGTATCTATTGTAGCATGTCTGTGCGGAAATACAATGCGGTTTCCCTATCTATTCCCGCAATTTCATGCTATGATAGAGACAAAGGCGCGTGTAAAAATGAAAAATGTACTGTTCTACGGCGATTCCAACACCTGGGGTTATCAGGGCGACGATCCCATGCACTGTCTGGACGCGGACAAGCGTTACACCGGTGTGGTTGCGGCTCAGTTCCCGGACGTGCACTTTATCGAGGAAGGTCTGTGCGGACGCACCATCTGCAGCACCGACCCGATTGATTACGGCCGAAACGGCATGGCAATGCTGCCTGCCCTGCTGGCAACGCACGATCCGCTCGACGTGATCATTATCATGCTCGGCACAAATGACAGCAAGGCAATGTACGGCCACTCGCCGTTCACCATCAGCGATGCCATGGACCGCACGATCAAGCTGATGCAAAGTCCGCTTTTATGGTCAAATACCATGCAGAAACCGCAGATCCTTCTGGTTGCACCGCCGAAAATGGGCGAAAACCTTACAGACAGCGTCTACTACGGCATGTTTGACGAAAGCAGTGCCGCACTCATCCGTGCTCTGCCCGCACGGTTCCGCACGCTGGCAGAAAAGTACGGCTGCGCCTTCGTGGACGGCTCGGCTGTCACGGCGGCAAAGTGCTCGGACCAGATTCATCTGACCGCAGAGGAGCACGCCGTGCTCGGCAGGCTCATTGCGGACAAGCTGCGCGAGCTGCTTTAACCCCCTGCCCGAAATCATTTGTCACCTTTTCCCCCGGTTTTGTCACCTGACAAAACCGGGGTGTTTTTTGCCGCATTTTATCCACAGCCTGTTGATAATTCCTGTGGATTGTGTGTCATTTTTTGCAGAATTTACGCGTAGTTCACTCTGTTTTTCCTATCGGTGTATTTCGTGTCGAAACTCGGACATTTCGTGTGCCCGACCACACAGCAGGCTGCAAAGCTGCTATGATAAACGCAGGCAATTTTCAGTCTCTTTTCTGCAGGCGCGGCTCGTTCCACCGCACCGCAGAATGGGAAAAGGAGGAATATACCATGAAATTCAAACGCGGCATAAGCCTTGCTCTGGCACTGGCTCTTATCGCCGGCATAGGCGGCCCGCTTGATATCCGCGCAGCGGCGGCGGATACCGGCAGTTCGGACGCGCTTGCGGCACTCGGTATTGATTCGAGCAAAGCGCCCGACGGCTTTAATGCCAACGACCCCAGCAACCCATACGGGCGCAATACCATCAAGGTTACGCCGGTGTACGAGCTGTATACCGTTGGTCTGAAGAATGATGTTCTGCCGTCGGATCCAATCGGCCTGGACAAGCGTGAAAGCGCAGAGAAATGCGATACAAGCGTTTCCAAGTCCAACCAGAAGGACAATGCCCTTCAAAGCACGCTGTACGGCAATGATGATAACACATCTACCAAGGCTCAGCAGTTTTTGAGCGCTCAGAAGCAGAACCAAACTATTTCTGAGGGTAAAACCACCTCTACCGGCACATACGCACAGTTCCCGACAGGCAGCAAGGGCAATGACGGCTATGCCACCAAGGGCTATCTGACCGGCATGACCAATGCTACTACCGATTTGCAGGATGGTACCGATTACGCTATGGCAGACGTGGCCGCAGGCCATTTCACCTCGAGCAGTGACGCCAAGTCCTCGCAGACGGTCATGGTTTACGCCGGTGACCTGAGCGCGAAAGGCGGTCTGTACCTGCGATTCGGCGATGCTGAATCCGGCAAGTACGGCAAGCCAATCACGCTGCTGGACACCAGCAAGGAAATCGGCAACCCGACCCTCAAGGACAACTCCGAGACGGTTGACGGTGAAACGACCGAAGCCAAGCTGGTCGAAAACTTCGCAGAAAACCCGTATCAGCTGAAAAACTACCTGCAGGTAGCTACCGGCGACTGGGACAACGACGGTAAGGACGAGGTTGCGGTCTATGTGCCGGAGGTCGGCAATTCCCGCATTGAGATTTACGACCTGCAGACTGACGATTACTCCAATCCCTCTAACTGGAGACAGGCGTGGACATACTTCTTCCGTGAGGGCAGTGTCGTTTCCAACATGATCTCTCTCGTCAGCGATGACGTCAACCAGGACGGCGTAGACGATCTCGCCTGCACCTGGGGTTACTACTACGGTCCGCAGCAGAACGCAGGCTCGCGTGCCGTTGTAATGTTCGGTTCCACGAGCGCACACATGCTGCAGAGCTCGCAGGAATTCCCGCTGACCTACGAGGGCAGCAATCTGGTCCGCGCATCCTTCGCCTTCGGCGATATGACCGGCGGCGGCAAAACGCTGATTCTGGCGGCTCAGTCGGATGCTGACCTCAAGGCAAATAAGCAGAACACGCGCTATGTAGGTTTGTACGCATGGAACGGCGTCACCTTCAAGCCGTCTGTTTCGCAGAATTTCGATCTGTTCTCCAAGGATAAGGACAAAAACTATATTTACAGCGCAATGGCAGGACATCTCATGGATGCAGATGGCAATGAAATCTTCCGTTCTCTGCCGCTGTGCCCGGCCAATACGGCGATTATCTCCCGTCCGACCGCAGGCGAAACAAGCGATGGCAACAAAACCAGCGATCTGCTGTACTTTGACAGCCTTGTTATCTCCTGCGATGAGAACGGTCTGAATATCAAGCAGGCGCTTGACAACACGGACGCTATGCCGAACGAGGACTACGTTGAGTACGATGCATCCGCAGGCTCTGTGACCACCGCGGTGTATAAAGACAACAACACCGCAGGTTCGGGTACGCTGTTCACCCTGACGCAGACCATGTCCAAGGACACGGGGCATAAGTCCGATTCTTACACCGTCAAGGGTCAGGTTCCGAAGTACGAGCGCCGTGCCTACTACAAGAGCTGGTGGCACAAGCTATTCCGCAGAAAGTCCTACTACCAGGCTTTTGTCGGCTACGAAACCGTAGATCAGGCGGTTCAGACACCGTACACCACCCGCACGCCGGGTACGACCAGACTTTCGACCATCAACCTGTTTGACGGCTCTCAGCCGGTAAAAACCGATGTCAACAGCTCGTACACGCTCTGTCTCGCCAACACGGACGACGATACCAGCTACATGACCTACACCGGCAAGCACTACTACACCTACTCCGACCCGCAGGTTCTGGCGGTACTGGCTTCACCTCCGTACTTCTCCGATCTGCTCGACCGTGATGACCTGTCCGGCAACTATGCCGAGTCCTCCACCACCTACTCGAGCATGAAGGGCACCGAGAACGGCACCAGCTCCTCCTCTACCATCTCGGTCGGCGCATACGTCTCCTTTGAGCAGGAATTCTCGGTATTCGGCGTTAAGATCGGCAGCGTTGAGGCGGAAGCCGCCTTTACCTCCGGTTTCACCTACGAGACCGAGCACACCTCCTCGCTCGAGCAGTCCATTACCTACGAGACAACCTCCGGCGAGGACAGAGTGGCGTTCTATTCCATCCCGATGGAGATTTACGAGTATACCTCCTACATCCCGGACGGAACAGGCAAATACACTGAAGTAACCTCCACCGTTTCCATCCCGCACGAAGCCTCGATCGGTCTGATCGACCTGTCCGACTACGAAAATATCGCCGAGGATTACAGCGTTCTGCCATCCATTTCGGGCAGCGTGCTGACGCATACGATCGGTGATCCGTCCATCTATCCGAGCGCACCGAGTGCAGGCTCCAAGGCTTATAACGGTGATCCGGCTAAGGTTGACTTCACCGCGGCAGGCGGCGGCTCCGGCATCACGCAGGAGATCAGCTTCTCCACCTCGGACAGCAAAAACTACACCAACACCACCTCTATCGAAACCAAGGCCGGTGCAGGCGCAGGCGGCGTAACCGCAGGCGTTGTGGCCGGTTCGGAAAGCTCTGCCGGCAAGGTATCGGTCAACACCGCAGGCGGCTCGTTCTCCGGTTCGCTGCAGAACATGCCGATTGAAGCCAAACCGTACGGCTACGGCATGAACTGGCGTATTTTCTGCTACAACTACCGCAGCGGCAATCAGGCGTTCCCGGTTGTTACCTACGCGGTAACCGAGCCGCAGGCTCCGTCTCCGCTGCCGGACGATTTTGAGCAGGATGTTGCGAAAACCACCGCTGATTCCGTCACCCTGACGTGGACGTACGACAAGATCGTTTCCGGTTTCCAGCTGTACCGCTACTACAACTTCCCGGACGGCTCCGGACGCAAGGAGCTCGCATTTGTGCCGTTCACCGATGGTGAGCGTCACGATGACGGCACCTACACCTTCAGCTACACGGATAAGAACCTGTCTCCCTATACCGAGTATGAATATCAGATTCAAACCCGCAACAACAACAAGGCTGAGCAGCAGCGCAACAGCATTTACAGCGAACCGCTGACCTGCCGCACCAAGACCACAGCAGGCTATCCCGATATTTCGGTAACGATTGACGGCAAGGAAAATCAAACGGTTCTGCCTATCTATCCGGATTCTCTGGCAACCGCAACGGTTAAGTATAACGGAGACAATAAAAATCCGGACGGCGGCAAGTACAACAGCGTAAGCTATCAGTGGCAGAAGCTGAACAATGGTTCCTGGACCGAGATTGCCGGCAGCGTTTCCGATACGCTGAGCATCGAAAACGCCGGTTCTGCCGACAAGGGCACTTACCGCTGCCGACTGAATGTGCTCTATTGGGATAATACCTCCCAGACTGAGTACAGCATTTCCGCTTACTCGCCTGAGATTACCACACAGTACAGCAAGCGCACGCCCAAGTGTGAGCTGAATGTTACGGCAGAGAATGTACAAAAAGACAACACTGCTCAGTTTGACCGCACGCTGCACATCAGCGCTAAAATGAGTTCCGCGTCTGCTACCTCCACCATCCCGACCGGCACGCTCAGCTTCCTGATTCGCGGCACGGACTTCTCTACCACAGTTGCGGCTGAGATTGACAACACCGGCAAGGTTACAAAGGATGTTATCGTGCCCGCAGACGGCGCTTACACGGTTACCCCGTATTATCCGGGCAGCTATGTATTCAAGGATATGAGCAACGCGGAAGGCAAGATGGTTCTCGTTGGCGATGCAACCGGCTACCAGCTGACGCTCACCAACGGCAAGGATAACAACAGCGTCACCCGCTTCACCTACGGCGATACGGTAACGCCGTCGCTCTCCCGCATGAGTAAAGATACGCATGGTCTGCAGAAGGTCGATAACGCAACCTTCAAGTATGCAGTTTCCGGTTCCAAGGATTCGCAGCCGCTGACAGAGAACAATAAGCTGAATGTCGGCACTTACACGCTGTATGCTTATGTAAACGGCGAAACCAAGCCGGTTGCGGAAACTGAGTTTACCGTTGTTCAGCGTGCCGTTACGCTGCGCGTTGTCACCCCGTCGGACGGCGTTGATCAGACTCTGGTCAATCCGAGCACCCAGCTTTCTCTCACGGCAGACACGAAAAACATGACTGCTGATGAGATTGCTGCTCTGCACCTTGGCTATACCGCAGTCAACACCGCAGGCAACACGGTGACGCTCGCGCCGAACATTGCGCCCAGCAACTACACGGTTTCTCCGTGCAAGACCGATGAGACCAACGAAACGCGGTACAACAACTATGAATTCACCTTTATCCCCGGCGTTTACACGGTAAACGGCACGACTTACATCCTTACCCTCAAGGCTGAGGACTTCGGCGAAGGCGCAAACAGGCACTCTGTCGGTTCTGCGTCGATCATTACCGCAGGTCTGAATGCCGGCAAGGCGGATGACGGCAGTGCAATCTCCAGCTTTACTGCAAACACCGATGTTACCCTGACGGCTGTGCCGGATGCAGGTTATGCAGTCGATTACTGGACCTATGACGGCAAGGAAATCGAGGACAGCAAGGAGAAGAGCTCGGTTACCATCAAGACCCTTGACAAACCGGCATCTGTTTTGGTTTACTTCAAGACCACCAATACCAAACTGAATGCTTCCGTTCAGAATAAGCAGGGCGGTACACTCAAATGCACGGATGAAGATGGCTCCGGAAGCCTCAAGAACTTCCCGGTTTACATTGCCAGCGGTGCAAAGTTCAACTTCACCGCAACGCCGAACACCGGCTGGCACTTCAAGCAGTGGATTCTCGCGAAACGCGGTGCAAACAGTTATCCGTCCGGCACCCCGCACGATAACGGCTCCAACACGCTCTCTGTTGAGGTTGGCGTGCAGGATATTGATCTGGCTGCCGTATTCGAGCGCGACAGCTACACGCTGACGCTGGAAGGTGAACTGACCGCAAGCTATCAGACGGTTGATCCGAACGATACCTCCAAGACGCTCACCAAGTCTCTCAAGAGCGGCGAAAGCGTCACCGGTGATACGGAAATTACGGTAGCGCCCAAGGCCGGCTATGCTGCCGCCACGGGCGAGACCTATCAGGTGAACGGCAAGGCTGTTGAAGCAGGAAAGCTCAACGCTGACGGCAGCTATACCTTCCCCATCACTGAGAATACCAAGGTTTCGCTCAAGACCGACCGTGCCGCATTTGCGATTACCACACCGGAAATGGAGCATGGCACGATCATTGCAACCGTAGACGGCGAAGCTGTGGACGATCTGTCCAAGATTCCCGGCGGCAGCAAGGTTGAGCTGCAGGCACGCGCAGACCGCGGCTGGCATTTCAAGAACTGGGTTGTAAACGGTACTGCTCAGGATGAGGCTGCGGCAAAGACCAACGGCACTTACACCATCAGCGAACTGACCGGCGATCTGTCCATCAGCGCCGAATTTGCCCAGAGCGCTTCCTACACCGCCAAGGCTACCGCTGCAGCCGGCAACGGCACCGTAAAATACACGCTGTATGATATCTACGGTAAGGAAGTTGAGACTAAGGCTATGCCGACTGATGGCGTAACCATCTATAAGGATGAGGAAATCACCTTCCATGCAGCGCCGAAGACTGGCTATCAGGTTGAACAGTGGGAAGTAAACGGCAAAAAGACTGCCGTAAACTCCAAAACCAATCCGGAAGGCAAAATCCGTGCGGACAAGAATATTACTGCAACCGTATACTTTAAGGTTACGGCAAACTATCAGCTTACTTTCGGCACCGCTGATGAGAACGGCCATCTGACCGCCAAGATTGACAACACCGCGGTTGTCTCTCAGACCAAGCAGCCGAACGGCAGTGAAATCACCTTCACCACAAACCCCAACACCGGTAAAATGGTTGAAAAGTGGACGGTTACCCAAGGTACTATCTCCACTAAGGAAAACGATGCTGCGGTACAGGTTGATGGTGTAAATCTTGTCGATCCAATTTATATTTACACACTCGATGACAACCAGACCATCCGCGTTCACTTCACCGACCTTGTACAGTACGATGCCAAGATTTCCGGCACAAACGGCACCGGCAAATTCACCTACACCACGCCGATTCAGCCGAACGACACCGGTGCAGTCAACAGCGCATCCGCTCAGGTTCGCAAGAACGGCACGGTCAAGCTGACGCTCACACCGAGTGCAAACTGTGTCGGCACCGCCGAGGAAATCAAGTCCGAACTCCAGAAGGCGGCTCCGAATGCCGTTGTTTCCGTAACTGAGAAGGACGGCAGCTTTGAAGCGGTTATCCGCAACGTAACGGCAGCTCTGGCGGTCAACACCGACAATCTGTTCCACAAAACTTACGCAATTACGGCCAGCAAGGCCGAAAACGGCAGCGTTTCCGCTTCTGCGGCACGCGCCAAGGCTGGCGACAAGGTAACGCTCACCGCTGCACCCGCAAGCGGCTATCAGCTGAAAACCCTGACGCTGACACCGGAGACCGCACTCGACAAGACGGTTTCCGCGTCCATCCTGACCTACACCTTCACCATGCCGGCGAATGACGTTGCAGTTACCGCAGCCTTTGCCGTCAAGCCGAGCAACGGCGGCGGCGCAGACGGCGGCGGTGGAGCAGGCGGCGGCGCTGTTGCACCGGCTCCGACCGACAGCGGCTCGTCCTCCATTACCGCACCGGACGGCACCAAGGTTCCCGCAACAGTTGAGGTAAAGAACGGCACCGCAGCGGTTTCCGCCGACAACTCCAAGCTGACTGCGGTTTCCGGCAAGGATTCGCTGACGCTTGACCTGTCCGCAGATTCCACCGTACGCACGGTATCGCTCACCGGCGATGTGGTAGCTGCTCTCGCCGGTGCAAAGAACGGCGCAGCGCTTACCCTGCCGAACGGCACGGTTGCACTCGACCGTGAGACGCTGACCGCACTCGGCAGCGCCGCACAGGCCGATGGTATGGCAAGTATTTCGATCGCTTCCGCTGACAAGTCCTCCCTGACGGACGCACAGCGCAAATACCTGCCGAAGAACGGCACCATCCTGAACATTTCTGCGCAGGTGCAGCCGAAAAACGGCACTGCAACCCGCGTTCACGCGCTGAACGGCACGGCTTCGGTTTCTGTAGCATACAGCCTCAAGAGCGGCGAGAACGCCGCGCATCTGGTTGCATACTATCTTGCTGAGGACGGCTCGTTCGAGAAGCTGCCTGTCATTTATGATGCAGCAACCGGAAAGGCTACCTTTAAGACCACCCACTTCTCCACCTTCGTTATCACCCACGAATACAGCAGCGACTTCTCCGATGTCAACCTGCGCAAGTGGTTCTACAACGAGGTCAACACTGCACTCGAGAACGGCTGGTTCAAGGGCCTGACCGCAACCAGGTTCGGTCCGGATGACGGCATGACCCGCGCAATGCTGGTTCAGGTACTCTACCGCATGAGCGGCAGCAAGGCCGCTTCCACCGCACAGTTCACCGATGTGGCGGACGGCAAGTGGTACGCAGAAGCCATCGCATGGGCCTCCGAAAACGGCATTGTCAACGGCTTCACCGACGGCAGATTCCAGCCGGATACGCTGATCACCCGTCAGCAGCTGGCGGCCATCCTGTACCGCTACAATACCTATCGCGGTCATACGCCGCAGGGCAGCGCAGCACTCGATGGCTACGCAGACGCGGCTTCTGTCGAGTCGTGGGCTGCTGAAGCAATGAGCTGGGCGAACGGCAACGGTCTGGTAACCGGCGTTACCCCGACTACGCTCGTGCCGAACGGCACCGCAACCCGTGCTCAGGTAGCGGTTATCCTCAGCCGCTACACCGACCAGTAATCCCATCCAATCCATACCACCCAACGGATATGGTATGAACAACCGCCATGCAAGGGCAGACAATACCGACAGCGCCTGAAAACGCACACAAGCGACACCAATCGAAATATGGTGTCGCTTGTTTTTTTTGCTTCTCACACGGAATACGCTCACGCGAGAACGAATCGAACAGCCGCGGCAGAAATTCCATGCTCATATGTCAGCTTCTCCGGCTTGATATACTCTGCCAACCGAATCGCAAGTATTTTCAGGCTCGTGGCTCATTATATCGTACATCATGTTCTATATTTGCATAATACTGTGCAAATTCGACTCGTTTTGATTTACAATGTCGTTGCAGAGTGATATACTGAAATTACCATATAAGATGCGCCGGATTATGCTTTGAGGAGAATGCTATAATGACCATGAATGACCCGCTGCTCCGCACGGACAGCTATGCAAAAATCTTCCTGTATAACACCCATGAAACCGTCGCCTGTGTGCCGCGCCACACCATCCGCATGCGCGATAAAGTGCGCCCGGACAAACTGCGCGAAGCCGTTGAGCAGGCACTGCTGCGCTTTCCGCACATGATGCTGACCGCCGAGCCGACCGAGACCGCGTTCCGCTACCGCCGCAACGTGCAGCCCGCCGTAGTGCTGCCGTTCGATGGCGTATCCACCCGCTACACCATCGGCTCCAAGGATACGAACGGATACTTATTTCTCGTCGGCTACCACGACAAGACCATCTATATGGAGTATCAGCACTCTATCTCTGATGGACGCGGATTCGAGGAGTTTATCCGCTGTGTACTGTTCCAGTACCTGAAAAACTGCGGTTTCCCGGTTGAGAATGACGGCTCTGTGCGCGGCATGGATACCCGTTGGTCTCCTGAGGAGAGCGCAAACGGCTACGAGCAGCTGGCAGACCGTGAATTTTCGCCGGATGGCATCTGGAAAAAGCCGGAGGCTGTTCATGCCCCCGAGGTACAGTGGGGCGCTGACGGCCCCGAGGTCGTCACCGAGGTGACGTTCCCGTTTTCGCAGCTGCACGATTACGCAAAGTCCATCGGCGTCAGTCCGCTGTCTGTACTGGCTCCGCTGATGATGAAAGCGTTTGATGATAAGTTCGGCGGAACGGACAAGCCGGTTATCGCGGAGATTCCGGTCGATCTGCGTCCGCTGCTGCCAACGCTTACCACGCGGTATTTTATTTGCTTTATCGATCTGCCGTATTTTCCGGAGTACCGCGATCTGCCGAATGACGAGGTGTTCCGGCGCACGAAGGCGTTTTTGAAGGATCAGATGCAGCGCGAACAGCTGCTCTATCGTGCAAAAGCCGCCGCAGACCGCTGTGAATCGCTGCATGAGGCAGACATGCCGCTCGCGGAGAAAATGCAGGCGGCACAGAAGGTCACGACTGATTTTGTGCTCGAGGACAGCTTTCTCATTACCAATGTCGGCCGGTTCGCCCTGCCGGAAAGCTGCCGTCCGTATGTACTCGATTACGGCGCAATCCTGCCGTGTGCTGTGCAGCCGTTTGCGCTGCTGATCTCGTCGTATGGAGATAAAATGAAACTGTCCGTCGCGCAGCGCGACCACGATATGCAGGTTGTCAAGGATTTGTGCACCGGTCTGCGGCAGCTTGGCATCCAGCCTGAAACACTCAGCTATCCGTTTGTGGTGACACGGTATAACGGACTTGAGTGCGGGATGTAAGTTCAAAACTGTAATTTCAAAAGCAAAACGCTCAGCTACCAAACGATAGCTGAGCGTTTCGCTTTCTTTACAAATGCGTGTTGAACAAAAACGTTCAGGGGGCTGATCATTGCACAGCGTCCCTTAACTTATCTATATTATACGCTGTCCGCTCTGTCTTTTTCAAGGATAGAGCGATTTTCTTTATCCAAGCCGCGCGACTGTGTAGCCGACATACAGACCGGCACCGGTCACAAGTGCATTCTCGTCCACATCGAAGCCGCCGTTATGGTTGGTGATCATCGTGTGCGGCAAATCCGGATTGCCGGTGCCGAGATACGCATACGCGCCCGGCTTATACAGCTCAAACTCGGCAAAATTATCGCCGCTGAGCGACAGCTCACGGTCTGTGACAACGTGTCCTTCTCCGAGCAGCTCGTCCACGACCCGAGCAGCTTCCTCGCACACCTGCGGGTCATTGACGAGCGCAGCGGCAAAGTCCGTCCACTCGATTTCCGCCGTGCCGCCGTACAGCGCCGCAATGCTCTGCGCGGTCTCACTGACCTGTGCACGGACGCGGTCGCGGCTCTCCTGCGAAATGGTGCGCGTTGTGCCCTCCATTTCAGCAAATGCTGCCACGGCGTTGTAGGTCGTGCCTGCGTTCAGCTTGCCGATACCGATGATGACCGGCTCGGTCGGTGAAGTGCGGCGCGTAACCAGTCCCTGCACTGCCACGACAATCTGGCTGGCGATATACAGCGCATCCACGCCCAGATGCGGCGTGGAAACATGCGTGGACTTACCGTGCACGCGAATGCGGAAATGATCGACTGCGGCGTTGTTGATGCCCGGTTTAAGTCCTACCGTACCTGCCTCCAAATCATACGCGGTGTGCAGACCGAACACGCGCTCGGCACCATCCAGCACACCGGCTGCGACAAACGGCTTTGCACCTTTTCCGATTTCCTCTCCCGGCTGAAACACAAGACGGACCTTTCCGCTGAACGCGTCTCTGTTCTCCGACAGGATTTTCGCGGCACCCAGAAGGCAGGCAGCGTGCGCATCATGGCCGCAGGCGTGCATGACGCCTGCATTCTCTGAGCGATAGACGCACTCGTGCGTCTCCTCAATGGGCAGCGCGTCAATATCCGCACGCAGAACCAGCACTTTTCCGTTGTCCTTTGCGCCCTTCAGCGTGCCGAGCACGCCGGTTTCGCCTACGCGCGTGTGCGGAATGCCGAACTTGTCCAGTTCCTCCTCAATGCGCTGTGCCGTGCGGAATTCCTGCAGGCTCAGCTCCGGGTGCCGGTGAAATTCCCGGCGGATGGATACGATGTAGTCCTTCGTTTCCGCTGCGGCTTTCTTTACATCCATGACGGCTTTTCCTCCTGTTTATCGGTGTTTCGGTTTGATCTTATCACGCAGACCTTCCAGACGGTTGAGTGCATCGAGCAGCGTCTCGTCCTTCTTGGCAAAATGCAGGCGAATCAGGTTGTTGACCGGCTCACGGAAGAAGCTCGATCCGGGAACCGCGCCTACGCCGACATAATGCGCCAGATCCTCGCAGAACGCAAGATCGCTCTCGTAGCCGAACTCGGCAATGTCGAGCAGAACATAGTACGCGCCCTGCGGGTCGGTATGGGCGATTTGGAGATCGTCCAGACCCTTGAGGAACAAATCCTTTTTGTGCGTGTACTTGGCCTGCAGATCGTCGTAGTAGTCCTGACCCATCTTAAGACCGGTAACAACAGCCTCCTGCAGCGGTGCTGCTGCGCCGACAGTCAGGAAGTCATGTACTTTTTTCGCACGGTCGATAATCTCCGGCGGGGCAATGATATAACCCAGTCGCCAGCCGGTAACCGAGTACGTCTTGGAGAGCGACGAGCACGACAGCGTGCGCTCCCACATGCCCGGCAGGGTGGCAAAATAAGTGTGCTTGTTCGGCGCGAATACGATGTGCTCATACACCTCGTCGGTGATAACGTAGGTATCGTACTTCTCCGCGAGAGACGCGATAATCTCCAGCTCCTCGCGGGTGAACACCTTGCCGCACGGGTTGGACGGGTTGCACAGGATGATGGCCTTCGGGTGCTGACGGAACGCGTCCTCAAGCACATTTGCGTCAAAGTGGAAATCCGGCGGCACGAGCGGCACATAAATCGGCTCTGCGCCGGACAGGATGGTATCCGCACCGTAGTTCTCGTAAAACGGGGAGAAAATGATAACCTTGTCGCCCGGATTGGTGACTGTCATCATCGCAGCCATCATCGCCTCGGTGCTGCCGCAGGTCGTGACGATTTCGGTGTTCGGGTCAATCCTGCGGCCCATGAAATAGGTCTGCTTGGCGGCCAGCGCCTCGCGGAAGTTCTGCGAACCCCAGGTAATGGAATACTGGTGGTAATCCTCGTAGGCCACCTGCGCCAGACGGTCGAGCAGCTCCTTCGGCGGCTCAAAGTCCGGGAAACCCTGCGACAGGTTTACCGCGTCATACTGCATGGAAACGCGCGTCATGCGGCGGATGACCGAGTCGGTAAAGCCGGCGGTGCGTTCAGATAAGCTCTGCATGGTTATTTTCCTCCCACAATGTAAGATTTCTGGTCGTTCAGTGTATGTTTCGGATCGAGGGCGGTCTTGATCGTGTTCATCACGGCAAGATTCTCCTGCGCGGTCTCCCGCAGGAAGTACGACCGCTTGGAAATGCCGATGCCGTGCTCACCCGAGGCTACGCCGCCGTAGGAATACGCCTTGGCGTAGGCCTGCTCCATGTTGTCGTGCAGTTCACGCTCCCAGGTCTGCTGGTCGCGGCCGTCACGCACCACGCACAGATGCACGTTGCCGTCACCCGCATGACCGAACGCGATCATGCGCATCCCCGAGGATGCTTCCAGCTCGTTGATATAGCGAACGAAATCCGCCGTGTGGCTGATCGGCACCACGATGTCCACCGGCTCCTGCTCGGACACGGCCTCGACCGCCATGACGAGCGCACCGCGCACCTTCCAGATGTCCGCCGCCTGCTCGGCACTGCGGAGCACGATATAGTCGATGGCGCCGTTGTCGAGCGCAAGGCGGCGCACGCGCTCGATATTCGCGTTGACCTCGCTCTCGTGACCGTCAAACGTCAGCAGGATGTATGAACCGGCATCCGGGCGCGGATATTGCACGCCGGAAAAGCTCTCGCCGAGCGCGACCACCTTGCGCTCCATGAACTCGACTGCGGTCGGGTTGGCATTTGCCTGCAAAATCGTCAGCACACTGCGGATACCCGTGCCGAGGTCGGCAAACGGCACGAGCACGCTCACCGTGGTCTCCGGCTTGGGAAGAAGGCGCAGCAGGCACTTGGTGATGACCGCCAGCGTGCCCTCCGAGCCGATGAGCAGGTGCTTGAGCGACAGTCCGCTCGCATCCTTCACCTGCTTGCCGCCGACTTTCAGCACCGTGCCGTCCGCAAGAACGACCTCCAGCCCGCGCACATAATCGCGTGTTACGCCGTACTTGACCGCACGCATGCCGCCCGCATTGGTGCTGATGTTGCCGCCGATGCTCGAGGCCTTTTCGCCCGGGTCGGGCGGATAGAACAGGCCGCGCTCCTCGACATACGCCTGCAGATCCTTGAGCAGCATACCCGGCTCGACGGTGATGGTCATGGTGTCGCGGTCAAGCTCGAGCACGCGGTTCATGCGGGATACATCCAGAATGATACCACCGAACAGCGGGATTGTCGAGCCCACCAGATTGGTGCCCGCGCCGCGCGGCGTGACCGGGATGCCGTTTTCGTTGGCGTACCGGAGCACGCCGCTGACCTCCTCGGTCGAGCGCGCGAACACGAGCGCGTCTGCCGTGCCGGTGCGGCGGCCGAGCGCATCGCTCAGGTATTCCGCCGGAATATTTTCTGCGAAAAGCAGACGGTCTTCATCCGAAATGATATTTTGCAAAGCCTGTTTGCTTACTTCCATTGCCGTTTCCTCCTGCCAATTCCTGTCGCGAAACTACAGTTTCGCCGACAAGAGGAACGGACCGTGGGCCGTTCCAAAGTCGTCCGAAAGTTCCTATACAGAAACTTTCTCCCTTTTAAAGTATAAAAACGGTGATACATGCTCCCCGTTTTTATGAATTTGTTTCACAAATTCTATCAAATGCGCGCTTACGCGCGAAAAAACCAATCCGATATAACACTGCATTTGATAGATTGAATGCCGCCGGTTGTTTCCGGCGGCATTGGGAACGATTATGCATTACTTGTCTGCCAGCAGATCCTGATCCCAGCCTGCCTTGATGAAGTAGCCGCCGAACTGGTCGTTGAATACCTTCTCGGTCTCATCGGACTGGAACGCTGCTACGACCTTCTTGTAGGTCTCCAGCTTGTCTGCATCCTCGAGGTCAGCGGAACGCGCTGCGATCAGGTTCCAGTACTCCTCGATGTCCAGCTGGTCATCCTTGTAGATGGCGTCCTCGGTCTTAAGACCGAAATCCAGTGCGTAGTTGCCGTTTACAACAGCTGCGGTAACGTCAGCCAGCGTGGACGGGATTACGTTAGCCTTCAACTCCTCGATGGTGATCTTGGTGTTGTAGGTCTCGATGTCGTCGATGGTCGGGTTGAACTCGGCGCTGTCCTTCAGCTTGATCAGGCCCGCTGCTTCCAGAACCTTGAGGGCACGGCCGCCGTTTGTTACATCGTCCGGAATGGCTACGGTGTCGCCGTCCTTAAGCTCATCAACCGACTTAACCTTGTCGGAGTACAGGTTCAGCGGGATGATAAAGGTGTTGCCGATATTCTCGATCTCGTAGCCGTAGTTGTCGATCTCGCTCTGCAGGTAAATACGGTGCTGGAAAGCGTTCAGATCGATCTCGCCGTTAGCGAGTGCGTTGTTCGGGGTAACGTAGTCCGAGAACTGTACGAACTCAAGGTCGATGCCCTCGCCAGCCAGCTTTTCCTTGGCCGGGGTCCACAGATCCTCGTAGATGCTGCCGACTACGCCAAGCTTTACGGTTACGGCATCGCCGGAATTGCTGTCGGATGCCTGTGCATTATCGGAAGCTGCGCTGCTCGAGCCGCCGCAGGCGGTCAGGGACAGGGCGAGGGTTGCTGCGGACAGGGACAGTGCGATGATTCTTTTGAGCTTCATTGGGATTACCTCCGTTTATGATGTAAATTTTTTAATTAACTGATGTTAAAGAGTGAGCGACAGCTGATAATTCTCGCTCATGGTCTTGCAGGAGGCGTTGAACTTCTCCTGCTCCTCCGGGGTGAGGTGCAGCTCAATGATCTCTGCGATGCCGTCGCGACCCACGATAGCGGGCACGCTGGCGTACACATCGTGCTGACCGTATTTGCCGTCCAACAGAACAGAAACCGAAAGAACGCGGTTCTCGTTGTAGAAGATGGCGCGAACGACCTCTGCGGCAGAAGCGCCGATGCCGAACTCGGTGCACTGCTTGCCGCGCAGGATGGTCCAGCCGCCTTCACGGCCTGCGTCAGCAAGCGCATCCAGGTCGAGTTTGCCGAAGGTGTCCGGATACTCCTCGCGCCACTGGGAAAGCGGCTTGCCCGCGATGGTGACAGCCGACCATGCGACCATCTGGCTTTCGCCGTGCTCGCCGAGCGCGTAAGCGGTGATGGATTTCTGGTCAATGCCGATCTCCTGCGCGATCGCGCGGCGCAGTCTTGCGGAATCCAGCGTGGTGCTGGTGGAGAAGATGCGCTCCGGCGCCCAGTTCAGCGTGTGCTGGATGTAATGCGTGATAACGTCCGCCGGATTGGAAATATTGACGATAATGCCGTCAAAACCGGATTCTTTGATAGATTTTGTTACATCTTTCAGGATGGCGATGGTCTGACCCAGCGTATCCATGCGGGTCTGATTGCCGGTCGGCAGCGGGCCCGCCGAGATGATCATAATCTGTGCGTCCTTGGCATCGCTGTAGTCACCCGCGGTGACCTTGGTGCGAACCGGAAGGTAATTGGTCGCATCGGTCAGGTCGAACGCCTGTGCAACTGCCTTTGCGTGGTCGGAGTCAATGTAGACGATCTCGTCTGCCAAACTCTGCGAAATCAGTGCGTAGCCGACATGGGAGCCGACATGGCCTGCACCGACAATAACAACTTTGCGATTGGAAATACTCATGTCAGACACTCCTTAATGCGTGTTCTTCTTGACGACCTTGCCGCCAACGAACTCCATAATACAAACAATGATAACGAGGACCAGCACAGTGACGTTGGTAACGTCCAGCATGTTGCGGTCGTGGCCGTAACGGATGGCGAAGTCGCCCAGACCGCCGGCACCGACGACACCGGCCATTGCAGTCAGGTTCAGCAGGCTGATCGCCGTGATGGTTGTGCCGCGTGCGATGGCGGCTACGCTTTCCTTCAGGTATACGCGGAAGATGATCTCCAGCGGCGTGGAGCCCATCGAGAGTGCCGCTTCGATCAGACCGCCGTCCAGCTCGGCAAGTGCACTCTCCACCTGACGGGTGAAGAACGGCACCGCACCGAATACCAGCGGAACGATTGCACCCCGAACATAGATTGCCGTACCCATAATCGCACGGGAAACCGGCATTACCCACGTCAGCAGGATGATGAACGGGATGGAACGGAACAGGCTGACCAGCTTGTCCAGAATCTGATAGACGACCTTGTTCTCCAGAATGCCGCCCAGCTTGGTGACCGTGATCAGCACGCCCAGTGCCAGACCGAGCACGAACGAGATTGCGCCCGACCAGACCACCATGAGCAGCGTGTCACCGATGGCTGCGTAGAAGTCCGGCAGCTTTGCCATCACGTTCGGAATGATGTTATTCAGAAACTCTTGCATCCTTGATGACCTCCACTCCTACGTTTTTCTCACTGAGATAGGCGATTGCCTGTGTGATTTGATCGCGGCTGCCGCTGATAATGGCTACCGTGCCGCCGATCGGTGCATTCTGCACGATGGCGATATCCGAAAAGATGATGTTGAGCACAATATCGAACTTGCGCGATACCGTCGAGATGAGCGGCTCGGATACATTGCGCTGAATGTAGCTCAGGCGCACGATAAGCTCGCCCGGATTGAGCTTGACGACCGGCGAATCCTCCGCGATGAGTTCTTCGATCTTGCGGAGATTGGATGTCGTGTGGATGAAGTTCTTGGTGATGTCCTCTCTCGGGTTTGCGAAAATGTTGAACACCTCGCCGGACTCGACCACCTTGCCGTGCTCCATAACGGCTACGCGGTGACAGATCTCCTTGACGACCGCCATTTCGTGGGTGATGATAACGACCGTGATGCCGAGGGTTTCGTTCAGGTGCTTGAGCAGCTGCAGAATCGCCTTGGTGGTCTGCGGATCGAGTGCCGAGGTAGCCTCGTCGCAGAGCAGCACATTCGGGTCGTTGGCCAGTGCGCGAGCGATTGCTACACGCTGTTTCTGACCGCCGGACAGCTGCTTGGGGTATGCCTCCGCCTTATCACCAATGCCGACCAGATCAAGCAGGCGCTGTACCTTTTCCGCAATCTGCTGCTTGGAAAGGCCGCTGCCGCGCAGCGGATATGCTACGTTGCCGGCTACGGTGCGCGAGGGCATCAGGTTGAAGTGCTGGAAGATCATGCCGATCTTCTTGCGGGCCTGCCGCAGCTCCTTTGCGGAGAGCGACAGCATATCCTGACCATCTACGATCACCTTGCCGGAGGTCGGCCGCTCGAGCAGATTGATGCAGCGCACCAGCGTCGATTTACCCGCACCGGAAAAACCGATGATGCCGAAGATTTCGCCTTTATCGATGGTGAGCGACACATCCTGCACTGCATGGACGGTTCGTTTGCCGCTCACAAACTCTTTGGAGATATGTGACAGTTCTATCAAAGAAATTCCTCCTCTTGACACAAAAAAGCGGGGAGCCCACAGCTCCCCGCTTCAGAAAGTGCAGTGAATCCGCAAGGACGCGCAGCGTCAGGCAAGCCGGTTCAAAGTAATTTCGTATTCTGTCGGTCAGGCAGCATTTGAGCATAATACAGCATATTCATACACATTTGACCCGACATTCGTGCGTTTACGATGAACATTTTGCTCGCTCCCTTCCGATTTCCTACTGGATTTGTTGGTTATAGAATAACACAGCCAATCCCCAGTGTCAACCTCGGAATTATAGGAATTTCGTTTTCTGGCAGTTTTGCCAGTTTTGTATAAATCAAGTCAGTAAAATCTATAGGATTTGACTGATATTTTCAGCAGTTTGCTGTAATTCAAAGTGGTCTTCTTGGCAGGCATATTGGGTACCGAGCAGTTCATGCAGGGCGATATGCCGCGCGGCACCGGAGCGTGGATCGAAATAGCGGCTAGCGGGTTTCCTCGTCGATTTTCTTGGGTCGCTCCCTTCGCGGAAGCGTGGATTGAAATGGGTGCCGCCAGATTACTCGGCGTTGCTCATTGCGTCGCTCCTTTCGCGGAGCGACACAGATAGCTGCATCCCCATCCTCCCGTCCAGCATCGCCAGTCTCCATCCCTTCACGATCTTTCCCCAACCCAACCAAAACATTTGCACATGTCATGACACATGTGCTATAACAACTCCAATACCGCTATTGACAGCGCCGCACAGATTGCTGCGGCGTTTTGCCGGGAAGGAGAAAAATCAAATGAAAGCATACTTTGACAGCATCGAAAAGGAGGTTCCGGAGCAATTACAGCAGGTTTTCCTTAATCGCCGCGATACGGCTGTCATTACGATTGACATGCACGATGGACACCTATCAACCGACCCAGACTGTCCATGTCCGTCTCCGCGAGGACGCGAGATCATCGAACCGCTCAATCATTTCATGAACGAAGCACGCGCGCTCGGTCTGCCGATCATCCATGTCCGCTCAACGCTGCGTAAGGGCGGCGCCGACGAAAAACTGTTCCCGTCGGCGTGGCGCATGACGTTTCCGGTGACGGTCGGTGAGATTCCCAACATCGCAGAGCACGCCATCGAAGGCACACGCTGGAACAGAATGTCCATCGATGTACACGACGAGGACTACATGGTGACGACCAAAAAGCGCCTGAGCGCGTTCTATCCGACCGATCTGGAGCTGCTGCTGCGCAACCTTGGCATCCGCCGCGTGGTGCTCACCGGCTGCATGACCGACTGCTGCGTTATCAACACTGCATTCGATGCCGCAAACCGCGATTTCCGCGTCGTCGTGCCGCGCGACCTGACCCGCGGCTCCGAGCACCTCGAAGAGCCTGCGCTGCGCATGATCTCGCTGCATCTGGGACTTGTCGTAGATTCGGATGCGCTGCTTGACGAGTGGCGCTCTCAGGACTAATGCATACCTGAAATTACATATAAACAAGAAAACAAGGTGACATAAAATGAAAATCGGCAGAACAGAGAAAATCTGGCTGGCGTCTGTGCTGTTCTTCTGGGTATTCTATAATTTCCCGGGCTTCCCGCCCTACGGCAGCGAAACGGCCTGCATCGTACACGGCCTCATCAGCTTTGTCGGCACGGTGCTGTCCGTGTATATCGGCTGCAAGCTGACCGAAAAGGAGTATCCTCTCATCGAGGATGAGGAACAGGACGAACCGGCTGAGAATAATACGCCTGCCGCTTCCGAAACGCAAAAAGAATCGGACAAATAAAGGATAACAGAGAAAATGACAACACAGGGTTTACTTTCAGGCAAAACGGTATGGATCGTTTTTGCGGCATATTTTCTATTTTTAATCGCTATCGCACGCTACACCACATGGAAGGAAAAACGTGACGCAGGCAAGGTCGATCTGCAGGGCGGCCGGTTCAAGTGGCCGGTCATGGTCATGACCTATATCGCCTCCTGCATGAGCGTCTGGGTATTTTTCGCAGGCCCGGGCGCGTATTACCGCTACGGACTGGGCTACTTCTTCTCAGAAATGTGCATCTACTCCATGTTCCCGATCATCTGCTATTTCACGATGACCAAGGTATGGCTGGTCAACCAGCAGAAGCACTTCACCACACCGGCGGATTTCTTCTTCTGCCGCTATCAGTCCAAGGCGCTGACCGTTATCATCGACCTTGTTTACATCGTCTGCGCCGTGCCGTTTATCTCGGCGGTACTGGTAGCCGGCGGACGTGCAGCTGAGGTGGCTACCGGCGGCGCGGTATCCTCGCAGACGTTTACGCTCATTTGCGGCATTATCATGACGGTATTCGTCATGCTCGGCGGCGTAAAATCCACCGCACTGGCGGATGCTGTACAGGGCTGGTTCTTCATTCTGGCGCTGTGGGCAATTATTTTCGTAACGCTCAAGATCGTATTCAACGGCTCGATCATCGAGGCATTCCAGACCGTCCGCGTGCAGACACCGGACTGGTTCTCCTATCCGGGTCCGATCGGCATATGCACCTATCCGTCGCGCGTCAGCTATCCGCTGGCGTGTGCGTTCGGCTACACGCTGCTGCTGCCGCAGGTGTTCGTGCGCTCCGGCTATTACAGCGCGGGTCTGAAGGACCAGCGTCAGATGGCGTTCCTTGCACCGTTCCTGCAGATCATCGTCTGGGGCGGCACGATGCTCATCGGTCTGGTCGCGCTGGCTGCCATGCCTGACCTTACCAGCTCGGAAACCGAACTGGTTATCCCGTATATGTGCAACATCATCGCGGGCACGCACGGTCTGCTCGCGCAGATTCTGATGATCGTGTTCCTCATCGGCGTACTGGCGGTCGGTCTGTCCACCGCAAATGCGCTGCTGATGGTCATGTCCTCTATCATCTACAAGGACCTGCTGGTCGGTATCGGTCACTGCAAATTCAAGGCATCCGAAACCTCGGTTATCCGCGTGGTAATTCTGCTGTTCGGTGCCGTAACGGTTGCCGTATCGCTCATGCACTGGGAATACGTCTACAATCTGATGATTTTCGCGGATTCCCTGGTCGAATCGCTGTTCCCGGCGCTGGTATTCGGCATTTACTGCAAGTGGGCAACCCGAAAAGCCGCTATCACCTCGATTTCGGTCGGTGCGATCATTATCTGCCTGACCTTCTTCGTCTGGGATCTCGGCTATGTGTGGTACGGCACGATTGGTCTGGCGACCGCGTTCGTGCTGATGTATGTGGTCTCTAAGCTGACAAAGGATGACCTGAAGGACAGCGAGGACTTTTACGAGGCGCTTGACTCCGGTCACAGACGCTTCATGCGCATCAAAGCAAAAATCAAGTAACGGCAGGAGGGCGAAATCCCATGCTACGATTTACGCTCAATGGCACACAAATTGAAATAGAAGACGGTGAAAACCGCACCCTGCTCGAATATCTCCGCAATGTAAAGTGCATGAAGGGCACAAAAGAAGCCTGCAGCACCGGTCACTGCGGCGCGTGCAGCGTGCTGGTGGACGGCAGGCTGACGCGCTCATGCGTGACGCTCGTGCGCCGACTGGACGGCAAAGCCGTCGAAACCATCGAAAACGCACCGAACGACACCATGCTGCAGGTGATTCAGCACTCGTTTCTCGATGTCGGCGCTGTGCAGTGCGGCTTCTGCACGCCGGGCATGGTGATGGCGACAAAGGCGCTGCTGCTGCACCATCCGGCTCCGACCGAGCCGGAAATCTACGACGGGCTGAAAAACAACTACTGCCGCTGCACCGGCTACGTCAAAATTATCGAGGCGGTCAAGCTGGCAGCGGCGCGGCTGCGCGGGGAAGATCCGGATATCGACAGCTTCCGCAGCCACGAAAGCACGGTTATTGTGGTCGGGGAAAATCAGGTCGTGCCCGAAATCACCGGTTCCGCAGTCGGCAAGTCGGTCTGGGATGTGGACGGCATGGACAAGACCGGCGGCAAACTGAAATTCTGCGACGACCTCACCGCAGAGGACATCGGCGCGGATACCCTGCTGCACGGTGCATTTGTCTGGGCACCGGCGCCGCACGCAAAGATCAACGCGGTGGACTACTCCGCCGCCGAACAGGCGGAAGGTGTGGTGCGCATCGTGACGGCGGCTGACGTGCCCGGCATGAACAAGGTCGGCACATGGACGCCGGAGCAGCCGGTCTTTTGCACGGATGAGGTGCGGTTTCTCGGTGACCATCTGGCGCTGGTTGTCGCGGATACGGCGGCGCACGCGAGAGCGGCTGTCAAGCTGGTCCAAATCGACTATGAAGAACTGCCCGGTATCTACACCATGGCAGACGGCTACCGCAAAAACAGCTTCATCGTGCACACCGGCCGCGTCAGCGGCGATGTAGAGCAGGCAAAGCAGCGGACGGACATTGTCAAGCTCAACGTCTCCAAGGATATTGAGCCGCAGGAGCACGCCTGCATGGAGCCTGTTTCGGCTATCGGCATGGTGCAGGACGGCAAAACGATCCTCTATTCCTGCACACAGGCGCCGTTTGAAATCCGCAGTATGCTGGCAAAGATTCTGGACAAGCCGGAGGAGGATATCCGCGTTATCGTGACGCCGCTCGGCGGCGGCTTCGGTAAAAAATGCGACTCATTTCTTGAAGCACCGGCGGTTGTTGCCGCTCATGCCTGCGGCAAGCCGGTCAAGATTACGCTGACGCGCAAGGAGGATTTGATCCTCACCACCAAACGCCACGGCTACCATACGGATTACGAGATCGGCTTTACGCCGGACGGTAAGTTCCAGTATCTGGACTGCCGCATGTTCTCGGACGGCGGACCGTACGAGTGCGAAAGCTACGGCACGCTGATGACCGGCGCGCTGATGAGCGGCGGCCCGTACATCATTCCCAATGTCAAGGTGGAAGGCTCAGCGATCCGCAACAACAATCTGCAGGGCGGCGCGTTCCGCGGCTACGGTATCAATCAGGCGGCGATTTCGATTGAGACCGCGATGGACATGATGGCGGAAAAGCTGGATATCGACCCGTTCGAGCTGCGCCGGCGCAATGCCGTCTATCCGGGTGCGACCTCGGTCGGCGGTGAGGTACTCAAATACAGCATGGGTATGATGGATACCATCAATCAATGCGAAAAAAGTTTGCGAAAAGCACTCAAGGAATACGAAGACCAGTATCCCAAGGGCAGTAAGGTGCTCGGCTGGGGCATGGCCTCGGGATTCAAGAATGTAGGCGTCGGCAAGGGTATTTTCACCGATGACGGTGCGTGCAGGCTGATTCTGCAGGGCGACGGCCGCCTGCACATGATCGTTTCCGGCACGGATATGGGACAGGGCTTCCGTACAGCCATGACGCAGATCGCGGCGGAAACGCTCGGCATGGATATCGCGGATATTTACATCACGAACGGCGACACCGAGCTGACCATCCCGACCGGCGAGTCGGTTTCCGAGCGGCAGACACTGTGCGGCGGCCGTGCGGTGTATGAGGCGTGCGTCAAGCTCAAGCAGGATTTAGACAGCCGTCCGTGGCGGCCGGGCGAGGAACGCCGCGCGGAATACTATTATGCATCCGACCCGTGCTTCGCCATCGGTGATTTTGAGGGTGCAAAGCAGCGCGGTGCAAAATACCGCAATTTTCCGGCGTATGCGTATGCCACGCAGGCCGCCATTGTCGAGGTGGACAAAGAAACCGGCGAGGTCCGGCTGCTCAAAATCATCGCGGCGCACGATGTCGGCCGCGCCATCAATCCGCATATCATCGAGGGTCAGATGCACGGCTCGTGCTCGATGGGACAGGGCTACGCACTGACCGAGGGATATCCGACGAAAAACGGCTATCCGGTCAAGACGCTGTACCGTCAGCTGGGTCTGCCGCGTGCCGAGGATACGCCGGATTACGAGATTATTTTAATCGAGGACCCGGAGCCGCAGGGCCCGTTCGGCGCAAAAGGCATTTCCGAGGTTGCGACCGTGCCCGTCACACCGGCTATCCTGAACGCCGTGTCGCGTGCCATCGGCGTGCGCATCAATAAGGTGCCCGCCACGCCCGAGGTCGTGCGCGAAGCCATCCGCACCGGCAAATGCGAGGTGCCGACCATGGAACAGCAGCTTCAGGCGCTCGAAAAGGATTACGAATGTCACCGTCCGTCGGACGGTGTGCAGTGAAATTTCTTGTCGTTGTTTACAATGACAGTCGAAACAGCATCACCACCTATAGCGCAAAGACCCGGAATCTTTTTCGGAAGATTCCGGGTCTTTGCCGTTTTCACTTATTTTCCGTCTGTTTTTTTACCGCCTCTGCGATTTTGCGATACTCCGGCACATCCACGCCGTACTGCTCCGCCAGACGCACAACCTGATAAATCAAACCATCCACCTCGGACTGCTTGCCGGCTTCCATATCGCGCTGCATAGAGGTAGACGCGGTCGGTGCAAGCGCATCCAGAATGCGCAGGTTGCGCTCGACCAGCTCCCCAGGCCTGCTCTCCAGCGGAATACCCATCTTGTCCGCCAGCGCAACGACCTCTTTTATCAGGCGTACAAAGCTGTCGCGCACCTCGCCCGGATGCTGCATTTCCGCAGCTTTCGCGTGATAATACTGTCCGCAGGCCGCATTCGGCGACACATACGCAAATTTGAGCAGCGTGTCGCGCTCGACATACGGAGAATAAACCGGGTCGATTCCGGCGTTTTTGAGGTCGGTCTCGACCTGCTGCAGCACCGGATGATCGATCTTGTGGCTCGGCAGTCCGTACACGATACGGCAGATCGCACCGTGCTTCTGAATGACGCCCGGCGCAATCCTGTTGGCCGAAATGTAGATGCAGCCGTCCGTGACGAGCAGCTCAGGCAGCTCCGCCTGCAGGGCACGGCCCGTGCCGTAGATGTTGAGCACCGGAATAACTACCGTGTCCCTGCCTGCTGCCTTGCGGATGAACGGCACGGTATCCGCGAGAGAGTATCCCTTGACACACACGAAAATCACATCCGGCGCGGGAGCGCCCTGCTCCCTCGCGGCAAGAAAGCCGTCCATGTCGATCGCCTTGACCGGAATGCTCTCGCGCTCATTTTCTCCGGATACAAGCGTCAAGCCGTGCTCCTGCAGAACCGCAAGATGCTTTCCGCGTGCAATAAGTGTGGTATCCGCACCAGATTTGCTCAAATACGCGCCTACCGGTCCGCCAACGCCACCAGCACCGATAATCATATAACGCAGCTTCATCCTCTGTTCCTCCGATTGCTTTTTCTGCATTATAGCACAAAATCGGCAATGTATCCACAAGTCTGTGGATATCTCTGTGAAGCGCGTGATTCTCCGCTTCTGTCACTGCATTTGTTCCCTTTTCACGATATAATGATTTTATATATACTTTCTCACCCGTCTAATTTGTTCGATAAAATTCGACAGCCTGCAAGGAGGTCATTGCACATGGCTGGCAACCCCAAAAAGAAAAGCACCGGCATCGTCAACGCCGCCATTAGCGCGCTGGCAGTCGTGCTGGCTATATTGATTGTCTGGATGATGAACCTCGTTGCCGGTATTCAGGGCACCGCGCGTATCATCAACTACGCCGGACTCGTGCGCGGCAAGACCCAGCGTATCGTCAAGCTGGAAATCTCCGGTCAGCCGCAGGACGGCATGATCGCAGATATTGACGCGTTTATCGACGGACTGCGCTTCGGCAGCGACGAGCTCAGCCTCGTGCGGCTGAACAATGACGCCTTCCAAAGCAAAATGCAGGAGCTGGATGACTATTTTCAAGCACTCAAGCAGGAGATCGGCCGCGTGCGCGCAGTCGGCTCAAATAACACGGACATCATTCCCATCAGCGAAACCTTTTTCGGCATCTGCGACGACGCGACCGGTCTGGCGGAGGCGTACTCGCAGCGCAAGGCAACCTCGCTTTCCGCTCTGAAGAAGTACATCACCGCGGATATCGTTGTGCTCATGCTGCTGATCGGCTACCAGCTGTTTCAGGCGCTGCACACGGCTGCAATGAACCGCGCTCTGCAGCATAAGGTCTATCTGGATGCCGCGACCGGCCTGCCCAACAAAAACAAGTGCGAGGAGCTGCTCGACGATCCGACGCCGCCTGCGCCAGAAACCGGCGTGTGCAGCTTTGACCTGAATAATCTGCGCCGCATCAACAACAGCATGGGCCATGAGGCCGGTGACGCATACATCCGGCGATTTGCGGTCGCGCTGCGTGCGGCCATGCCCGAGGAGCATTTTGTCGGCCGTGCAGGCGGCGATGAGTTTCTCGCAATAACGCACGGACCGGATGCCAATGCGCTGCAGAAATTGCTTTCCCATGTCCGTAAACAGCTTGCCGAGGAGTCCCGACAGCATCCGGATACACCGCTCAGCTATGCGGTCGGCTTTGCGCTTGCATCGGACAATCCGGACAGCAATATGCGCGATCTGTTTGACCTTGCGGACAAAAACATGTACATCAACAAAAACCACGTCAAGCGCGAGGAAGCCGCCGCCGAAAAACGGCTGGATTTTCAGCTGCTGAAGCAGGTCAACCGCCTGCACCGCAGCTTTTCCGACTGCCTGTACTGCGATGCGCGTCTGGATACCTACCGCACCATCCGCGCGTGCGAGAGCTTTTTTCTGGCATCGGACGGCAGCTACACCGGCGCCGTCGAGCAAATTGCCGAGGAACAGGCTGCTAAAAGCGAGCGCAGCCGCATCCGTTCTGCGCTGCAGCTTGACGTACTGCAGCGCAGCCTGCACAGCGCATAGGATACCCTTGAACTGCAGTACAACGCAGCCGATGAAAGCCGCTACAGCCGTTTGACCGTTCTTCCGATTGACTGGGATGAAGCCGGTGTGCTGCACCACTTTATCCTCGCGTTCGAGACCATCCGGCTGAACGCCGACCAAGCCATCGACCCAAAGGAGCAGCTGACGCTGCACTACGAGCAGCTAAAGCAGTCTATCCTCGAGAACGACAGCTATGTGGACGCGCTGCTCGATATGGCGGGCACAATCTACACGGTAAACCTCACGCGCGACACCCTCGAGCGCAACATTTCACCTGCGGGCAAGAGTGATTCGGACCGGGCGCTGTTCCTCGACTACCCGCTTCCCTGCTCCTACCGCGACTACTGTGACGAGTACCGCAAGCGCGTCACACCGGCAACACTCGGCAGCTACCGCACGGCAGATACCAGTGCCCGTCTGCTCAAGCGCTTTGCCGCCGGTGAAAAACACATCACGGTGGAATACTGCGTGCAGGAGGATGACGGCGCTATCCGCTGGGTACAGAAAACCGCTCTGATGACGCAGACTACCGTGTTTGATCCGGAAATCAATGCCGAAATGCCGATGGTCACGGCGATTATCCTGCTGCAGGATACCTCGCAGATGCACGCCCGCGACGAGCAAGAGAACGCCCGTCTGCAGGCCGCCTTCGATGAAATGCGTATTGCGAACCGCACCAAAACCGAATTTCTCTCGCACATGAGTCACGATATCCGCACACCGCTCAACGGCATTATCGGTCTGCTGCAGGTGGACGAAACCCACTTTGATGACAAGGCGCTGCTGCTGGAAAATCACAAAAAATGCAGATTTCCGCCAATCACTTGCTGTCGCTCATCAACGATGTGCTGCAGATGAGCAAGCTGGCGGAGGGCACGACCGTCCTCACGCACGAGCGCATCAGTCTGGTGGAGCTGACCCGCGATATCATTACTATTATCATCGGCCGCGCCGAAGAAGCCGGCATTGAGTGGGAGTACGAAAAGGACAAATCCATCATTCCGTACCCGTATATTTACGGCAGTCCGCTGCATCTGCGGCAGATTTTCCTCAATATTTACAGCAACTGCATCAAATACAACCGTCCCGGCGGTAAAATCACCACCCATACGGACTCGCTCGGTGAACAGGACGGCAAATGCACCTATCGCTGGACGATTTCGGATACGGGTATCGGCATGAGTCCGGACTTTGTTGACCATATTTTTGAACCGTTCACGCAGGAAAAGCAGGACGCGCGCAGCTATTATCACGGCACCGGTCTCGGCATGACCATCACCAAGGAGCTTGTCGACCGGATGGGCGGCTCGATTACGGTCACGAGTCAGCTTGGTGTCGGCTCCACCTTTGTAATCACTTTGCCATTTGAAATTGCACCGTCTCCCGAGTAGACACCGGACGCACATGCCGCGCCGGATATCAGCATTGCAGGCTGCAGGCTGCTGCTCGTCGAGGACAATGCGCTCAACGCCGAAATCGCACAGATTCTGCTGACCGACGAAGGAGCGACCGTAACCGTCGTCACGGATGGCAAACAGGCTGTGGAGATTGTGCAGAACAATCCACCGGACACATTCGACGCGGTTCTCATGGATGTGATGATGCCTGTGATGAACGGCATTGACGCTGCGAAGACCATTCGCTCGCTCAACCGACCGGACGCGAAAACGCTGCCCATCATCGCCATGACCGCAAACGCCTTTTACGAGGATGCACAGAAGTGCCTCGCCGCAGGCATGAATGCCCATCTGGCAAAGCCGCTGCAGATAAAGGAGGTCAAGCAGACGATCGCCGAATGGGTGAAAAATAACCGAACTGCAAAAAAGGACGCGTAAAGCGTCCTTTTTTCATTCTACGGATAACGCATCCTCGCTGATTACCGCCCGAATCCCCCATGACGGCACCTTATCCGGATAGGCTTCGCCTTCGAGCATGACAAACGCCGCATCGTACTTCGGACGTTTTTTCGGGTAGATGCCGAGTCCGTCCGTGAAGTACAGCAGGCCGCGCAGATAGCGGAACGCGCCTTCGGCATTTAAGCGGTCAACGTGCTCGAAAACCGGACGAAAATCGGTCGCAGACTGACCGATCAGTTCAAAATGCTCCATATATTCCGCGAGTTCCCGCGCATTTGTCACCTTTTTGTCCGAGCGCAGCTGATCGTCGCACTGCAGAATACGCAGGTTGAAATGCCGGAAAAAGCTGGTGTTCTCCTGCAAAAGCTCATAGGTGCGGCTGAGGAACGCGCGCACTAGTTCACCGGAGGTGGACATCGAAGTATCGATAGCGATGACGAAATCCTCTATTTTCCGCACCTCCCGCGTTTCTAACGGCTCGATAAGCGGCATATTTCCGAAATGACGCAGCCCGTAGGCGTAGTAGCCGTAATCGAACGAATCCGCATCCACCGAGACCTCCTCCCGCAGAGCGGCAAACCGGCGCAGGAACGCGCGGAAATCAGTCGTTTTGCGGGTGGAAACGGCAAGCTGCTCCCGCACAGCCTGACCGCCTTCCGCCTTGTTCGCGAAAACCGTCTCCATCGCGGTCTGCGTGCGCTCGGCCTGCTGCTGCCAGCGGCGCTCCTGCTGATCGTCATCCTCCTTGTACCACAGCGTGTGCTCGTCTGTCGCAAACACGCGCGTGAGCGTGGCACAGTCATACGAATTCAGCCGCGTGCGGCGAAAGTGGCGATAGACCGCCTCAGCCGTCAGGACCGGCAGCTCGTCCCGCAGTTCACGGTAGATATTCTGCCGCCGAACCGACACCTTTTCCGCCTGCAGGCAGCGGTAATCCAGTGAATCCAGCATGCTTTCGACCGCAATATCGCACGACAGATCCCACAGGTCGGCATCGCGTCCGCGTGTCTTTCCGGGATGGCGCAGCAGACAGTGGAACAGCGTGTGCAGATAGGCGCGGTTGACGTTCGCGCGGGAGCGCTCGTACTGCTGCGCCAGCCAGGCACCGCTGAAAAACAGCACGCGCGTGTCGGTAGCGAGCGTGGGTGTATCGTAACCGTCTGCCGCAGGCAGCGCCGCCAGCGCGGAATCGAGGAACGGCAGGTTCATGTACAGTTCGGTGCGGGCGGAAAACAGGATTTCGCGTCCGATAGAAGTCCAGCGGGAGGACTGCGACATAGAAAACATCACCTCACAGGTTCATCTTGCATCGTAGGGCGGGGTACCCTACGGATTTATTGATAACTTCTATATATTTATATCATAATTCAAACGATTTGGCGCGTCCCTTGGACTGCGTTTTGCCGGCGGCTGACAGCAGAACGGACAGCGCTGCCGTCTGCTCTGCTTCGCGGGCAGACGTGCACGCGGCATCCGCATCGGCGGCAGAGAGCACACCAAGCGACAGCAGGAAGGTCAATGCAGCGGTCTCGCCTGCCTTGGCGCAGGACTGCGCCAGATTGCCGCCGTGGGTGCGTAAAACCGCGAGATAGTCCGCTTTTGCGGCATCCGAGAGCACAAACGGTACGGCAAGCCGCCGCACGGCTACACGTGCCGCGACCGAAAAATCGTGCCGCTCGAGCAGTTCGCTCAGGGCAGCATCATACTGCCGAAAATTCAGCACACCGCCGTCAAAGCACTGGCGGTAGCTGTATCCTGCACCGTGAATGCGCCGCTGAAAAATATGCGCCGGACTGAGATCCTCCAGTTCCTCGACGTACTCGGGGAACAGCAGCCGCGCGTGCTCATCAAACCGCACATCGAGTTCTCCGGCGTACTCGCCGAGCAGCCTGGGCAGGCAGGTCGGCGCGGACGGTGCGGCGTGCAGGATGACTTCGCGCAGGCTCATGCAGTTCATCAGCGCACCGCCGCCGAATTCGCTGACGGAATCAGTCAGTTCGATGCGTTCAAGGTTTCGGCAGTTATAAAATGCATAACTGCCAACACTTTTTGCATCCTTCGGGAGCGTAACCGTGCGGATAGCCGCTGCATTGTGCTTCGGCTCCGTGCCGCCGCAGGTAATACGGACAGCGAACGTGTCCTTGCCTGTCAGATCGGGGACCCGCTCGCTGAGTACATACGCGCCGACCTCGGTAACAGGCACACCGTCTATCTCATCCGGCAGACGCACAATATCGTCCTGCGTTTCGCACCGCAAAAGCGCAATGCCGCCGCTCGCACTCCGCGAACAGGTCAGCCGCAGCTCGTTTCCCCCCTCGATCACCCGCATTTGCACTCATGTCCTTTCTGCTTTTTCATTCTGCTACCCATTATAGCACAGTGTGCAGAAAAAGACGATACTGCGCCCTTCATTCTCATAATAAGAATTTATAGCAGAAATAATATATTGTTTTTCGCAAATCACACTTGACAATCCACTGTTTTGCGAATATACTGTGACCATACCAAGTAAACCAACACAAACCAATGACGAAGACGAGTAGCAGGGAGACCGAACCTCCAAGAGAGCCGCAGGCGGTGTGATTGCGGCAGGCAAGGACCGTGTGAATGGACTTCAGCAGGGCAAGGCGAACGGCTTCGGCCAAGTAACTGCGACGGGGACTCCGCCCGTTATCAGGGGAGCGCGCATTGTTTGATGTGTGAGCAGAGTGGACGCAGTTTGCGTCAATCTGGGTGGTACCGCAAGAGCGTATTCGCTCCTGTCCCAAGAGAAATCTGGGACAGGAGCTTTTTATTTTGTAAAACAAATTGAGAGTGAAACTATTCACCATCTCTCCACTCTATCTGAAATTTGTAAAGGAGCAATCACCATGGCTAAGATCCCCCACAGACTTTATTTGACCGAAGACCAGATGCCCAAGCAGTGGTACAACCTGCGGGCGGACATGAAGGAAAAGCCGGATCCGCTGATTCATCCGGGCACGCACCAGCCGCTGCCGGAAGAAGCGTTGTATCCCATCTTCTGTCAAAAGCTGGCGCACCAGGAGCTGGACAACGACACCCGCTACATTGATATTCCCGAGCCGGTGCTCGATATGTATAAGCTGTACCGTCCGTCTCCGCTGTGCCGCGCGTACAATCTGGAGAAGGCGCTGGACACCCCGGCTAAGATCTACTACAAGTTTGAGGGCAACAACACCTCGGGCAGCCACAAGCTGAATTCCGCGATCGCACAGGCGTACTACGCCAAGGAACAGGGCCTCAAGGGCCTTACCACCGAGACCGGTGCCGGTCAGTGGGGTACTGCACTCTCTGAGGCATGCGCGTACTTCGGACTGGATTTGAAGGTATTCATGGTTAAGGTCTCCTACGAGCAGAAGCCGTTCCGCAAGGCCATCATGCAAACCTTTGACGCGAATGTAACGCCGTCTCCGTCCAATACGACCGAGGCAGGCCGCGCTATTCTGGCACACGATCCGACCACCGGCGGTTCGCTTGGCTGTGCGATTTCTGAGGCCGTAGAAGTGGCTACTACGCACGAGGGCTACCGCTATGTACTCGGCTCCGTGCTCAATCAGGTGCTGCTGCACCAGTCCATCATCGGTCTGGAAAGCAAGCAGGCTATGGAAATGCTCGATGAGTATCCGGATATCGTGATCGGCTGTGCCGGCGGCGGCTCCAACCTCGGCGGCCTGATTTCCCCGTTCATGCAGGATAAGCTGCTCGGCAAGGCCGATCCGCGCATCATCGCGGTGGAACCGGCCTCCTGCCCGTCGCTTACCCGCGGCAAGTACGTTTACGATTTCTGCGATACCGGCCATGTTACGCCGCTGGCCCGCATGTACACGCTCGGCAACGGCTTCATGCCCGCGCCCAACCACGCAGGCGGCCTGCGCTACCACGGCATGAGTCCGATCCTCTCCAAGCTGTACCACGACGGTTATATGGAGGCGGTTTCCGTCAAGCAGACCGACGTATTCGACGCGGCAATTCAGTTCGCCAAGGTGGAGACCATTCTTCCGGCGCCGGAGTCCAGCCACGCCATCCGCGCCGCAATCGACGAAGCGCTCAAGTGCAAGGAGACCGGCGAAGCTAAGACCATCCTGTTCGGTCTGACCGGTACCGGCTACTTTGATATGGCAGCATACGAGGCGTATCACAATGGCACCATGCGCAACCACATTCCCACCGATGAAGAACTGCAGATCGGCTTCGATACCATTCCGCCGCAGGAATAAAACGCAATATAAGGTATATGGCAGACCTCCAATTTCTCTGCTGTATATAGCCGCCTGTTCCCCTACAGGCGGCTTTGTTTTGCCGAAAACAGGTTTCCGAAAAAACTTTCAAAAAATCTGAAAATAATTGTTGACATTAGGTCCCACCCGTGATATTATAATAAGGCAGTCAGCGAGAGCGACAAAGCGAAACGCCGACAGCGAAAGAAAATAGATCTTGTATGCGCCAGTAGCTCAGCTGGATAGAGTGTTTGGCTACGAACCAAAAGGTCGGGGGTTCGAATCCCTTCTGGCGTACCAGATCAACCGGTTATTTCGTTTGAAATAACCGGTTTTTCTTATTTTCTGATACTGTTAAAATTTCTGATTCTGATTTGTGGGGTCATTATGGGGCTGGACTATTTTTACGGGAAAGTTCTACATCAATTACCCAAACTAAGCTGTTGTTATTGTAGTCATCTTGTGATACAATATTCTTAGATAGGAGGGATCCTTATGATGCAAACTCATGTTCGTCCATCGCGCGACCTGCGCAACCACTATGCGGAACTTTCGGGCATGCTTAAAGACCACGATCACGTCATCATCACCAATCATGGCCGCGGTGAATCTGTACTCATCAATATTGATGACTACGCAGAATACGAAAAATTCCTGCACCATCGGTATATTTCTGAAAAACTTGCAGAAGCAAAAAAGCAGGCAGCTGATCCCAATACGCAGTGGGCCGACCATGACAGTGTATGGGAGACGCTTTATGAACAGTACGACTTATAAAATCAAGTATCTTCCTCTTGCTGTTCAGGATTTGAAAGAAATTGCACAGTATCTTTCCGGTTTCTATCCAAATACCGCCAGCCGTGTACTCCATGAGCTGCAGAAGAAAATCACACAGTTAAACAATATGCCGGAGCGGTACGAAGTCTATCCATTTGACACCTTCTATCGCCAAATGGTAGTAGATCAATATCTGGTTTTCTACCATATTAACGATAGAACGCATGCCGTTGAGATACACCGTATCCTCCGCGGTTCATGGAATTTACCGCAGTATCTGGGCTAAATTGCCCCTTACCGTTTCAAACAATACCCGAACATAAAAAAGAGATGGCCGAAGCATTTTTCTTCTGTCATCTCTTTTTGTTTATGTAATTTCTCGTGTACGAAGCATAATGTCCGCGACACATGCGCTTTTCTTCGAGCGCTCGTCCTCGATTACATGTGCGTAGTAATCGTCCGTCGTACTGACCTTGGTATGGCCGAGCTGATGTGATACCGTCACCATATCCAGTCCGTCTGCAATCAGCATACTGGCTACCGTATGCCGGAATGCGTGCGGATTGATATGCGGCAGACCTCGGCGCTTACTGAACAGATCCAGCCAGTTGGTAATGCTGTCCGGGTGCATCGGCCGTCCGTCGTCACGGGTGAATACAAAATCATCACCGTACCAGCGGTCACCATTGGCAATGCGCAGTTCTTCTTGACTGGATTTATACTCGCGCAGCAACTCCATCGTTTCCTCCGGCAGACGAATATAACGAATGTTTTCCGTCTTGGTCGTGCCCTCATAGATGCCGCGGTCCTTAGCGTACAGCAGATTGTTGTCGATCTTGATACGCTGATGTACCCAATCCACCTTGCTCCAATGCAGGCCCATGATCTCTCCGCGGCGGCAGCCGGTAACAATCATCAGGTGCGTAATGACACGCCACTTCATCGGCTCGTCCTCCAGCGTCCGCAGGATTTCACCTAGTACATCTGGCTGAAAGTAGTTTGCGGTAGTATGTACTCGCCTCGGCGGCGTAGCCTTGTCCGCTGCGTTGTATGGCACGAGCATTTCCCGCTCGGCCTGCGCGAGCACCACACGGACAAACTGGTGGTACTCCCGGATGGTTTTCGGCGAGAGCTTGACCGTTTTCTCGTCTGCGACAAACAGTTCCTCAACCGGCTTTCCTAGTGCCTTCGACATCTTTTCCGCCTGCTGACGGAATATTTTATTGCCGCGGCACGCAGACGTTACCGTGGTATGCGATACGCCCGCCTCCCTTGACAGCCGCGCACGGCTGATTTTGTGCTCCTTGAGAAATTCACCCAAGTCCATAGCGATATGCACCTTGCTCTCGGTGCAGCGTAGTCCCTTCTCCTGCAGGCTGCGGTATAGCTCATTCAGATGAAACGGCCGAATATCGACCAGCTTCATGTTCCCGATTTTCTCGCGTACACCGCGCAGCAGGTATTCCCCTTCCACCGTCAACGCATCCCTGGCCGCCATCAATGATCTATTTACTTTTCTCGGCTGGTCGGATTGCCGCACCCATTATCTGAAGGTCCAGCATCGTCTGTTCCGGGACGCCGGACAGGAACTGGGCCGTGAGGACTATGAGCGTCTCATCACGGCAGCCCGCGAGTCAGGACGGGAGCGGATCGCACTGGTCATGGAGACGATCTGCGCCACCGGCATCCGAGTCAGCGAGGTGCGCTATATCACCGTGGAGGCGGCACAGGAAGGCCGTACCACCATCTCTCTGAAGGGAAAGATCCGCACCATCCTGCTGCCGGGAAAGCTGTGCAGGAGGCTGCTGAAATACGCGAAAAAGCAAAAAATCACCTCTGGCGAGATTTTTCTCACCAGAGGCGGAAAGCCCATGGGGCGATGCCAGATCTGGACGGAGATGAAGCGGCTTTGCAAGAAAGCCGGAGTGGAACCCTCCAAGGTCTTCCCCCATAATCTCCGCCACCTGTTTGCCACGATCTATTATCAGATTTACAAGGATATCGCAAAGCTGGCGGACATCCTGGGCCATTCCAGCATTGAAACCACCCGCATCTACCTAATGACCACAGGACAGGAACACCGCCGTCAGCTGGAACGGCTGCAGCTGGTGCTCTGAAACGGAATCTATATTCCGTATGTGAACCATGAACAGCCTGACCGGGCTTTCGGCAGGCTGGAACAGAAAACAAGCGCCCATTTCCCTTTTTGCAAAGGAGAAATGGGCGCTTCTTTCAGGAGCCATGCAGATACCTTCTTCATGGCTCATTTTTTTGTGCTTATTTTACCTGTTTTTTCAACAAAATCCTTGCACATTGGATTTTGGGGAGTATAATACGGAACGTAGGAATGGGTTTTCCATATCTATTTCAAAATTGCACAACGGAATATAGATTCCGTTGTATAAAGAGGGAGTTCCATGAAGCGAAGCGTTTTGCCCTGTTGGAAGTTAAGTATCCTGTATAAGCCGGCTTTTCAGCGGTTAGCTGCGGCGATTGTCTCTGTGTGCTTTTTTGCAGCAGCTGTGTCTGTACCCGCCGTGGTCATCGAGGCGCAGGGGTATACAGATGTGGATCCGGATAGCACCTGATAGACAAAAGCAATCTTCTGTCATGTTTGGCGCTTCAATGCTTCATGAATCGTCTGTTGGGCTGACGCATCCTTGCCTGAAAGAAGTAGACAAGTTTCCATCAGGAACGGGACGAGACCGCCTGACTTCGCTTTTCGGAAGGTGAAAGCAGATAAAAACATGAATTTTACAAACTTTAGGAAAAGAGAAAGCCAAATCTCCATAGGCGATACTTTTGGCCGTCTAACCGTGGAGGGACCAGACTTGGAGCGGCACAACGGTCGGCAGTGGTTATGTCGGTGTCAGTGCGGGATTCTAAAAGTGTACAAGAAGGGGTGAGGGCAAAAAGTCGGACTTTTCCCTAAAATACTGTTTTTCAGTGGCTAAGCAGTGGTGTAGGCATCCATTCGCATGGATGCCTACACCACAAGCCCCAGGTCCTTATACCGGGCCTGCTTTTTCTTGATTCCCCTCCAGCAAACGTTGCAACCAAAGTATGTATATGGTATAATTGTGATAAAATTTCATTATGAGATGGGTTTTACTTCTGCCGCGTCGAAGCAAAATAAAATGTAGTAGAATATCCGGCAAAACTTCACGGTACGGTCAGTCTTTGCCGCTTTTTATAAAGGTATTAGAAGATAAACTGCCTGAAAACCAGCGTTGTCAAACGCTTTCCCTTATCTGCGAAGGAGTGATATGCTTTTCAGACCGGAAGAAGGAAAATCCGATACCCAATTAAGATACGTTTGCCTGTGTTTTGACATGGGCGGAAGCACCCCTTTTTTGATTTGGCAACAGAGAGGCAGTGCAATGGGGGTACCCCCATTGCACCGGTATATACCGGTGCAATCTCTCTTTCGAAACCACTTTCTCCCAGTTTTGAGAGCAAAATCAGGATGCAAAAGCTGCGGCAGTATTGCGTTAATCAGTCCGGAATCGGTCAACCTGCCATAAGATAGACGTGCAAACTGCACAGGCCCCAATCCGTGAATCTGAACTCTGCTGTATGCGTTGAGAAAGCAATAAATACAAGTTAAGCGGCACTGGTTTTCGATAAGAAGCCGCACAAAGGAGAAAATTATGGACAAGCAGAAAATAGTAGGAAAGCGATGGATGAGTGCCTTATTGGCGTTGATTCTGACGATGACGCTGCTCCCTGCGCCGTCCGCAGCGGCGGATGATTCACTGAACGTGGAGAACGCCATCCAAAATCCCGGCTTTGAAACCCCGCCGATCCGCAGCACTTTCTTACAAATGCCCCAGGAGAACGTACCGGATTGGGAAACCACAGCAAAGGAAGGAAAGATCGAGTTCGGCGGGAATTGGGGCGGCCAGACAGCTCCGCATTATACCTCCACGGACAAGAACAATGCGGAGGGGGACCAGTTCGCCGAGCTGAACGCCGATGAGGAAAGCACCCTCTATCAGAATGTGACGACCGTCGGCGGCAATGTGTATGAGTGGGGGCTGCAGCACCGCGGCCGCATCGGCGTTGACAAAATGGCGCTCATCATCGGGCCGACACAGGAGAACGCACCCTCCAAGCCGAGCAAAAACGGCCGGGATCAGTATATGCAGCTGACGGACTGGGTGCAGGCAAATCAGGCGAAGCTTAAATTTACGATCCCCGATAACGGCTGTTCGCAGAGACTGACGGTCTACTCCAAACCGTTTGGGAAAAACGGCACGTTTCTGGGCGGCTCTGGCTCGGAATCTCCGTTCAGCACGGAGGTTTCCAATATCTATACCGAGCGCTGGGATGTGTGGATCATCGCCACTGCTAGCCAACACTGGGTTGGATACGGCATCAAGGACAACGCCTATCAGGGAGACAAGGGCGTCGGCGGCGGACTGAGCTACGAATGCAGCTATCTGGTGCCGGACGGGCAGACGCAGACGACCTTTGCGTTTTGCTCGTATTCCTCTACGGCCCCGGCCGGCTCACCGGTTCCCAAGACCTACGGTAACCTGATCGACGATTTGCAGTTCTCGCTGTACCACACCGTGACGATTTCCGCCACGCCCGGCAGCAGCAAGATCACGGCCAGTACGCAGATCAACGGGAATACGCAGGAACTGGATTTTTCCAAAAACGGCGGTTCCATCGTGGTGCGCAACAACAACGATCTCACGCTGACGGTGTGGGAGGACAAAAATGCCTTGCATAATGGACTGGACACGGAGTTCGCGGGCGCGCTGGTGATTGGGCCGAATGGCTCGACGTTCTATTCCGTTGGAGACCCTGAGAATATGTGGGAAAAGGTAGAAAAGGAGGACGGATTCGGACAGAAGCATTACGGATTTACCTTGCATGTCAGTGATCCGGTGTCCATCCGTCTGATCTTTGTGCAGTCACCCGCCGTGACCTACTTTGCCAACGGCGGAACCTATGAAGCAGAGCCCGGAAATACTTCCGGCGTCGTGAGCTTCAAGAAAACTGTGGATGCCAGCGGAGAATATCCGAAGGACCCTTACACCTCTCATGCCGCAACGGGGCCAGACGACGGCTGGCGCTTTGACGGTTGGCTGTCCGTGCGGGATGACCTTCTGCTGCCGGCAATACATACGGTGTCCTACAACGATGACTCGGCAAACCCCGCTTTTACCTTCAAAATCGACGGTGAGCAAGATGTAACCGTCTATCACGGCGGCGTGACGCTGGTGGCGCAGTGGAGCTACCGTCAGTGCGCTCAGGTGCAGCTGCGCGACACGAACGGAAAATTTGTGGATAGCATTGAGGCCGGAACGGTGACCATTGCAAGTGCTGCCGAAACGAACGATGCTGCTGTGGACAGCGGCAGTGCCGCGTGCTACGCCAAGACCGGAGACACCGTCACCGCCACAGCTACAGCCAACGACGGCTACTACTTCCTCGGCTGGGCGGTGGAGGGGTCTGATGAATATGTAAGCACCAAGCCCACCTACACCTACCATGTATCCGGGCAGGAAACTCGGACGGTGTACGCCCGCTTTGCAAATCAGTATGCAGTTACATATAAATGGGCAGAAGATCCCAATTGGTCTTTGACAGGAGCTAAACAGCCTGCGCTTCCGTCCCCCAACATTGTTCTGCAGGGCGATTCCTATGCGATCAGCACCATGTACAGCACCGGCGAACACCCTTCGACCATTCAGGATACGGTAAAAGGCGTACCTGGGCACTGGGTGTTCAACGGATGGAAGGATAAATCCAAACTGGACGGCGGCTATCTGACCGGCTCTATTCCGAATGTGAATCGAGATTATGTGCTGGTGGGATACTGGACGTGGGTACCGAACAGCCAGTATCAGCTGAGCTATTCTGGCGGTTACAGCACGACCTGCTGGATACCGGCAGGATCGATTTCGCTGCCTGTCAACGGAACCTATTATAAGGATGCCAATGTGACGGTCGCCGACGCATTGACCACGTCTCGCGACAAAGTGATGCTGAGCGACACACTTCAGCTGGAGGGCACGTGGAAGTTTACAGGCTGGAAGCGCAGCGATACCGGTGGGATTGTTCCAGCGGGGCACAGCATTACAATGCCCGGCCATAATCTGGAACTGACGGCGCAGTGGGAATTCACACCCAAGACCTACACCGTACAGTACAATCTGGCAGGCGGCAAGGGAACGGCGCCGAAGGGGCATACAACATTCGATTACAAGCCCTATGTTGGCAGAAAAACCGGCGTTGTGGAGAAAGGCGGTATTCCCTTTGGCGCGGACATCACGCTCAGGGACTTTGAGGGACAAGCGCCAGACAATACCTACTTTGCCGGATGGAGCCTGACAAACACAAGCAGTATGCCGGATGATGAGAAGGAAAATGTCCCTACACAGGGAGCCGGTGCCGTTGTGAACTCCACAATGATGGAAGTCACAGATGATAACAAAGAGGTCACGCTCTACGCCGTTTACCGGAATACCAGCAAAATCACCGTGGAGTTCGGTGTGAACGATCCCAATATGGGAAGTGTTTCGGTAAAAAGCGGCGTGTTCACTGTGGCTGGTGATTCTGTAATCGGCGACCCTCTCACATCGGTGGCTACAGCGAACCCCGGCTACCATTTCACCGGATGGACGGTGGAAGTGGGGCCTGAAAATGGGGATAATGCTTCGTTCGAGCCGTTGAACAATGCGTTGCTGACCATTGCAAGTACGAATTTCGCCGCCGAAGATGCGGGAAATCGATTTGTCTTCCAAGCACAGTTCGCACCGATAGACCCGGTTAAGCCTGGCGGCGATGACAGCAAAGATTCCTACTATTTCGCCATTGAAAAGATCGATGCGCAGGACAGCCATGCATTGAACGGCGCTACTTTTGCACTGTACCAGTACAGCAGCGATGGCAAAACAGTCAACCGAACAACAGCGACGACATCCCGGAACGGCTCTGAAAGCGGCATTGCTCTGTTCAGCGTGGACAACAAGAACTCCTACGAGGGCATTTGGTATTACGCCGAGGTCACGGCTCCTGAGGGCTACGTTCTGGACAGCACGGAGCATAAGATCACGAAAAACGATTTCTCCACAAGCCAGAGCGCAGCCATCAGAAATGCCGAAACGGTGCGAAACTACCGCAGCTCTACGCCCAATATGCTGAATGACACCGACCATTTTGCTTATGTCATCGGCTATAAGGATGGTCTGGTGAAACCTTACGGCCTGATCACCCGTGCGGAAACCACCACCATCTTCTTCCGTCTGCTGAAAGACAGCGTCCGGGACAGCAGTCTTCTTACCAGTAGCACCTATACCGATGTGCCGGACAACTACTGGGCCAATACCGCCATCTCCACCATGACCGGTCTGGGCATCGTGCAGGGCCGCAGCACCACGACCTTTGACCCCCAGTCCCCCATCACCCGTGCCCAGTTCGCCGCCATCTGCGCCCGGTTCGATACCGGAACCAGTAGCGGCACCCAGATCTTCTCCGACATCAGCGGACACTGGGCGGAGAAGTACATCCAGCGGGCCGCGGAGCTGGGCTGGATCAAGGGTTTTGAGGATGGGACTTTCCGTCCCGATACCTACATCACCCGCGCACAGGCCATGACCATGATCAACCGGGTGCTGAACCGCATCCCGGAGGAGGAAAGCGACCTGTTGACCGGCATGAACGTCTGGCCGGACTGCAACCCCAGCGACTGGTTCTATCTAGCAGTTCAGGAGGCCACCAATTCCCACGCGTTCAAGCACAAGGCCGGCAACTACGAAACCTGGATCGGCATGAGCCAGAACCCCGACTGGACCCGATATGAGAACTGACCCACACGGCAGAGCAGAAGCAGTTCAAGGCAATTCCCAATAACGAGCAGGAGCGGTGCGGCTTATCCTCAGCGATACTGAGATTGCCGCAGTAAAGAAAATCGACTGCAAAGGCAGAGCCATTACCAATTTGAAGGGCATCGAGTATTTTACTGCGCTTGAGTATCTGTACTGTTACGATAACGAGTTAACAGAACTCGATCTCAGCCGGAATACCAAGCTGAAAGAGCTGAATTGCAGTACAAATCGCTTGACGGTATTGGATCTCAGCCAAAATCCGAAGCTGAAAAGGGTGATTTGCTCCGATAACGCGCTGACCGCGCTCAATCTCAGCAGTAACTCCAAGCTGACGGATCTGAATGCATCGGGTAATATTCGCGAGATTACACTGACAGGCAATACCTTTGATCTGTCGAGCTTGACCGGCTTTGATGTCTCAAAGGCCAGAAACTGGCAGGGCGGCACAGTCAGCGGAAATACTCTTACAGTAGATGGCAATGCCGCTGTCGTGACCTATTCCTATGACCTCGGTTATCCCGGTACGGAACTGGATGACGCGGAAAAGGACGTTATTTTCACACTGGCGATTGCAGGACGCGACACGGATATTGATATCAACAAGACCAACTTCCCGGATAAGGACTTCCGAGAGCTTCTTCTTGATAAAGAAGCCAATATTGATCGGAATCAGGATGGTAAACTCAGCACATGGGAAATTGCGCTGGTGCAGGATATTGATGTCTACGATATGGAAATCGCTGATCTTACGGGTATTGAATATTTTACGGAGTTGAAATATCTGGATTGTGCCGGTAATCACCTCACAAGTCTGGACCTCAGCCGGAATACCAAGCTGGCCGAACTGGATGCAAAGAACAACACATATACGATTACTCCGGTCAACGACAGATTTTATCTTGACTCTCTGCCTGCGGGTTTTGATGTAGCAAAAACCAGCCACTGGCAGGGCGACACGGTCAGCGGCAATATCCTGACGATAGACAGCGATGTCGATGAGGTTACTTACGACTATGACTGCGGAAAGGATTTTACGACAACATTTACACTGGAAATCCCGACGCAGTACACTGTCACGGCTCATGGGCTGTACGGCGGAGTCATGGGGATTACCCCGGGCGAGGATTATACCGCACGATACACGGTCGGCGCTCAGGTCGGTCTTCAGATCGGCAAACGCGACGGCTTCACCCTGCAGGGTCTGACGCTCGAGGGAATCAGCGAAGAGCAGCTGCAATGGCAGGCAAAGGACGCGGAAAGCACAACTCGAGGTATTTCCTTCGAGATGCCCGCGCATAATGTGACGGTGACGGTCAACTGGAAGGCGAACGGCTCGTCCTCGGGCGGCGGTGGTGGAGGAGGAGGCGGCGGAAGCGTCTCCATTCCCGACACCAAGATCCCGACCGGCATCTATGAGCACGGCACCGTCACCGTATCTCCCGAGTCTGCCTCCAAGGGCGACACCGTGACCATCACCGTGACCCCCGACAAGGGCTACGTCCTCGAAAGCCTGACCGTGCTGGACAAGGACGGCAAGGCGCTCGAGCTGACCGACAAGGGCAGCGGCAAGTACACCTTTACCATGCCTGCGGGCAAGATCATGGTGAAGGCAGTCTTTATGGATGACAACACCATGCTCAACTTCTTCACCGACGTGCACGCGGAGGATTACTACTACGATGCAGTCCTCTGGGCGGCGCAGAAGGGCATTACCGGCGGTATGAGCGACACGCTGTTCGCTCCGAACGCTGCCTGCACCCGAGCACAGATCGTAACATTCCTGTGGCGCGCGGCGGGTTCGCCTGAACCGAAGACGCTGAGCAGCTTCGCGGATGTTCCGGCAGATGCATACTACGCTAAGGCGGTTGTATGGGCAGTTGAGAATGGCATTACCGAGGGCACGAGCGATACAACGTTTGCACCCGGCACCATCTGCACGAGAGCACAAGGCGCAGCGCTCCTGTACCGTGCGGCAGGCAGTCCGGCAGTCAGCGGCAGTGCGGCCTTCACCGATGTACCTGCCGATGCATACTACGCCGATGCGGCAGCATGGGCAGAGCAGAAGGGCATCACCGGCGGCATCGGAAACGGTCTGTTCGGTCCGCATAACAACTGCACGAGAGCACAGATCGTCACGTTCCTGTACAGACTGTACGGCAGCAAATAAGCAAATCAACTGATAAAAACGGCAGCGGCAGGGGAATCCCCCTGCCGCCGTCTGTTTACCGATTTTTTGCCGCCATCTCACGCTTTGGAGCGAGCTGCATTCCCGGACAAACCGCTGCAATAAGAGCGGGGAAATCGGGAAAAATGTCATATTTTCGGTAAAACTGCGGAAATATGTCATAATTTCTTCTTTTTTGTAAAACCCTGTTGACAAAACACGATAGATGCGCTATAGTGAGGATAAAAGAAGATGATGCAGTCGCTTTGACCGCATCTCAAACGATAATAGCAAACCCACCGAAAGGTGGCGACGCAAAGCTATAGGGCCTTACCCCTCATCGAGAGGGCTGGCAGCCAGTTACCGAAAGGAGATCGCCGGATATGAAGCGGCTTTTTCGTATTGTATGCGCAGTTTTTGCAGCAGCTGCCCTCTCGATGGGCATTACCGCAGCAGCAGTAAATGATGTTGTGGATATGAGCAATTCCACCCACGGTTATGTTACCGTAAACTACTCCTCAAGTGCAAGGCTCAAGGTTGGTATTCAGTACAACGGCGGCAAGACCGTGTTCTACGATTGCCCGAGCGGCAAGGATGCTTCCTTCTCTCTCGATAAGGGCAACGGCAAGTACACCGTAACGCTGTACCGCAACGTTTCCGGTACGTCCTATCAGCAGGTCGAGTCCAAGTCCATGAATGTAACCGTTAAGGACAGCTACGCCCCGTATCTGGTCTCCACTTCCGAGGTTCAGTTCTCCAAGGGCGACACGGTATCCGCTAAGGCTGTTGAGCTCTGCAAGAACGCCAAGACCGATGAGGCTAAGGTTATCGCCATCTACAACTACATGGCAAGCCGTTATACATATGATAACAAGCTGGCGAATGAGATCACCAGCGGCAAGATCACCAAGTACATCCCGGATACCGCCGCTACCCTGAAGGGTACCACCGGTATCTGCTACGATTTTTCCTCGCTGTTTGCAGCAATGTGCCGCAGCCAGGGCATCCCGTGTGCACTGACCAAGGGCTACGCCGGCTCCAGCTACCACGCTTGGAACAAGGTAAACCTGAACGGCAAGTGGTATCAGATCGACCTGACCTACGCGGTTACCCGCAGCGTGAAGAACGCAAAAACCCTGCATGACTGTGTATCTCCGCTGACCTACACCAACACCAGCGATGCGCTTGCAGTAGCTGCGGCTTAACACTTTTCTATTTTACTTTGTATGCAAATGGTCCTGATTGGATGTGTTTATGTCCGATCAGCGGCGATTTATTGCATAAAAAACGATTCCGGATTGGAATCCTTCTTCGCTTTTTACAGTATTTGTTTGTTGTTCGCGGGCATTTATGGTATACTGAAGAAGAGGATCCGAAGGATTTCTGTCCTGCGCAGGCAAAGGACTGGGTATGCAGTCCGGCGTGTCTGCCGACAGAAAAGATCGTAAAATTCTGTGCATGACTTCCGTAAAGGGATACAGGTACAGACAAAGGCACAGCCGGTGAAAACCGGTGTCGCAAAGCCAGATGGGCCTAAACGGAGTTTTTCTCCGCATGGCAGCCGGTTGCCGAAGGTACTTTGTTACCCCCTTGCAGAGCTATGCGCGCTGTAAAGGGGGTATTTTATTTGGAGGTTGAAACTGCACTGTATTCTGAGATTATCGCAAACCCACAAACACATGATCTGTGCGGCTCGTTGAGGAGCAAGTTGTACAGACAAAGGCACCATCGGTGAAAGCCGGTCTCGCAAAGCCAGGGGCCTAAACGGAAAGTCTCTTTCCGCATGGCAGCCGGTTGCCAGAAATACATTTGCAATCCCTCTCGATCAGCATGCACGCTGACCAAGGAGGTATTCCTATGTTAAAAAAGAATATGCGTAAACGTCTGCTCGCAGGAGCACTTGCGACTATCATGGCGCTGACCATGTGCCCGACCTGGGCGCTGGCCGACGATGAAGGCATCACCACCCTTCCGGCACCGGAAGACCAGATGCCGGTTGTTGACAGTACTCCCGCAGAAGACACCATTCAAAAAACTCCCGATGCTGAGACCCAAGGACAGCCTGAACTTCAGGATCCAGCACAGGCACCGTCCGGCGGTACGGACATCGAGGAGACTGGCAATAATAGCAGTTCCAATGAAAATGATTCTCAGAATAATGATGCAGTAAGCAATTCTCCGGCAAATACAATTGCACCGACGAGCGGTAATAGCACAAACGAAGTTGATGTTTATGCTATGAACCGGATCACGGCTGAGTGCTGGATCACTAACCAGCGTGTAACAAACAGCGAGGGTACTTGGCAGCGGCAGACCATCAGCGCAAGCAATGTTGCTAACAATGATGAGGGTACTGCTGTTACTGAACTTGCAACTGCCACGATCACCAAGAATTCCAAGGAAGCCTATGTTTTCTGGCAGGCTCGTGTACTCAATGGACGGGATAAGCAGACCACAGGTCTTGATGTGGACAGCACCGCCAAGGGTGACGAAATTGACAGCATCCGTTATAGCAATAATGAACTTCAGTATCATGTAAAAAACGGTGGTTGGGCGTCGTTTGACAACAATCAGCTTGTTTTTTACTACCTGAATCGCACTGCTTATACCGAGATGGTTCAGATCGACGTATCTGACTGGACTGTTGATAAGGAACCGAGTTACTCTGATCGTCGTAGCGTAACCTATCAGATTATTAAGCGCGAAGACGGTAAAGACGAGGTTCTGGAGTCCAAGAAATTCTGGTATAACAAGACTTTCAAGGTTTCTTCTGTTCGTGTCCGTCAGACCGAATCTGAGAACTATATCATCGACAATGTAGTACTCGACCCGACTGAACTTGGTAATCCCGAGCCGGTAAATGGTGAGTATCAGTTTAGTCTTGATCTTGCTCAGGTTACAAATGAAGAGCGTAATGCTACCGTTAAGATCTATGTTACTCCGAAGGTAAAGCCGCATACTCTGAAGTACGAACTGAACGGCGGCAACATCACCAGCACTGATGGTTACACCAAGGCTGGCGATGTTTATCCCAATGTTACGATCACTACGCCGACCGTTGAGAAGGCAAACAGCACTTTAGAGGGTTGGTATACTGATAAAGCATGCACCAAGAAGTGGAATGGCGGCACGATGCCGGATGAAGAACTGATTCTGTACGCAAAGTGGACGGAAAATAAGGTTGACCCGGTTGACCCGGAACCCGAAAAATATCCGGCAATGTACTTCATCCTTATGCCGACGCTTGGCACTCCGACGAGCAGTGCAAGCCAGGGCAAGGCTAATTATCTGCCGAATAATTCTTCGGATGGCGGCGTACTGAAGGCGAACGGTACTACCGGTTACACAGGCTATCTGACCGCAGAAGGTAAGAAGGTTGCGGATGAAGGCGGCACGTTTAATGTCAACGGCGTTAATGACAGCTATCTGATCAAGCCGGAAGACCTTGGTTTCTTCACCAAGAAAAACTGGAACGGCACGACTTATCCAGCAGACAAGACCAATACCGCGGCAGACGACATTACCAAGCTGTTCGCTGGTTTTGACCCGCAAAAGATTCAGGTTATTTGGTACACTGTAAAGTATGACAGCACGGACGGCTATCATGTTGATGGCTACGTAGCAGGTGCTCCGGTTAAGGTAACTTACCATTCTAACTATGGTACGATTCCGAACACGACTGAGGGCTCTCACGTAGTTAATGCGTTGAGCGGCGATAAGTATACTGTGCAGGATAACATGTTTACCGTTCCGACGGGATACACCTTTGGTGGCTGGTATGCTGATTCGACCAAGTATGAAGTCAAGTCTGAGCATACTCTGATCAGTGACTTGCATCTGTATGCAAAGTGGACGCCGAAGCCCTACAAGGTAATCTACCAGAATGAAAATAAAACCACGTATGCAGAAGAGTCTCACGATGTTGATTCTACTGTAACCGAAAGAACTGTCGATGATGCTTATCCTGCAAAGGACGGCTTCACCTTTACTGGTTGGACGCTTGAGACGGAGGGTGTAGAGATTACTGACGGCGAGTTCACCATGCCTGCACATGATGTTATCTTTACTCCGAACTACGTGAAGAATCCGGATCCGGAGTATAAGTACACCATTAACCAGCATTTCTACGATGCAAATGGTGACGAGATTGCCAACATGGCTTCCTCGAAGAATGGTACTGCTGTTAAGGGTACGTTGATTGCGTCTCTCTACGCGGACTATGCGAAGAACCAGCAGAACTACGTTTATGTTCCGTCTATGACCACGATTACCCCTGCTTCGCAGGACGGTAGGCTGGTAGAAGTTGTAACCATTAACCTCCACTACTACCTTGACGCCAAGGGCGACCGGGAGAAGCCGGAAGAGAAGGGTGACGGCATCCCGGACGCATGGGAATACCGTCTGACCTTCAAGGTTGTAAACGGCAACTGGAACAATGATACTAACGCTGACGTTATCGTTTACGTTCCGTTCAAGGACGCAAACGGCAACGCAATCGCAAATGTCGTTATTCCGGACGGTATTCCGACTGCTGGCGAAAAGCCGGCTGCTGGTTACCGCGAAGGCAAATGGGATACGACCCCTGTTGTTGGTGCCACGGTTGCAAACGACACCGTATTCACCTACACCTACGCTCCTGTACCGAAGTACGCGTACGTCATCGAGCACTACCAGTACAATCCGGCAACCAAGGCATATGAAATTGTCGAAGCTGATACCGAAAAGGATTCCGCAGTAGCGGGTACGGTAATCACTGCAACGCCGAAGAACTACGACGGCTATGTACTGAATCCGCATGCAGAAGGCTACCTTGCAAGCGGCACTGTGGTTAAAACCGAAGATAGCACTGTTCCGGCGCTGACTCTCAAGCTGTTCTACGATCCCGATACCAATGGCAACGAAATTCCGGACAGCTGGGAATACCGTCTGATCTTCAAGGTTGTAAACGGCGAGTGGAACAACGGCGGCAATGCTGATATCATTATTTACGTTCCGTTTAAGGATAAGGACGGCAACGCAATCGACAAGGTTGCTATTCCGGAGAACATTCCGGCTGCCGGCGACAAGCCGAACTCCGGCTACCGTGCTGGTTCCTGGGATACGACCCCTGTCGGCAATGCAAAGGTTGAGAAGGACACCGTATTCACCTATACCTATGCGAAAAAATCCTCCTCCGGCGGCGGCAGCCACAAGCCCACCGTTACCATTCCGGATGATGTACCGACCGGTCTGAACGGCGATGACCACTATGCTTATATTGTAGGCTATCCGGACAGCACCGTTCGTCCGCAGAACGGCATTACCCGTGCTGAGGTAGCAACCATCTTCTTCCGTCTGCTGACCGATGAGACCCGCAATGCAAACTCTACGAAGACAAACAGCTACTCCGACGTAGCAGCCGGCGCATGGTACAACCACGCGGTTTCTACGCTGAGCGCTATGGGCATCGTAAAGGGTGACAGCCACGGCAAGTTCAATCCGAATGCGCCGATCACCCGTGCGGAGTTCGCTGCGATCGCAGCTCGTTTTGACGACAAGGCCGACACGACTGCTGTTGACTTCAGCGACATTGCATCCCACTGGGCAAAGGACGAGATCAGCGCCGCTGCCAACAACGGCTGGATCAACGGTTATACCGACGGCACCTTCCGTCCGAATAACAAGATCACCCGTGCCGAGGCGATGACGCTCGTAAACCGCGTCCTCAAGCGCCTTCCGGAGACCGCAGAGGACCTGCACAACGACATGATCAAGTGGAGCGACAACTCCGATACTTCCGCATGGTATTACCTGGCCGTACAGGAGGCTACGAACAGCCACTATTACGACCTCAAGGAAAACAAGCACGAGAAGTGGAGCAAGCTGCGCGAAACTCGTGACTGGACCGAACTGGAAAAGTAAATACTTTCCTGTAAGGGCGAACGAATCCCCCGGCCATTGGCCGGGGGATTTTATTGCCTGATAGTTTTTTCTAAAGGAGACAAATTTCAATAAATTTTTCTTGTTAAAATTATAACATATTGCCCTTGTGGTTTTTATATCATAGGTTCATAATAGAGATTGCCGAAAAGGGAAAAGAGAAATGAAAAAAGTAGGCTTTTCGGTAATTTTTATGCGAAAGTCATGCTTTCGCAGCCGGTATAGAGGAGGAGATAATATGATCAGCTTTATCGTATGCTTATTATTATTGATCACCGGCTATCTTACTTATGGTAAAATTGTAGACAAAACCTTTGGCCCGGATGACCGTGAAACGCCGGCAGTTCGCATTAACGATGGCGTTGACTACGTTGTCATGCCGCAGTGGAAGCTGTTTCTGGTACAACTGCTGAACATCGCCGGCCTTGGCCCGATCTTCGGTGCCCTGCAGGGCGCCCTCTGGGGCCCGGTTGTATTCCTGTGGATCACATTCGGCACCATTTTTGCCGGCGGCGTACACGATTACTTCTCCGGCATGATCAGTGAGCGAAATGACGGTGCTTCCATCGCAGAGGTTACCGGCAAGTACCTCGGTCACACCATGCAGAATATCATGCGTGTGTTCTCGGTCGTACTGCTGATCATGGTCGGTACGGTATTTGCAGTCGGTCCGGCAGGTCTGATCGTTACGCTGTGCAAGAACAACGGTATGTCCGGTATGCTTTCGACCACGCTGTTCTGGCTGATCGTCATCCTGGTTTACTACTTTATTGCAACCTTTATTTCGATTGATAAGATCATCGGCAAGGTATACCCGCTGTTCGGCATGTGCCTGATCATCATGGCGGTCGGCGTTATCATCGGTATCTTCACCAATCCGAATTACACCATTCCGGAGATTTGGTCTCACCTGTACAATATGCATCCGTCCGGCACGCCGGTTTGGAGCTTCATGTTCATCACGGTTGCATGCGGTGCAATTTCCGGCTTCCATTCCACGCAGTCGCCGCTGATGGCTCGCTGCATGAAGAACGAGAAGCAGGGTCACTTCGTATTCTACGGCGCAATGGTAGCCGAAGGCATTATCGCACTGATCTGGGCGGCAGCCGGCTGTGCTCTGTATGAGGTCACCGGCGGTCTCAACACCGGTCTGGCGGAAGCGCTGGCAGGCGGTCAGTCCGCAGCGATCTACGATGTATGCTCCAAGACTATGGGCGGCGTTGGTATTGCTCTGGCCATGATCGGCGTTGTTGTCTGCCCGATCACTTCCGGTGATACCGCATTCCGTTCCGCTCGTCTGACGCTGTCCGACTGGTTCCACATGGATCAGGGTTCGTACGCAAACCGCCTGAAGCTGTGTATCCCGGTACTGGGTATCGGCGCTATCCTCGGCATCGGCAATGCGACCGGTCTGATCGACTACACGGTTATCTGGCGTTACTTCAGCTGGACCAACCAGACGCTCGCTATGATCGTTCTGTGGGCAGCGGCTATGTACCTGTTCACCGAAAAGAAGAACTTCTGGATGGCAGCTGTTCCGGCTACGTTCATGAGTGCAGTTTCCTGCACCTATTTCATCCTCGCGCCGGAGTGCCTCGGCAGCCTGCTGAACAGCAAGACAGCGGACGGCACGGTAATTTACAATACCGCAGTGGCGTACCCGATCGGTATTGTATTCGCGGCACTGCTGCTCGCACTGTTCATTCGTGCGACCAAGAAGCGCAGCGCAAAGAAATCTGCTTGAATATAATAGCATTGCTGCAGCCGGCCGTTCCTTTGTGCGGTCGGCTGCGGCCATCCATAACGATAATTGCGGGGTGACGGAAAATGTTGAAACCTTATCCGCTCAGCGCGGGGCGCATTGATGACGCGTCGCTTGCCGAGGATAAAAAAACCTGTCGGAAAATCGGTCCGTGCGGCATCGGCAGGCATGCCCTCTATTTGAACAGCTTTTTTGTTGACCGGCGGTATTATGTTCCGCTTTCCATGGTAACGCGTGTGTACAAGCGCGTTGCGATGAGCAAGGGCGGCTTTTCCGGCAAGGGCATTTTCGCCACGCTGTCCTATCTGGTCGTGGAGTTCGATGGCGGACAGAAGGTGTGCAATTTCAGGTATGAGCAGCAGGTCGATGAGTTTCTGAGCGTTATCCGAGCTGAGCACCCGTCTATTCCGTGTGTCAGTGCGGCGGCAGAGCAGCGCATTGCCGAGGAGAAGGCCCGCCGGGAGGAAGAAGAGCGCAATCGTCCGCCGATGAGCGCACAGGCGAAAAAAACCGTGCAGGCACTCGATAACGCAATCGACTATCTGGAGCGCCGTCCTGAGCTGACCGAACGACTGAGCGCAGCCGCAAAACGCCGCCGGAACTTTCAGTGTACGAACGGCAGCTACCGCTGGGCCGCTATGGCGATCACACTGCTGGGATTTGCGGCGCTGGCTTACGGTATCGTTTCTTTCGTGCGTCACGGCTCGTTCTCGATTTATTTTACGCTGTTCGGTCTTGCCGCGATTTTCACGTTTGCAGGCTTTAGCGTCCTGCCGACAGCACGCAACAACCGTACCTCCATCATGCAGAATGATGCGCAGGCACAGGAGAAAATGCAGGCTTACCTTGCGGATTATATGAATTTCCCGCTGCCGGCCCGCTATGCACATCCGGTTGTGCTGCGCCGCATGCAGCGTGCTGTCATGGATGGCCGCGCAGTGACTGCCGCGCAGGCGCTCGACGTTGTGAAGGCTGACCTGAAGGCGCTGAACGCGGATGTCACAGTCTCGCAGGAGGAATACGATGAGGTTGTCGCCATCAAGTCCATGTTCCTCAATGCGGAGTATCAGTAACAATCAGATGATACAACTATCCCTCCCGGTTACTGCCCGGGAGGGATAGTTCGATTTGGGCGGTTCTGCTTTCATGATAAGAGCTTATTCTGTAAGCGAAAAGCGAAAAGGACATTCCCAAGGGGGTGGGAATGTCCTGCGAAAAAGAGTATCGATATGATCTGATTTAAGAGCACAGTCCGCATTTCGTACATGCGGACGGTGTGGCAGCGCAGCCGCCGAGGGCGGTCTCGCGCAGCTCGATGGGGATGCGGCGGCCGACCGCGTACATGGTATCGAGCATTTCATCGAACGGGATAAACTGGTGAATGCCCGCAAGCGAGAGCTCAGCGGCAACGAGCGCGTTGGCTACACCTGCCGCGTTGCGGTTCTGGCACGGATACTCGACCAGTCCGCCGACCGGGTCGCAGACCAGACCGAGCATATTCATCAGCACGGTGGAGGCCGCGTCAAGACACTGCTCAGGCTTGCCGCCCATCAGCTCGACAGCCGCGCTGGCCGCCATTGCGGATGCGATGCCGACCTCAGCCTGACAGCCGCCGACTGCGCCTGCAACGGTTGCGTTGCGCATGGCAAGGTAGCCGATCGCACCGGCGTTGAACAGGGCGTCGATCAGCCGTTCATCCGAGATGTTGTAGCGGTCCTGCAGGGCAAACAGCATGCCCGGCAGAACACCGGCGCTGCCTGCGGTCGGCGCTGCGACAATCAGGCCCATGGAAGCATTTACCTCAAGCACTGCCATCGCGTACTGCGCTGCTTTGTGCAGCACATCCCCGCAGATGGAGCGGCCTTTGGCCGCGTGCTGCGCCAGCTTTTTGGCCTCGCCGCCAATTAGGCCGCCCATGGACTTGACCGGCGTTTTGAGCGGTGTCAGCGCGGATGAGCGCATGATTTCAAGCGCCCTCTTCATACGGTGCGTGACCTCATCACGCGTGGTTTCGCCCAGCTGGCACTCGCGGCGGCGCATGATCTCGGAGATGGGGAGCTGCTGCTGCGTGCAGAGTGCAAGCAGCTCGGATGCGTTTTTGAAATCCATAATCTGCTCTCCTCCTTACGGTTCGATGATCATGACGTCGTGGACGTTGGGATTGTTTTTGAGCGGTTCCTCAATGCCCTCGGGGAAATGACCGTCCGACTCGACGATGGTGTAGGCGGTGTTGCCCTTGGACTCGCGGAACAGGCGCATGAAAGCAATGTTTACACCCTTGTCGCTGAGCACCTTGGTGATATGCGCCACAACGCCCGGCTTGTCCTGCTGAACGACGATGACCGTGCTGTATTCACCGGTAAAGTCAACCTCAACGCCGTTAATGCGCGCGATGCGGCACTTGCCGCCGCCGAGCGACTCACCGCGGATGGTCATCACCTGACCGGCGGCGTTCTCCATGCGGATGTCCACCGTGTTCGGATGAACATCGGTCTCGGTCTCACACGGCGTGAATGAGTAGGACAGATCGCGCTCGGTCGCAATTGAAAACGAATTGCGGATGCGGGTGTCATCGGTCGAAAAGCCCATGATGCCGCCGAGCAGGGCGCGGTCGGTGCCGTGGCCGTGATAGGTCTTGGCGAACGAGCCGTACAGGGTGAAATCCACCTTTTTAAGCGGCGGCGCGATCATCTTGTGCGCCAGATACGCGATAACGGCTGCGCCGGCGGTATGGGAGCTGGAGGGACCGATCATATTCGGTCCCAGCACATCAAAAACACTGATAAAGGACATAGGGGATTCTCCTTACTGAGCGGAGGATTTGCAGATAAACTTGCGGTAGATGGTCTCCACAATCACGCCGATCGCGTTGTCGCCGGAGACGTTGCATGCAGTGCCGAACGAGTCCTGCGTGATGTACAGTGCAACCATGATGGCGCAGATCGGGCCGCTCGGGTCGCCGGCCTCGGTGCCGAAGATCATGTACAGGAAGGGCAGGGCGGTCATAATGGAGCCGCCCGGCGCACCGGGAGACGCGACCATGGCAATGCCGAGGGTCATGATGAAGGGAATGACCGTGCCGATGGAGATCGGCAGCTGGTTCATCAGGCAGACTGCGGTAGCGCAGGCTGTGATGGTGATCATCGAGCCTGCCATGTGGATGTTCGCGCACAGCGGAACCGTAAAGTTGCGGATTTCCGAGGAAACGCCGTCTGCCTCAGCGCACTGCAGGTTGACCGGAATGGTAGCCGCAGAGGACTGGGTGCCCAGTGCGGTTGCGTAGCCCGGAATCTGGTTGCGGATGAGCGTGAACGGGTTCTTGTGGCTGACCAGACCTGCAATTACGAACTGGATGCAGATGCAGATCAGGTGCATGATGATAACAACGATGAATACCTTCCACAGAATACCGAGGATGGCAAAGGTCTTGCCGGACTTGGTCATATCGGTGAACGTGCCGCAGATGTAAAGCGGCAGCAGCGGAATGATGACCTTGTGCAGTACGCAGTCAATGATGCCGGAGAAGTCGGAAACGCCGTTGTACAGCGTGTCGCCGATGGTCTTGCCGCGCAGGCTGGACATGCACAGACCGAGCACAAACGCCGTAACAACAGCGGACAGCGTGTTCATCAGCGCCGGAATTTCCAGGCTGAAGTACGGCTCCAGCGAGTTGCCTGCGGTTGCAGCGATCTTGTCGAGCGCGTCCGCACTCATGAAGTGCGGGAACAGGGTGTCGGCTACAAAGAACGAAGCCGAGCCTGCGATCAGGGTCGAGCAGTAGGCGATGGCAACCGTGATGAGCAGCAGCTTGCCCGCGCCGCTCTTGAGGTTAGCAATGCCCATGGTAACATACGCGAGGATCATCAGCGGGATGATAAACGACAGGAACTGGCTGAAGAACGACGAGAGCGTTACCACAAAGCGGCAGAAGCCTTCCGGCAGGAACTGGCCGAACAGGATGCCGACAATAATGGCGATGATGAGCTTGGGCAGTAATCCGAGTTTGAATTTTTTCTTTTCTTCCATTTCTTTTTCCTCCTTTTTTGGCGGGCAGCACCACACAGTTCGGTTATGCGGTGTCACCCTTTGCGGCGCAGACCGTTTGTTTGCCCCTCTTTGGTCTGCTGCCGTGGAAGTCTGCCGAGATTTTCTGCCTCCGGACACAAAAAGAACCGCTTATTTTAGGCGAAATGCAGTAAAATAGGACGCGGTTTTTGTGTAAAAAGGATAATTAAAAAATCTGTGGTAAACCTCCAATTTCTTTCTTGACCTCTTTGCAGATTTAGTATATTCTGTTTAATGGGTTAAGTCAAATTCATATATTTTATCATTTCGATTCAAAATATTGATAATATAGGGGAGAGAGGGAAATTCATGGAGCTTCGGCAGCTTGCAACCTTTATTCGAGTAGCACAGTTTAAGAGTTTTTCACGCGCAGCAGAGAGCCTCGGCTACTCACAGTCGGCGGTAACGGTGCAGATACGCCAGCTGGAGGAGGAACTGGACACGCGTCTGTTCGACCGCATGGGCAAGCGTATCGCGCTGACCGACACGGGCGAGCGTTTTCTCAGCCATGCGTGCGATGTGATGAATCAGGTCAATCAGGCGCGCATGTCGGTCACATCCACGGCAGAGCTGCACGGTTCGCTGCATATCGGCACGATTGAGTCGCTTGCATGTCTCAAACTGCCGACGGTGCTGCATCTGTACCGCAAATTCAACCCGAAAGTGTCTATCCGCATCACGGTCGGTGAGCCGGAGGATTTGATCGAGCACATGGAACGCGGCGAGCTGGACATGATCTATGTGCTCGATGAGCCGCTGTACAGCAACAACTGGAACAAGCTGATGGAGCAGCGCGAGGAAATCGTATTTGTGGCGTCTGCATCGCTGCGCGAGGAGCTGGGCGGAAAAGAGCTGACGATTGAGGAACTGCTCACGCAGCCTTTTTTCCTTACCGAGCAGGATAATTATCGCCGTGTACTCAACCGCCGTCTTGCCGCGCGGCGGACCATCCTTACGCCGTCGCTCGAGTGCGGTGATACCTCGCTGCTCATTCGCATGCTTGAGATTGACCGCGGTGTATCCTTTCTGCCGTGGTACGCAGTCGAGAACAGCGTAAAAGAGGGAAGGCTAATCCGTTTATCGGTCGAGGACTGCTATATTTCGCTCTACCGCCAGATTTTCAGCCACAAGGAGAAATGGCGCACACGCGAAATGGATGAATTTGTCCGCGTGGCAAAGCTGGCGGACGAGGAAGAATAAGGGCATATAACAACATCCCACTTGCTGAAGCACAGCAAGCGGGATGCTTTTTTATTCCATGACCGCCTGTACTACCCAGCGGGTTGCATGCCCGTTGCCGGTGCAGGTGGAAAGCGTGAGGATATGGTCGTTTACGGTCGGTACTGCGCCGGTGCGGATCACCGACAGGGAAACGCCTTCGTCAATGAAGGCTTTTTTGATCGTTTCGTCGGAAAACTCACTGTAATACGCGGTTCCGTCAAGCGCTGCCTCATAGGCCGCATAGATGCTGTACGCATGGGTTCCGCTTGCATTGGTCACATATACCTGCGGATGTGCCTGCAGGAAATCCTGCTTTTTGTAGTGCTTCAGCGCGGCAAACATCGAGCCGTTGTTCATCCGGTGACCGTACACGATGGTGTTAAAGCCGCTGAAATCGGCAGAGCAGCGGCAGTCCATGAAAATCGCGCCGACTGCGCTGCTGTTTTGGTTCCAGGTGTGTGTCAGATAATAGTCGTTGTCCGTGCCCTGCACCAGCGGATAGGAAATCTCGGTGCCCGGAATGGCAATCCAGCCGATGACATCACTGTTGACCTGCTGCAGAGCAGGCAGGTCCATCTGCTCCAGTGCCTGTGCATATGGGTCGGCAGACGGAGCGGGTTTGGGTTCGGTCTGCGTTTCTTGCGGCGGCGGTGACTGCTGCGATTTTCGGTTTTTCAAAAGGTAGGTGAGCAGACGGAGAAGCGGACTTCGGCAGGATTTTCGGTGCAGCGGCGGAATCCGTGCTGTCAGCTCCATCGCCTACGCAATGCGGCCGCAGATGGTTTTGAGTCGGATTCCTCTTCCATACCTTGCGATTTCCCCGGTTAAATGATACAATCAAACCACAAGGTTTCATTCCATCAAACGGATTCCGAAGGGGAGCCATCCCTTATCACATAAAGGAGCATCAGTGCATGAACCCAGTTTTTGTTATCGGACACCGCAATCCGGATACGGATTCCATTTGCTCTGCAATCTGCTACGCGCACCTCAAGCGCAGGCTGACCGGCGGAGAATACATAGCCTGCCGCGCGGGTCACGTCAATGCGGAGACCAAATTTGTGCTCGAACGCTTCGGCGTGGAGCCGCCGCGCTACATCAAGTCGTTTGAGCCGCGCCTGAGCGATGTGCAGTACCGCGAGGTGCCGGGCATCAGCGAGGAGCTGTCGCTGCACCGTGCATGGGATTACATGAACGAAAATGATATTCAGACGCTGGCCGTTGTTGATGAGGATCGCCGCCTGAAGGGTCTGCTGACGCTGGGCGATATTGCGCGTTTCTACATCGAGGATCAGGACGCCAATGCGCTGGCGGAGGCCAAGACCAGCTATCGGAATCTGGTCGATGTGCTTGACGGCACGCTCGAGGTTGGCGATATTGACCAGCGGTTTGAGCAGGGCAGTGTGGTCGTTGCGGCGGCTAATCCGGACGTGCTCGAGGACTATATCGGCAAAAACGATATGGTTATTCTCGGCAACCGCTACGAAAGCCAGCTGTGTGCCATTGAGATGAGCGCCGGCTGTATAGTCATCGGCCTCGGCTCCAAGGTTTCGCGCACCATCCGAAAGCTGGCCTCGGAAAACGGCGTTTCCATCATCGCCACCCCGTATGATACCTACACCTGTGTCAAGGTTATCGGTCAGGCGGTTCCGGTGCGGCATGTGATGCGGAAAAAGGGTCTTATCACCTTCGAGCCGGAGGAAACGGTTGAGGATGTAAAGCGCACGGTTTCCAAAAAGCGTATCCGCTATTATCCGCTGATGGATGAACAGGGACGATACGTCGGCATGTTCTCACAGCGTAACCTGCTGGATCTGGAGCGTCCGTCGGTCATTCTGGTCGATCACAACGAGCGCGATCAGGCCGCCGAAGGTATTCGTTCGACCAATATTGTTGAGATCATCGATCACCACCGCATTGACTCGGTGGAGACCAGCGGACCGATCTACTTCCGCAATCAGCCGCTCGGCTGCACCGCGACCATTATCACGCAGATGTACCATGAGCACAACGTGGAGATCGAGCCGAAAATCGCGGGTCTGCTGTGCTCGGCAATCCTGTCGGACACGCTGATGTTCCGCTCGCCGACGTGTACGCCGCTTGATCGCATGGCTGCAGAAGAGCTGGCGAAAATCGCCGGTCTGGACATCAAGCAGTATGCAACAGAAATGTTCCGTTCCAGCTCGCGTCTGCTCGATCGCTCGATGGATGAGCTGTTCCACATGGATTTCAAGTATTTCCAGGCGCAGAATCAGAAGATTGCGATTTCGCAGGTGACGAGTGTCAGTGAGAACGAGCTGTCCGGCATCCGTGATAAAATGCTCGAGTACATGGAAAGCTGCCTGGCATCGAGCGGTCTGTCCATGCTGTTCGCTATGCTGACCAACATTATCGAGGAAAAGACAGAGCTGCTCTACGTCGGCAAGGGCGCACAGCAGCTGGTTCGTTCGGCCTTCAAGACCGACTGCGGCGAGCATTCGGTCGTCCTGCCCGGCGTCGTCAGCCGGAAGAAGCAGATGGTGGCGCCGCTTGTCAGAGCCATGGAGCACGACGAGGAAATTGAGTGAGATTTGCAGAGTAAAAGCGGGAGAAACCAAAGGTTTCTCCCGCTTGAGGCTGTCGCGAAACTACAGTTTCGCCGACAAGCAGGAACGGACCGCAGGCCGTTCCAAAGTCGTCCGAAAGTTCCTATGCAGAAACTTTCTCCCTCTATAAGTATCAAAACCGAGGCGCATGTCCCCGGTTTTGATGAATTTGCAAAGCCCCGGTGCTGGAACACCGGGGCTTTTCGCGTGCACGATGTGCACTTTTGTCTTTCCTTGTGTAATCATATTATACCGCATATCAACAGCCAATGCAAGTAGATCCGACTGCGCCGGAAGATATTTCTCTGTCTAAGTGAGGGAATATGCACAATATCATGGGCGCTTATTTGGATAGTTTTTATACTATGGTTAAATATATTTGGCTCATTCCTCCAAAGTGTGATATGATTAAATCATTCAGGAGAGAACAAGAAACGGAGAGAAAACCATGAAACGATGGAAAGGGGCGGCATTGCTGCTGCTCTGCACAGTTGTGCTGCTGCGGCTGCTGCAGGGATTGGCACAGCCGGAAAAAGAGAATGCCCATGTGCCGGTGCTCGGCATTGTCACCACGGCGGCAGAGGATGACCGGCGCGAAGCGCAGTCCGAAGCGCTTGTACATGCGGCGGAGGAACATGGCTTCAAAGTGCTGGAAATGCCGGTCAAGCGCACGCAGGAGGCACAGATTGAAGCCGTGCGTGCGCTGATCGTGTATCAGGTGGACGCAATCGCATTTACGCCGCTGGTGGAAAGCGGCTGGGACAACGTGCTGCGCGAAGCAAAATCCGCCTCCGTGCCGCTGCTGTCGATAGACCGCGCGATACGCGGCGTAGATGATGTGCCGCTGCAGCATATAGGATTTGATTATGCGTCGCTCGCCGAGCAGGCGGCGGATGCGCTTCTGCAGCAGCGCATGCCGCGGGACGGTGTACTGGAGCTTTACGGCACGGTAAATGCTTCGGATGCAAGAGAGATTGCACGTGGCTGCCGCACGTCTCTGGAGGAACACGGATTGACCGTAACCTACAGCCTGTGCGGCGACGGCATGCGCTCGCGCGGCTGTGAAATACTGGAGGAGATGGAGGACCATCTGGACGAAATCGGCTACATTTTCGCCCAGAATGACGCGATGGCGCTCGGTGCGGTGGATTATCTGCACAGCCACGGCCGCAAACCGGGCAAGGATGTGCTGATTTGTGCGTTTGGCGGTGGTGCGGAGCTGCGCGCGCTGCAGAAAAAAGGGGAGGTTGCCGTAATCGGTGCGCTGGATGACACCCAGCTGGCCGAGCTGACCGCAGACGCAGCCCAGCAGATTGCGAAGGCACCGTGGAAGCCCTATATCGCTCTGGCGGACACCGCCGTGCTGACGGAGGAGGGAACAGCCGATGCGTAAATCCCATCACAGCCTGCACGGCTTGCTGCGGCGGTCGCTGCTGCGCAGTGTGGTCTGCATGATTTTACCGGTGTGCGTGCTGGCAGGTCTGCTGGTTGTGCTGACACAGCGCTATGGCGCGGATATTGCATTGACGACTCGTGCCTCCGAGGTGCGCACTGTGCTGGTGCAGGACTTGCCGGATGAGGTGTGGAACGTGGTTTCTGGCCGTATTTCCTTCGAGGATGGACGGCAGCGGATGCTGATCGACAGTGCTCTGTGGGAACTGAACGATATGCTGGACAGTGCCGGAGAGGACGAGGCACAGTACCTCAACGCGGCGCTGCGCGCCATCCGCACGATCGACAGCTACGTTGATCAGCTGGAAACGCAGATGGACGCCGGTGCCGCAGTCAGCCGCAACGAATCGCTGTACCGCGAGATTCACAGCGTCGGCCATCTGGCGGGCAGCATGCTTGACCGCTATATCGAGAATGAGATCGCCCGCATGGGCCGTTTCAACGCCCGCATTCAGCACGGACTGGGTGCGGCAGCGCTTGCACTCATTGCGCTGGTCGGCGTGATGATCTGGCTGACTATTCGGGCATCTGACAATCTGGAAGGTGCGATCGGCGCGTCTTTGCGGCAGCTGGAGCAGTTTGCCAACCGCATTGCCGCCGGTGAGCTGACTGAGCGCGTCCCGCCGACCGAGATCGACGAGCTGCATCTGCTGACACGCGATCTCAATACAATGGCGGAGCAGCTGGGTGCGCTCATTCATGAGCGGGTCGAGCAGGAAAAGACCATCAAAAAAGCTGAACTGCGGGCGCTGCAGGCGCAGATCACGCCGCATTTTATGTACAATACGCTGGAAACCATCGTCTGGCTGGCCGAAGAGGGCCGCAACAGCGAGGTCGTTGAGATGACGATGGCGTTCACCGGCTTTCTGCGCATCTCGCTCAGCCGCGGCGCGGATTACATCACGGTCGAGCGCGAGGAACAACACGTTGCAAACTATCTGCAGATTCAGTCGGTGCGGTACGGCGGCATCATGCGGTATACGATTGATATTGATCCCGCGCTGCACGAGCGGTATATGCTGAAAATCGTGCTGCAGCCGCTGGTTGAAAACGCGATTTATCACGGCATTAAGCGCAGGCGCGGCAGAGGACAGATTACCGTGACCGGCCGCAGGCAGGCAGGCGGCATGTACTTCGCCGTGGAGGACAACGGCATGGGCATGACACCCGAGCGTCTTGCCGAGGTACGGGCCTCGCTGCAGAACGGCGCACCGCTTGACCCGGACGGCAAGGGCGGTTACGGTCTGCGCAATGTGGAACAGCGTCTGCGGCTGTATTACGGCTGCGGACTGACGATCGAGAGTGAATACCGGCACGGCACACGCATCAGCTTCACCGTACCGGACGAACAGGAGGGGAAAACGCTATGATGCGTGTATTTATTGCGGATGATGAGGAGATCATCCGGGATGGCATCCGCAACTGCATTGAAAAGGAGCAGGAACGCTTTTTGTTTGCAGGTGAAGCGCCGGACGGCGAAATGGCACTGCCTATGCTGATGGAAATGAAGCCGGATGTGCTCATTACGGACATCCGCATGCCGTTTATGGATGGTCTGGAGCTGGCAAAGGTTGTGCGGCGCACCATGCCGTGGCTGCGTATTGTGTTCCTCAGCGGACACGATGAATTTGAGTATGCACAGAAGGCGGTTTCGCTGCACGCGGATGCGTATCTGCTCAAGCCGGTCAGCTCGGCGCAGCTGCTTGAAACGCTTGGACAGGTTGCCGAGCAGATTGAGCAGGAGCAGCAGCAGCTTCGCTCGGAAGGTGCAAACAGCCGCAGCGAACACGAGGAGGACGTGCTGCGTGAGCATTTTCTCAACGACCTGCTCTCGGGCAGCGTGCCGACTGCGGAGGCGGCTGTACAGGGAGAACGCTGGGGGCTGCTGCTGACAGCGAAGCAGTATCTTGTGTGCATCGTGCGCTTGCCGGAAAATGCCGTGCAGGAGCAGGTGCGTGCACTGACCGAGCGTCTGTGCGGTGAGGAAAGCGAGGTCTGCGCCTTTTTCCGCGGCAGCCGCCGACTGGTGCTCCTGCTGCGCGGAGAGACCGAGGAAGCTGTGCGCGAAACCGCCTACGAGTTCTGTCAGAACCTGCGGCATGAGCTTTGTCAGGTGCTGGGTTGGAACGCGCTGTGCGCGATCGGCGCACCGGTCTCCCGTGTCAGTGCCCTGCCGGAAAGCTACCGCACAGCGAAGGATACACTGCTGCAGGCCTCCGCATGTGCGGAGGACGGCGTATTCGGCAGCACGGACTTTGCCGGTGTGCAGCATGAGTTCGATTTCTCGGCGGGCGGCTCGCTGGCGGACAAGCTGCGGCATGCCGCCCCCGAGGACGTGCCGCGTATTGTCGAGGGCTACTTCGGTGACTCTGCGGCGCAGGACGTGCAGAGCGTGCTGTACCGATATTATCTGCTGATGAACCTGCTCGTCACGGCCTCTCAGCTGGCTGATGAGGTGCAGGCAGGCAGCATTCCGCCTCCGGAGGATCCGCAGGCGGTGCTCGGTCAGGCGGCGACGCTCGAGGGCACAAAGGCCTGTGCCGCCGAGGTGCTTGGCCGCATGACTCGTCTGTGTTATCGCCATCAGAATGTGCGATACAGCGCGGAGATCAGCCGTGCAAAGGAGTTTATCCGCGAAAATTATGCGGACAGCGGTATTTCGCTGCACATGGTGGCGGCAGAGGTCGGGTTCAGTCCGAACCATTTTTCCACCGTGTTTTCACAGGAGACCGGTCAGACCTTTGTCGAATATCTGACCGCTGTCCGCATCGAGGCGGCAAAGCATCTGCTGACCAAGGGCAACAGCCGCATGAGCGATATTGCGTTTGACGTCGGTTATCAGGATTCACACTATTTCAGCTATCTGTTCAAAAAGCACGTCGGTGTTTCGCCGCGCGAGTACCGCAGCCGGTCGGAAGAAGGGTAAAATAATATCGTAAGAAATTCACCGTTCAGGAACGGACTTCTTGAATGGTAAAATTTTATCGGATGATGGACGGTAGAGCGAAGCCGCTTAAACTGTTATAGTATAAGGGCAGAGAAAAACTGCCCCGCCTTTTGTATCGAGGTGGAAGCTATGAAAAGAATATGTTTTCTTCCTGTTGTTCTGCTGCTGACCGGACTGCTCTGCGGCTGTACGGGTCAGCAGCAGAACGATCCCTTACCGCAGGAGCACAATCATGCGATGGAGGAGGGGACAGAAACACCGAAATATGACCATCTTACCGTTTACAGTCCGCTGCCGGAGTCGGAAACGCTGCTGTACTGCAGTGCCTTCCGCAAGGATACCGGCATTACCGTGGACTGTATTCATCTTCCTGCCGGAGAAATGACCGCGCGGCTCGAGCAGGAGCGGGACAACCCGCAGGCTTCTGTGCTGCTAGGCGGCTCGGCGGATAACTATATTCAGCTGCGAGAGGCCGGTCTGCTGGAGGCGTATCAAAGTCCCGAGCTGACCGATGTGCCCGAAGCCTATCAGGATGAGCAGGGCGTGTGGAATCCGATCTACATCGGCACGCTGTGCTTCGCCTGCAACACCGACTGGTTTGCACGGACGGGAACGCCGATGCCGACCTGCTGGGACGATTTGCTGTCGCCTGCACTGGCAGGGCAGATTGTGATGGCAACTCCGAAAAGTTCGGGTACCTCATATACTACGCTGGCAACGCTTGTGCAGATGCGCGGCGAGGACAAGGCGTGGGAGTATCTTCAAAAATTAGACCAAAACGTCGGTTTGTACACCCGTTCGGGTGTGGAGCCGGCAGAGCGGGTAAAAAACGGCGAATACGCCGTCGGTATAGTGTTCTCGCACGACGCCTTCCGTGCGGCGCTGGATGGCTATCCCATTGAGGTGCGCAGTCCGGCAGACGGCACCGGCTATGAGATCGGCGCGTGCGCGCTTGTGCGCAATGCACCGGAGCAGGAGCGCGAAAACGCCCGCATCTTTATCGACTGGCTGACCTCTTCCCGCGGAGAGGAATGCTATATCGAAGCGAAAAGCTGCCGCCTTCCGGCAAACAGCACCGCCCGCGCAGCGGATGGACTGCCGCCGCTGGACGAGGTCAAGCTCATCACCTACGATTTGGAGTGGGCAGGCGAGAACCGCACGCGGCTGATTTCGTACTTCGACACGCATATTTACAGCGCGCGAACCTTAAGGCAACACCGCACAATTAAAGCGGCGGTGCTTTGCGGAAATTTTGTGTCCTGACTTTGTTGCAGTTTCACGGTAATACATCAAGTATTACCGCAAAACTGTGCCTCGTCAGTACGCAAAATTTACTCGCAAATCACTCTTGTTCAATTATGCGGTATTGCCTTAACTTAAAAGGTTTAACATAGACGCGGCGGTATGGCAGCAGCCGTACCGTGAAGAGAAAGGAGAAAAGAAAATGGCTAAAAAATCTTCGCGTATGCGGCGGCTGCTCAGCGGTGTGCTGTCGGCCGTGATGCTGGCAACACTGGTGCCGAGCACTGCTTTCGCAATCGGAAGGACGGATACCGGCTCCTTCCTGACGGGTCCGTACCTGATGACCCCGAAAACAAACGGCATGGTTGTCGTTTGGGAACTGGATAAACCGATGAAGTCCACCATTACCTACGGTACGAGCGATGCGGACAAGAAAACGCTCGAGGTTCCGGTAGAGGAGGGCGAAAAGTTTAAGGGTGAGAACATGCACATGTATCGTGCCCGCCTGACCGATCTGACTCCGGGTACGACCTATACCTACAAGGTTGAGACCGAGGACGGACAGACTATGGATGGTCACTTCCGCACGCTGCCCGAGAATTCGGATGAGATCCGCTTTGTGGTTGTCAGCGACAGCCATCGCTTTGAAACGGCAACCAAGGTTTCCGACGTGATCGCACAGTTCGATCCGGACTTTATCCTGCATACCGGCGATATGGTAGAGGGCACCGGCTCTCAGAAGGATCAGTTCCCGTACTGGTTCCAGAATGTCGGCTCGTTCCTGCACAATGTGCCGGTTATCTACAACAGCGGCAACCACGATTACGGTGTCTACTTTGATGAGTATGTCACCAAGGTGCAGAAGGAGCAGTATAAGTCCAACGAGACCGGACGCAACGTAGCGTTTGACTGCGGTCCGGTGCATTTCGATATGCTGGACAGCAACCCGTGGTCCCTGTTCGAGCTGAACTCCACCGCAGGCGGCGGCGAGGCGGATGCGGCAACCAAGGCCGTTGTAAACGAGTCGCTCGACTGGCTCAAGGCTGATCTTGCAACCGACAATGCCAAGAAGGCTGACTTCCGCGTTGTTACCATGCACCATCCGTTCGAGGATGATCTGACCCGCAAGTACGTTCCCTCCATCGTGGAGAACGGCAACGTAAATATCATGTTCAGCGGCCATACTCATCTGTATTCCCGCTATGCTTCTGCTGACCCGAAGCGCGGCGCAGATACCCTGTATGTAACCCAGGGCGATGCCCGCATCGGTGACGGCAAGATCGACACTGGCAAGCCGGATCAGCGCCTGGACGACAACTATCCCAACCTGCTTGCAACCGGCAAGGGCGATATGCTCGAAGTAACCGTCAAGGACGGTCTGCTGACCTATAAGAATCTGGGCCTGAGCAGCGACGGCGAGAAGATATTTGAGACGGTTACGCTGTCCAAGGACGGCGCCAAGCTGGCGTACAGCGATATTTCCATCACCCCGGACACCGTTCAGTCCAACGGCACTGTCACGGTATCCGCAAAGGTAACCAATGTCGGCAAGGGTCTGGCGACCGCCTCCATGTGTGTCAAGGACAACGGCACCGACCGCTGGCTGTATGAGTTCGGCAAGAGCGGCAAGGAGCGCGTTGTCGGTCTGAATCCCGGCGAGTCCGCAACGCTGAGCGCACCGCTGACGCTTTCCGCACTCGGCACGCATACCCTCAAGCTGGACAGCTACACCAAGACAGTCAATGTTACTTTCCGCAAGGCGACCTACACCTACAGCAACCTGCGTCTGCAGCTTGGCAGCGGCACGGTAAGCGAGCCGACCAGCGATGTCATCTACGCCAAGGCGGATGTGCAGAACATCGGCAATGAGGACGGCACCGCAGAGGCAGTGCTGTACATCAACGGCGCAGCCGTTACCTCGCAGAAGACTGCGCTCAAGGCAGGCGAGACCCGCACGGTTGAGTTTGCCTACAAGGCACCGGCAGGCGGCAGCTATACCGTCAAGGTCGGCAACTCGGCAGAGAAGACCGTTGCCGTGCTCGGCTCCATTCAGGGCACCCCGATCGTAAAGGATAAGTCCGGCAAGGGCAACGATGGCATCATCCGCGGCAATCCGACGCTCGTTAAGTACAACGGCGGCTGGGGTCTGTCCCTGGACGGCGTGGATGATTATGTGGAAATTCCGGATAACAAGAACTATGTGGTAGACAACGGCGTTACCGGCATGGTTTGGGCAAACATCGATCGTCTGGCAACGGGCGATGAGTGGGACCACAACCCGCTGCTGATGAAGGGCGCTTCCATCAGCTACGGCACCAACTACCTGTTCCGCATGGCAGTCCGCAAGACCGGCATGGTTACCTACGGCGTTGGCTTTAACAACGATAACGGCGAGTACTTCTGGAACGACGACGAGAATATGGGCGGCGGCGTTACCCTCGGCAAGTGGGTACAGTACACCGGCGGCTTTGATCGTGCAACCGGCGGCGACAGCTACGAGGATACCAAGGCAAGCGGTCACACCGATGCACCGGATTTTGATTCTGAGATCCGCAACTGGGAAGGCAAGTCCATGTACTCCGGCTTTGCATTCCACCGTCATCTGCTGACGGGCCGCGGCCGCGGCAAGACGCACACCATGCTGACGGGCGATATCGGCCAGCTCCGCTTCTACACAACCAAGCTGACCGCAGAGGAGAACAAGCAGATTTACGCAAATCCGACTGCAAAGGGTCCGGAAAGCGACAAGCTGGTCGTATGGCTGGATTACGCACCGGAGAATATCGTCACCAAGGGCACGCACACCACCGAGTGGCGCGCAATGACCGGCAGTGCAGCACAGTTTACCTATAACGCAGAGATCACCGGCGCGGCTTCTGCAACCGCAACCGTTGAGACCTCGGACGACGGCAAGACCGTAAAGGCTTCCCAGTCCGCAGAGCTGAAGAACGGCAAGAACACGGTTGATATTTCCGCACTGGGCAGTGCAAAGTATGTTCGCGTTACTACCGTACTGAACTCCTCTGTTGCAGAGAAGTCCACCGATATTCCGGTTATCAACTCGTATTCCATCAAGGCTGGCAATACCAATATCTGGGCAACGCTGGCAGACTGGAACGAGGGCACCTTCACCGATGCAGTAGGCTACGAATCCGATGATGTATTCAACGATTACTCTGTGGATTACGATGACTACGGCACCGTGGGCAAGAATGTCAAGGTTGTTGAGGGTACGGTAAGCACCTTCACCGATATCGCGGGCCACTGGGCAAAGGATGCCATCGAATATGTGACCGATAAGGCGCTGTTCAACGGCACGACCGCAACCACCTTCTCCCCGAACGAGGGCATGACCCGCGGCATGTTTGTCACCGTGCTTGGCCGTATGGCAGGCGCAGACATCTCTGCGTACAACACCCAGAGCCAGTTTGCCGACGTAGACAGCAAAATGTACTACAACGCATACGTCAACTGGGCAGCAGCCAACAAGATTGTTTCCGGCGTGGACGCTTCGCATTTCAATCCGAATGCGCTCATCACCCGTGAGCAGGCTGCGGTTATCATGGATAATTATCTGACCGCCACCGGCACCAAGGTAGAGGAAACCGGCAGTGCAGCCGCATTTGCCGACAGCGCAAGCATCCGCGCTTACGCGAAGGACGCTGTAACCAGAATGCAGAAGGCTGGTCTGCTGAGCGGCAAATCGGGCAACCGTTTTGACCCGCAGGGCACGGCCACCCGTGCACAGGTAGCTGTTATCATGCAGAAGCTGTGTGAAAAGACCGGTAAATAAGCCGGTAAAATGAGAAAGGGTCTCCCGCCATTCGGCGGGAGACCCTTTGCGTTCGGAACAGGAAAAACCAGGAGAGGTGATCCCTCTCCTGGTTTTTCAGGTTTGATTGTGTCGAAATTCAGTTACTTGATCTCAGCGAACAGCTTCTCGAGCGCAGCCGCTGCAGCTTCCTCGTCCGCGCCGTCGCAGGCAACAGTGATGCTGTCGCCGCCCTTGACGGCCAGACCCATTACTGCGAAAATCTTCTTGAGGTCAGCGGTCTTTTCGCCCTTGGTGAGCGTTACCGCGCACTGGAAGCCCTTGGCGGCCTTGCTCAGCAGACCGGCCGGACGGGCGTGCAGGCCTTCCTTATCCTGAATGGTGATGGTAAACTGTTTCATGAAACTCTCTCCTTTTACTGCAGGTGGGTCAGTACAAACTTGATATCCGGGGTTTTCTTCATCATTTCAAGCGCCTCCTCGTCCTCGAGGACCTCGCAGACATGGGCGAGCAGGTCAAGGTGTGCGTCACCGACACCTGCAATGCCGAAAATGAGGTATGCTTTCTCGTCACCGAAGTCTACGCCGTCGGGGTACTGCAGCATGACAACGCCGGACTTTTTGACAGTGGATTTCTTTTCGCTCGTGCCGTGCGGGATGGCAACGCCCATGCCCATGTAGGTGGTAACGAGCTTTTCGCGCTCGACCATTGCATCGGCGTAGTCGGCATCGACATAGCCGCGTTTGGCAAGCAGCGCACCTGCGGCGCGGATCGCGGTTTCCTTATCAACAGAGGGTAAGCCAAGCTGAATGTCCTCGGCCTGGATTACAAGGCCCTGATCCTGCGCGGCAGGTTCGTCAGTGATTTCGGGAGCCGCGGCTTTCGCGGCAGGTGCAGCGGTCAGCGTCTGGTACAGGGTGTCCAGATTCGGGTCCGCAAGGAAGTTGCCAATGGTGATGATCTGTGCCTGCGGTGCACTCCTGCGGGCACGCTCGGCGAGAACACGCTGGCAGACAACGATATCTGCGTCAGCAGGTACGTTATCTACACTGGAGTTAGTGACGATCAGCTCCGGACGCTCGGCCTTGATGCGGTTGTGGAACTTGGTCGCGCCCATCGCGCTCGACCCCATGCCTGCGTCGCACGAAAAGACGATCTTGTGCACGTCACCGGCGTTTATCGGTGCGGATTCGATGGCTGCGGGTGCTTCACCCTTGGCCTGCGCCTTCATGTCCTGCATTTTGGCCTGCGCTTCGCTGAGGTTCTGCGCATTGCCGGAAGTTGCTTTGAGAATGACAGACGAGAGTACAAACGATACGGCAGCTGCAAGGACAACGCCGATAAATACCGTCAGAACGGAGTCACGCGGCGCCATCGCCATGTAGGCAATGATCGAACCGGGGGATGCCGGGCCGGACAGACCGGCACCGGTCATGGTGTAGAACAGGATCGCGCAGAAGTTGCCCGCGATCGGAGCCAGAATGATGATCGGATTCATCAGAATGTACGGGAAGTAGATCTCGTGGATACCGCCGAGCAGGTGAATGACAACCGCGCCGGGAGCGGACTGACGTGTGGTCTTGTCCTTGCAGAACAGGCAGTACGCCAGCAGAACGCCCAGACCGGGACCGGGATTGGTCTCGAGCATGTACATGATGGAGCGGCCGGCCTCTGCAGCCTGGCTGACGCCAATTGGGTTGAAAATACCGTGGTTGATGGCGTTGTTCAGGAACAGCACCTTTGCCGGTTCAATAAAGATGGAAACCAGCGGCAGCAGGCTGTGGCTGACCAGAAAATCAACGCCTGCGGTAAGTACGGTGAGAATGGCGGTCATAAACGGACCGATAACGTAGTAGCCGAGGATCGCCAGCAGCATGCCGAGGATGCCGATGGAGAAATTGTGGACCAGCATTTCAAAACCGGCGGGAATATGCTCCTCCACGCGGTTGTCAAACTGCTTGATGACCCAGCCTGCCAGCGGGCCCATCACCATCGCACCCATCAGCATGGTGTAGTCCGAGCCGCAGATGCAGCCGATAACGGCGATGCAGGCAATGACGCGGCCGCGTTCCTTTGCGACCATATAGCCGCCCTGACCGGCGATGAGAATGGGCAGCAGGTAGCTCAGCATCGGTGAGACCATCGAGCTGAGCTGTTCGTTCGGGAACCAGCCCTTTTCGATGAACAGCGCTGTGAGGAAGCCCCATGCAATAAATGCACCGATGTTCGGCATGACCATGCCGCTCAAAAACTTGCCAAAACGGGAAATTGCATTTTTCATAGTTTTTCAACTCCTTATCTGTGTTGCCGCATGACTTGCGGGATTCGGGGAGTCGCTTTCGTTTCGTTTGACTATATTGTACAGGCGGAATCCGGGTCTGACAAGGGAAACTATAGTGACTGATGTCACCGGCGAATGGTGACAAATGTCGTAAGACTGTCGAAAACGCGCAGGGGAAAGGATGGTTGCTTGTGCAGTCTGCACAGAACAGAGGTGACAGCAGAGCGGGTTGTCGGAGTTGTGTCACCGGAAGATGGTGACAAAAAACGCAGGATACGGAACAGTGTCACTTGTGCTGTCATTTTAGAATGTGGTATCATAGAGATAAGTAATTGAGAATGGAAAAGAGAGAATTAACGTAGTGATGAAGCGTGTGCCGGTTTCCTGAATTACGCATGTTATTCCGTAGGGGCGAACATTGTTCGCTCACGCCCGGTTAACAATAATGTGGGAGCACACTGTGCACCCCTACGGTTACACGATTGCAAATGAATTTACAAATGAATGAACTATGCTGACAGTGACATTCATTTTCCATTCTAAACCTGTTGGATTTTATAGAAAGGAGCCATCCCGATGTCTGAAACCCTGCCTTCGCTGACTGCGAACGGACAAAAGTTAATCGACCGTCTGCTGACGCTGCCGCAGGGCTGGGTGACGGCGGCGATGCTCGCGGAGAGCATCGGCGTGAGCCGCCGCACGGTGCTGCGTGAGCTGCCGAGTGTGGAGCAATGGATTGCCGCGGCAGGCTATCGCTTCGTACGCAGTCCGGGACAGGGACTGCTGCTGGACGAGCCGCCCGCACGCCGGGAGCAAATGCGCGCGCTGCTGAACGGCAGCACAGTCTACGCGGAGCTGCCGCGCCGTCAGCGGCGGCAAAAGCTGCTCGGTATGCTGCTGCAGGCGCGTGAGCCGATGAAAACCGCAGCATTGGCGCGGGAGCTGCTCGTCTCCGAGAGCACACTGGCCGCCGATCTGGATGAAATCGGGCAGTGGGTATCCTCGTATGCGGTGACGCTGCACCGCCGACCCGGTGTGGGCGTATGGCTCAAGGGCGAAAAGCTGTCCTGCCGCCGCGCCGCTGCCGCGCTGCTTCAGAGCAGCCTGACCGAAGAAGAGCTGCAGGCGGTGCTGCGCGGTAATTTTGCTGCAGGCGGCGCATTTGCCGCGCTGCTGAATACGAAAATCGCCGAGCGGGTATGGCAGGTGCTGCAGCAGTTCGAGCAAAAGGAGAAGCTCCGTCTGCCGGATGCGGGCTTCCTGACGCTTGCCATCCACTGCACGCTGGCGATGCAGCAGCTGCGCGAACAGGGCGGTTCGTCTGCCGCAGTTCATCCGCCGGAAAACGCCGCACAGCGGTTAGGGGCAGCTTTGGGACAGGCGTTCGGCCTGACGCTGCCGACCGAGGAAGTGCAGTATTTAGAGCAGTATCTGGCAGCGTATATCACCGGTGACGATGGCGAAAAATGGGGAGCCGGCGAGATGCACCTGCGCCATCTGACCGGACGGCTGATCAGCGAGGTAGGACGCGCGATGTGCGTGAATTTCTCGGGCTATGTATCGTTAAGAGATAACCTGTTTACGCATTTACGCCCGATGCTGCTGCGCGTGCGTGAGCAGATTCACATGGATAATCCGCAGCTGGACACGATTCAGCGTGAATATCCGCAGCTGTGGGCGGCAACACGCGCCGCATGCGACACCGTCGAGATGGAACTGGCGTTGCCGCACATTCCGGACAGCGAAGCGGCATATCTTGCCATGCACTTTGGCGCGGTGCTCGAGCAGAACGGCGCACTGCGGCAGGCCGCCCGCGTGGTGGTTGCGTGCCCGCTGGGTATGAGCTCAAGTCGATTTCTGGCTTCGCGTATCGAGGGTGAATTCCCGACCCTCAAGGTGGACGGCTGCTGTTCGGTGCGCGAACTCGATCCGGAGCAGCTGCACAGCCGCGGCATCGACCTTGTGATTGCAACCGTGCCGCTCGAGCTGGCGTATCCGTCGATTACGGTCAATCCCGCGTTGCTCGAGCCAGATCGCGCCCTTTTGCGGGATGCGGTGCAGCGGCTGAACGGCACCGTGCGGACCGGCACACCGGCAGAGCCGTCTGCCGCCTCGGCGGCCGAAGGCGGCCTGCGCTACACCTATCGCCTCACGCGCTCGATGGTGCAGATGCTCGACCATTTATGCATCCGGACTGTGTGCAAACCAGTTTCGCGGCAGGGCCTGATTGACGCGGCAAGCCGTCTGTTCTGCCCGAATGAGGACACATCGCGTCTGGTGGCGCAGCAGCTGCGCCGACGGGAAGCCATGGGCGATACCTATATCAAGCCGCTGTTCGCGCTGCTGCTGCATTGCAGAACAAAGGCGGTATCGGACTGCCGATTCGGCTATTTACAGGCACAGCCGCCGGTCTACGAGGCCGGAAAGATGATTATGGGGGCATTTGTGCTGCTTGCGCCGGATACCGATGATCCGATTCCGGTGGAGGTCATGCGCATGGTGAGCGCACAGCTGATCGAGGAGCCTGAGCTGATCGAGCGCCTGCGGACCGGTCAGCGCGACGCAGCCGTGCAGCTGTTGGAAGAAAAGCTGGATCGTCTGTTCTTAGAACACGGAAATTAAGCATAAAAGGGAGCGGTAATGCGGAAAATATTCTGCATTGCCGCTCCTTTTGCGCGCAGAACAGAATTCACAGAGAGAATGCGCTCTTGTGAATCATCACAAAAACGAAAGTGATTATTTGTTGAAATAACAGATTGACACTTACACGGACTGTTGGTATTATAATTATAGCTTTCGTTTCAACAGTTTCAAATATCTGAAAGGGGTCATTCCATGATCTATACGGTAACACTCAACCCCGCATTGGATAAAACGGTAGAAATTCCGGGTATGGCGCTTGACACGGTCAACCGCATCACGGAAATGCGCACGGATCCCGGCGGAAAGGGCATCAACGTGAGCAAGGTGATTGCCAAACTCGGCGGAGACAGCCGCGCAGTCGGCATTCTGGGTGGTGAGAGCGGCAGAACGCTCGAAAAGCTGCTCGAAAACGAGAATTTCACCACGCAGTTCCGGTTCGTTGAGGGGCAGACTCGCACGAATATCAAAATCATTGACCGGGTCGGCCACACGAATACCGACATCAACGAGCCGGGGCTGACCGTCACGGACGCAGATTTAGATGCGCTGCTGAACGACCTTCTGGCTGAGGTGCATGCAGGCGACATCGTGGTGCTGGCGGGCAGTCTGCCGAAGGGCGCACCGCAGGACACCTACCGCGTGTGGACGAGCGCATGCAAAAACGCAGGTGCGCGGGTGTTCCTCGATGCGGACGGCGCTTTACTGGCAGAAGGCTTAAAGGCCGCGCCGTACCTCATCAAGCCGAATGATGATGAGCTGTCGCGTCTGGCGGGCAAAAAACTGGAAACCATCGAAGAGTTGACCGCAGAGGGTCAAAAGCTGCTGGAGAGCGGCATCGAACGGGTGGTTATCTCGCTGGGCGGACGCGGCGCGCTGTATCTGCGCAAGGGCAGCACGATTTATGCTGAGGGACTCAAGGTTCCGGTCGGCAGTACGGTCGGTGCGGGTGACAGCGTGGTAGCCGCGCTGGCGTATGCCGAGTCGCAGGATATGAGCGAGGAGGACGCTGTCCGTCTCTCGACTGCGACCGGAGCCGCGAATGTCATGTGCAGCGGCACACAGGCCGCCGAGCGCTCGGTTATCGAGGAGCTGCTTCCGAAAGTACGTTTTTCCAAGCTGTAATTGTTGAAATTTATTGCCTAAGTGATAAAGGAGAGTTATTATTATGAAAGCAAGGGCTGTACGTCTGCATGCTGCGAATGATCTGCGTCTGGATACCTTTGAGCTGCCGGAAATCCGCGATGATGAGATTCTGGTCAAGGTCGTATCCGACAGTATCTGCATGTCCACCTACAAGTGCGCGATCCTTGGTACCGAGCACAAGCGCGTGCATCCCGATGTTGCCGAGCATCCGGCCATCATGGGTCACGAGTTTGCGGGCGATATCGTCAAGGTTGGCGCGAAGCATCAGGATAAGTTCAAGCCAGGCATGAAGTTCACGCTGCAGCCGGCGCTCAACTACAAGGGCACGATGTGGAGCCCCGGATACTCCTACGAGTTCTTCGGCGGCGATGCGACCTACTGCATCATTCCGGCTGAGGTTATGGAACTTGGCTGCCTGCTCGAGTACAAGGGGCGTGCCTACTACGAGGCGTCTCTTGCCGAGCCGATGAGCTGCTCGATCGGTGCGTTCAACGCCGCTTATCACACCAAGATGGGTGTTTATCACCACGAAATGGGTATTAAAAAGGACGGCAAGCTGGCCATCATGGCAGGTGCCGGTCCGATGGGTCTGGGTGCGCTGACGTATGCGCTGCATCGTGACGTCCGTCCGTCCATGGTCGTTGTGACCGATGTCAACGAGGACCGTCTGGCACGCGCCGAGGCGCTGTTCCCGCCTGCCGAGGTCAAGGAGAAGAACGGCATCGATCTGCACTTTGTCAACACCGGCAAGATGGAGAATCCGGCGGCAGAGCTGCGCGAAATGACCGGCGGCACCGGTTTTGACGATGTATTCTGCTACGCGCCGGTTGCGGCGGTTGTCGAGCTTTGCAGCGCCGTGCTTGGTCGTGACGGCTGTCTGAACTTCTTTGCCGGCCCGACCGACAAGCAGTTCTCTGCCAAGATGAATTTTTATGATGTACACTATAATTCCACGCACGTTATGGGCACGACCGGCGGCAATACGGCGGATATGATCGAGTCGCTCGAGCTGACCGCATCCGGCCGTATCGACCCGGCGGTTATGGTGACGCATATCGGCGGTCTGGATGCGGCAGCCGAGACTACGCTCAATCTGCCGAAGATTCCGGGCGGCAAAAAGCTGATCTACACACACCTGACCATGCCGCTTACCGCGCTGACCGATCTGCGGGCAAAGGGCGCGGAGGATGCGCGGTTTACTGCGCTGGCTGACATTGTGGACGCACACAACGGCCTGTGGTGCCCGGAGGCAGAGGAATATCTGCTGGCAAACTTTCAGCAGCACGACTAATTGGAGGAAACAACCGATGGAACAACGCCGCAATGCAATCGTCGAACTGGTCAATCGAGAGGGAAGCCTGAGCTTTGTACAGCTGAAGGAGGCTTTTCCGTCGGTGTCCGAAATGACGCTGCGAACCGATCTGAAGGCACTCGATCAGGCGCGAAGAGTGGTTCGCGTGCACGGCGGCGTCAAATCGGTCGAGGTAGTCGTCGGCACGGACGACCAGTTCGGCAGGCGCACGGCGCGCAATGCGTCGGAAAAGCAGATCATTGCGGAGAAGGCGGCGGCGCTGCTGCGACCGAATACCACGGTGTTTCTGGATTCCGGCAGCACGGCAACCGCCGTGGCACGCTGTGTGCCGGATGAGCCGATGCTGATCTTCACGAGCGGATTGACGTGCGCGATCGAACTCGCGCGGCTGGAAAAGCCCAAGGTGTCCATTCCCGGCGGCACGCTCAACCGGTTCAGCCACAGCGTGTGCGGCGTGCGCGGCATTCAGGAACTGGAGGGCGTGCATTTCGACCTGCTGCTGCTCGGCGTGACGAGCTACAGTCCGGAGACCGGCTTTGCCTGCGGTGTCGAGGAGGAGGCGCTGCTCAAGCAGACTGTGCTGCACCGCGCGGAGCATGTGGCGGTGCTGCTGGATTCCTCTAAAATTGAGCGAAGAAGTACATTCCGCATTTGCGGTCTCGATGAGGTAGATACCGTCATTTCGGACGGCAGACTGCCGCCGGAATTCCTTTCGGCGTGCGAGAACGCGGGCGTAAAAGTGCTGTAAAAGTGAGAAAACCCTGTCTGGTGTTGGAACAGACAGGGTTTCTTTTAGGGCTAAAGTTAGGTATTCGGCTCGTATGTCGGTATGGCGGCGGCATCTTTATATTGCCTCTCGCAAATCGGAACAAAAACTTTTACCTATATCAGAAAATAAGAAAAACCGGTCATTTCTTACGAAATAACCGGTTGATCTGGTACGCCAGAAGGGATTCGAACCCCCGACCTTTTGGTTCGTAGGAATTTACGGAGCGCAACTCAGCGGTTAACCGGGCAATTTTAGGTCGCAATATACGGTCGTGCCCGCGGAATTACCATATCACCGATACACTTGTTTTAAGGGATCCGAGAAACGTGGACCCCATATTGGAACCCCTTAAAAAGCAGCGGTGTAAGTTTGTTTGCGGCTGGACGGTTTATCCGGAATACCGAGTTTTAGCTTGCCTTGCTCAACCAGCGGCTGAATATAGCGCTTGTTGGCGTGGTACACAGTTCCGATACCGAGAAAATCTGCAATCTCTTTGCGGGTGCGCGGTGTGCGGCAGAATTGCAGAAGTGCGGCTGTTTTGTCTGCTGCATGGCTTGTGATAACCGGGTTCTCTGGTTCAGCAGGATGATTGTACAGTACAACAACAAACTCATTCTGCCGGTTGATAAATACCGGAGCAGGAAGTCCTGCTTCCTGCATAGCGCGGCGCATAGTCGGGATGCCGGAATAACGGTGCTCTGCATCTGTCAGGCTTTCGGTCATAACGGCGAGAACCGGATTGCGGGCATCGGGGTGTGCAAAACCGAGATCTTCGACCGACATACGGCCATACAGGGAACCTGGGCTGTGAATTTCCAGCCGATCGCTGAAAAAGTCAATCTGAATGGGCGTGCCCTCGGTGTAAATACTGTAATCGCGGTGAATGAGCGCATTCAGCACAGCTTCGCGTATCGCGCTGACCGGATATTCGGTTTTGTCACATCGCTTGCCGGTTTCCGGGTCAATGATCGTGGCGGTTTTCATGTTGCGCATGCAGAATGCCATCGCCTCGGAAAACATGTTGGCGATCGTGCCTTCCATACGCTTGTTGTCGAGAAAACGTGCTCCGCTGTCGGCAGTATCGCCGATTTCCGTACCCGGAACGACAATACCGGTAATACCCAGTTCAGGGAGAAAACCTTGCGGATAAACGCAGAAATTCAGCAGCCCGGCGATAGTCGGTACACCGTTTCGAGTAATCGACAGCATTTCCATAGCCTGCGTATCGTTCATCTGCGCGAACTGCGGACGCGATATACGGCGTTCGGTCAGAAAAGCGTTCAGCAGATCTTTGTCAAGAAAATCTGCCGTTGCACGCTCAATAATGCGCTCATCATCGTGCATATGGTTGCGATATGCCTCAAAACAGTAGATTTCATAATCAGTCATGTGACGGTCGGCATCGCCTACACGCACATAAGAGCCGTTTTGAATTCCGGCACCGATGTAGTAACACGGACGCTCGGCGTAGGCAATGGACGGAATTTCTGCCGAACAGATCCACACGCCTTCATATTCGGCGGTGGTAAACAGAGCACGAACCGGCGGCTGCATTTGATTGCACTGCTCAGTTACTTTTTTCTGCAAATCCTGCAGATCATACACGCCGACTGCTGCGAAATGTTCGTTTTCATCCAATCCAAACAGGAGAATACCGCCGCTGTTCTGGTTGGAAAAGCTGGAAAGCGTATCACGCAGTTTGCTTGGACAGCCGCGATGCGCAGCTTTCACTTCAACGGTTTGCGCTTCGGTCTGTTGTGCCTGCACACGTTTTGCAAGTTCGATCAAATCTTCCATCTGCATTTTGAAAATCCACCACCTTTATTTATATTATACGCCAAAACATCAAAATGTAAATCTGGATTTTGAAAATATGTTCGATGATTTTTGATAATATGCCTATTGAACTTCCAACAACTCCATAAAAATCTGCTCTCTGATTTAGTCCAGCTACCCAATAAGTCGGGCCCTGCCATTCGAATACTCCTGAGCGGCAGGGTCTGTTATTTTACCCATGGCGGCAATAGTTTCTCCTTCGTTTTCCTAACCTCGAATACAAAAACAGGACTCCGAAGAGTCCTGTTTTTCAGATACAGCCTAATATCCGTGTTGTACTGCTTATTTGCCCTGATACATACGGTACAGGAACGTGACAATCTGTGCACGGGTACAGTTGTTATGCGGGCCGAACAGACCGTTTCCGATGCCGCCGGTGATGCCCTTCTGCTCTGCCCATGCTG
>OLVT01000157.1_pt1 | contig 78875 bp, 71 predicted proteins | sample 1673241 | NCBI WGS metagenome assembly OLVT01 (sample SAMEA3178936, study PRJEB25190) | human gut metagenome | biome: human gut; feature: human-associated habitat; material: faeces | place: Austria | collected 2013
CCGTGAGCAAGGTTTTTTACCACGGGGTGTCCAACTTGTTATTGCAATTTGCGAAATAGTTTCCGTAGGGCGGGCTGCATAAAAAACACCTCCCATCGATACAGACGGGAGGTGTTCGTTTTTTACAGCATCTGCAGCAGCTCGATCTGCTCACCGGACGGGCCGGTAAAGAACCAGTTCTGCAGGCCGCCGAAGGTATTCGGCAGCACCTTCTTCTCCGGTGCGGTGAAGCTGATAACGCCTGCCGCCTTGAGGTCAGCCGCGGTCTTGTCGAGGTCGTCAACATAAACGGCAAAGTGCGGGATGCTGCCCTCTCCGGACGGCACGAGCGTGCCTGCGGGCGGCTCGATCAGCTCGAGCAGAAAGCCGCCGAATTCAACGAGCGCCAGCTTCTTCAGGCCTTCCGGCGTCTCTACGCCGTCGCGCTTGAATACACTGCCGCCGATCATCTCGTAAAATGCAATGCTCTGGTCCATATCTACGGTGTAGATCGCAATATGGCCGATACCCTTATAGTGTTCCTTCATGGTGATTCCTCCTTGTACGGGCATTCTCGCCTTAGTATTAGCATAGCACGTTTTTGCGGATTTGCATAGGGGACAGGCATAAAAAAACGACCGTCTTTCGACGGTCGTTTTGAGTTGCATTACTGAACAGAATCGGAAACCGAAGCAGTGGTCTGATTCTCGAGGTAGTTCTGGTAGGTGGTCTTCTCGCTCTTGCCGAAGCCAAGGGGAGAGAAGATGATATAAGCCAGAACCATGATCAGCAGGGTAACGGTAGCCCAGATCTTGCCGTTCTTCCACGGGGTCAGATCTACAGCGCCTACGTCCTTCAGCTCGAAATCGGTTGCACGCGGATGCATCTTAACGATTACCCACATCAGCAGCATGTCGAATACGAACAGGATCGTGGTGAAGTACAGGTAGTGGATGTTGTTCAGTGCCGGGATTACATTGCGCAGACCGAACTGGAGAATGAAGTACAGTACAACGTGAACCGGGATGACGATCTTAGCAGCGATAGCCGGAACCTTCTTCCAGAAGAAGCCGCACAGCAGGCAAACAAAGATCGGGGTGTTGAACGCAGCGAAAGCAGAGTTTACGAAGCTCGTGATGCCGCCCATGTACAGCATGAACGGGGACATGATGGTGGAAACAACTGCTACTACAGTACCGAAGTTCTGACCGATCTTAACCATGCGTGCATCGGAAGCGGTCGGGTTGAACAGCGGACGGTGAATATCGAGTGCGTAGATGGTGGATGCGGAGTTCAGTACCGAGTTGAAGGAGGACAGGATCGCGCCGAACATTACAGCAGCGAAGAAGCCCAGGATCGGCTTCGGCATAACCTGTGCTACCAGCATCGGGTAAGCGGAGTCGCCGGAACCCCAGTCGGTGCCCGGGTAAGCCAGTGCGCAGATAACGCCCGGAACAACGATGATCAGCGGAGTCATGATCTTGAGGAAGCCTGCAAATACGGCGCCCTTCTGTGCTTCCTTCAGGTTCTTAGCACCGAAGGTACGCTGGATGATGGACTGGTTGGTTGCCCAGTAGTACATGTTGTTGACCAGCAGACCGGTGAACAGCAGCGGCCACGGGAGCCACGGCTCCGGGGTGTTAACCTCGTTGATGGCGTTCAGGTAGGACGGATTGGTGTGCAGGAACTTGTCGAAGCCGTCCATAAAGGAGCCATCGCCGCCGAGCTGACCGGACAGGAACATGAAGCCGAATACCGGAACCAACAGGCCGCCGACGATCAGGCCGAGGCCGTTGATGGAGTCGGACAGTGCGATTGCCTTCAGGCCGCCGAAGATAGCGTAGATAGAGCCTACGATAGCGGTTGCAACACATACGATTGCGATTGCTGCGAAACGGGAAATACCGAACATCTTGTCAATGCCGAAGATGTTTACGAATACCTGTGCGCCTGCGTACAGGATGTTCGGCAGCATGATTACAACGTAGCTGAGCAGTACGATGATGGAAACCAGACGGCGGGTGCCTTCGTCGTAGCGCTGCTCAAAGAACTGCGGAACGGTGGTCAGACCGGTCTTCAGGTACTTCGGCATCAGTACGAATGCGAGGATTACCAGAGCGATTGCAGAGGTTACCTCCCAGCCCATGGTGGACATGCCGACGCGAACTGCCTGACCGTTGTTGCCAACGAGCTGTTCTGCGGAAAGGTTGGTCATCAGCAGAGAACCGGCGATGACCGGGCCGGTCAGGCTGCGGCCGCCGAGATAGTAGCCGTCCTGCGTGTCGAGGTTGTCACCGCGGGTTTTCCACCACGAGATGAGTGCGACGAGTGCCGTGAACGCCACGAAGGTGATCGCGGTAAACGCCATGGAGTTTACGAAGTTCATCTTTTTCTCCCCTTGTAAAAATTTCTTGTCCCGGCGGAGATCCCTCAAAATCCACCGGAACTTCGTGAATGTACAGCACCGATTTGCGCTTGCGTGCGCGTGCCCGCAAAATCCCAAAAAACAAGACCGTCAATCGAAGGACTGAAGATCTGTTAAATGGGCAAACCGCGTTGCCGCTTGTCCGAAAGTTATTTTAACACTATATAAGAGCTATAGCAAAGCATTTTTTTTACTTTTTTCGCACTTTGGATACTTGCACATAAACAAGAAGGTGTATTTGTGCATTTCGACGTTAACTGAAAGCAGATTTACAAAGTGAACGTTAAAAATTTATCAGGAACAACAAAAAAATTCGTAAAACTGTATCTTTTTTACAAGGAAAAATCCCCACATAAAGCGGGGATTTTGCACGGAATTACGGTGTATACCATTCATCGCTGCGATTTTTTGCATCAAAAATCTGCGCATATTCCGCATGGTGATAATCGTTCAGCAGGTCGGTTTCCGGCTGTTCGCTCTGCGGATACCAGGTGCCGTCCGGCAGGCGGTAGCCGTTGACGTTCATCACCGGAATCTGCTGCTGCAGGGCAAGGCGCATCTGGTCAAAGCCCGAGGTCGAGCAGCCGAGCGCGTTCAGCGCATACGCGGACAGATAGTTCGCGCTGATCTGCATGTTTGTCTGCTCCTCGATGTCGTAGTTCGCCCAGATGAAGAACGGCGTTACCATCTTTTTCTGGCGCAGCTCGGCATCCGAGAGATCGCCGCGCTGACTCTCGAGCAGGGTGTTGTAAAAGTCCTCCGGCAGATTGGGCTGGTGGTCGCCGAAGAACACGATTGCCGTCGGCTCATCCACCTTGGAGAAGTAGCTGATCAACTCCTGCACGGCATCGTCGCTGTACCGCACGAGCGACAGGTACTGGTCAACCGTCGGGTACTTGTCCTGCTCCTCGCCGGTGAGGTAGATGCGCTTGTCGAAGTAACCGTCGCCGTCCCAGTCGTAGCCGCCGTGGTTCTGCATCGTTACGTTGAACACGAACAGCGGCGTGTTTTCCCTCTTGTTCTCGTACAGCTCGAAAATCTTCTTGTAGCTTGCGCTGTCGCTGATATAATCGCGCACACGACTGGCGTCAGCGGCAAAATCGTCCTGATAATACTGCGCTTCAAAGCCGAAGAAACGGTAGACGTTCGTGCGGTTCCACGAGGTGGACAGATAGGGGTGAATCGCCGCCGTCTGGTAGCCGAGCGAATCCAGACCCGAGGTCAGATTGGGCATTTCACTCTTGATGAACACCTGATACGCCGAGCAGTTGTACGGCAGGAACGCCATCGAATCGCCGGTGAGGAACTCCAGCTCGGTGTTGGCGGTGCCGCCGCCGAAGGTCGAAACGGTCAGCTGACCGCTGATGGTGTTTTCCTGACCCTGCATCAGCTTGTGCACATACGGCATGGGGTCCTCGTTGGTCTCAAGCGCACCGACCGAGCCGAGATCCGAGAAGGATTCGTTCATGATCACAATCAGATTTGGCGTTTTCGTGCCCTGTTTGCCGGTAAATTCGCTCTGTGCGGCAGAAAGCGCGTCCGCGCTGTAGCCCTCCGGCTGCTTGACAAACGAGCTGGTCGCGCAGCGCAGGAAGTAGAAAATCTCGCTGTACTGGCGGCTGGACTGCCAGAAGGCCAGTCCGGTGCCGACCGTCTGGATGCCGGTGTAGGCGATGAACGCCAGCACGAGCACGCACGGCAGCGAAAACAGTCTGCGGAAGTACCAGCGCTTGTGCACCTTGAAGCTGCGCTGCATCAGGCACACGCTCACGCAGAACAGCACAGCCGCCGCCGCGGCGCGGAGCACGGAAAGCTCCATCGGTGCAGAGTAGCCCTTGGAAACGTTGGCTGCCGTGCCGATGGCGGCAATGTCGCTCAGCATGACAGGCGTGCCGCGGAACAGCATAACGTAGTGGTCGATCATGCCGTGGATCATCGAAATTGCCATGCCGAGGCATACGCCGATACGCACGTTGCCGCAGATCAGATACGCCGCGGCGTAAACCGCCACATAGCAGATCCAGCCCTGAAAAAACGACTGCTTGAGCGTGATGACGCAGCCCTTGACCATGTATTCCACCAGGATCAGGCTGACAGCCGCCGCAGACAGGAACAGCAGCACGTCATGCACGAGCAGAACCGCCGCGTACAGCCGCGTGTGATTTTCCGCAAATGGGTGGTTGCGGCGCCACGGACGCAGCACCAGCGGCACGAATGCGCCTGCGGTCAGCCAGTGCGAGATGGTCGGCTGATACATCAGCGAGCCCTTGCTCAGCAGGGGATGGAACAGCAGGAAAAACGCAACGAGCAGCAGTACATTTACACCGATTTGGTACGGATTTCGTCCGGTTTCGTTTTGAACCTTGTGTTCAATGCTCAAAAAAGTTGCTCCTTTCGCAGAAACGGAAAAGCCGCTGTGGTGTTTCCGCAGCGGCTTCTCAAGTCGTTAGAATTTATGCCTCAGGCGTTTCTTCTACGCGGGTAACTGCGATAGAGAGATCATCCAGCTGCTTGTCATCTACGATATCCGGGCAGTTCATCATCAGGTCGGACGCGTTCTGAACCTTCGGGAAGGCGATCACGTCGCGGATGGAATCCAGACCGGCGAGCAGCATGCACAGACGATCCAGACCGTAAGCCAGACCACCGTGCGGAGGTGCGCCGTAGGAGAATGCAGTAATCAGGTGACCGAACTGCTCCTTGGCCTTCTCCTCAGTGAAGCCGAGGGCCTCGAACATCTTGGTCTGCAGCTCGGGATCGTGGATACGAATGGAGCCGCCGCCCAGCTCACAGCCGTTGAGGATAATGTCGTACGCCTTGGCACGAACCTTGGCCGGATCGGTGTCCAGCAGCGGGATATCCTCGTCCATCGGTGCGGTGAACGGATGGTGCATGGCTACGAGGCGGTTCTCCTCTTCGCTGTACTCGAACTGCGGGAACTCGGTGACCCACAGCAGCTTAAAGTCGTCCTTCTTGGCAAGGCCCAGACGCTTAGCCAGCTCGCAGCGCAGCGCGCCCAGAGCAACAGCGGCGGTCTGCCAGTTTGCGTCGGCAACAACGAACAGCAGGTCGTTCTCCTTGGCGCCTGCACGCTCCTTGATGGCCGCAATCTCGTCCTCGGACAGGAACTTGGCGAACGAAGAAGTCATGCTGCCGTCTGCGGCGAGCTTCATCCATGCCAGGCCTTTTGCGCGGTAGGTCTTGACGAACTCGCCGAGCTTGTCAATTTCCTTGCGCGGGAACTTGTCCGCGTAGCCGTTTACGTTGATGAGACGAACCGTACCGCCGTTCTCCACGGTGTCCTTGAACACCTTGAACGAGCAGTCCTTGGCGATGTCGGAAATATCCTTGATCTCAAAGCCGAAGCGAACGTCCGGCTTGTCCGAGCCGTACTTGTCCATGGCGTCCTGCCAGGTCATGCGCGGCAGCGGCAGCTGAATGTCAACATCCAGCACTTCCTTGAACACGCGCTGGAGGAAGCCCTCGTTGACGGCGATAACGTCATCCTGATCAACGAACGACATCTCAAGGTCGATCTGGGTGAACTCCGGCTGACGGTCGGCACGCAGGTCCTCGTCGCGGAAGCAGCGGGTGATCTGAATGTAACGGTCCATGCCGGACAGCATGAGCAGCTGCTTGTACTGCTGCGGGGACTGCGGCAGGGCATAGAACTTGCCCGGATGTACACGGGACGGCACGAGGTAGTCGCGCGCACCCTCCGGCGTGGACTTGGTCAGCATCGGGGTCTCGATCTCGAGGAAGCCGTGCTCGTCGAAGTAGTTGCGGGCAACCTGCGTTACGCGGTGGCGCAGCATCAGGTTCTTCTGCATGGACGGACGGCGCAGGTCAAGGTAGCGGTACTTCAGACGGATCTGGTCACCGACCTCCTTGGTGTCGTCGATCTCAAACGGGGTGGTCTCCGCCTTGGACAGAATGCGGATGTCCTCGGCAATAATTTCGACCTCGCCGGTCGGCATCTTCTTGTTGATGGCGGCCGCGTCGCGGGCCACCAGCTTGCCCTTTACCGCTACAACGAACTCGGTGCGGCAGGTGAAGGCAATGTCGAACAGGTCAGCATTGACCGACTTGTCGAACGTGCACTGTACAATGCCCGCACGGTCGCGCAGCAGCAGGAACAGTACGCCGCCGTTGTCACGCACGCGGTCAACCCAGCCGTTTACGGTAACGGTCTGACCGGCGTGCTCCAGGCGAAGATCGCCGCACATATGCGTGCGCTTCATGCCTGCAATAGATGTGTTATTCATGTTTATCAATCCTTATTACTAAGATTTCGGCTGTCGCGAAACTACAGTTTCGCCGACAAGCAGGAACGGACCGTGGGCCGTTCCAAAGTCGTCCGAAAGTTCCTGTGCAGAAACTTTCTCCCTCTTAGGGTATAAAAACCGTGATACATGCTCCCGGTTTTTATGAATTTGCAGAGCAAATTCTATTTAATACGCGCTGTTGCGCGGATTAGCTGAAATATAGATGGTAAGTTACTGATTGTCCTTATCCTTCATTGCCGGGCGAACATGCTCATAATAGCCGAGAAAGACCATAATCGCAAATAAAATAATGCCGGCGAAGGCGATAAGGAACATAATGGAAGCGTTGTCGGCAATCGATGCGGAAAGCGCCAGAATAGCCGCAATGACACCGAGCATGCCGGTTATCATGAGAATACCGCCATAAACAAGCTGTTTCATAAACAATCCCTCCATATTCAGTTGAAAATCTATCTCTACCAAAGGTGGGGGGGTCACCCGCCCTGCAATTTAGCGATTTATTTGTCGCAGATTACTTTGCCTGCGTTTTTCTTCGCCAGACCGTCATGGATGAGCTTTGCTGCCTCGTCAAGCGAAATCTTGACCTGCTCGCCGCTCTCCATATCCTTGACAGCGACCACGCCCGCGTTAATTTCATCCTCGCCGAGGAAGATAACGAACGGGATGCCCAGCTTGTCGGCGTAGCCGATCTTGTGCTTGAACTTCTTCTGCTCGCTGTACAGCTGGGTGCGGATGCCCGACTCACGCAGAGCGGTAGCGGTCTTGATGGCGGCGCCCATGTCGTCAGTCATCGGCAGGATGAGTACGTCCGCCGGTGCCTTGTTCATCTGGTCGTTCAGGTAGCCCTGCTCACCGAGAACGTAGAACAGGCGGGTCAGACCGATGGAGATACCCACGCCCGGCAGCTGCTTGTCGGTGTAATACTCCGCGAGGTTGTCGTAACGGCCGCCCGAGCAGATGGAACCGATTTCCGGATGGTCGAGCATAGCGGTCTCATAAACGGTGCCGGTGTAGTAGTCCAGACCGCGGGCAATCGTCAGGTCGATCTCGAAGTGGTCAGCCGGAACGCCGAACGCCTGCATATAGGTTGCAACCGTTTTCAGCTCCTCTGCGCCGAGGTCGAATACCTCGTTCTTGCCCTTGTAGCCCTCCAGCGCCGCGAGGATACCCTCGGTGCCGCCCGGCGTCTCGATGAACTTCAGCAGCTCGTCAGCCGTAGCAGCTTCCACGCCGAAATCTTCGACCAAAATGGTCTTTACCTTCTCCGCGCCGATCTTCTCCAGCTTGTCGATGGTGCGCATCACGTCGCCGGCCTTCTCGGTCAAACCGAGGATAGCGAAGAAGCCGTTAAGCACCTTGCGGTTGTTGATGCGGATCTTGAAGCGCTCCAGACCGAGCGAGGTGAACGTCTTGTAGATGATGCTCGGCACCTCGGCCTCGTTGATGATATCCAGCTTGCCGTCACCGATGACGTCGATGTCCGCCTGATAGAACTCGCGGAAACGGCCGCGCTGTGCGCGCTCACCGCGGTAAACCTTGCCGATCTGGAAACGGCGGAACGGGAAGGTCAGCTCGCCGTAGTGCTGGGCAACATACTTTGCCAGCGGTACAGTCAGATCGAATCGCAGGGACAGGTCGCTGTCGCCCTTGGTGAAGCGGTAGATCTGCTTTTCGGTCTCTCCGCCGCCCTTGGCCAGCAGCACCTCGGAGGACTCGATCAGCGGGGTATCCAGCGGATAGAAGCCGTACAGCGCATAGGTTTCGCGCAGTACCTGCATGATGCGCTCCATCTGCACCTGCGGTGCCGGAAGCAGCTCCATAAAGCCGGATAAGGTTCTGGGTTTTACTTTTTCCATAACTATTTTGATTCTCCTCAAGACAGACGTATGCACCGAATTGGCGTACCCGATCCGGTGCAACGAATGCTATTGTTTATTTTTTGTTCTTCGGGTTGACAATATTACGCCAATCCAGATCACCGCGGTCCAGACCGAGGATGAGCATTTCAGCGGTTGCCGAGTTGGTTGCAATCGGGATATTGTGCATGTCACACAGGCGGGAAATCGCATGGACATCCGGTTCGTACTGTGCGTTGGACATCGGATCACGGAAAAACAGCACGAGGTCGATCTCGTTGTAGGCTACGCGCGCGGAGATCTGCTCCTCGCCGCCCTGCATACCCGCAAGGCACTTGTCGATTTTCAGACCGGTAGCTTCTTCAACAAATTTGCCGGTGGTGCCGGTGGCACAGATGTCATGCTTTGCAAGAATACCGCAGTATGCCATGCAAAACTGTACCATCAGTTCTTTTTTGCGGTCATGTGCGATCAGTGCAATGTTCATCAGGAATAACCCCTTTCCTGTATTATAGATACGGATATTGCTTACAATTTAAGTGGAATACGCTCGCCGTTGAGCCGCCGGGCGATATTCACAAAGGAGCGAGCCGCGCCCGTGTGCTTGACGGCATGAATGCTCCTGCCGCTGTTGCTGCACGAAATGAGGTCCACATCCTCGGGCACGAGACCGAGCAGGGGAAGTCCTGCTTCGTCCATCGCGTCGTCGATGTTGCCGGATTTGCCGTGGCTGATGAGCTGCGGGCGCACGCGGTTGAGCACCATGCGGATGCGCTGGATGCAGTATTCCTCCTCCAGCTTGCGGGCACAGCGTTCCGCGCCGCGGACACACACGCGGTCGGTCGAGGTGACGATGATCGCCTGCGTGGCAATATGCGCCAGAAAGGAAAGCTCAGCCGGCAGTCCGGCGGGACCGTCGATCAGCAGGTAGTCGAACCCGGCCTCCTCGGCCTGCACAGCCAGCTGCTCCATGCCGCGCTCGCTGAGAGCGGGAAGCGCCACCGGTGCAGTGAGTAAGTACAGCGTTTTCATATCCGGATGACACGCCATGGCATCCGCGAGGGGAACCGCGCCGCCTGCCACATCGGCAAACGAGTAGACCACCCGGTCGGACATGCCGAGCACGATATCCAGATTGCGCAGACCGCAGTCGCCGTCAATCAGCAGCACTTTGCTGCCAAGCTGCGCGAGAGCCGCGCCTACGCCCGCTGTAAGGGAGGTTTTTCCTGTGCCGCCCTTACCGGACGCAACAAGAATCACCTTCAACATACCGCCTCCGAAAGAAAACCTTATTTAAGGCAATACTGCATAAATCTGCAGATTCGCCTACAAGTGTATTATAAACTAACAGCGGGCGGTTTACAAGCGTTCCACGCGAATTTTTTGACGAAAACTTCAAATGGCACCGGGTTTGGAAAGAAAAAACCCGGCAAAATCACATTTGCCGGGCTTAGGCTGCCGCGAAACTGCAGTTTCGCTTACAATTGTTTTATCGAATCAGGGTGTTCTCCGCCTGACGGGAGGCTGCGCTGTCCGACTTGCCGACAGAGAAATACTCATCGAGCATATCACGCACGATCGGCGCAACGTAAGCGCCGTGGCCTGCGCCTTCACCGACCACGCAGATAACGATCTGCGGGTTGTCAAAAGGCGCAAACGCGATGAACAGACCGTTGTCGAACGACTCGCCGTTCTCGAACATCTCAGCCGTACCGGTCTTGCCGCCAACCTTGATGGGGTAGTCCGCGAAAACGCTGCCTGCGGTACCGCCCTCGTCGGTAACCTCGCTCATGCCCTGCATGACAAGCTCACGCGTGGCATCCGAAATGTCGATCTTGCCGAGCACCTCGGATTCATCGGTTTTCATAAAGCTGCTGTAATCGTAGCTTTTGATGCTTTTGACGAGCGTCGGCTTGTACAGCGTGCCGCCGTTTACGATAGCGGAAACATAGTTTGCCAGCTGCAGCGGCGTAAAGCCGTTATCCGACTGACCGATCGCTGCGTTCAGATCATCGCCGCCCTGCCACTCGCGGATCGCCGGGTCGGCCTTGCGCTGCTGCTCACGATAGGTCGGGCCTGCTGCCTGACCGGTGGCTTCGCCGACCTCGATGCCGGTCGCCGTGCCGAGACCGAACTTCTTAGTCCACTGCTCGAGGTGCTCACCGGTCAGCTTCTGACCGACCGTGTAGAAGAACGTATTGCACGAGTATTTGAGCGCATCCGTGACGTTGAGCGTCATGGGCGTGTCGTGGTTGTTGCAGCGGAAGGTCTGTCCGCCGTATTCGTAGGTGCCGGTGCAGGTAACGTAGGTGTCACCGGAGATGATGCCTTCCTCCAGACCCGCGATGGAGGTCACCATCTTAAAGGTGGAGCCCGGCGGGTACACACCCGAGGTTGCACGGTTTACCTCCGGATGACGGCTGTCCGCCTGGATAGAGGCGTAGTTTTTGTTGTAGTTTGCCAGGTCGTAGGTCGGGTAGGACGCCATTGCGAGCACCTCGCCTGTGTTCGGGTCGAGCGCAACAGCCGCGCCGCCCTTGCCGTAAGCGGAGAGATTGCCTGCCAGCGATTTCTCGGCTACTTCCTGCAGGTCAAGGTCAATCGTGGTGATAACATTGTCGCCGGGCTTGGGAGCCGTAGCGGTGGTCTGTTCGGCAATAGCCGAACCGCCAAGGTCGGTCTCCACCGTGCGGGAGCCTGCCGTGCCGTGCAGGTAGGACTCGAGCGCGCTCTCCAGACCGGATTTGCCGATGAGATCGCTCATCTGGTAGCCTGCCTTGTCCTTGTAAGGGCCGCCGTTTTTGTCGGAATTCCACTCGTCGGAGGTCAGGGAGCCGATTGTGCCGAGCAGGTGTGCGGCGGTGGCGGTGTCGTACTGGCGGACGGCTTCGCTCTGGATTTCAATGCCCTGAAAATCCGCGCTGTGCTCCTTGATATAGGCGATCAGGTCCATCGGCACATTGTCCGCGAGCGTGTAGGTCGCCTGATTGCTGAAGCCGACCGTGCGCATGCTGTAATAGATGCCGACCATCGTGCGGGCATCCGCAAGCGAGAGATCGGTCGGCATGCCGAGGTTTTTCTCCATATAGGCGCGCATGGCGTTGATAAACTCGGTCGGGGAGACCAGCTTGGTCGCATCCACCTGTGCCGCCTGATCAATGGTGTTGCCGTTCTCGTCGGTCTTGGGGTCGGTCTCGCTCGCCTGCTTGGCAGCGTCTACGGCCGCCGTAACCGCATCCAGACCGAGCGACTTGGCGCTGTCCTTCATATAACCCGACAATTCGGTCAGCGATGAGCTGTTGTAGGTGAACGGCGCGGACTGCGTGATCGGCAGCCGGTCGTTGATGGACGGAATCGCCGCCGTGTCCGCAGAAACCGCCTGCGCGGTGTCGGTCGGGGTGTCCGAGGACGTATCCGTGCTGTCTGCGGCATCCGCAGAGGTGTCACTCGAGGTATCGGTGGCAGCAGCCGTCTTTGCGGCATTCTGCTTTGCGGTCGCGTCCACGGCTGCGGTCTGGATACGGTGCGTCAGATCGAGCAGGGTATCAAAACGCTTGTCGTTGCCATCCCAGAAGGACGAGTAGATGAGCACGAGCGAAAAGCCGGTGTTGTTGGTAACGAGCGGTCTGCCGTAGCGGTCGAGAATCTCACCGCGGGCTGCGGAAACCGTAGACGTGGTGGTGAGAAATTCTGCCGAGCGGCGGACATATTTTTCGCCGTTCAGAATCTGCAGCTGGAATAACTGCGAGAGCGCCACACCGCTGCACAGCAGCAGCAGTCCGCACAGCGCGAGCAGACGGCGAAGCAGTTGAGGTTTATTTAACATGGGGAAGTGCTCCTTTCCGCAAAGGGTCAGCGGCTGCGCTTGCGGGATTTGCCGCTGAGCCTGCGCAGCGGCAGGTAAACGATAAAGCAGAACAGGCAGGTCAGCACCATACCGACGGCAAGCTGCCGCAGGACGATCAGGAAGGACGCGCCTGCATGCATCAGCGAGAAGAGATACCGCAGCAGACCGAGCAGCACACACTCAAATGCCGTGAGGATGAGCATGGAAATATAATTGCGGGTGAGCAGTCTCTGGCAGAGCTTTCCGGCGGCATAGCCGAACAGCAGGAAAAACAGGGGATAGAGACCGTCCACGCCGGTGAAGCTGAGGTCATAGCAGATGCCGACCGTCAAGCCGACAACAGCCGCCTCCGCCGGGCCGCCGAGCAGCGCGGCTGCCGTGACGAGTGCGGGCAGCAGATCGACCGCAGAGCCGAAAATGCGCATGCCGCCGAACGTGCCGGTCTGCAGCGCGAAGATAATCACCGCAAACAGCACATACGCGATCAGCTTCGGGATGGAAATATGTTCTCTCTGCATGGCTTACTCCGCTGTGTCCGTGTATTCGGTGATGATGGAAACCGAGGAAACGCTGTCCACGCTGACAAACGGCTTGATGACCGCGTAATACGACAGACCGCTTTCCTCCGGCTGCACGCTTTCCACCGTGCCGATGAGGATGCCCTTGGGGAATACACCGCCGCGTCCCGAGGTCTCGACCGTATCGCCGACGACCACCTTGGAGTCCTCGCGCAGATAGGACAGGCGAAGCGCACCGCGTGTCATCAGGTTATAGTCGCCCTCCGCAATGGCGGTCTCGCGCGTGCGGGTGACAAGCGCGCCGCACTGCATTTTCGGGTCGGTGATGGAAGTCACCTCGCAGGTGTTGTCGGTCACCTCGCTGACAAAGCCGAGCATGCCGTCTACGGTCGTTACAAGATCGTCCTTGTTGACGCCGCTCGAGCTGCCCTTGTCCAGCGTCAGCGTATCCGCCCAGTCGCCCGGACTGCGGGCGATGACCTCAGCGCTGACCGTGGTGGTGGTGCGGGTGTTCTCCGGCTGCCCAAGCTGAGAGCGCAGCTGGTTGTTTTCCTCGAGCGCGATCTGTGCGTCGCGCACAAGCTGTGCATTGTCGCTGATCTGCTGCTTGAGCTGCTCATTCTCGGCCTTGAGTGCATCAAACTCGGTGAAATAATCCAGCCCCTTGCTGAAAAAGTGTCTGACACCGGTGCCGAACCGTTGAAACGGCCGGACAACCGCACCGGCGGCTCTCGTGATCGGCGAGGAATTGCCGCTGATGCCGCTGTACACTGCGGAGAGAATGCACAGCAGAATGACGACTGCCGCACCGATCAGGAGCGGAGAGCCGACTTTATGACGTCGTCGCAAAACGAATCTTCCTTTCATAATGTTGCACTGAAATGTGGAATTTCAGCAGGTAAATGCGGCTTACACCGCATGAATATCGCGCAGAATGGTATAAAGCGGAGCCACAGGCAGACCCATGACGCTGTAATAGTCGCCCTCGATGCCCTTGATGAGCAGTGCGCCGTGGCCCTGAATGCCGTAGGCGCCGGCCTTGTCGAGCGGCTCTCCGGTGGCGAGGTAGGCGGCAAGCTCGTCCTCCGCAAAATCGCGGAAGGTGACGCGCGTGCAGGTGTGCAGCGTGTGCGCCCCGCCGTCCGGCGTGAGCACGGCAAGTCCGGTCAGCACCTCGTGGGTGCGTCCGCGCAGACGGCGGAGCATGGAAGCGGCCTCGTCCGCGTCCTTCGGCTTGCCGAGGCGCAGTCCGTCGATCGTGACCATGGTATCCGAGCCGATGCACACAGCGTTCGGGTGCTGCGCCTGCACAGCCTCGGCCTTGAGGCGGGAAAGACGGGTGACTTCCTCGCCGAGCGGCGCATCCCGCAGGGTTTCGTCCGCATCGGCAGGGCAGACCGTAAAGTGTTCGGTGATAAGGCTCAGAAGCTCCCTGCGCCGCGGCGAAGCGGACGCTAAAACGATCTCCATTATTCGACTCCTCTTTTATATAATCCGTTGGTAAATTCGCCGTCCAGCGGTGCGCCGGACAGGAACGCGCGGGCAATCCGCACACATTCCTCGGGCGATTCGATGGTGAACTGCAGACGCGCGGTCTGTACGCCCAGGCGGGCAAAATCCTCACGCAGACAGAGCGGACGGCTGTTCAGCAGCGTATTGCGGCAGCCGAATTCGTTCAGCAGCGGGAAACGCTCCCGGCGCCGGTCGGTGAGGTAAGTCACGCCGTTTTGGCACGAGCACTTGCCGCCGTGCTGACGGCGGATGGCGCAGTTTTCAAAGATCATCAGCGGCAGACGGCCGTAGACGATCAGGTCGGTCTCGAGCGGACCGCGCATATCTCGAATTTGCGCCAGACGAGCCTCGAACGAAAGCGTCTGGCGGGAAACGCCCATTTCAGCCAGTGCGCTCAGCGTTTTGCTGTTGTAGGCGTTCAGACCGAAATCGCCGTGCACGGTAAAGCCCAATCTCTTTGCAAGCGGGATGTGACCGATATTTCCAGCGAGAACCGTGTCGGTTCCGCGGCTCATGGCTTCACCGAGCAGCATCTCAATCTGCGGCTGCTCGGTGTCCGAGAACACGCGCGGCAGGATGGCGGGCAGTCCGGTCTGTGCCGCAACTTCAAGCGGGACGTAAACGGTCTCCAGACCAAGCTCGCGCAGCGCATCCGCCTGCGCCTTGGTGCGCACCGTGGCGGTGTAGCCGCGGAAGCCCTCGCGGGCAGCGGTCTCATCGTCGCGCGGCAGCACGCTGCCGTGCAGCCAGTCGCGGGAGGGCGCAACGCCGCGTTTTGCCAGCAGAAGGTCGAGTGCATCGCGGCGCATGCCGTTCATCACGGACACCGGGATCATCAGACCATCCTGCACCTCGATACGCATATTCTGAATATAAAACGGCGTGCCGCCGGTCTTTCTGAGCGATTTTTCGATCATCTCCGGTGTGGTCGGGCGGTTCTGCGCCTGCTCCACCGGCATGACGACCGAAACGCCGTCCGCGCTGAGCACCGCGCCGGTGTCCTTGCGGGCGGTAAAGCAGAGCGAAACCGGCACGAGCGGCGCCTCTCTGCCTTCGGCAAAGCGGTGCGCGGCCTCGTCATAGAGTTTCTTTACCTCGTTCATCGGTACATCGGTCTTGGTGCCGAACATGCTGTCGCCCAGCTTGCCGGTGTAGTAGCCGTCGGTGAAGCCATCGCGCGAGAATACGCGGCGCAGAATGTCGCGCTCCTCGGCGGTCGGTCTGCGGTGCTCACGGAGCAGGTCAGAGTAGACCTTGGTTACAATAGCGGCGTACTCCGGACGCTTCATGCGGCCCTCGATCTTGAGCGAGGACACACCCCAGTCGGAAAGCTCGGCAACGTGTCCGGCGAGCATGAGATCCTTGAGCGACAGCGGATAGCCGCCGCTGTACGGCAGGCGGCACGGCTGTGCACACAGACCGCGGTTGCCCGAGCGCTGACCGATCACGGCGGACAGGTAGCACTGGCCCGAGTAGCACATGCACAGCGCACCGTGCACGAACACCTCGGTCTCGACACCGGCCTGCTCGGTGATGAGTTTGATCTCCTCGCGGGAGCATTCCCGGCTGAGCACTACGCGCGAAAAGCCGATGTCGCGCGCCTGCTTTGCTGCGTCGAGCGTGTGAATGGTCATCTGCGTGGAGGCGTGCAGCGCGAAATCCGGCGCGTGTGCGTGGATGAGCCGCGCCAGCCCCAGATCCTGCACGATAAGCGCGTCCGCGCCTGCTTCGTACAGGAATTTTGCGTCCTCGAGTGCATCCTCAAGCTCGCGGTCGCCTGCAAGAATGTTGAGTGTGATATTGGTTTTTACGTCGCGTGCGCGGCAGTAGGCGATGGCGTCCGCCATCTCGTCATGCGAAAAGCCCTGTGCGTTGCGGCGTGCGTTGAACATGCCGAAGCCCATATAGACCGCGCCTGCACCGGACTGCACAGCGGCGCGAATGCCCTCCGGCGAACCGGCGGGAGCAAGAAGTTCTACTTTATTCCTCATTTGCGGTTGTGATTCGGGTGCTTGCCGTTATTCTGCGTCTGTCGGTCGCGCAGTGCGGCAAGCTCGGCTTCGAGGGCACGGCATTTTGCTTCAGCAGCTTCGGCGGCAGACTTGGCCTTGATGTAATCATCCGCCAGCGTGACCGTTGCCAGTGCCAGCGCGCGTGTGGACGCAAACGACGGCGAGCCGCCGCAGTGCGCTACGGTCTGGCGTGCCAGCTCGGCTACCTCATGCATATAGTCCGCGCTCTCGTCGGAGACCAGGTTGTATTTTTGACCGGCAATATGAAGAACCATGCGGTTTGCCATAACGGGTCCCTTCCTTTCATTAAATATAGTGCAGGCAGAGCAGCCGAAAACAGGCGGCTCTGCTCGAATAGGCATAAGAAGATAAGATATAGTATAGCACAATATGACAGGTTTTGAAATAAAAATTCTGTGCAAACGATAAAAATCTCCGTATAGAATTTTCACAATGTGTATAAAGTGTAAAAGATTTGTGTTCGGCTTGTCTCGCGCGTTTTAGTGTGATAAAATGTGTTTATTGGCGGAAGTCCGGGAAAAGGCTTCCACGTTATCTTTTGGAGGTCATTTTTATGCTGAACATGAACGAGGTCCGGCGCATTGTCGTCAAGGTCGGCTCCTCGACGCTGACTTATGACAACGGCAAGCCGAATATCCGCCGTATCGAGCGTCTGGTACGCACGATCAGCGATCTGCAGAACCGCGGCTTCGAGATGGTGCTCGTATCCTCGGGTGCGGTGGCGGTCGGCACGGCAAAGCTCGGCCTGGCGGAGAGACCGAAGGAGCTGTCGGTCAAGCAGGCGGCGGCGGCTGTCGGGCAGTGCGAGCTGATGCACATTTACGACAAAATGTTTCTGGAATACGGCATCAACGTGGCGCAGATCCTGCTGACGCGCGAGAATATCGTCGATGACGACCAGCGCGCCAACATCCATAACACGTTTACCGCGCTGACCAAGATCGGCGTTGTGCCCATCATCAACGAAAACGACACGGTTGCAACCGCCGAGCTGAAGCACATCGAGAACTTCGGTGATAATGATACGCTGTCCGCAGTCGTGGCACGCATGTGCGATGCTGATCTGCTGGTTATCTTCTCGGATATCGACGGCCTGTACGACTCCAACCCGCGCACCAACCCGCAGGCCAAGCTGATTAACCACGTCGGCAGGATCGACGCAAAAATCCGCCGTATGGCGGGTGGCGCCGGTTCCGCGCGCGGCACGGGCGGCATGGCGACCAAAATCACCGCCGCAGAGCTTTGCATGGACGCAGGCATTCCCATGATGGTCGCCAACGGCGATAAGCAGGGACTTTTGTACGATATTGTGGACGGTAAAGAGGTTGGAACCCTGTTCCAACGCGAACGCTAACGTATACCGTAGGGCGCGACGACTCGGCGCGCCGTTTCTAACGAATTGCAGATGGTTTACAGCGGCGTGCCGAGGTCGTCACGCCCTACGAGATAAATTGTGCAGATTATGAGGTGAATATATAATGAGAACGCTCATGCAGATTGCCGAGGACGCCCGCCGCTCCAAGTACGCGGTGGCGAAGCTCGGCACGAACGACAAAAACCGCGGCATTCTCGCCATTGCGGACACGCTGATGGCACATGCGGACGAGATCATCGCGGCAAACAGGATTGATATTGAAAACGGCAGAGCGGCAGGTCTGAACGACGGCCTGATCGACCGTCTGATGCTGGACGAAAAGCGCATTGCGGGTATCGCGGAAGGCTGCCGGCAGGTGGCGGCACTGCCCGACCCGGTTGGTGAGGTGCTTTGGATGCACAAGCGTCCGAACGGCCTGAACATCGGTCAGAAGCGCGTGCCGATGGGTGTGATCGGCATTATCTACGAGGCTCGTCCGAACGTTACCGTGGATGCGGCTGTGCTGTGCTTCAAGGCCGGCTCGGCGTGCATTCTGCGCGGCGGCAAGGAGGCGTTCCAGTCCTCCATGTGCCTGACCAGGCTGATGCGCGCAGCGCTGGCAGCCGAGGGTCTGCCGGAGAACGCCATCAATCTGGTGGAGGACACCAGCCGCGACACCGCAACCCAGATGATGAAGCTGAACGGCTATCTCGATGTGCTGATTCCGCGCGGCGGCGCAGGACTGATCCGCTCGGTTGTCATGAACGCGACCGTGCCCGTCATCGAGACCGGCACGGGCAACTGCCACGTTTACGTTGATGCGACTGCCGACCTCGAGATGGCGAAGAATATTCTCGTCAATGCCAAGTGCCAGCGCCCGAGCGTATGCAATGCGGCGGAAAGTCTGCTCGTCCACAAGGACGTTGCAGAGCAGTTCCTGCCGATGGCAGCAGAGGGCCTTGCACCCGATCATGTGGCAATTCACGGCTGTCCGCGCACGATGGACATTCTCGGTGACAGCATTGCGCCCGCGACCGATGAGGATTACGGCAGAGAATACCTTGGCTACGAAATTTCGTGCAAGGTGGTCGATTCACTGGACGAGGCCATCGAGCACATCAACCGCTTTAACACCGGTCACTCGGAGTGTATCGTCACTCGCGATTATGATGCGTCGCAGCGATTCCTTGAGGAAGTGGACGCGGCGGCTGTCTATGTCAATGCGTCTACGCGCTTTACCGACGGCTTTGAGTTCGGCTTCGGCGCTGAAATCGGCATTTCTACCCAGAAGCTGCACGCACGCGGTCCGATGGGTCTGACCGCGCTCACCACCACCAAGTATATCATTTACGGAAACGGACAGGTGCGATAATGGATAAAACGATGGAGAAGGAATATAAGTGGCGTGCCGACGAGAAGCTGCTCGGTCAGGCGCTGCTGTGGGCTTCCTCGCGGATTGGCAGCCAGAGCCGAACCATCAACATGGAATCCAGCTATTTTGACACGGCGGACGGACTGCTGAAGGAACATCAGGCGGCACTGCGTCTGCGCCGCGAGAACGACCGCAGCGTGTGCTGCATGAAGCTGCGCAACACGGATACGCCGGACGGCATGCGTGCCCACGAGGAGTACCAGTGCGAGGCGGTCTCTCTGCTTGACGGTCTGCGCCGTTTGCCCGAGCTGGGCGCTCCGAAAGCTCTGTGCGAGCGGGCGCTGGCAGCCGACTTGCAGGAAATCTGCACGGTTTCGTTCCGCCGGTGTGCGGTTCTGCTGCAGGAGGGCGATACCGTGTGCGAAATGGCGCTTGACGAAGGCGAACTGCGTCATAACGGTAAATCGGCGCCGCTGTGCGAGATTGAACTGGAGTATGTCGCAGGCAGCGAGGATACCTTCCACGCGCTTGCCGCAGAGCTGGCGCAGCAGCTTGACCTCGTGGTTGAGCCGACCAGCAAGCTGGCGAGAGCGATGGCGCTGTAAATTTCGCTTTACAAGACGGCTCCTATACAGTATAATGGAAACTGAAACAGGGGAATGAGGTTCTCCCTTGGACAAACGTCCTAAACCGCTTCGATTATTCAAAGCTGATGACTTCTGCGTACTAATTCTGCGCAGATGCCATCGGCTTTTCTGCGTTTCTGGGAGGAAAAACTATGTTAACTTCACTCGCGCTCGTATTTCTGCTCGGTCTGGCTGCGGCGGCACTATGCAGCCGGATCGGTCTGCCGCGCATTATCGGTATGCTGCTCGCGGGCATTCTGATAGGGCCGTATGTGCTGAACTGGCTGGACGCTTCCATTTTGTCCATCTCGTCCGAGCTGCGGCAGATGGCGCTTATCATCATCTTGATCAAGGCCGGTCTGTCGCTCAACCTGTCCGACCTGAAAAAAGTCGGCCGACCGGCTGTCATGATGGCCTGCGTGCCCGCAAGCTGTGAGATTCTGGCGTTTTTCCTGCTTGCGCCGCATATTCTGGGCATCAACCGGATAGAAGCGGCCGTCATGGGTGCCGTGCTCGGTGCGGTATCTCCGGCGGTGGTTGTGCCGAGAATGGTACAGCTGATGGAAGAAAAGCGGGGAACAGGGCAGGGCATTCCGCAGATGATACTGGCGGGCGCGTCCTGTGACGATATTTATGTGATCGTGCTGTTCTCGACCTTTGTCGGCATGGCACAGGGCGGCAGTGCCAACATGATGGATTTCGTGAACATCCCGGTTTCCATTGTGCTCGGCGTGGCGCTCGGTGCGGCTGTCGGTCTGCTGCTGCACCTGTTCCTTGAGACCGCGTACCGGCATGGCTGTTATGTCCGCAACAGCACGAAGGTTATTCTGATTCTCGGCCTGTCGTTCCTGCTGATGGCGGTGGAGACCTGGCTCAAAGGCATCGTGTCCGTGTCCGGACTGCTGGCCGTTATGAGCATGGCGTGCATGCTCAAGATCAAAAGTCCGGAGAAAGTCACCAAACGTCTGTCCGCCAAGTTCGGCAAGCTGTGGATCGCTGCCGAAGCGATTCTTTTCGTGCTGGTCGGCGCGGCTGTGGATATCCGCTGCACAGTACAGGCCGGTGCCGCCGCTGTGCTCATGATCGCACTTGCGCTCGTGTTCCGCGCGGTCGGCGTGAGCATCTGTATGCTCGGTACCGGGCTGAACCGAAAGGAGCGCCTGTTCTGTGTTATTGCCTATCTGCCGAAGGCAACCGTGCAGGCAGCCATCGGCTCGGTGCCGCTGTCGATGGGTCTGCCGTGCGGACAGCTGGTGCTTTCGGTGGCGGTGCTCGCCATCCTGATTACCGCGCCGCTCGGCGCCATTGGCATCGACCGTACCGCCGGACGCCTTCTCGTGCAGGAGAGCCCGTCCGATATTGCAGAATGAGGATATGTTGGGTGCGTTTGTGATAACTGCTGTCATTTTCCTCGGTGGAAAATTGTGCAAAGTGTATATTTTTCGCTAAAGATGCAATTTCCTTCGTGAAATCTTGCAAAATTGCACGTTTCCGTGTATAATTAAAATGAAATTTTAGGAGGGTAAAACATATGACTTTCGACAGCATAATCACAATAGCGGCATTCTGCTGTTACCTGATCTTTATGCTCTGCATAGGCATGTATTTCGTCGGCAAAAACCGCACGACGAACGAGTATTTTCTGGGCGGCCGACAGCTCGGCTCGTGGGTAACGGGCCTGAGCGCACAGGCGTCCGACATGTCCGGCTGGCTGCTGATGGGCCTGCCGGGTGCGGCGTACCTGTCCGGTATTTCCGCAGGCTGGATCGCCATTGGTCTGGCCATCGGCACTTACCTTAACTGGCTGTTCGTTGCCAAGCGTCTGCGCCAGTACACCAAAACCGCAGGCGATGCGATTACGCTGCCGCAGTTCTTCAAAAACCGTTTCCACGATGAAAGCGGCTGGATTTCGGTTATTGCAGCGGTGTTCATTCTGGTGTTTTTCCTGTTCTACACCGCGTCCGGCTTTGTGTCCTGCGCGAAGCTGTTCTCGTCCGTATTCGGCATTCCGTATCTGGTTTCGCTGGTCATCGGTGCGGTGGTCGTTATCTCGTATACGTTTGCGGGCGGCTTTTTCGCCGTTTGCTGGACCGACTTCTTCCAGGGCATCCTGATGTTCTTCTGCGTGCTCGCGGTTCCGACCATCGCTGTCTTCTCGATGGGCGGCCCGACCGAGTTCTTCTCGCAGGTGGAAGCGTTCAATCCGAATTTCCTGAATATGCTCGTTGACGGTGCGACCGGCGTGCCGTATACTGCAATGGGCATCATCTCTCTGCTTGCATGGGGTCTCGGCTACTTCGGCCAGCCGCATATCCTCGTCCGTTTCATGGGTATTTCGTCCCCGCAGGCGATTAAGAAATCGCGCCGCATTGCAACCATCTGGGTGCTGATTTCTCTGACGGCTGCAATCATGATCGGCGTTTCCGGCCGCATGTTCCTTGGCGACAGCATTGTCCTGACCGACGGCAACCAGGAGACCATCTATATCAGCATGGTAGCGAAGATCTTCCCGGTATTCATCGCCGGTATCTTCCTGTCGGCTATTCTGGCAGCCATCATGTCCACTGCGGACAGCCAGCTGCTGGTTACCGCATCTGCGCTGACCGAGGACTTCTACCACAACAAGATCCGCAAGAACGCAAGCGAGAAGGAGCTGATGTGGGTCTCCCGCGGCTGCGTTATGGCGGTAGCAATTATCGCTGTTCTGATCGCGACGAACCAGAACAGCACCATCCTTGGTCTGGTATCCTACGCATGGGGCGGCTTCGGCTCTGCCTTCGGTCCGCTGGTGCTGTGTTCGCTGTTCTGGAGACGCACGAACAAGCAGGGCGCGTATGCCGGCATTATCGTCGGCGGCGTGGTCGATCTGGTATGGGCGCAGCTGTCCGGCGGCATCTTCGATCTGTATGAGATCGTGCCGGGCTTTGTGTTCGGTCTGCTTGCCATCGTTGTTGTCAGCCTGCTGACACCGGCACCGACCAAGGCAGTGACCGATGAGTTCGATTCCTACCATCACTGCGTAGAGTAATCTGCAGAATTTAAGAGTAAGTAATGTAAGTAAAAGGGAATACCCAATGTGGTACCGCCCAGAATCAATGAGGCGAGGAGGAGACTGCTATGACAAAGCAGACCGGAATTGTAGATTGCTTTGAAGGCGATTCCGTAGTCGTTGAAGTAAACGGCGAAATGGTGAATTTCGACCGTGCCGATGCACCGGCAATGCTGTGCGAGGGCATGGTGGTCATCATCAAGGACGGCCGTATCGTTGATATCGATGAAATCGAGACCCAGCGCATGGAAAACGATATGCGCCGTCGATTTGAGCGAATTCTCGGTAAGAATACCGATTGAATACCCCAGTAAAGGAAAGGCGAACACACCAATGGAAAAGAAACCCTTTTTGACGCTCCAGCAAGTGCAGGAGATCACCAAAACCTATCCGACTCCGTTCCACATTTACGATGAGAAGGCGATCCGTGAGAACGCCCGCAAGGTAAAGAAAGCATTTGCGTGGAATCCGGGCTACAAGGAATACTTCGCTGTTAAGGCGACGCCGAACCCGCGTCTCATCCAGATTCTGCATGAGGAAGGCTTTGGCTGTGACTGCTCCAGCCTGCCCGAGTTGCAGCTCAGCGATGTTTGTGGCGTAAAGGAGCATGACATCATGTTCTCCTCCAACGTCACTCCGGCAGAGGACTACAAGCTCGCGTCCGACCTGAACGCCATCATCAACTTCGATGATATTACCCACCTCGATTTCTACGACAAGGTAGTAGGCGACTGGAAGGAGACCATGTCCTGCCGCTTCAATCCGGGCGGTGACTTCGTGCTGAACAACTCCATCATGGATACCCCGCAGGAGGCCAAGTACGGCATGACCCGCGAGCAGCTGGTCGAAGCGTTCAAGTACATGAAGCAAAAGGGTGTTAAGCATTTCGGCATTCACGCATTCCTCGCCTCCAACACGGTTGCCAATGAGTACTATCCGGCACTGGCACGCATCCTGTTCCAGCTGGCGGTTGACGTGCAGAAGGAGACCGGCGTGCATATCGCATTCATCAACCTGTCCGGCGGCGTAGGCATTCCGTACCGTCCGTCACAGGAGCCGAACGACATCATGGCCATCGGTGAAGGCGTGCATCAGGCATACGACGAGGTTCTTGTTCCGGCCGGCATGGACGATGTTGCCATCTACACCGAGATGGGCCGCTTTATCCTTGGCCCTTACGGCGCTCTGGTTGCCCAGTGCATCCACCAGAAGCATACCTATAAGGAGTATGCCGGTCTGGACGCCTGTGCGGCAAACCTCATGCGTCCGGCGATGTACGGCGCATACCACCATATCACCGTGCTCGGCAAGGAAAACGCGCTGTGCGATCATACCTACGACGTGACCGGCGGTCTGTGCGAAAATAACGACAAGTTTGCCGTTGACCGCAATCTGCCGCAGATTGACATCGGCGATTACGTTTATATCCACGATACCGGCGCGCATGGCTTCTCGATGGGCTATAACTATAACGCAAAGCTGCGTTCCGCAGAGCTGCTGCTTTGCGAGGACGGCTCGGTAGAGATGATCCGCCGCGCAGAGACTCCGAAGGACTACTTTGCAACGTTTGATTTTACCGGACTGTTTGATAATATTAAGTAAGAGTCTTATGCACACAGAAAAGGACCCCTTGGGGTCCTTTTTGCGTTCTGTGGAGTAATTGAGGATTGAAAATGGAGAATGGAAAATGAACGTACAGATGAAACAATGTCTCCGGTTGGGTTTAACATAAGGGGGTTATTGGGGAACGGCGGGGTGAGGTCACCCCGCCCTACGGATAGTTGTTAAATGATATTAATGGATTATATTCGTAGGTGCCGTCCGTAATAACGAGCCAACGAGTTGCGCGACACGGGTATCCTCCAGAGGACCTTCTTTTGCCCTTCGGGCAATTCACCTTGTGTTGCGCCTGCGGAGACTTTCCGGTCTGTGTAGCAGTAATGTATCTGACCCTGCGAACAGGTTTCGAAAGACACGGTAGTAAAAATCCTCTGCCGTTCCCCTATTTCGAAGCGGTCGCCGCTCTCCGATTTTCGCCGAGCTAACAAATAAGGGAAAGGTAGGAGTTCAAAGAGGAAGGAAAACCGCAGGTGTCCCTTCCTTTTTGCCCCAGCCGCGGGCGTGGCAGTCTCCCGCGCTCCGCAGAGCGTAACTCCCCCGCTGAACCTCAGCGGAAAACTCTCCGCCCGGAAAGGACGAACCCGCTGACGCCGTTCGTGTCCCCCGCTCAGCCGGTGCTGAAAAAGCTGCCGCCCCGTCAGGAGCGAACCCGCCCGCGCAGTTCGTGTCCCCCAGCTGGTCGGTGCAGGAAATATATACAAAAAGAGCTGCTGCACCCATGCAGCAGCTCTTTTCCATGCAAAATCTTAATCGAACAGGGTCGAAACCGAAGTTTCCTCGTAGATACGCGCGATCGCCTCGGTGAACACCGGTGCAACCGGCAGGACGTTGATCTTATCCAGCTTCTTGTCGTTGGTCAGCGGGATGGTATCGAGGATGGTCAGCTCCTTGATCGGGCTGTTCTGAATGCGCTCGATCGCCGGTCCGGACAGTACGCCGTGGCTTGCGCAGGCGTAAACCTCGGTCGCGCCGCCGCGCTCTACCAGAGCGTCCGCTGCGTGTACGAGCGTGCCTGCGGTGTCGATCAGGTCGTCAACCAGAATGCACTTCTTGCCCTCTACGTTGCCGATGATGTTCATAACCTCGGATACGTTGGCCTTCGGACGGCGCTTGTCGATGATGGCAAGCGGCATATCCAGCTTCTGGGTGAACTTGCGGGCACGGGTAACCGAACCCAGATCAGGAGAAACGATAACGGTATCATCGGTGCCAACGCCGAACTTGCCCGCAATGTACGGGATCAGAACGGAAGAACCGAGCATGTTATCCACCGGAATGTCAAAGAAGCCCTGGATCTGTGCAGCGTGCAGGTCCATGGTCAGCACGCGGTCAGCGCCTGCAGCAGTAATGAGGTTTGCGACCAGCTTTGCGGAGATCGGGTCACGCGCCTTGCTCTTGCGGTCCTGACGAGCGTAGCCGAAATACGGGATTACAGCCGTGATACGGCCTGCCGATGCACGCTTGCAGGAGTCGATCATGATGAGCAGCTCCATCAGGTTGTTGTTTACCGGACCGCAGGTGGACTGTACGAGGAACACGTCCGAGCCGCGAACGGATTCCGAAATGGAAACCGAGATTTCGCCGTCAGCGAAGGTGGAGATGGCAGCCTTGCCGATCGGCAGTCCGAGCGCAGAAGCGATCTGCATCGCCAGTGCGGGATGGGAGTTGCCGGAGAAAATTTTGATGTTTTTTCCGTGAGAAATCATTGATTTGCCTCCGTCATATAAATATATTTTTTGTTCCGTGTGGATTTATATACGTTTTATGAATTTACTTTTCGTCCTTCTCGTGTGCGGCGCGGCGGCGGTCGTTCCAGCCCTCAAGATTGGTCTGGCGGGAACGTGCAACGCTCAGCGCACCGGCAGGAACGTCCTTGGTGACAGTCGTACCGGCAGCCGTAAACGCACGGTCGCCCAGCTTGACAGGCGAAACGAGGTTGGTATTGCAGCCGATGAAGCAGTCGTCACCGATCTCGGTGCGGTACTTGTGATAGCCGTCGTAGTTGACAACGACCGTGCCGCAGCCGAAGTTGACGCGCTCGCCGACGGTCGCGTCGCCGATATAGGTCAGGTGCGAAACCTTGGTGCCGTTGCCGATGGTGGACTTCTTCAGCTCTACGAAGTCGCCGATGCGGCAGCCGTCACCGACCACGCTCTGCGGACGGATATAGGCAAACGGACCGACCGTGGTATTGCTGCCGACGGTGGATTCATAAACCTGCGAATTGTTTACCGTAGTGCCTGCGCCGATCTCGGCCTTTTCGAGGATGGTGTTCGGGCCGATGACCGCGCCCGCGCCGACCTTGCAGCCGGGACGGATGTGACAGCCGGGCAGAATGGTCGCGCCCGGTGCAATATCAGCGTCCGGCGCAATGTAGGTGCTGGTCAGATCGAAGATCTGCACGCCCTTTTTAATCAGGCCGTAGTTGACACGCTGCATCATCTCGACCTGCGCCATAAAGGCGGCAGTGCCGTCGCAGATGACGTAAATCTTGTTGGTGATAGCAATGCCCTTCTGCGCACCGGCTGCAACAGCCGCCGCAATCAGGCCGTCGAGCGTATCAGCGCCGCTCGCGAGTGCCTTTTTCAGCATATCCCAGGTGAACATGGCGGCATAGCAGCGGCTGTCTCTCGGCAGAGGCTGACCTTCCGCATCAAAGCCCTGCTGCTCGGCAGACAGTACGCTGACGCCGTAACCGGTGTTCAGGTGCGTCTCCGCCAGATGGAACAGAGCGTCCTCCTCGGCCAGTGCAAACGGAGCCGCCAGCACCAGAACGTGCTCGCTCTCCGGCAGCGCAGCCAGCGAGGCAAAACGATTTGCGGCATCGAGCGCAATGTCCTGTGCGCCGGCAACGGCAGTCTCTCTGTCGTCGTGTGCAAAGAAGCACGCCTCCACCGCATCAGGCAGCGCATCCCGCATTGCATCGCCCGCAGTGCCGAACAACACCGGACGCGCAAAAGCGGAAATGCCGTTTTCGTCAAACAGGCCGCCAACCATGACGGCATTTACTTTATTCATCGCAGAAATCCTTTCGTTTCTCAAGGGTCATACGACCAGATTTTCCGATATAGCTTTATTATACAACAGTATGCCGCAAATTGCATTATCATTTTTCGATAAATTTCTTCTCACCGCATAATATTTTTCGCCGTTTGCATACAAAGGCCGCAAAGCAAGCATTTTGGTGGGAATTGAAGTGATGGAGAATTGAGATACCCACCGCAGTGGGCGTCCAGCGAGCAACCGCCGCAGGCGGCTCTTAGCGAGTCAGAATGGAGGATGGCGATTCGTGTGGAGAGTGAAGATCACGCCAACCGCGAACCACGTTCGCGGCATACAATACGCGATTTGCTTGCATAACCGCACCCACAAGGCAGGCGGCGCGTGCCGCCGAGCCTTCCGCGGTCGACCGCGTTTCCGCCACCCCATAAAATCCCGCAGGGATTTCTGCACCCAGAGAACCCATCACGCCGCGGAGCGCATAAAATGGAGCGCGTGCGCGACAAAAATGGCAGGACATGCGCCTGTCATTTTTAACAAACAGTAAAACACCCCGAAAACCGGAAAGTTTTCGGGGTGTTTTGCTGCAACAGGTGTTCCCGCCCTGTCCGTGAAACGGACACGCGCGGCGGCACCGTCCCTCGATTCAAAGGACAAGTCCTTTGAATCGAAAAAGCCGCAGGCTTTTAGCCCTGTACAGCTACTACTTCTACCTCAACCTTAGCGCCGAGCGGCAGAGCAGCTACTTCAACGCAGGAACGAGCCGGAGCACCTTCCGGGAAGTACTTCGCGTACACACCGTTGAATGCAGCAAAGTCGTTGATGTCGGACAGGAAGCAGGTGGTCTTGACTACGCGGTCAAAGGACACGCCGCCCTGTGCCAGAACGCACTGCAGGTTCTTCATAACCTGCTCGGTCTGCTCCTCGATGGTGGTTGCTACAATCTTGCCCGCCTTCGGGTCGATCGGAACCTGACCGGAGGTAAATACGAAACCGTTTGCAGCGATTGCCTGAGAGTACGGGCCTACTGCTGCCGGTGCGAGATCAGTGTGCAGAACTTCCTTGATAGCCATGGTGGGAATTCTCCTTTATATATCTTTATTTTTTGATAACAAGGTGAAATGAGTGCTTTTGTGCATAAAATCCGCACAGAAACGTAATTGTGGCGTTGCCAGTGGTAACGACGCACGGTTCATCGAGAGCGATTTACGAGCAAATTTTGCGTCTTGATTAGGCGCGGCTTTGCAGCAATACTTTATGTATTGCAAAAAGCCGGAACAACATCAAGGCACAAAATTTCCGTAAAGCGCCGAAGATGCAACCGTGTGGCGTTGCCACCATTACTTCTTGCCGCCCTTGGTCTTTTTCAGACGCTCGGTGTTGGACAGAACGCGCTTGCGCATACGGATGCTCTCCGGGGTAATCTCAAGCAGCTCATCGTCGGAGATGAACTCGAGTGCCGCCTCGATGGACATCTGGCGCGGCGGAATCAGGCGCAGCGCATCATCCGAGCCGGATGCACGCATGTTGGTCAGCTGCTTCTTCTTGCAGACGTTTACAGCCATGTCCTCGCCGCGCGGGTTCTCGCCGACGATCATGCCTTCGTATACCATCGTGCCGGGGCCGATGAACAGCGGGCCGCGATCCTGTGCGTTGAACAGGCCGTAGCCGACAGCCTCGCCGGCCTCAAACGCGATCAGAGAACCGGTGGTGCGCTTCTGGATATCGCCCTTGTACGGCTGATAGCCGTTGAATACAGAGGACATAACGCCCTCGCCCTTGGTATCGGTCAGGAACTCGGTGCGGTAGCCAAACAGGCCGCGTGCCGGAATGATGAACTCCAGACGCATACGATCGGTGCCCTTCGGGTTCATGGAAACCAGCTCGCCCTTACGAGCGCCCATCTTCTCCATGATCGCGCCGACTGCATCGGTCGGAACGTCCGCGATCATGCGCTCCATCGGCTCACAGGTCTTGCCGTCGATCTCCTTGAGCAGTGCCTTCGGTGCGCCGACCTGGAACTCGTAGCCCTCACGGCGCAGGTTCTCGATCAGGATGGACAGGTGCATCTCACCGCGGCCGCAAACGCGGAATGCGTCGGTGGTGTCGGTTTCGTTTACGCGCAGGGATACGTCCTTGAGCAGCTCACGGAACAGACGCTCACGCAGGTGGCGGGAGGTGACAAACTTGCCCTCCTTGCCGGCGAACGGAGAGTCGTTGACCATAAAGGTCATCTCAACGGTCGGCTCGGAAATCTTAACGAACGGCAGAGCCTCAACGTGCTCGGGGTCGCACAGGGTCTCACCGATGGTTACGCCCTCGATACCGGAGAAGCAAACGATCTCGCCTGCCTGTGCCTCCTCGATCGGCTGACGGCCCAGCTCCTCGATGGAGTACAGGGTAACCAACTTCGCGTTGTACGGCTTGGTGTTGCCGTGGTAGTCGCAGACGGTAACCTGCTGACCTACCTTCATCGAGCCGCGCTCGATACGGCCGATGCCGATACGGCCAACGTACTCGTTGTAGTCAATAGAAGAAACGAGCATCTGGGTCGGGCCTTCGGTATCAACCTGCGGCGCCGGAATGTGCTCGAGGATCTGCTCGAACAGCGGGGTCAGGTCCTTGCCCTCCACGTTCGGGGACATGGAAGCGGTGCCTGCACGGCCGGAGCAGTAAACGATCGGGCTGTCCAGCTGCTCGTCGGTCGCATCAAGGTTGAGCAGCAGCTCGAGAACCTCGTCGCCGATCTCGTTGAGGCGAGCGTCCGGACGGTCGATCTTGTTGATTGCAATGATGATCTTGTGACCGAACTCCAGTGCCTTCTGCAGCACGAAGCGGGTCTGCGGCATCGGGCCTTCTGCTGCGTCAACCAGCAGAACAACGCCGTCTACCATCTTGAGGATACGCTCTACCTCGCCGGAGAAGTCGGCGTGGCCCGGGGTATCTACGATGTTGATCTTTACGCCCTTGTAATGTACAGAGGTGTTCTTTGCCAGAATGGTAATGCCGCGCTCACGCTCGATGTCGCCCGAGTCCATGACACGCTCCTCTACCACCTGATTTTCGCGGAAAGCGCCAGCCTGCTTGAGCATCTGATCGACCAGAGTAGTCTTGCCATGGTCAACGTGCGCAATGATGGCGATGTTGCGTAAATCGTTACGGATCATATATTCTATTCCTCCATCAGCGGGATTATTTTCGTACAGAATTTATTATACCCGTTTTTTCGTTCATTTTCCACCTATTTTATCGTCAAAATTACGGCGATATGCGGGCACGAAATTGTAAAATATTTTACTAACGCACCGTATTTCGCATCGGTTCCGGTTGACGGCGGCAGATGCGTGCCGTACAATGAGGAAAAGGCGATACTGCCTGATAAAAGGAAGGAGAATCCCCTATGAACAAAATCGGAAAGGCAATGCTCTGCACCGCGCTCACCGGTGCGATAGCAGTCGGCGCGGCAGGCGCGGCTGACCTCGGCACACTGACACCGCAGGGTGCAAAGGCGTACCTCGACCAGATCGTCACGCTGCAAAACCAGTACGGCAAGGCTGCCGCGCGTGCAGATGACGGCTTCAGCGGACTGCTGACCGGACTTTCCATGGCAAAGCTGGTGGATATGGACGGCGACGGCACGCCCGAGCTGTACTGCGGCGCAGGTCTGGAGGGCCAGCATATGTACTCATATGCAGACGGCAAAATCTACGCACTGAATATTCCGGAGGGCGTGAGCAACTTCGGCACGGACGTTTCGCCGTGCACCCAGTTTTACGTTGGCAAAGACAAGGCGTATCTGGTCTCTGGTCAGGAAGTAATGAATAACAATCCGGTCACCTTCTGGACCAAACAGGGCGATAAAGCCGTTGTGGTCCTCACCTACACGGACGGCTTCGACTGGGATGCCGAGACACCGACACCAGTCAAAACTATCAACGGTCAGTCCGTTACCGCAGAGGAATTTTCTTCCGCTATCCTCGACTTCACCGGCGATATGGACGAGCAATATTACTCCTTCTGGGAAAGCCCTTACAACAGCGACCGTGCGCTGTCTCCGCGTTCGGCTCTGCAGGACACCATCACCTCCCTGCGTAAACTCACCAACCCGACCGCACATGTTTCCCGCCACAAGGTAACACTCAACGGCGCAAAGGCTGACCTGGCTGCGTACACCATCAACAGAAACAACTATTTCAAGCTGCGCGACCTCGCCGCTGCCCTCAAGGGTCTGGACAGCGAGTTTGCGGTAACATGGAACGCCGCACAGCAGCGCATCGACCTGACGAGCCGAACCGCGTACACGCCGGTCGGCGGCGAGCAGGCTGCCCTGCCCTCCGGCAATAAGGCTGCCACGCTCACGAACGCCTCCGTCTACCTCGACGGCAAGCCACTTTCCCTCACCGCCTACTCTATCGGCGGCAATAATTATTTCAAGCTGCGTGACCTTGGTGACGCACTCGGCTTTTCCGTGGATTGGGATAACGCCACCTCGACTGTTACCATTTCGGCTCAGTAATGGAGAATTGAGAATTACAAAAAAGCCACTGTTCAGTGAACAGTGGCTTTTTCGCGCCATGGCGCGATTCAATTTCGGTTTGCTTGCAAGCCTCACCCGCATTGCAGGATTTCGCATAGAAATCCGAGTCATTGGCTTCCGCCGCAGCGGACCGCGCATACGCGCGGATTCGATAGCGTTTGCCCGCAAACGCAAAAATTCCGAGGACATGTGCCTCGGAATTTTTACAAGAAAGCCTCTCAGTGTGCCCGCCTTCGGCGGACGCGCTGAGAGGCACAAGGACGTATCCGAGCCAAAGGCTCGGTACGTCCCCCTCGATTAAAAGGCCAAAGGCCTTTCAATCGAGAAGCGAAGCGCCCTTACTGGTTTGCTTCGATGTAGTTTACGATGTCACCGATGGTGCTCATCTTAGCAGCTTCCTCGTCGGAAATCGTTACGCCGAAGTTCTCCTCGAGGTCCATCATCAGCTCTACAACGTCCAGAGAGTCTGCGTTCAGGTCTTCCTTAACCTTGGTGTCCATGGTCATGGTGGAAGCGTCAGCGTCAAACTTGTCTGCCAGGATTTCACATACCTTTTCAAACATGGGATTTACACTCCTTCATTACTTTCTTGATTTATTGTTCTGAAAACTCCGACTCTGCGGAATTTTTCATACCGTTTCTGCAGCATCGTGTCGATGTCCGGCTCAGCATCCAGCTCGGCAAGCTGGTCGCGCAGCGTGCGCGCCACATTGCGAATAAGCTGTGCGGAGGATGTGCCCTCCTGAATGATGCCTTCGATCATACCGAAGCTGTACAGGTCCTGCGCGGTGATATGCAGCGTGTCCGCTGCCTCCGCCTCGCGCTTGGGGTCCTTCCAGAGAATGGACGCGCAGCCGCGCGGCGAAATAACCGAATACAGGGCGTTCTCGAGCATGAGCACACGGTCTGCCACCGCCAGCGCCAGTGCGCCGCCGGAGCCGCCCTCACCCGTCACGATAGAGATAACAGGCGTTTTCAGCTCGATAAACTCATACAAACAGCGGGCAATGGCCTCACCCTGACCGCGTTCCTCCGCGCCAACGCCGCAGAACGCGCCGCCGGTGTCAACAAAGTTGATGACCGGGCGGTGGAATTTCTCCGCCTGATGTGCGAGACGCAGAGCCTTTCGATAGCCCTCCGGGTGCGCCATGCCGAAGTTGGCGTCCATATTCTGCTCAATGGTGCGGCCCTTGCGGTGGCCGATTACCGTCACCGGTGTGCCGTTGAAGTAGCCAACGCCGCCGAGGATGGCATGGTCGTCCGAAAAATAGCGGTCGCCGTGCAGCTCGGTGAAGTCGGTGAACAGCTCATTGATATAATCCGTGATCATCGGACGCTTGGTATCGTGAATGATACGCATTTTTTCACTTGCGGGTTTGTTAATCACGACGCCACACCTGCCATTTCTTGGACTTGGAGCCGCAGTGCAGCTTCAAGAGTTTTTCCAGCGTTTCTCTGAGTTGATTACGCGGAACTATTTTATCACAGAAACCGTGCGATAGCAAGAACTCCGAGGACTGAAAATCGTCCGGGAGGGTCTGACCGATGGTTCCCTCGATAACACGGCGGCCGGCAAAGCCGATGGTCGTGCGCGGCTCCGCGAGGATAATATCGCCCAACATGGCGAACGACGCGGTAACACCGCCCGTGGTCGGGTCGGTCAGCACGGTGATATACAGCAGTCCGGCGTCCGAGTGACGGCGCGCCGCCGCGGACACCTTTGCCATCTGCAGGAGCGAAAACATGCCCTCCTGCATGCGCGCACCGCCGGAGCAGGTGAACAGCACGACAGGCAGACCCTTTTCGGTCGCGTACTCGAACAGGCGGGTCAGCTTTTCACCGACGACCGAACCCATGGACGCCATCATGAAATGGCTGTCCATGACGCCGATCGCGGTCTCCACACCGCCGATCTTACACACGCCGGTCTTGACTGCGTCCGGCATGCCGACCTTTTCAGCCAGCTCTGCCGTTTTCTCTGCGTATCCCGGGAAGTGGATCGGGTCCGCCGGTGCCAGATTGGCGTACAGCTCCTCAAAGCTGTCCTTATCCGCGATCTGACGGATGCGCGTGCGCGCGAGCAGTCGTCCGTAGCGTCCGCAGTGCGGGCACACATACAGATTCTTGCCGTAGGCATACGCCTTCAGTTCTGCGCCGCAGCCCTTGCAGGTTACGACCTTGGCCGCTTCGTCCTCCTGCGGTTTCATTTCCATAGAGGTCTCGCGTGTTTTTTGAAACAGGTCGATCAGACCCATGCGTAACTCCCCTTTCGCTTGGAGGCAATCCTTCGGATTACAAAAACTTCGCTTTTCAAAATACGCTGATTTTGTAAGACCTTCGGATTCCATTATTTCTACACTAAATCTATTATACCATAATAATTGATTTAGTCAAAATCGCCGTTTGCGATGGAATTAACATTAAAGTTTGCTTCCACAAATGCCTTCGAGCACAGGATGTGCATCTGATAGTCGGTTGCGGTCACAACGCCCTCAAACAGCGTCTCCGCGAGGGCACGGCGCATGCGAACGATGGCCTGCTCACGGTCGGCGCCGTAGACGATCAGCTTGCCGATCATGGAATCGTAAAACGGCGGAATCTTATATCCCTGATAAGCCGCGGAATCCACGCGCACACCGGGACCGCCCGGCAGATGCAGGGACACCAACGTGCCCGGACAGGGCGCGAAGTTCCTCGACGGGTCCTCCGCGTTGATGCGGCACTCGATGGCGTGACCGCGGATGGTCAGATCCTCCTGCTTAAAGGACAGCGGCTCGCCTGCCGCCACGCGAAGCTGCTCGCAGACCAGATCTACGCCAGTGACCTCCTCGGTAACCGGGTGCTCGACCTGAATGCGGGTGTTCATCTCGCAGAAGTAGAAATTGCGGTCGTTATCGACCAGAAATTCGATCGTACCCGCGTTTCGGTAGCCGACGCGCTTTGCCAGCGCAACAGCCGCCGATGTCATCTTCTCGCGCAGCTCGGGCGTGACGAAAGCCGACGGACTTTCCTCGATCAGCTTCTGGTGGCGGCGCTGCACCGAGCACTCACGCTCGAACAGGTGCACCACGTTGCCGTAGTTATCGCCCAGAATCTGCACCTCGATATGGCGCGGATTGTGAATATATTTTTCCATGTACAGGCGGCCGTCACCGAAGTTGGCGATAGCCTCTGCAGCGGCGCTGTCGTACGCGTCCTTGAGGTCCTTGACGCTCTCCGCCACGCGGATGCCCTTGCCGCCGCCGCCGGATGCCGCCTTGAGCATGACCGGATAGCCGATGCGCTCGGCCTCGGAGATGGCTTCGTCAAAATCGCGCAGCGGACCGTCCGTGCCGAGCGCGACCGGAACGCCTGCGGCGATCGCGTTGCGCTTTGCCTCGGATTTGTCTCCCATCAGACGGATGGTTGCCGCAGTCGGGCCGATAAACGCCAGACCGGCCTGCGTGATGCGCTCGGCAAAATCCGGATTCTCGGACAGGAAGCCGAAGCCCGGATGAATGGCCTGACAGCCGGAAGCCAGCGCCGCCGAAATGATATTATCCATATTCAGGTAGCTGTCCGCCGCACGAGCCGGACCGATGCAGACCGCTTCGTCCGCGATCTGCGCGTGCAGCGCTTCGCGGTCAGCCTCGGAGTAAACGGCCACCGAGATAATGCCTAAATCACGGCAGGCCTGAATAATGCGGACCGCAATCTCGCCGCGGTTCGCAATGAGTACCTTCTGAAACATTCGATTAGCTCTCTCCCGCCTCAGTCATTGATGACCATGCATTTGATCTCCGCTTCGGCGGCCTTCTCGTCACCGACCCAGGCAATGCCCTCGGCTACTGCCATCGGGCCGCGGCGCTTGGTGAAAGTGACTTCCAGACGAAGGGTATCGCCCGGCTTTGCCATTGCGCGGAATTTCGCCTTGTCAATGCCGGTGTAGACCGCAGTCTTGCCCTTGAATTCGGGCAGGGACAGCAGCGCTACGCCGCCTGCCTGCGCGAGCGCCTCCAGACGGAACACCGCAGGCATGATCGGGTTGCCCGGAAAGTGGCCCTGGAAGAAGAACTCGTCACCGGTCAGGTGCAGCGCACCGACTACATGGTTCTCGTCCATTTCGAGGATCTCGTCCACCAGAAGCATCGGCGGACGGTGCGGAAGGATCTCCATGATCTGTTCTTTGTTCAGCATATTATAATCCCTCTCAATCTAAAAAGCAAGGCTATTGCCGACAAAACCGTGTTCTGTCAGCAGATAGTCATTAAATCTTATTCAATCACGCAGAGCACCTGATTGTATTCAACCATATCGCCCGGCTGCGCCATAATGCGGATGACCTTGCCGTCGCACGGTGCCTTGATCTCGTTCATGATCTTCATCGCCTCGATGATGCAGAGGGTATCGCCCTCCTTCACCTGCTGACCGACCAGCACGAACGGCGGTTCGTCCGGAGACGGAGAAGAATAAAACGTGCCAACCAGCGGGCTCTTCACCTGCGTGCCTGCCGGAAGCTGCTCCTCTGCCGGTGCCGCGTCTGCGCTCTCCGCTGCGGGTGCTGCCGCCGGCGCCGCTGCGGGTGCCGCCGCTGCTACCGATGCTGCAGCGATCACGGGAGCCGGTTCAGCTGCCTTGATCTTGATTTTTGCGTCATCCAGCTCGAGCTCGACCTCGCCCAGCTTTTTTGCAGCCAGTGCGTCCATCAGCTCAAGCGCGATATCTTTCAGTTCTTTGATGTCCATTTTTATACCTTCTTGATCAGGATGCAGGCGTTGTGGCCGCCAAAGCCGAGCGAGTTGGAGATGGCAACATTGATCGGCATCTCAACTGCCTTGTTCGGGGTAATATCCAGATCACACTCCGGATCCGGCTCCTTGTAGCCGATGGTCGGCGGTACAATGCCCTCACGAATTGCCATAACGCAGGCAATGGCCTCAACCGCAGCCGCGCCGCCCAGCAGATGGCCGGTCATGGACTTGGTGGAGGATACCTTTACGTTGTAAGCCTCGTCGCCGAACGCCTTTTTGATGGCGATGGTTTCGTACTTCTCGTTGAGCGGGGTCGAAGTGCCGTGCGCGTTGATATAGTCAACGTCAGCCGGGGTCAGACCGGCATCCTCGATGGCGCCGCGGATGGCGTGCGCCGCTGCTTCGCCGTCCGGAGACGGGCTGGTGATGTGGTAAGCGTCGCCGGAGGCGCCGTAGCCCGCAACCTCTGCGAGGATGGTTGCGCCGCGCTGCTGTGCGTGCGTCAGGCTCTCGAGTACGAGACAGCCTGCGCCTTCGCCCATGACAAAGCCGGAACGGCGTGCATCAAACGGGATGGAAGCCGCCGTCGGGTCCTCGCCCATGTGAACGGCCTTCATGTTCTGGAAGCCTGCCATCGAGATCGGGATAATGCCGTTCTCGGTGGCGCCGCAGACAACAACATCCTGATAGCCGTGGCGGATGGCGCGCATTGCCTCACCGATGGAGTGGTTGCCGGTCGCGCACGCGGAGACCGGGCAGAAATTCTCGCCCTTGAAGCCGAAGTGCATGGAGATATACGCCGCCGCGATGTTGGCGATCATCTCCGGGATAGCGAACGGCGAAACGCGGCCGGGACCCTTTTCGAGCAGCTTCGGGACCTCCTGCTCTGCAACGTGCAGACCGCCTACGCCCGAGCCAAAGATAACGCCCGTGCGATAGGGATCGAAATTGCCTTCCTTGAGGCCTGCCTGCTCGACAGCCTGAACCGCTGCCGCCATTGCGTAATGCACATTTGCGCCTGCGCGGCGCGCCTCACGCTTCTCCATATACTGGGTCGGGTCGAAATCCTTGACCTCTGCACCCAGCTTTACCTTAAAATCGGATACATCAAACTTGGTGATGGGACCGATGCCGCACTTGCCGGTCTTGAGCGACTCCCAAAACGACGGCACATCGTTGCCGACCGGAGTGATGGCACCCATGCCGGTGATTACTACACGTTCCATATATTTGCTCCTTCATTCCAGTATCACGACCGTACCCCTGTACGGTGTTAAATCTTAATATAATCCGCCGTCCGCGATGATCGTCTGGCCGGAAATATAGCTTGCAGCGTCGGAAGCCAGAAAGGCAACCACGCCTGCGATCTCCTCCGGCTTGCCGAAACGGCCGAGCGCAATCTGCTTCTTGGCGTTTTCGCGGATGTCCTCGGGCACCTTGTCGCTCATCTCGGTGGCGATCCAGCCCGGAGCGACCGCATTTACCGTAATGCCGCGCGCACCCAGCTCCTTGGCGGCGGTCTTGGTCATGCCGACCATACCCGCCTTGGCAGCGGTGTAGTTGATCTGGCCGTAGTTTCCGGTGAACGCCGAAACCGAAGTGATGTTGATGATGCGGCCCTGCTTTGCACGCATCATCATCGCACCGCACAGGCTGAGCATGTTGAATGCGCCCTTGAGGTTGGTGCGGATAACGTCGTCGAACTGGTCCTCCTTCATGCGGACCATCAGACCGTCGCGGGTGATGCCCGCATTGTTGACGAGAACGAACGGTACGCCGATCTCGTCCTTAATTTCCTTGAGCGCGGTGCTGCAGGCGTCATAGTCCGCAACATCCCACTTCTTCACATAAGCGTTGACGCCGTGCGCGCGGCACTTCTCCGCCACAGCCTCAGCCTTTTCGACCGAGGACGCACAATTGATGAGGACGTCGAAGCCGTCCTGCGCCAGCTTTTCCGCGATTGCCGCGCCAATGCCGCGAGAACCGCCGGTTACGATTGCTAAGCTCATTGTTTACTCCATTCTATCGACAGGCAGGAGTGAGGAGTTTTCGTATCTCTTCACTCTCCGCTCTTATTCAAATCTCTTGTAAGCGTTCTTCAGAAGGTCCTCCGCCTGTGCGGTCATGCCCTTGAGGATCTCCTCGCACGGATGCAGCTCCTTGAGCATACCCGCAATCTGACCGGACATAAAGGTGCCCTCCTCATAGTTGCCGTCCTGCACGGCCTTGCGCAGCGAACCGGCGGTTGCCTTCTCAAGCTCCTCAAGGGAGGCATCGGTGTTCTGCTTCTCGAGCTCGAGGCACTTGCGCGCCATCGGGGTCTTGAGCGAACGCACCGGATGACCGGACGGACGACCGGTAACAACGGTCGAAATGTCGGTAGCCTTGAGGACGAGCTCCTTGTACTTATCCGAGATATAACATTCGTTGGAGGCGAGGAACACGGTGCCGCACTGTACGCCTTCGGCGCCGAGCATCATGGCAGCTGCCATGCCGCGGCCGTCTGCAATGCCGCCTGCGGCGATGACCGGAATGCTCAGTGCATCTACAACCTGCGGAACGAGCGGCATGGTGGTCAGCTCACCAATGTGGCCGCCGCCTTCCATACCCTCTGCGATAACTGCATCTGCACCGGCGCGCTCCATGCGCTTTGCCAGTGCAACCGAAGCAACGACCGGCATAACCTTAATGCCTGCGTTCTTCCAGTCCGCGATATACTTGCCCGGATTGCCTGCGCCGGTGGTCAGCACTTCGATCTTCTCGTCGATGGCCAGCTGTGCCAGATCGTCCGCATTCGGGGAGAGCAGCATGATGTTCATGCCGAGCGGCTTGTCCGTGATGGCGCGCGCCTTGTGGATCTCCTCACGGATGTAATCGACCGGAGCCGCGCCGCCCGCGATAATGCCCAGACCGCCTGCCTTGGAAACCGCAGCAGCCAGATGGTGCTCCGCGATCCACGCCATAGCGCCCTGCACGATCGGGTATTCGATACCGAGAAGTTCTGTGATCTTGGTTTTCATAGGTCATTCTCCCCTTTTATACAGGTAATTTCTTGTAATTCTAAATCTATCAAGTTATTATAGCATATTTTTCACGAAATGTAACCAGATGTTATTGCACTGGATATACGGTATCGTACATTTCTGTTGAATATTGTACTGTAATTACAATTTCAGCACAAAAGCGCCATAAGTAAGTCCTCCGCCGAAGCCGGTGCAGACAATGGTCTGACCCTCATGCAGCAGGCCGTTCTTACGCATTTCGTTCAGGCAGATCGGCACGCTTGCCGACGAGGTATTGCCGAAACGGTCCATATTGACGTAGATCTTCTCCTTCGGCAGATGGTATCTGCGTGCAATAACATCCAGAATACGCAGATTCGCCTGATGCGGCACCACCCAGTCGATTTCCTCTGCGGTGACGCCCGCCCGCTTGAGTGCGGTGTCGATCGCAAGCGGTACGGCTCTTGCGGTAAAGCGCACGACCGGTGCACCCTGCATTTTCAGGAAACGCGCCTTCGGGTCCACCGTGCGGTCACCGGAAAGCGGATCCTCGACCGGCAGGGCTTCCATGTGCAGGTACTCTGCGCCCGAACCGTCTGCCGCGGTGAAGGTGGACAGAATGCCGACCGTTTCGTCCTCAGTCGCCTGATAAACGGCTGCAGCGGCACCGTCGCCGAACAGAATGCAGGTCGAGCGGTCGGTGTAGTCCACGATGCGCGAAAGCGTTTCCGCCGATACAACCAGTACGGTCTTTGCCTTGCCGGATTTAATGTAACTGTCCGCAATGTCGGTCGCGGAGACAAAGCCGGTGCAGGCATTGTTGATATCGAACGCGCCGACCTGACGCGCACCCAACTTGTCCTGCAGGATAGACGCCGTATTCGGCGTGTTGGTATCCGGCGAGCAGGTGCTGACGAGAATGAGGTCCAGCTCCTCTGCGGTGATGCCTGCGTCCGCGAGTGCGTCCTGTGCGGCACCGAGCGCCAGCTCCCATGTATGTGTATTCTTTGCGATGCGGCGCTCGCGCACACCGGTGCGCTGCACGATCCACTCATCGTTGGTATCGACCATTTTTTCCAGCATGGCGTTGGTCAGGACAAAATCCGGAATGCAGGCGCCCGTGCCGATCAGTTTACTGTTGATGATTTCCACGCTCCTAAAAAGTCCAAATCGCTCTCCCAAAAAGCGTGGAAAAGCGACAATAGTTAGATTGACAAAGTATTCTCCGACTATTATAATAAAAGCACAGTAAATTGTCAAGACAGACCGTTATTATTTAGCAACACTTTGTGTAAAGAATATCTATTAAAATACGGTGCTGTCAGCGTTTGATTATTATTTTGGAGGAACGAAACGTGAACTACGGTTTTGCATTTTTCCCGGGTCAGGGCGCACAGGCCCCCGGCATGGGCAAGGATCTTTATGAGAACTCGCAGGCTGCCAAGCTGGTTTTTGAGGAAGCAAGCGAAGGCGCCGGTCTGGATGTAGCCAAGCTGTGCTTTGAGAGCGACAAGGAAACGCTCTCCCGCACGGAGAACAGCCAGATCGCGATTTTCACCCATTCCATGGCAGCCTGGGCTGCACTGAAGGAAGCAGGCGCGGAATTCAAGGCAGCGGCAGGCTTCTCGCTCGGTGAATACACCGCACTGGCGGCTGCAGGCGTTGTTTCCCTCGCAGACGGCGTGAAGATCGTTTCCATGCGCGGCAAGCTGATGCAGCAGGCAGCGGACTCGATCGACGGCGGCATGGCGGCTATCCTCGGTCTGGAGGACAGCGTAATTGAAGAAGCTTGCGCGAAGGTGACCTCCGGCGTGGTCCGTCCGGTAAACTACAACTGCCCGGGTCAGCTGGTTATCGCAGGTGAAAAGGCGGCTCTCGCAGAGGCGATCGAAAACTGCAAGGCTGCCGGCGCACGCCGTGCGCTCCCGCTTGCGGTATCCGGTGCATTCCATACCCCGCTGATGGCAAAGGCTGCCGCAGAGCTGCGCGCTTACGTTGCGGACTTTACCTTCTCCGCACCGAAGATGGATATTTACTCCAACCTCGACGGCAAGGTTTACGACTGCTCCGACCTGCCGGCACATCTCGAGCAGCACATGATCTCTCCGGTTCGCTGGACGCAGCTGGTGAAGAACGGCATGGCTGCCGGTCTGACCTCGGCGTGCGAGATCGGTCCGGGCAAGACGCTGACCGGCTTTGCGGGCAAGATCAGCAAGGAGCTGACCTGCAAGACCGTACAGGATATGGCGGGCGTGCAGGCTGCAGCCGAATGACCTGTCGCCAAACCTCGGTTTGGCCGACAAGCAGGAACGGACCGTGGGCCGTTCCAAAGTCGTCCGAAAGTTCCCATCCGGAAACTTTCTCCCTCTTAGAGTGTAAAAACTTGCGCTATCCTTGCGCGGCTTCTTGGCCGCGCTGCGCGGCGCATGTCCCCGGCTTTTATGAATTTGCGCAGCAAATTCTATTGCATGCGCGCTATCGCGCGAAACGAAAAGGCACCGTTTTACGGTGCCTTTTATTTATATTATCCCAGAAAACCCAAATGCTCCAGCAGGATTTTGAGACCCATCAAAATCAGCACGATACCGCCGAACAGCTCTGCGCGGGACTTGTACTTTGTGCCGAACACATGGCCGATCTTCACGCCGATGCACGACAGCACAAACGTGGTTGCACCGATGAACGACACCGCCGGAACGATATCGACCTGCAGGAACGCAAACGTCACGCCGACCGCAAGCGCGTCAATGCTCGTGGCAACCGCAAGCGGCAGCATGGTCATAAAGCGGAACGAATCGCTGACGCTTTCGTCATCATGCTCGCGCGACTCGCGCACCATGTTTGCGCCAATAAGCCCCAGCAGCACGAAGGCGATCCAGTGATCAATGCTCGTGATGAGCGACTGAAAGCGCACGCCGAGTGCAAAGCCGATGAGCGGCATTAAAAGCTGAAAGCCGCCGAAATACAGTCCGCAGATGACCGCGTGCTTAGCCTTGAGCGTGCGCACGCTCAGTCCCTTGCAGACAGACACCGCAAACGCATCCATCGACAGACCGACTGCGATCAAAAACAACTCCAGTAAACCCATTTTCTTGTCCTCCTCAGTCGTTTATCCGGCGGAAAACAGGCACAAAAAAAGACCCATCTGCCGCGTAGAACAGATAAGTCTCGTCATTTCATGCAAAACCAGAGGAGCGTCCTCCCCAGTATGTTGGCTCTGCCGCGCGGCGGAACAACCGCGCCGACTACTCCCTTATTGCGCTTTATGATAGCATATGCACACAAAAATGTCAATATGCGCACCGAATTGTTGCTCTTGGCAAACTGCAGAACGACCGCAGAGCGTTCCTGCAAACCGCTGTATAAAGGTTGACGAAAAAATAAAATAGTGATATAATAAAAACACAAAAATGGTGGCACTGCTGACAAAACGGTTAGTCCCCAAGATTATCTAAAAAAGAGTAACCGCTTGGTTTGGAGACGTGGCGGTTACTTCTTTTTTGCCTGTATAAACAAGTTACAGATACCGATGATTACCAAACAAAGTTGCAATACTTCGGATGTACTCATAAAAAACAGCCCCCCTTCCAAGCAGGGGACAGAAGTACCCCTGATGTGCCAGGGGACTAACCGCTTTTTCCGTGTCGAACAGTGCCGCATACAGTATACCACAGAAATCGACAATACGCAACGACCTGCAGTCTTGCGTATTGTCGATTTTCTTTCTTGTGCTATCTTGTACTATGCCGTAAAATGCGATATACTTATTTTATATGACTTGAAAAAGAGGTTACAACAATGAAACTCCAAACCAGACTGGCGGTGCTGGTATGCAAGGCATCGGGCGCTGTCCTGCGCAAGCTGGGACGCGGCGGCACCAACCTGCCGGGCAAGCTGGCACTGAAAATTGATAAAAATATTCTGGGTGAGCTGTCGCGCGGTGTAAAGGTCACGGTCGTGACCGGCACGAACGGCAAGACCACCACCTCCCGCATGATCGAGCAGGCGTTCGCCGATGCGGGACTCAAATATTTCTCCAACAAGTCGGGCGCGAACCTGCTGACCGGCATCATCGCGGTATTTGCACAGCATTCCACGCTGTCCGGCAAATGCCCGTACACGCACGCGCTCATCGAGTGCGACGAGGCAGCCTTCCGCAAAACGAGCGAATACCTGCCGGTCGAATGTTTGGTCGTCAACAACATCTTCCGCGACCAGCTTGACCGCTACGGCGAAATTACGCACACGCTCAACGCCATCCGCGAGGGCATCACGCACGTTCCGGATGCAACGCTGTGCCTGAATGCGGACTGCTCGCTGACTGCCTCGCTGGCGGACAACGTGCCGAACAAGATCGTCTGGTTCGGCGTGAATGTCCCGATTTACAAGGAGACCGCTCACGAGTTGTCCGACGCGCCGTACTGCATCCACTGCAAGACCGAATATGAGTACGATTACATCACCTACGGCCATCTCGGCGGCTTCCGCTGCCCGAAGTGCGGCTACCACCGCCAGACGCCGCAGGTCGCTGTCACCAAGGTGCTCGCCACCGGCGCGGACTCGTCCGACATCATACTGGACATCTTCGGTCACGAGCACGAGGTACACGTCAACCTGCCGGGCGGCTACAACATCTACAACGCCGCCGCAGAAGCCGCTGTCGCGCACGTTGTCGGCATCGACGAGCAGACCGCGGTCAGCGCACTTTCACAGTTCGAATGCGGCTTCGGCCGTGCCGAGCAGTTCAAGCTCGGTCAGGCACAGGCGCGCATGATGCTGGTCAAGAATCCTGCCGGCTTCAATCAGGTCATCAACCTGATCGCGCACGATGAGGGCAATTACAAGCTGGCATTCCTGCTCAACGACCGCTTCGCGGACGGCACGGACATCAGCTGGATCTGGGACGTTGACTTCGAAGCACTCGCCGACCAGCAGGTGCGCTTTACACGCGTACTGGTTTCCGGCGTGCGTGCGGATGATATGGCGCTGCGTCTCAAGTACGCAGGCTTTGCCCCCGAGCGTATCGAGGTTATCCGCGAGTACGACAGGCTGCTGACCGAGATCGGCTCGGATGAGACACCGGCATTCCTTATGCCGACATACACTGCCATGTTCGACCTGCGCGGTGAGATCAGCAAGCACACCGATGTTAAGGCGTTCTACGAATAAGGGGGAAACTGCAATGGAACTGAATATCTGCCATCTTTACCCCGACATTCTCAATCTGTACGGTGACCGGGGCAACATTATCACGATGAAGCGCCGTCTGGAGAGCCGCGGCATCAGCGTCAATGTGGACGAGTGCTCGATTGGTCAGCCGCTCGATGTGGACAAGTACGACATTTTCTTCATCGGCGGCGGACAGGACTTCGAGCAGGAGGTGCTGCTGCGCGACCTCGCCTCCGGCAAGGGCAAGGACATCTGCACCGCCGTTGAAGAAGAGAAGGTGTTTCTCGCCATCTGCGGCGGCTACCAGATGCTCGGTCAGTATTACAAAACGTGGGACGGCGTGCAGCTCGACTTCATCGGCGCGATTAACGTGCACACCATCGGCGCGAAAGAGCGCATGATCGGCAACTACATGTACCGCACAACGCCCGAGAGCAGCGGCTCCATCGTGGTCGGCTTTGAGAATCACTCGGGCAAAACCTATCTCGGTGAGGATGTCGCGCCGCTCGGCATGATGATAAAGGGCTACGGCAACAACGGCGAGGACCAGACCGAGGGCGCACGCTACAACAACGTGTTCGCCACCTACTCGCACGGCTCGCTGCTGCCGAAGAATCCTGTGCTGTGCGACTTCATCCTGCAGACCGCGCTCGACCGTCGCTACGGCAAGACCGAGCCGCTCGTACCGCTCAACGATACTCTTGAGCTGAACGCGCACAATTATATGGAGCAGCGTCTGAGCAAATAACCTGATAAAAGTTACAGAAAAAGGCATGATTTGCAGTCATGCCTTTTCTATTTGTCTCTCTGCGGAAAATATGTTAAAATATTATCAAGAGAAGAGCATGAGCAGCTCCCGACAGAAAAGAGAACGAGGAGACACACCATGAACAGGAGAATGATTGCGGCAGCACTGGCATGCCTTGCCTGCACGGCAGGACTGAGCGCCTGCAGCCTGACCGGCACCGGCGATACCCATCATATAGCGGTGATCATCAAGCACGCGGGCGAGCATTTTCAGAACGTCATGGCTGGCGCGGAAGCCTGCGCCAGCGAGCACCCGAATGTAACGATTGACATTCAGTTTCCGTCCTCGGCGGACTACAGCGCGGAACAGCTGGATCTGTTCCGGTCCGCGCTTGACGATGACAGCGTAGACGCAGTTGTTATTTCGCCCATGCAGTCCGGGCAGTTGTCGGCGGCCGCCGAAAGTACAGACAAGCCGATCATCGCACTGGATACGGATTTCACCTCGGACAAAAAACTGTCCTTTGTCGGCACCGGCAACGAGGCAGCAGCCAAATCCGGCGGCTTAGCTGCTATGAAGAAGGCAAAGTCGAACGGCGCGGACAAGCCGCAGGCTGTCATCCTGACCGGCGCACAGGGCGACGAGACGCACGAAGCCCGTCTGCGCGGCTACCGCAGCGCCGTGGAGCAGGCGGGCGGCACTGTGCTCGAGGTGCAGTACTGTGACGCGCAGCCCGACCGTGCGGCAGCCGCGATGGAGGCTGTCATGCAGAAGTATCCGCAGGGTGTGGACGCGCTGCTCGTTACCAGCGATGATATGGCGCTTGCAGCCATCAAGTGCATCTGGGATAACAACAGCACCGCCTACCGGAAAACCGTTATCTGCGGCTTTGACGGCAATCAGGCTGCGGTGGAAGCGCTCGACCGCGGCGAGCTGACTGTCGATATTGCCCAGCAGGGCTATGAAATGGGCTACAAAGCTGTCGAGGCCGCTTTGGACGCACTCGAGGGCAAATCCGTCGAATCGGTGATCGACTCGGGTTCCGAGGTTATCACAGCGGACAATATTGACGCATACATTGCCGACTGCAGGGAAAAGGTCTTTGGTCGTAGCAAAAAGAGAGAGTTTCGTTTGAAACTCTCTCTTTTTTATTCTTCCGAACAGTATATCTGCTAAAATTTTCAGCATATCGCGCGATAGCGCGCATTTAATAGAATCGCAACGCGATTCATAAAAGCCGGGAGCATGTATCTGCGCAGCGCGGCCGAGAAGCCGCGCAAGGATAGCGCCGGTTTTTATACCCTAAGAGGGAGAAAGTTTCCGTATGGGAACTTTCGGACGACTTTGGAACGGCCTACGGTCCGTTCCTCTTGTCGGCCAAACCGTGGTTTGGCGACAGCAATTAAAAGCCTTCTCGATGTACCATCTGATAGAGCAGCGCATTGACAATGGACGCGGCTACATTCGAGCCGCCCTTGCGGCCTCGCGCGATGATATACGGCGTGTCCCCGCCGATGAACAGCTCCTTCGCCTCGACCACATTGACAAATCCGACCGGCACACCGATGACGAGCGCAGGCGCGACAATGCCTTCCTCAATCAACTCATGCAGACGGATGAGCGCGGTCGGCGCATTGCCGATGGCGAAGATGAGCGGGCCTTCAAATTTGGCGGCGTGCTCCATCGAAACAACTGCCCGCGTGACTCCGCGCGCCTTGGCCTCGCTTGCCACCTGCTCATCCGCCATCAGGCAGACCGCCTTTCCGCCGAGCTTTGCCAGCGTCGCCTTGCTCACCCCGGAGAGCGCCATATTGGTATCGGTAACCACCGTTGCCCCTGCCGCAAGCGCGGCCTTTGCCTTTTCGATCACATCCGGCGAAAACGCAAGTCTGTCCGCGTAGTCAAAATCCGCCGTGGTGTGAATGACGCGCTTGACCACCTCGGCGATGCCCGCCGGAAACGTGCGCTCGCCCAGCTCGGCGGTGATGATTTCAAACGACCGCTTTTCAATGTCCTGCGGCTTCATGTATCCGTTCAAAATTCGATTCCCTCCCGCGCAGCGATGCCCTTCTCAAACGGGTGCCGCTGCATTTTCATTTCTGTAATGTAGTCCGCGTGTGCCTGCAGCGCTTCGGACGGACCCCGTCCGGTCAGTACGACCTCGAGCGTTTCCGGCTTGGTCTCAAGGAATTTTACGACCGTTTTCTCATCCAGAAAGCCGCACGAGATTGCCGCGCAGACCTCATCCAGCACGAGCAGCCGCGCGTGCTCCCGCACGGCAAAGCCGGTTGCCGCATCGAAGGTGCGGGTAAGCGCGTCCGCTGTCTCCCGCTTCTCCGCATCCGTCATGCGGAACGAGAACTTGCCGACCGGATTGGCTGCCATAACGGTCACATCAGGCAATTTCGCCAGCACGCGGCACTCGCCCGAAGTCCCATCCTTGAGAAACTGCGCGAACACGACCTTGTTTCCGCGGCCCGCACAGCGCACGGTCAGTCCGACCGCCGCCGTGGTTTTGCCCTTGCCGCCGCCGCAGTACAGGTGAATGAGTCCTGTCATGCTTTTCCCTCCATTATACGGTAAATCCACTCCATATCGAGCGATTTTCGCACCGAATCCGCCAGTTTGTCGTACTGCTGTTCCTTGTAGGCGTGCGTATCGAGTGCTTCGCCGGTCAGCGTCACGCCCTTCTTTTGCGCCAGTGCCTGCGCCGTCCGCAGCGCCGCCTCCGGCGCATCGAACACGCCGTGCAGATAAGTGCCGAAGGCGTTTTCTGTCTGACAGCCGTCCTCGATTTCGCCTTCCCTGCGAAGCAATCGAACGAGCGGCTTTGCACTCGCATCGCGCACGGTTTCGCCCATGTGAATCTCATAGCCCTCGACCGCCAGACCGCTCAAATCGGACAGCACGCCGTCAATCTCCAGCAGCGTGCCGCGCGTCTGCGTCGTGGTCTTGCTCGGGCGGAACACCGTGTCGATCGGCAGCAGGTTCATGCCGCGCAGACTGCCGCCGCCCTCGGTATTGTCCGGGTCGGAGACCGTGCGTCCCATCATCTGATAGCCGCCGCAGATGCCGAAAACCGGCGTGCCTGCCGCGTGCGCCTTGAGAATCTGCGCCTCCATGCCGCTTTCGCGCAGCCACCGCAGGTCTGCCAGCGTGGACTTGGTGCCCGGCAGGATAATCAGGTCGGCTCCGGCAAGCTGCGCCGGTTTGTCCGCGTACGCGACACTCACGCCGGATACACGCGAAAGTGCGGAAAAATCGGTGAAATTGGACAGTCGCGGCAGCTTTACAACCGCAATGTTTACCAGTGCGGGAGCAGCCTTTGTGTCCAGACGCTCGGACAGGCTGTCCTCATCGTCGATGTCAAAATGACCGTACGGCACCACGCCGATGACCGGCTTGCCGGTCAAATCCTCAAGCTGCGTCAGACCCGGCCGCAGAATCTCCACGTCACCGCGGAATTTGTTGATGATGAGACCGCGAATCCGCGCCTGCTCGTCCTCCTCGAGCAGCTTGACCGTGCCGTACAGCGACGCGAACACGCCGCCGCGGTCGATGTCGCCGACCAGCAGAACGGGTGCATCCACCAGCTTCGCCAGACCCATATTTACAATATCATCCTGCTTGAGATTGATCTCCGCCGGACTGCCCGCACCCTCGATCACGATAATGTCGTTCTCGGCGGCAAGGCTGTCAAATGCGTCCTTGATAATGGGCAAAAGCGCCTTTTTGCGGCCCCAATACTCCCGCGCGGTGCGATTGCCCTGCGCCTCGCCCATGATGATGACCTGCGAGCCAACGTCGCTTGTCGGCTTGAGCAGGATCGGGTTCATGCGCACATCGGGCGCGATGCCCGCCGCCTCGGCCTGCACGACCTGTGCGCGGCCCATCTCCCTACCGTCCGCCGTGATGAACGAGTTGAGCGCCATGTTCTGTGACTTGAACGGCGCAACGCGGTAGCCGTCCTGCCGGAAAATCCGGCACAGGGCCGCGCAAAGCAGGCTTTTGCCGGCGTTTGAGCAGGTGCCCTGTATCATGATAATTTTTGCCATTTGCAAACCTCCCGCATAATGGAAAATGTCACTGCCCTTGCACCCGCGGCGCTGTCAAATCCGCACAAAGCGCGTACCTTCGTTCTCCATTATCCATTTTCCATTATCAATTTGATTGCGTTTAGCAAGCACTTGCTTGCTTCTCTCGTTTTTACGGCAACGCGATAGTATCCCGCCGAAAGTCCGCGATAATTATCGCAGTTTCGTATCATTATGCCGTGCTCCGCGAGTTTCTCGTGCAGTCCGGTATCGTTTGAACGGAACAGCAGGAAGTTGGCCTCGCCCGGAAAGACGGTCAGTCCGCAGGCTGCAAGTCCGTCGGATAAGAATCTGCGTTCCTCGGCAATGCGTTTGGCGGTTTCAGTGGCCCAGTCCGGCTCGTGTGCCGCCGCGGCGGCGCACGCCTGTGCGATGACCGACACGTTCCACGGCTGTCCGGCATGGTATAACTTCTCAATCAGCGCCGCGTCCGCCGTCATGCACCAGCCGAAGCGCACACCGGGTACGGCGTACATTTTCGTGTACGCGCGCAGGATAATCAGACCGGGATTGGATTCCAGCAGGTCTTTCCGTGTGTGCCGCTCTGCGTCTGTCAGGAAGTCGTTGAAGCACTCATCCACGACCAGTTTTACGCCGTTTTCTGTGCATTTTCGGACGATTTCCCGCAGAAGTTCCGGTTGGGCGGTTCGCCCGGTCGGATTGTTCGGGTTGCAGAGATAAACCGCATCCAAATCCGGTGAAATCTCCTCCAAAATGCGCTCTGTGAGCGCAAAACCGTCCGTTTCCCGCAGATTATGCACCCGAATCTCCGCACCTGAGAGCGTGCGCTCGTACTCCGCAAAGGTTGGTGCGGTGAGAAGTACCTTGCGCGGTTTCAGCACCGCCGCCAATCGGTCGAGTACATCCGCCGCACCGTTGCCGCAGTACAGAAGATCCGGATTGACGCCTTCTCTCGCACCAATCGCCTGCCGCGCGGCGCGGCAAAACGGGTCGGGATATTGCGTGCAGTTATCCACAGCCTTGTGCATGGCCGTGCGTACCGCGTCCGGTATGCCGAACGGATTGATGTTCGCGGACAGGTCGAGCGGCGCGAAGCCGTGGCGGTCGATGTAGGTTTGGATATCGCCGCCGTGGACATAATTAAGCATTTTTTCATCCTTTCAAATGCGAGTTTTCTCTCCCGCATAGCATCCTAACTTTTTACGATCAGGCGGATTACACAGCACAGCACCAGCGCAAACACGCTTGCCGCCGTCATCAGATCGACCGCTGCGAGAATATCCGTGCGGTCTACACGGCGCATCGGATCACCGAAGACGGCTTTTTTAACGATTTTGCCGAAGTAACTGGCATCGCCGCCGAGCTGGATGTGCAGCGCGCCCGCGCACACAGACTCGGTCTGACCGGCGTTCGGACTCTTGTGTTTGCTGCGGTCACGACGGTAAATCCGGAGCGCGTTTCGGTTATCGAGGTGCAGCATGCCGGCACCGGCGATCATACACAGTGCGGACAGTCTAGCAGGGATAAAGTTGAAAAAATCGTCCATTTTTGCCGAAAACTTGCCGAAATACTCGTATTTATCGTTATGATAGCCGACCATGGAATCCAGCGTGTTGACCGCCTTGTACAGCATGCCGAGCGGCGCTCCGCCGATGAGCATGAACACGAGCGGCGAGACCACACCGTCCGTCAGGTTTTCAGCCACGGTCTCGACAGCGGCCTTGATAACGCCCTCCTCGGACAGCTCTGCGGTGTCGCGGCCGACGTACCACGCGATGGCCTTGCGGCCCTCCTCGAGCGACTGCTTGACCGCGCCGTAGACATGATAACCGGCGTCCGCAAGGCTTTTTCGTGCGAAAATCATCCAGCAGAGCAGCGTTTCGGCGGCAAAACCGAGCCAGAAGTTCACATGATACAGCCAGCGCAAAAGGAAAAACGGCACGGCAAAGCTCACACCGCAAGTGATGAGCCAGAGTACAATTCCAGCGAATGTCAGTGACGCAGGCGTTACGGGAAATATGCGGCGCAGAACTTTTTCGGTTCCTGAGATGAGTTTTCCCACCGCACATACCGGATGCGGCAATTTTTTCGGGTCTCCAAGCAGCCAGTCGAGCGCGAAGCCGAGCAGCACGGCAAGGGTTATCGTCATGGTTTTTCTCCTTTGATGAATTGCGGCACGCCTGCGATCACGCGCACGACTGCGTCTGCTTTCTGTGCCAAAGCACAGCACAGACGACCAACCGCTTCACGCCAGTTTTCGTCCGCACGGTCGATGGGAACGATGCCGCAGCCGATCTCATCGCAGGTGATAACGTGTCCGCACAGCGTATCTGCGAGCGACAGCGGGTCTTTGTCTTCCTTCAGCATTTTCCGCACGATTTCGTGCAGATTTTCAATCCTCGGCAGGTCTGCATACAGGTTTTCGGCAACTTTTCGTTTCCCCTGATATGCCCCGCCAATGATGAGCACGGTCATAAAATCAGTCCTCCAATCGCTGCTGCCGCAAGCGTGATCAATTCCGACAGCGAGATGCAGAATCCCGCCAGGTCTCCGGTTACACCGCCGAACACGCGGCGGCTTATGTGCTCATGCACAGCATACCACACAACGAGCACGATAACGAGCACTTTCGCCGCAGCAAGCGCGTGCGGCACGCGGTATATCCACAATCCGAGAAGCACCGCAAACAGAACAAATTCAGCAACTAAAATGCGCGATACCGCGCGTTTATCGCTGTTTTCCGCAAATATATGTGCAAGTCCGCTGTCTTTCGCGCACGGTGACGCAACCACCTTGCAGCCGCCCATTGCCCGTGCGAAAGCAAATCCTGTGCATGCCAGCGGAAGAAGCACAGGCCGGTCGTAAATCTGGGCAAAACACCCGACCTCGGTCAGCAGGAATGCCATCAGCCAGAGCGGCCCAAACGCGCCAACGTGCGGGTCCTTGAGAATGGCCAGCCGCTTTTTCCGGTCGCCGAACGAGCACAGCGCGTCGCAGGTGTCGCACAGGCCGTCCAGATGAATGCCGCCGGACACTGCCAGAGGAATCAGCGCTGCGATCACAGCGTAAAACACGCCATTCGCACCAAAATATGTGCAGAATGCGAACCAGAACCACTCTATCGCACCGATCAGCACACCAATGAGCGGCAGGAAGCCGAGTGCCCACCGCATGGTCTGTTTTTCCCAGTTCACCTGCGGAACAGGTATCGCAGAGTACATTGAGAACGCGACCAAAAGTCCGCTGATTACACTTTTCACGGCTGTTTCCCCTCCTTTACCGGCAGTAAAATACCGCATACCGATTCATATACCGCGTCTGCTTTCCCAGTCAATTTCTGGTGCAGTTCTCCCAAAATCCGAATATACTGCATGGTCTCCGGCGGATACGGCACGCCGTCCGTAAAGATTTCGTTGGAAACGATAACCAGCGTTTCACAGTATTTTTGCAGATTATCCACGCCTGCAACAATGCTGTCGAACGCCGATCCTGCGCCTGCGCCTTCCGGCGCAAACAGCTCGTTTGCCAGCAGATTGCCCAAATCCTCGAGCAAAATTCCGTCGTATTGCCGAGAGAGCCTGAGATTCGCTAAGTCAAGTGTTCTCTCTACCGTAGCGAACCCCTTTCCCGCACGAAGCGCCCGATGCCGCGCAATCCGCGCCTCTGCAGACTTGCCGAACGGCTGCATGGTCGCCAGATATAATCGGCTCTGTGCTTTTTCACATACCAGCCGTTCCGCGTGCTCCGACTTGCCCGAAGCCGCTCCGCCGGTCACTAAAATCAGCATTTTCGCTCCCCTTTCTGAATTAGACTTGCAATCCGCTCTGATTTTCGATACAATAATTTTATCCGAGTAAGTTGAGGTAAGAAAAAATGGAGCTGCATTACGATATCACCAAACAGGATTTCATTGATTTTAATTTGAATTATTACAACAATAATGCGATTGTTCAACGCAGTATTCGCACCATGAGAATCACCACTGCGGCTATTGTCATTCTCGGCGGCAGTGCGCTCATGTACTGGCTGCATACGCTCACGCCGGTTTCCATCGCGGTTTACGTTGCGCTCGCTGCCGTCTGCTTCTGGGGTACACCGCGCTATATGCGTCATAAAATGATCAAAAATATCGAGAAAATTCTCAGAAACGCGAAGAACAAGCAGCTTTGCGGACCGAAAACGCTCACGCTGCGTGAAAGCGAATTCGAGCTGTCCGGCGAGAACGAAGATACCGTTTACCAATATTCGGCCGTTCAACGCACCGCAACCGATGACAAGCATTATTATATTTTTGTTGATGAATTCTCCGCGATCATCGTGCCGTTCTCAGCGTTTGAAAACGATGCGCAAAAGCAGGAGTTCTACAACAAAATCACTGCAAATATCGCAGATGAAGCCCTGAAATGCTGAAAATCCGAACAGCAAGCACCGAGTTAACGCTCGGTGCTTTTTGCTGCACGCAGCATTCCTGTAAAGAATGCAGGCAGATAGCATTTATCGGCGTTACACACAATATTTATGCAAAGAATTTGTGCTATCTGTCAGACAAACAACTACTTTTGCGGCTGATATGCCTCCATTCCAATGTCCGCAAAGCTCACCATTTCCCGATATGGCGCCAGTGCCAGGTCCAAAAGCGCCACGCCGGCCGCCGCGCCTGTCCCCTCCCCGAGGTGCATGCCCGCCGTCAGGAACGGCCGCTTGCCGAGTGCATCGAGCAGCAAAATGCTCGCCGGTTCGTCCGATCTGTGCGCTGCGACCATAAAATGCACAGACTGCGGACACAATCGCACGGCGAGAAGCGCCGCCGCGCACGAAATCACGCCGTCCAGCACGACCGGAATGCGCTGCGCCGCCGCACCCAGATACAGACCGCACAAACCCGCGATATCCAAACCGCCGACCTTGTGCAGCACGTCGATCGAGTCATTCGAGTCGGGTTTGTGAAGCGCCAGCGCCGCCTCGATCACTGCGATTTTTCGCTCCAGCCCGGCCGTTGACAGACCCGCTCCGCGTCCTGTGACCGCCGCAGCATCCGCGCCGGTGAGCGCCGCCGTGACTGCCGCGCTCGTAGTCGTGTTGCCGATGCCCATTTCGCCGCCAATAAGCAGCGAATATCCCTTTTCGGCACACATTTCCGCCATTTTAATGCCGATTTCGACCGCTTCGAGCGCCTCTTTCCGCGTCATGGCAGGCTCATGCGCAAAGTTTGCAGTTCCGCGCCGAACGGAAAATTGCAGCACTTTTTCGCTCTTTATCGGCTGCGTAACACCAATATCGACCGGAAATACGTCCATTCCGAGCTGTTTTGCCATCAGACAAACGGTGGACTCGCCGCGGCCCATATTTTCCGCGACCGTGGCTGTCACCTCCTGCCCGCACTGCGTCACGCCCTCGGCGACCACGCCGTTGTCCGCGCAGAAAACAACCGCCGCGCGTCTGGAAATATCCGGCACCGGCTGACCGAGAATACCCGCAAGCTGCACAATCGCGTCCTGCAGAAGACCCAGTCCACCGAGCGGCATGGCAATATTTGCAAAACGGTTTCGCGCCGCCGTCATGCTTTTCTCATCCAGCGGTCGGATGGCAGAAATAGTCTGTTCAAGTGTCATTTTCCGCTCCTTTCTGCGCATTTCCGGACAAAATTCGCTGCAATTTCAGTTTTCGCACGGAAATACAAATGCGGAAATCCTGCGTAGAGCGTGTCCGACGCAAAGCCGCAGTCCCACGCGCGCCCGTTTGGCTTGACCGCGCGAAAATCTGTGCCATTATCCACAGCCTGTGCATAATGGAACTCGTGCACAGGAAATTGTCCACCGGCTTCGCACAGCAGGTTATCACTGTTTGCCGTGAGCGTGACATAGCCGAACGGCTGCAGCCTGTGTGTCATGTGCGCCGAAGTCGGCAGCACGCCTGCCATTGCCGCGCCGTCGAGCGACTGCAGCAGATAAAGAAATCCGCCGCATTCGGCAACTGTCGGCAAACCGTTTAAAATCGCTGTTTTGATAGAATTTCGCATAATTTCATTCTCTGAAAGCTGTTTTTCATACAATTCCGGATAGCCGCCGCCAAGGTACAGACCGTCGATATTCTCCGGCAGCCGCTCGTCCGTGAGCGGCGAAAACGGCACAAGCTCTGCCCCCAGTTCACGCAGCACATCGAAGTTATCCTCGTAATAGAAGCAGAATGCGCGGTCCTTGGCTACCGCGATCCGCACCGGAAAATCGGTCGCACGAGCGAGCGGCATGTGCGTATCGGTCAGCGGTTTCGCCGTCTGTGCTAATGCACACAATGCGTGGAGGTCAATGCCTTCCTCTGCCGAATCCGCCAGCCGATCAATTTTCTCACGCAGGTCGGACAGCTCGTCCGCCGTTACCAGACCGAGGTGGCGGTCAGGTATTTCGGCCTCCGGAACCGGCGGCAAAAAGCCGAGCACAGGCAGCCCCGCTTTCTCTGCGATTTGTTTGTAAAACGAGTACATTCCCGCCGAAACGCCGTTTAAAATCACTCCTGCAAGCGTATTTTCCGCAAATGTGCGGAACCCGTGAATCTGTGCTGCAAGCGACAGCGACTGCCCCTTAGGCCGCACGATCAGCACCGCAGGCGTGCCGGTTGCGCGGGCCAGATGCGCCGCCGAAGCCGTATCCGTCGTACCGGAAACGCCGTCGTAAAAGCCCATGACGCCCTCGATCACGCCGAGACCGTCCGGCTGGATATGCCGCGCAAGCTGACTGCGAATACCGGCCTCGTCCTCGAAAAACAGGTCTAAATTGCGGCTCGGAACGCCCAAAACCGCCGTATGGAACATCGGGTCGATGTAGTCCGGACCGCACTTGAACGCGTTGAGTTTTACGCCGCGACGCTGTAGCGCCCGCAGAATCGCGGTCGTAACCGTCGTCTTGCCGCAGCCGCTGCCGGTGCCCGCAAGCAGCAGTCTTGGTGCATTATTTTGTGTCATTTGCGGCCCTCCCGGACAGAATAAACACCGGATTGTTCGCAGTCAGCATGGTGTACGCGCCGACCGGCTTGCCGCGCGTGGCTGCCAGCTGTGTGACCTCGATGTCAGAAAACCCCAATTCTTTCAAGGCCGTCTGCGCCGCAAACAAGGTCTCGAGCGCAATCGCGTTCACGACCACGCGAACTTCCGGATTTTTCTCCCTGGCAAGTGCCAGAATCTCCCGCATTCTGCCGCCGCTCCCGCCGACGAACACGCAGTCCGGTGCCGGAAGGTTGTCCAGTGCCTCCGGCGCAGGTCCTTCAATGATTTTCACATTGTATCCGCCGAGTTTTATGCGGTTTTCGTGCAAGAGCGCGACCGCTTCCGGCTTTCGCTCGACGGCGTAAACCGTGCCGTCGCTGGCCTTGCGCGCCAGCTCGAGCGTAACCGCGCCGGTGCCCGCACCCACGTCCCAGACCGTGTCGGTCGGTCGGACAGTCAGGCGGTTCACCGACACCCACCGAACCTCTTCCTTGGTCATCGGTACCTTTCCGCGCGTGAGCATTTCATCTCGAATCGGTTTGTTTTTGTTCGCCGCACGCGGGTTTTCGATCAGCAGAACCGCTAAATCCGGGCACAAAAGCTGCGCAATCTCTGCGGCTGTGCCGTGCACAATCCGCTCATTTTCCGCACCGAGATTTTCCCCGAGATGAACGGGCAGCGCGCCCAATCCCGCGTCCGTAAGGCTATTGCAAACCGCCTGCGCGTTGTTCTCGCCGCCGGTCAGCACAAATGTTGCCGCATGGTAACTTACGGCACCGAGAATATTTCCTGTGCGACCGTGCAGACTCTTAACACACAGATTTTCGTAGGAAATACCGCATTTCGCGCACATATACTGCATACTGGACAATCCCGGCACGAGTGTTACCCCGCCGTACGGCAGGAGCCGCTCGCGCAGCTTTCCGGCCGCGCTGAAGAATCCCACGTCACCGGAAACGAGCAGAGATATGTGCTTTTCTGTGCACTGTATTGCCTGCTCAGCCAGCTCAGAGAACGCGCAGACCTCCGCCTTGGGCGACAGTGCCGCCAGCCGTTTTGTGGCAAATACTTTCTCTGCAGCTGCAAGCGTGCGGACGGCTTCGCCGGTCAGCGTGTCCGCCGTGCCCATGCCCGCCCCGATGATGGTGAATATGCGCTGCACTTTTTCCGGCTGTAAGCCGAGCAAATTCGCGAGAAATTCCTGCATTTCCACCTGATTTTTGCCGTTTTCCACACGCGGACGCGCAATGACCAGTACCTTTGCGCCGACCTCCTCAGCTGCCGCAACCTTCTCCGCAAAGCCGCCGGACACGCCGGTGTCCTTGGTCACGAGGATTTTTGCGCCGGTCTCGCGCAGCAGCGCCGCGTTCATCGTCTGCGAAAACGGGCCCTGCATGGCGATGATGTGCGCGCCCGGGAAGCCGAGTGCGGCGCACTTTTCAAGAACCGACGCGGTCGGCAGCACGCGCGGGAACAGGCGCGTTTGGAAGTCCTGCACCGCCGTGTACGCTTCCAGTTCTTTACTGCCTGTGGTGAGCAGGACCTTGCCCGGATGCGCGTTCAGCCAGTCCACTGCAGCGGCTGTGTTCAGCACGATTTCGCAGTTCTGATAAGGCAGGGCAGGCCGCAGCAGCCGCTCGTAGCGTGCGCCCGATTTCGCACAGGCCACCCGCAGATTGTCGGTCACAGCCGCCGCGTACGGATGCGTTGCGTCGATGAGCAGCGTGTCCGAGGTCAATCGTTTTTCCATCTCCTGCTCATCCAAACGGCCCTCGTGAACCGTGATTCCAGACATCGGCTCCATTACTGCTGCGCCATACTCTGTTGCAACAAAAACCTCCGCCTGCACGTTGTTTTTCGACAAAAAACGGCACAAATCATGTCCTTCTGTCGTACCGGAGAAAATCATCAGCTTCATACGCCGCGATACCCCCTCGGCGTGACCATGCGGCCGTCCATCACGCGCGTGCGGCTGTTGCCGACAAACACAGTGGTCAGCATATCTACCTGTGTATCACGCAGCGCGCCCAGCGTGGTGAGCGTGAACGATTCGCCCTCACGGCCGATGTTCCGCACCAGACCGCAGACGGTTTCCGGCGGTACGATCTCCAGCAGAATATCGCAGGCTCGGCGCAGATGGTCGGTGCGCTTTTTGCTCGACGGATTGTACAGTACGATGCAGAAATCGCCAGCCGCTGCGCCGCGCAGACGCTGCTCGATCTTGTCCCACGGCGTGAGCAGGTCGGACAGGCTGATGCACGCAAAGTCGCATGTCAGCGGCGAGCCGAGCACGGCGCCGCCCGAGCAGGCCGCCGTGATGCCCGGAATAACTTCGACCTCGAGGTTCGGCTCGTGCTCGCAAAGCTCGAGCAGCAGGCTCGCCATGCCGTACACACCCGCATCTCCCGAGGACACAACAGCGACCGTTTTGCCCTGTTTTGCCGCCTCAACCGCCGCTTTGCAGCGCAAAACCTCGCGTGTCATGCCGGATTCGATGCGCTCCTTGTCCGAAATGAGGTTCTCGATCAAATCAAGGTACAGGCCGTAGCCTGCCACGCAGTCACATTTTTCCAGAGCACGCACTGCGCGCAGCGTCATCTGTTCCTCGCCGCCCGGCCCGATGCCGATGCAATACAGCTTCATGCTTCACCCTCCCGTTCTTCAAACGTCACGCGCCAGTCTGGCACAGCGACAGCCGCCGTCACGCCGTTCTGCGCGAATTTATGCAAGATAAGTGTGCCGTTCTGTGCCGCGCACACAGCCGCGCGTTCGCACACATTATCGACGCCGACGGTCTGCTGCACGAATGCCGACCGGCTGAATTCGCCTTGTACGTCCTGCAGCTGCTCGGCCGTAAAGGTACGGAACGGCAGTCCGTGTTTTTCGCAAAACAGCAGCAAACCCGGCTCATTCTGCTTGATATCAATGCTCGCCGCGCCGCAGATCGCCTGCCAGGGCAGTTTTGCCGATGCAAGCGCCGCCTGAACTGTCTGCTCGATGGCATCCGCGCCCGTGCCCTTGCGGCAGCCAATGCCGAGATATGCAATCCGCGGCACAAGATGCAGCGTGTGTGCAAACGGCTGTGCGTCTGTGCGAAATCCAATCGTGAACCCGCTTTCCGCGTCTTTTTTGAGGTCAATACGGGCGGGCAGCAGCCCGTCTATCGGAAAATCCGAGCGAACGCCCACGGTTTCCCCTCTGAGCAGCGCGCCGGATACATATTTAATATAGTGCGGCTCCAGGACTGCACAGCTATGTGCTTTTGCCCAGGTGTCCACGGCGAACACCTGCCGACCGTCGGTCGCGGTGGTGAGCACCGGCACAGCCTGCAGACCTTCCGCAAGTGTTTTTGCAATCTCGTTGGCGCCGCCCAGATGTCCGGACAGGAGCGGAATCACGAACTTTCCTTGCTCGTCAATGACGATTACCGCCGGATCATAGGCTTTTCCCATCAAATACGGCGCCGCTGCGCGTACCGCGATTCCGGTCGCACCCACGAACACGATCAGGTCGCAATCGACCATCGCCTGCTGCGCAAAGCGCTTAAGGCTCGTGCCCGAGAGCGACGCATCCACCGTCCGCGCGTACCGCTCACACCGGAAATCCGGCAGGAATTTTACCGCCTTTTGCACAGTCTGTGCGCCGCACAGGGTAAAGGATACAAATTTTGCGTGCTTCATCGGCTTGCCTCACGAAATTCGGTCGTAAAGGTCGGGTCGTACAGCTTGGAGCGCTCGTACTCGGTGCCGAGGAACCCGCCCACCGTGATGAGCGCGGTCTTGGTGATGCCCTCTCGCGCACCGGCTTCGGCGAGGTCTGCGACCGTTGTCCGCACGACCTTTTCGTCCGGCCAGGTGGCCTTGTACACGATAGCCGCAGGCGTATCCGGCGCGTAGCCGCCCGCGATCAGCCGCTCGGACAGGCGCGCCAGCTGACCCGCCGACAGGAAGATGACCATGGTGGCTCCGTGTGCCGCGAACGACTCGATCTGCTCCTTTTCGGGCACGGGCGTGCGGCCCTCCATGCGCGTCAGGATGACCGACTGGCTCACGTTCGGCAGTGTGTACTCGGCTTTGAGTGCCGCTGCCGCGCCACAGAACGAAGACACGCCCGGGCAGACCTCATACGCCAGACCGAGCCTGTCCAGCTCGTCCATCTGCTCTCTATGCGCACCGTACACGCACGGGTCGCCGGTGTGCAGACGCACGACCGTTTTGCCCGCTTTCGCGGCAGGCGCCATCACGGCGATGACCTCCTCGAGCGTCATCTTCGCGCTGTTGTACACCTCGCATCCGTCCTTTTTATAGTCCAAAAGCGCCGGATTGACCAGCGAACCGGCGTAAACGATCACATCTGCCTCGCTCAGCAGACGTGCGCCGCGTACCGTGATCAGGTCGGGCGCCCCTGAGCCTGCACCCACAAAGTAGATCATTCGCTTTGCTCCTTTACCAATATAATAGAGAAATAGCCGCTCGGCTGTTCAAGCTCATCTAAATTTTCGATCAGCCGCTGACCGTCCATGCCGACCCGCTCGATCAGTGCCGCGCTGCCGAGTTCGCCGCGCTGCCGGAGCAGTTCGCGGACCTCCAATACACTCTTTCCGGTCTTCATCAGCACCTTGCTGCCGGAGAGCGCAAGCCCTTCCTCCGCCCTGCCGTGCGTGGCCGGAATGATGTGCAGCATTTCGCCGTCCTCGCACAGGGCGCGTCCCATGGCAGCAGCCGCGGCGCAGAAGGACGGCACGCCGGGCACCAGCTCGGCTGCATAACCGCGGGCGACAACACGCTTGTGTACATACCAGTATGTAGAATATACCGTCGGGTCACCGAGCGTGAGAAACGCCACGGTCTTGCCCTCGTCGAGCAGCGCACAGAGCGCGTCTGCCGCCGCGTCGTGGCTGGCATTTCGCGCCTGTTTGTCGTGCGTCATCGGCATATCGAACAGCAGGATTGTCTTGTCCTGCCCAATGTACGGCGAAGCAATATCCAGTGCGGTCTGTCTGCCGTCGGCGGACTTCGGTGCGGCGACCGCATCGCACTCGCGCAGCAACCGGATCGCCTTGGCGGTCAGCAGCTCCGGATCGCCCGGACCGACGCCGACTCCATATAAAATACCCTTCATTGCAGTTTCAACCTCTCACAGAGAGTGCGCGCGCCCGCTGACTCGGCCAGCACGCCGTATTTTCCGGTAAACATGATGAATTCCACGCGCGCCTGCCCCTTCATACGCAGGACGATGCGGGTTTCCATCTCCCTGCCAATGCGCGACAGGACAGGCTGACGCAGATTTACTTCGTCCAGCAGCTCCACGCACGCGTCCACCGAGATGGCAGCCATCAATCCTTCGAGTGTTTCGCGCGGTGCGCCGCACAGTGCCGCATGCGCGGTGAAAATCTCCTGCCGTGCGTCTGCGACCGACGAATGCGTGTTCATCACGCCTGCGGCCATCTTGACCAGCTTTCCGGCGTGCCCGACCAGCAGGATCTCGGGATAGCCGCGGTAAGCCGCATGGTCGAACGCCTCACCGATGAAGTTGGAGCACTTGACCGCGCGTTCGAGGTCAAGGCCGAGCGTGTCCCGCGCGAAATCCGCGCCGTAGTTGCCCGGGCACAGGAACGCAATGCGCTGTCCCTGCGCGTACAGGCTGTCCAGCTCCAATCGGATGGTGTCCACGAGCGCCTTTTCGCTCATCGGCTCGACGATGCCGCTCGTGCCGAGAATAGAGATGCCGCCGACAATGCCGAGATGACCGTTGTAGGTCTGTGCGGCCAGCGCTTCGCCGTCCTCCACCGAAATGGTAATGGAAAAGCCGCCGTTGTATCCGTTCTGCTGTGCGGCACGGTGCACTGCGTCCGCAATCTGCTGCCGCGGACCGGGATTGATCGCCGCTTCTCCGACCGGCATCGCCAGTCCCGGGCGGGTAATTCGTCCGACGCCGGCGCCGCCCTCTATGGTAACACCCTTTTCGATTCGGCGCACGGAAGCCGTGATGCGGACCCCGTTTGTGATGTCCGGGTCGTCGCCCGCGTCCTTGCGGACGGTGCAGACAGCCGCGTTTCCGCTCATATGTGCGTCCTCGACCGGCAGGCAGAAGGTGATGCCGCCCGGCGTATGCAGGTGAATCTCCGGCGGCGCGATTCCGGTCAGCAGCAGCACAGCCGCCGCCTGCGAGGCCGCCGCCGCGCACGAGCCGGTTGTCCAGCCGCGGCGAAGCGCCTTGCCGCCGCGGTAAGCGGTGAGTTTTTCGTCCGGCATGCGGTGCACCTCCCTGTGAAATGTAATCCAATTTATTATAGCATACGCAGGCTTTTATTTGAAGTGCAAACGCGGGATGTCTTTTCCCTGCCCCGGTTTTCCGGTGACGGAATTTTTATCATTTGCCGCGACAGTACCGCTCTCCCTGCGATTCTTCATGAATTCTTCATCGCATTGTTTTAGTAGGATAACAAAAATTTTTTATAAATTCGCGCTTTAATTACCATGTTCTGTAAAATAATAAACTTTTCTAAGCGCGAGGTGAAAAAAGTAAATATTTTACGCAGCATTTTTGTACAAAAAGTCTGTTCAAAATTATCATTTTTCACAATAGTTGTTGATAATATTGATAAATACGCGAGATTTTTTTATTCATTCATCCAAACTGCACAAATGCATCTTGACAAAGAATTTTAAAAGTGATAAATTTATCTCACGAAAGGACGAAAGGAGGCTGAGCAGGAAATGAAAAAGGTTATCTGTTCGGAACACGCACCCGCAGCCATCGGCCCGTATGCACAGGCAATTGCAGCAAACGGTATCGTATTTACTTCGGGTCAGCTTCCGATTGATCCCGCAACCGGTGCTTTTCCGGAAGGGATCGCAGCACAGACCAAGCAGTCGCTCACCAATGTAAAGGCAATCCTTGCTGAGGCAGGAACCGGTATGGATCAGGTGATCAAGACTACCGTCTTCCTGAGCGACATGAACAATTTCGGCGCAATGAACGAGGTTTACGCCACCTTCTTCGGTGAAGGCAGCTATCCCGCACGCTCCGCTGTGGAGGTTGCAAGACTTCCCAAGGACGCTCTCGTCGAGATTGAGGTAACCGCTCTCCTGCCGTAAGGCAAACCAAAAAGAAAAGAAAACAGCAAAAAAGAAAGGTGCTGTCCGCTAAGCAAAGCCGGAACCGGAAAATTCGGCTTTGACGACCGGGGTACCTCCAAAACACAAACGGCAACAACGCCAAAAAAATGGAGGTAATTTTATTATGAGCAAGCAGTATCCGCTGAACGTACCCGCACCCCATCATTTTACTTACGCAGTCCGTGATCTTCCGGAAGTAACCGTTGAGCAGCGTGAGCGCGCTCTTCAGGCTACTCATTACAACGAGTTCGCATTCCCGTCCGGCATGCTGACCGTCGATATGCTGTCCGACTCCGGTACCACTGCAATGACCAATCATCAGTGGGCAAGCCTGTTCCTCGGCGACGAGGCTTACGGCCGCAACACCGGTTATTACGTTCTGCTCGACACCTTCCGCGACATCTTCGAGCGCGGCGGCGAGAAGAACTGGAAGAAGATCATTGACCTCGTTCGCACCGATTGCCGCGACGTTGAGAAGATGATGGACGAAGTTTATCTGTGCGAGTACGAAGGCGGCCTGTTCAATGGCGGCGCAGCTCAGATGGAGCGCCCGAACGCATTTATCATCCAGCAGGGCCGTGCAGCTGAGTCCGTTCTGATGGAAATCGTTCGCAACATCCTTGCTAAGCGTCACCCGGGCAAGAAGTTCACCATTCCGTCGAATGGTCACTTCGACACCACCGAAGGCAACATCAAGCAGATGGGTTCCGTTCCGCGTAACCTGTACAACAAGACCCTGCTGTGGGAAGTACCGGAAGGCGGCCGTTACGAGAAGAACCCGTTCAAGGGCAACATGGATATCGAGAAGCTGGAGCAGCTGATTCAGAGCGTAGGTCCGGAGAACGTTCCGCTGATCTTCACCTGCATCACCAACAACCCGGTTTGCGGCCAGGCCGTTTCCATGGGCAACCTGAAGGAAATCAACCGCGTTGCGCATAAGTACAACATCCCGCTGGTATTCGATACCGCTCGCTGGGCTGAGAACGCTTACTTCATCAAGATGAATGAGGAAGGCTACGCTGACAAGTCCATCGCTGAGATCGCTACCGAGATGTTCTCTTACTGCGACGCATTCACCATGTCCGCTAAGAAGGACGGCCACGCTAACATGGGCGGCATGCTGGCATTCCGCGATAAGGGCCTGTTCTGGAAGAACTTCTCCGACTTCAACGAAGACGGCACCGTTAAGACCGACGTTGGCGTTCTGCTGAAGGTTAAGCAGATCTCCTGCTACGGCAACGATTCCTACGGCGGCATGTCCGGCCGTGACATCATGGCTCTGGCAGTTGGCCTGTACGAGTCCTGCGACTTTAACTACATGAACGAGCGTGTTGCTCAGTGTAACTACCTGGCAGAAGGCTTCTACAACGCTGGCGTTAAGGGCGTTGTACTGCCGGCAGGCGGCCACGCTGTATACATCAACATGGATGAGTTCTTCGACGGCAAGCGCGGACACGACACCTTCGCTGGTGAGGGCTTCAGCCTTGAGCTGATCCGCCGCTACGGCATCCGTGTATCCGAGCTGGGCGACTACTCCATGGAGTATGACCTGAAGACCCCGGAGCAGCAGGCTGAAGTATGTAACGTAGTTCGCTTCGCAATCGACCGCAGCCGTCTGACCAAGGAGCATCTGGACTATGTAATCGCAGCTGTTAAGGCTCTGTACGAGGATCGTGAGAACATTCCGAACATGCGTATTGTTTGGGGTCACAATCTGCCGATGCGTCACTTCCACGCATTCCTGGAGCCGTACGCTAACGAAGAGAAATAATCCCCTGTTCCATCCTTTCGTCAAAGGCGATACCGCATAATTATATAAATTGTGCGGTATTCCCGCCAATGCTGCAGCAAAGGCGCTGCGGCATTGCATAACAGGAATTTCTCCTGACCTTTTTATAACTTTATAATCAGGGCGTAACCTGTGCCGCGTGGAAAGTGCACAGGGGAAAAGAACAATGGCGTTCCCCGCAGAAAACTGAACAGTTTCTGCGGGGAACTTCATTTTCATCATTTCACACGCTACACACAAAAAAGGGGTGTAAAGTAATGAGTAAAGAGCCTAAAAACTTAGAACAGAGAGATGGTTTCCAGAGTAAGTGGGGATTCATTCTGGCATGTATCGGTTCTGCGGTTGGTATGGGCAACATCTGGCGTTTCCCGATCATGGTGCAGAAGTACGGCGGCATGACCTTCCTGCTTCCCTATTTCATCTTTGTAATTTTGATCGGCAGTACCGGCGTTATTGAGGAGTTCGCTCTCGGCCGCCGTGCAGCTGCAGGTCCGGTTGGTGCATTCGGCATGTGTACCAAGGAGCGCACCGGCAGCGAGAAATCCGGTAAGGCGATCGGTGCAATCCCGATCATCGGTGCATTGATGCTGGCAATCGGCTACACGGTCGTTCTCGGCTGGATCTTCAAGTACACCTTCATGTCCCTCTCCGGCAGCCTGTTCAGCCTCGGCACGGATATGGGCGCTATCGGCGGCACCTTCGGCGCTACCGCTCCGGAAGCAGCTACGCTTCCCGAAGCCCTCAAGGCAATGGCGTCGGCCGGCTTCTTCGGCATCGGCAACGGCGTATGGCAGATCGTTGCACTGGTAGTTTCCCTTGCCATCATGGTAATGGGCGTTGCAGGCGGCATTGAGAAGGCAAACAAGATCATGATGCCGGTTCTGTTCGGTCTGTTCCTCGTACTGGCAGTCTACATCGGCACTCTGCCCGGCGCATCCGCAGGCTATAAGTACATTCTGACCCTGAATCCGGCTGGTCTGGCTAAGCCCGACCTGTGGGTATTTGCATTCGGTCAGGCGTTCTTCTCCCTGTCCGTTGCAGGCAACGGCTCGGTAATCTACGGTTCCTACCTGTCCAAGAGCGAGGATATCCCGTCCTCCGCACGCAACGTAGCAGTATTTGATACCCTCGCAGCTCTGCTGGCAGCAATCGTTATCATTCCGGCAATGGCAGTTGTTCTGGGCGAAGGCATCAGCGACGTATCCGGCGGCCCCGGCCTGATGTTCGTTTACCTCGTAAACGTATTCAACGCAATGCCTGCCGGCCGTATCATCGGCGCGATCTTCTACATCTGCGTACTGTTCGCAGGCATATCCTCCATCGTAAACCTGTACGAGGCACCGATCGCCTTCCTGCAGGAGCAGTTCAAGTTCAAGCGTGCAGCAGCCGTTGGCACCATCGGTGTGATCGGTCTGGTCGTTTCCATCGCAATCCAGCCGTGGACCTCTCAGTGGATGGACGTTGTTTCCATTTACATCTGCCCGCTCGGCGCTGCTCTGGCCGGTATCATGTTCTTCTGGGTACTCGGCAAGGAAAAGGCACTTGCTGCTGTTAACGAAGGCACTAAGAAGCCGATCGGCAGCTGGTTCTTCCCGCTCGGCAAGTGGGTATACGTTATCTGTGCAGTTCTTGCACTGATCCTCGGCGTTATGTACGGTGGCATCGGCTAATCCCTCAAGCCGTCACCGATCTTTCAAAAGACGTTCATGGAGTTTATGAATCGTCTGTATCCCCCCTTTGTCCCTGTCCCCCGTCACTGCTTTGTGACGGGGGACACACTTTTCTAATTAGAAATTAGCAATCAGCAGGCAGTAATCGCTGCATGCAAAGCAAAACCCCGGCTTTGCCGCACTTGAAAAAACCGGGGCTGCTCGGGTATACTATCTCCAAGGGATGCTGTTCAGGCAGTCAGACCTTATTCAATCAGGATTTTTAGTCACTGACCGTTCGGGCCTAATCGAGCGGTCAGTGCGCTTTTATACAGAAAAGAGACGGGCCAGGCAGGCTCGTCTCTTTTTATTTTGCATGGAGAAGATTCAGTTAAAGTAAACGATATCTTCCTTCGCCTTTTCGGCGGGCTCTACCGTGATGGCATGCAGCACCGGACCGGGACCGCGGTACTGCGGCAGCTCCTCGACGGTGATGGACGCCGTTACCTTGACCCAGTCGCGGTTATGCAGCTGATCGCGGTCGGGATAGCGGCAGAGGAAGCCGAGGAAGGTGACGTCATCCGCGCAGCAGACCATGCCGAAACGGCCGGGCACGAAGCTGCCGGCGGGCACATCCTTGCCGACGTAGGCCTGGGCAAGAAAGCGGACGGTCTTGCCGTCATACTTCATTGGGTCGCCGGTGGCGTCGATGTACCAGAGACCGTAGTCCTCCGGCTGGATGTCGATGATATCCGCATCCACGTCAAACGGCAGCGGCATATTGCGGGCGTAGTCCTCGGAATTGCCGTTCACGTCATCCAGATAGATTGCCGCACGCGGATTCATCGCCTTGATGTTCTTCTTGTACAGCATGTCCTTCAGCTCATCCGTGCAGCGGTTGAACACAACCAGATCCGCAGTGGTGATATGCTCGAACATCATCGGGCCGATGTTGTTGGAATACAGCTCAAACGTGGTCGCATCGACCGTGGTGACGATCTGGTACAGCTCCCAGCGAGCAGGAAATGCCTGCATCAGCTTTTCCAGCTTCCACATGCCGTTGTACTCAACAAGAATGCGGTCCGGCTGGTATTTCTGCTCCACGCGCTTGAGGATATTCGGCGTCAGACGGTCCTCGGACTCGATCGGCACAAGCGCGGTGCCGTAGTGCAGCAGCCACTTCTCGTCGTATTCCTCGATGCCTTCTTCGCACAGCAGCAGCACCGTGCGCTCGTTCTCGGTAAAGTTCGGGTCCGCGAGAATGTCCTGAATGAACTTGGTCTTGCCGCTCTCCAGAAAGCCGGTAAAGACGTATACCGGAATGGGTTCGTTAGCCATAATCTGGTTACCTCACTTTTCGTTTACGCCGAACAGAGCAGCAATGCGCTCCTCATCCAGTTCGGAGCCGATGACGCACAGACGGCCGGTGTAATCGGCAGCGCCGCGGCGGATTTCGGGTGCGCCCGGAACGTAGTCAAAGTGCAGCCACTCGCCGCCGTCTGCACACGGAACGATGCCCTTTGCACGCAGTACGGTGCCGAGCGTAACATCGCCGAGCGCGGTAAGAGCCGCGTTAAGCTCTGCCTCGGTGTACTTGTGAGTCGTTTCCTTACTCCAGGAGGTGAATACCTCGTCAGCATCGTGATCGTGGTCGTGACCGCAGCAGCAGTGACCGTCGTGGTCGTGATGATGGTGCTCGTGGTCATGATCGTGGTGATGCTCATGCTCATGGTCGTGATCGTGGCAGCCGCAGGTGCAGTGCTCATCGTGCTCGTGATGATGCTCGTGCTCCTCATAGTCATGCTCGTGCTCATGCTCATGCTCATCATGCTCGTGGTCATGGTGGTGATGATGATGCTCGTGGTGCGGCTCGTGCGCGATCTCCTCGAGAACCTCCGCAACGAGGTCGCGGCTGCCTTCCATGGTGGAGAGCAGCTGCTCGCCGGTCAGGTCCTTCCACGGGGTGGTGACGATGCGGGCGTGCTCATTCAGGCCGCGCAGCATGGCAACGGTCTCGTCGAGGCGCTTCTCCGGGCACTCAGCCGTGCGGGACAGCAGGATGGCACCGGCATGCGCCACCTGATTCTCGAAAAACTCACCGAAGTTCTTGAAGTACATCTTGGCCTTGAGCGCGTCAACAACGGTTACAAAGCTGTTCAGCTGAACCTCGAGGTGCGTGTTCTGTACCGCAGCGATAACGTCCGACAGCTTGCCGACGCCGGACGGCTCGATCAGGATGCGGTCCGGATGGTACTGGTCCACAACATCGTGCAGCGCCTTGCCGAAGTCGCCAACCAGCGAGCAGCAGATGCAGCCTGCGTTCATCTCGTTTACAACAATGCCGGCATCCTTGAGGAAGCCGCCGTCAATGCCGATCTCACCGAACTCGTTCTCGATCAGAACAACCTGCTCACCCTTGAGCGCATCGGCCAGCAGACGCTTGATGAGGGTCGTCTTGCCGGCACCCAGAAAACCGGAAATAATATCAATTTTAGTCATGCTTTGTCGCTCCATTTCTATGCACGGCACAGGGATTCCCGAACCGTACTCAAATTTTTCGAACGTTTATATTATACCACATTTATAGAAAAAAGAAAAGTTATTTAGTTAGCGGACGCTAATCTTTCTGACTGTGCGGAAAGAAGTTGAGGGGAAACCTCCATTTTTCACTTTTATAACACAAAAACCGCCCAAAAGGACGGTTTATTGACAGCATATATTACTATATGCTATAATCAAGGCAGAAAACGGTGAATAAAGGTTGTTCCTCCCGAAAGAAGGGAGGTGATCTGCATGACAATTCTGGAAGTCATTGGACTGCTTGATTTGCTCTGCACGGTTATCTTTGGTATCCTCGGATACTTAAAGAAATAACCGCCCTCCGGTAGTTAAAAGAGAGCGGCTTCTTCTCGACTAAAAATCGAACTGAGGAACGACTGCTCTCCCTACAAGAGCCGCCGTTTGTCAGCTATATTATAGCGCGAAGCCCCGGTTTTGTCAAGCGACGAAACCGGGGCTTTGTTTTACAATTCCTAAGCAGAAAGGAATTATTCTCCCATCACCTGAAAGACAATATCCCGCACGCGGTTGCGGGTATCGCACTCCACAAGGGTCAGATTCTGCCACGGGCCGATGGTGATCTCGCCATTCACGAACGGGATAACGATAAACGGGCTGAGCAGCGCCGCCTTGATATGCGACGAGCCGTTATCATCATGCCAGGTATCGTGGTGGTGATAGTAAATGACGTTTCCCTGCTCATCGCGGTAGGGCGAAAAGACATCCATCGCCGCCTTTAGGTCATGGTAGACCATGCCCGGCTCAAACTCAAGCGTGGTCAGGCCGGCAACACCGCCGGTGGTAAAGCCGGTAATCGTGCCGGACTTCATGCCGGTCTTGCGGCAAGCGTTCTGCACCGCTGCGCGGAAGTCGTCGGTAACGTCGATCATGCCCATGTGGGCCTTGGTGTGGTAGGTTTTGGTTTCGGTATAAACAGGCATTTGCGATCTTCCTTATCAATATAAAATAAAGAACTTTCGAGGTATTACCGGATCATTCGGCAAGTGTGATTTGCGAGTCAATTTTGCGTCCTGATTAGGCGCGGCTTTGCAGCAATACTTTGTGTATTGCAAAAAAGACGCGGCAGCGCGACCGGAGCCTGCGCAAGGAACCGCGGCCGACATCAGGGCACAAAAGTGCCGCAAAGCACCGCAGACGAATTGTGCGGTAATGCCTCCAATTAGAGACATTCCAGATAACGGCCATACAGGGTCTTATTCAGCTCTTCCGCATGACGGAGCAGCGTCTGACGGCTGATATAGCCGCGCGCGTACGCAATCTCCTCCGGACATGCGATGTAGCGGCCGGTCTCATCCTGCACGCGGCGGACAACCTGTGCGGATTCGAGCAGGTTGTCGGCAGTACCGGCATCCAGCCAGACGAAATCCCGGTCGAGCTTTTCAACGTGCAGCTGACCGCGTTTCATGTACTCGATATTGACATCCGTAATCTCCAGCTCGCCTCTTGCCGAGGGCTTGAGCCCGCGGGCAATCTCCATAACCGAGTTATCGTAGAAATACAGACCCGGAATGATATAGTTAGACTTCGGATAGCGCGGCTTCTCCTCGATGGAAATAGCACGGCCCTGACCATCAAACTCCACAACGCCGAACGCACGCGGGTCATCGACATAGTAGCCGAATACGCAGGAGCCGGATTTCTGCTGCACAGCACGGTCCAGATAGTCCTGGAAATTGGGGGAATAGAAGATATTATCGCCCAGAACAAGGCAAACCGAGTCATCCCCGATGAACTGGGAGCCGATGAGCAGCGCGTCCGCGATGCCGCGTGCAACCTCCTGCACCTCGTAGGTGATGTTGACACCGAAGCGTCCGCCGGAACCGAGCAGACGGTAGAACGGGCCTTCCTCTCCGGGCGGGATGATGATGAGAATATCGCGGATACCGGCCTGCAGGAGCGCAGCCAGCGGATAGTAGATCATCGGTTTATCGTATACCGGCAGCAGCGGTTTGCATACCGGACGTGTCATCGGGTACAGGCGCGAGCCCTTACCGGCGGCAAGAATGATTCCTTTCATTGGCTATTCCTCTATCTATATGTTTTTGTGAGATTAGTATAGCACACTTTGGGCAAATAAGAAAGCCTTTTGTAAAGGCAGGAGTCAGGAGGCAGGAGTAATGGAGAATGGCGCTATCCTTGCGCAGGCTCCGGTCGCGCTGCGCCCGTAATGGCTTACGTTGCTTCTCCGTTTTAATATTATGGTGAAGGTAGCACCCTGCGGGATAAATTATGCAGATGATAAAAATATACTCCACCGAATCTCAAACAATGCACCATATAAATAAAAAACGGAGAATGGCCAATCTTAAAGACCCATTCTCCATTTTCAATTATTCATTACTGCAGCGCTGCAATCGACTCTTCCAGCTTTGCGAGGTGCTCGCGCAGCTTTTCGGCCTTTTCGCGCTCGGCTGCAACAACCTTCTCGGGTGCCTTATCGACAAACTTCGGGTTGTTCAGCTTCTTCATAACGAAGTCGATGTCGGCCTCGACCTTGCTCTTTTCCTTGCCGAGGCGGGCGCGCTCAGCCTCGAAGTCGATGAGGTCGCCCATCGGCATATAGATCTGTGCGTCACCGGTGACTACCGATGCCATCTTGGCAGCGTCCGCCGGAACTGCGTCGATGAGTTCAATCTCGGAAGCGTAAGCCAGCTTCGGGAAGAAGCCTGCGCCTGCGGAGAAGGTGTCCTTCTTTTCGGTCAGGATGAGCACCTTGGCCTTCTTGGAGGGCGGTACGTTCATCTCGGCACGGCGGTTGCGGATGGCGCGGACAGCGTCCATCAGGCTCTCCATCTGTGCCTCCTCAGCGGCAAAGTGCAGCTCGTCCTTGTACTCCGGCCATGCGGATACCATAACGGACGGACCCTCATGCGGCAGCGCCTGCCAGATGGTCTCGGTGATGAACGGCATGAACGGGTGCAGCAGCTGCATTGCGCCGCTCAGCACATAGCACAGCACCTTCTGTACGTTCTCGTCGCCGGTCTGCAGACGGGTCTTTGCAATTTCGATATACCAGTCGCAGAAGTTCTCCCAGATGAAGTCGTTCAGCTTGGCAGCTGCCAGACCCAGCTCGTACTGGTCGATGTTGCGGGTAACGTCGGCTACCAACGTGTTGAACTTGCTGATGATCCACTTGTCCTCGATGGCAAGGTCGCTCGGCAGCTCGACTGCCTTGTCCTTGTCGATGGTCAGGTTCATCTGGATAAAGCGGGATGCGTTCCAGATCTTGTTGCAGAAGTTGCGGGACGCCTGTACGCGCTCATCCGAGAAACGCATGTCGTTTCCGGGGCTGTTGCCGGTTGCGAGGGTGAAGCGCAGCGCGTCCGCGCCGTACTGGTCGATAACCTCGAGCGGGTCGATGCCGTTGCCAAGCGACTTGGACATCTTGCGGCCCTGCGCGTCGCGCACCAGACCGTGGATATAAACCGTCTTGAACGGGGTCTCGCCCATGTGCTCCACACCGGAGAAGATCATGCGGGCAACCCAGAAGAAGATAATATCGTAGCCGGTAACGAGCGTAGAGGTCGGGTAGAAATAGTCAAGCTCCTTGGTCTTGTCCGGCCAGCCGAGCGTGGAGAACGGCCACAGTGCAGAGGAGAACCAGGTATCGAGGACGTCCTCTTCCTGACGGATGTTCTTGCTGCCACACTTCGGGCAGGTGCATACATCGGTCTTGGAAACGGTCATCTCGCCGCAGTCGTCGCAGTAGAACGCCGGGATGCGGTGACCCCACCACAGCTGACGGGAGATACACCAGTCGTGTACGTTTTCCATCCAGCGCAGGTAGGTCTTGGAGAAACGGTCGGGCACGAACTTGGTCTTGCCCTCGTTTACAACGTCCATAGCGGGCTTGGCGAGCGGCGCCATCTTGACGAACCACTGCGCCGAGGTCATCGGCTCAACGGTCGTACCGCAGCGGTAGCAGGTGCCGACGTTGTGCTCGTGATCCTCGATCTTGACCAGCCAGCCGCCTTCCTCGAGGTCCTTTACAACCGCCTTGCGGCACTCGTAGCGGTCCATACCCTCGTACTTGCCGCCGTTTGCGTTGACGGTCGCGTCCTCGTTGAACACGAGGATCTGCTCGAGGTTGTGGCGCTGGCCCATCTCGAAGTCGTTCGGGTCGTGGCACGGCGTAACCTTGACGCAGCCGGTGCCGAACTCCATGTCAACGTACTCGTCACCGAAGATCGGGATCTCGCGGTTCATGATCGGGAGGATGCAGGTCTTGCCGATCAGGTGCTTGTAGCGCTCGTCGTTCGGGTTGACGGCAACGCCGGTATCGCCCATGAAGGTCTCCGGACGGGTGGTCGCAACCACCAGATCGCCCGAGCCGTCCGCCAGCGGATAGCGGATGTGCCACAGCTTGCCCGGCTGGGTTTCGTACTCAACCTCAGCGTCGGACAGGGCGGTCGCGCAGTGCGGGCACCAGTTGATGATGCGGTGGCCCTTGTAGATGAGGCCCTTGTTGTACAGGTTTACGAATACCTCGCGGACCGCCTTGGAGCAGCCCTCGTCCATGGTGAAGCGCTCGCGGTCCCAGTCGCAGGAGGTGCCGAGCTTCTTGAGCTGGCTGATGATGCGGTTGCCGAACTTGTCCTTCCACGCCCATACGCGCTTCAGGAATTCCTCGCGGCCGAGGTCGTAACGGGTCAGGCCCTCCTCCTTGCGGAGGTTCTCCTCTACTTTAATTTGGGTTGCAATACCGGCGTGATCGGTGCCCGGCATCCACAGCGCCTCGTAGCCCTGCATGCGCTTGGTGCGGATCAGGATGTCCTGAAGCGTTTCATCGAATGCGTGGCCCATGTGCAGCTGGCCGGTAACATTCGGAGGCGGAATAACGATGGTGTAGGGTTTCTTGTCCGGATTGACCTCGGCGTGGAAGAAGCCGGAATCGACCCAGAACTTGTACAGCTTGTCCTCGACCGATTTCGGGTCGTAGGTCTTAGGCAGTTCGCTCATTGATCTATCTCCTTCAATTTGATTTACGATATAAATGCGGGATACTTCTGTGCAAACAAAAAAGAGCATACTCATCCCGACAACAGGACGAAGTATGCTCCGTGGTACCACCTGAATTCGCGTAAAGACGCGCACTCGTTGCCCCGTAACGCGGGTTAGACGGAACAGCTTAACGAAAATTCGGCTGTTCTGCTCCAAAGCGACCTTCTTCTTCCCCGCCGAGGTGCTTGCACCGACCGCACCCTCTCTAAACGCGCAAAGGAAAAATACTCCTCTTTTTCACGGCATTTGTGTATTAACTTTAATATTATAGCTGTTAAATTCGGGTTTGTCAAGGGATATGACGTATTTGCCAATCGGTATGCGCTACTACGTTATACCGCACTTTACGGTCCTTGGGCGAACACTGTTCGCCCCTACGATTTACCGACTGCAAATTGTCTAACCGTAGGAGAGCACAGTGTGCTCCCACGCCACGCTGTATTTTACGCTTCACGGACGAACACTGTTCGCCCCTACGGCAGGGTTTGTGCCGATGGTAAACTACCCAATCTCCGTCTTACCGCTTGGAATAATATTCGTCCTCTGCCCATCTGCGTGGATTATCCAAAATATAATTGTATTTCACGGCGTAATCCGCATCATCCCGAATGACATGGTCATAAAACGACCGCTGCCACAAATTGCGTCCGGCATCCTGATTGGAAAACCGTTTCAATGCCGCAATTATGCGTGGCACCAATTCCGTAGGGCGCGACGACCTCGGCGCGCCATCATCACACAAAACCGAAATCAACATATGAACATGGTTTGGCATGATAACATAGGAATCAATCGACACATATGGATATGCCCCAGGAATCGTTCGGATATAATGTTCAACAATTTTACCGATGACCGATAACCGCAGGGACGGCGCGCCGAGGTCGTCGCGCCCTACGGTTGACAGCGTGCATTGCCGTTGATAGGTGCAGAACGTCACAAAATAGACGCCCTGCTTTCCGTAATCATACTTTGGCAGCCGAGCCGATCTCTTCGTCTCCATCAGGAAAGTCTCCGCTTAAACTCCTCATACCCAAACATACGCACAACCTCATCCGTGCCGTCGGCGCGCCGGATGGCGATCAGCGGCAGCGGCATACCGTTAAACGTATTGGTCTTGACCATGGTGTAGAGCGCCATGTCCTCGAACACGACCTGCTCACCGGCGCCGAGCGCCACATCGAACGAATACTCGCCGATGACATCGCCTGCGAGGCAGGAGCGGCCGGTCAGCAGATAGGTGAACGCCTTTTTGCCCGGCTCGCCGCCGCGGTACACCGGCGGACGGTACGGCACCTCGAGCACGTCCGGCATGTGGCACGCCGCCGAGGTATCCAGGATCGCAATGTTCTTATGGTTGTGCATCACCTCGAGCACGGTGGAGACCAGATAGCCCGCATTCAGCACAACGGCCTCGCCTGGCTCCAGATAAACCTGCACCTTGTACTTTTTCTGCAGATAATCAATGCAGTGCACCAGCGTTTCCACATCATAATCCGCACGGGTGATGTGGTGGCCGCCGCCGAGGTTGATCCATTTCAGGCCGTCCATATACTGACCGAAATTCTGCTCAAATGCAGCGACAGTCCGCACCAGATCGTCCGAATTCTGCTCGCAGAGCGTGTGGAAGTGGAAGCCCTCAATGCCGTCGAGCAGCTCCGGCTGGAAATTCTCTATCGTAATGCCGAGGCGCGAATCCGGACCGCACGGGTCATACATCGCGTGGTCGCTCGGCTGCGTGGAGCACTCCGGATTGAGCCGCAGGCCGCAGCTCTTCCCTGCTGCACGGGCAAGGCTGCCGTAGGCCTTCCACTGCGTGAACGAGTTGAACACAATGTGGTCGGCGTACTCCAGAATCTCGCGGAACTCGCCCTCCGCATAGGCCGGCGCGTAGACATGGGTCTCGCCGCCGAATTCCTCATGACCGAGCCGTGCCTCGTACAGACCGGAGGCCGTTGTGCCCGCCAGGTACTCCCGAATCAGCGGGTACACGGAAAACATCGAGAACGCCTTCTGCGCCAGCAGGATCTTCGCGCCGGTGCGTCTGGCAACGTCCCGCAGGACGGCCAGATTCTGCACCAGACGGTTTTCATCGAGCAGGTAGCAGGGCGTAGGAAGCTCAGTAAATTTCATATCAGTCCACCAACACCGGCTTGTCGTTAATCTGCCACGGCAGACCCCACTTGTTCAGCGCCTCCATGTACGGATCGGGATCAAACTCCTCGACCGTGTACACGCCCGGCTTGTTCCACTTGCCGGTCAGCAGCATCGCCGCGCCGATCATCGCCGGAACGCCGGTGGTGTAGCTGATGGCCTGCGAGCCGACCTCGCGGTAGCACTCCTCGTGGTCGCAGACGTTGTAGATATAGGCGGTCTTTTCCTTGCCGTCCTTCTTGCCGGTGAAGATGCAGCCGATGTTGGTCTTGCCCTTGGTGCGCGGACCGAGCGTTGCCGGATCGGGCAGCAGCGCCTTTAGGAACTGGATCGGCACGATCTGGTGGCCCTCAAACTCGATCGGGGTGGTGGACAGCATGCCGACGTTCTCCAGACACTTCATGTGGGTCAGATAGGACTGACCGAAGGTCATGAAGAAGCGGATGCGCTGCACGCCCGGAATATTCTTCGCCAGGGACTCGATCTCCTCGTGGTGGAGCAGGTACATGTCCTTGTGGCCGACCTGATCGAAGTCGTACTCGCGCTTGATGCTCATCGCCGGGATTTCAACCCAGTGACCGTTCTCCCAGTACGAGCCGGGCGCGGATACCTCACGCAGATTGATCTCCGGGTTGAAGTTGGTCGCAAACGGATAGCCGTGGTCGCCGCCGTTGCAGTCCAGGATGTCGATGGTGTCGATTTCATCGAACAGGTGCTTCTGTGCGTAAGCGCAGTACGCCTGCGTTACGCCCGGGTCAAAGCCGGAGCCGAGCAGAGCGGTCAGACCGGCGTCCTCAAACTTTTTCTTGTATGCCCACTGCCAGGAGTAGTCGAAGTACGCGGTAAAGCCCTCGTCCTTGCAGCGCTTCTCGTAAATGGCGCGCCACTCCGGATCGTCGGTGTCCTCCGGCTCGTAGTTGGCAGTATCCATGTAGTTTACGCCGCACTTGAGGCACGCATCCATGATGGTCAGGTCCTGATACGGCAGCGCAATGTTCATCACGATGTCCGGCTTGTACTCGTCGATGAGCGCGCACAGCTCGTCCACGTTGTCCGCATCCACCTTGGCGGTGCGGATCTTGGTTGCGGTCGTACCGTCCAGCTTCTCCTTGATGGCATCGCACTTGCTCTTGGTGCGGGATGCGATCATGATCTCCTCAAAAACGTCGCTGTTCTGGCAGCACTTGTGGATAACTACGCCGGCTACACCGCCGCAGCCGATGATCAATGCTCTTCCCATTGTTAATTCCTCCTCATTTTCTCTTGCTTTATTGTACACGCCGCCTACTACACGGTCAAGCCCTGCCAGATCCTTTTTTACATAGATCTGACTGTAGCCGGCCTCTTCCATCAGCCTTTTGACATCCTCCGCCTGATCGTATCCGATTTCAAAAAGCAACGCCCCCTGATGTTAAAAATACCCGCCCGCCTCTGAAATGATGCGGCGGTAAAAATACAGCCCGTCTTCTTTGCCGTCCAGTGCCCCGTAGGGGTCATGGAGCCGGACCTCCTCCTGGAGCTTCCGGATCTCTTCCGTCCTGATGTAGGGGGGATTGGAAACGATCATATCGTATGTCCCCTCAATTCTTTCAAACAGATCGCTTTGCACAAATGCGGCCCGTTCTTCCGGAATCTCAAGCAGTCTGCGGTTCTCTTCCGCCATCTTAAGGGCCGGTTCCGAAAGATCGGATCCGGTTCCGGTCCGGTTTTCATTCATTTTTAAAAGGCTTAACAGGATGCAGCCCGATCCGGTGCAGACATCCAGAATCCGCTTCGCGCCTGTATCATCTGCCGCCCGGTCTGCCTCCTCTACAAGGATCTCCGTATCCTGCCGGGGAATGAGCACATGCTCATTGACGTGGAATTCATATCCCATAAATTCCT
>OLVT01000164.1_pt1 | contig 77484 bp, 77 predicted proteins | sample 1673241 | NCBI WGS metagenome assembly OLVT01 (sample SAMEA3178936, study PRJEB25190) | human gut metagenome | biome: human gut; feature: human-associated habitat; material: faeces | place: Austria | collected 2013
TTTATAGAAAAATGCTGTACCGTTATTGATAATATAGAGGAAGGCACAAAGCCTACGAAAGAAGCAATGTACTGACCGGCCGCATAACCGCCGCCGGCTGCCAGCTTCTCGGCCGTACCTGTTTTGCCGGCAATGCGGTAGCCCTTAATCGCAGCAGTCTTGCCACCGCCCTCGCTTACTACCTTTTCCATCATCTCACGCATCTGGCGTGCAACCTGCTCGGTAATAACATTGCGTACTACCGTCTTTTTGCCTTCCTTGATAACGGTTCCGTCGGCAGCCACAATTTTTTTGATGATATACGGCTGCAGCAGCTCACCGCCGTTGGCAATCGCACAGATAGCGCGCAGCTCCTGCAAAGGCGTCACCGCAACGCCCTGACCGATAGCCATCGTCGCTACGTCAGGCTCATACATATCCTTGGGATTATACAGAATGCCTCCCTCTTCACCGGGAAGCTCAATGCCGGTAGGCGTACCGAAGCCAAACTTTTTCGCATAGCTGATAAGCCTGTCCGCTCCCAGCTTCATGCCCAGCTGTACCATACCGGTGTTGATAGAAAACTTGATAACCGTAGAAAACGGCACCGTACCCATGCCTTCGCCATCCCAGTTATAGATAACGCGGTCGGCAATCTTGATACGGCCGTTGTCCTGAATCGGTGTATCAGGCGTAATGATGCCCTCCGTCAGTCCCATGCAGCCGACAATCGGCTTAAATACCGAACCGGGCTCGTAAATCATTGAAACGGCACGGTTTGTCCAGCTGTCAGGGCTGTACTTGCCGAAATTATTCGGGTCAAAGGTAGGACGGCTGGCCATACCCAAAATTTCACCGGTGTACGGGTCCATGATGATGGCCGCCGCACCCTTAGCCTTAGTGCGTGCCATAGCATCGTCCATGGCATCCTCCAGCACATACTGGATTTTGCTGTCCAACGTCAGATAGACCGTAGGCAGCTTTTCCTGCTTCGGCTGCAGCTCATGCCCCGGATCATTCACCATCAGGCCTAAAAGCTGCTTGCCCACCGCATCATGCAGCTTGGAATATGTTGTTTCGCTGCCCTTCAGCACATCATCAAGCTGATATTCCAAACCGCTCAGTCCCTTGTCATCGGTACCGATAAAGCCGAGAATCTGCGCTGCCGCACGCTTTTTAGTATAATAGCGCTTGCTTTCCTCCAGAAAATGCAGGCCCTTCAAATCATTATCCTTAATAATTTTCTGTACCTGTGCGGCTTCCTTCGGCTCCATCGTGCGCTTCAGCCAGACAAAGCGTCCGCCGCCGGTAAAAATACCGTAAAGCTTTTGGGCATCCATTTTCAGCACCGGTGCCAGCAAATCCGCGCTTAAGCGTCGTACATCACGCTGCACGTTTTTTTTGTTCTTTTCATCCTGCTCGTCCTGCATCATTTCCGGGTCTGCGTAAAGCGAGCCCGTCATAATACTCACGGCCATCTCCTCGCCGTCACGGTCCACAATGCGTCCACGCGGAGTACCGCGTATATACTCTGCCGTCAGCTGTGATTTTGTCAGCTGCTTGAGCTTGTCCGCCTGCACTACCTGCAGCCAGATTAAACGCAAAAACACACCGGCTACAATTACAACCATACATATACATAAGGCTGTAAAACGCCGTTTACTGTCTAAAAAAGCAAAAGGCTTCATTGCTGCCACCTCCTGCTGCCCACGACACGCAAATCACTGCGGCGTTTTTCCGGCGGCTCGGCATCCAGAAGCTGCTGCTTTTCTTCCTCATCATAAACCGACAGCAGTAAGCCTATTGCCGCCATCGAAATTATCATCGAGCTGCCGCCGTAGCTGATAAAAATAAGCGGTACACCGATAACCGGGAAAATACCGCAAACCATCGCCATATTGGCAAAGGCCTGGCCGATGATTAAAAAGGTAACTCCGGCTGCCAGCAAAAAGCCCTTCTGATCCCGCGTACTGATTGTAATCTTATAAAAAGCAACTCCCAGCAGACAAAAAACAAGCAGCAGAATAAGCGCTCCGAAAAAGCCGTTTTCCTGACAAAAAACAGCAAAAGCAAAGTCGGTATGAGCCTCCGGCAAATAAGCGAACTTTGCTGCGCCGTGTCCCCAGTTGGTGCCCGTAAGGCCGCCGCTGCCGATTGCCAGCAGCGACTGCACCATCTGATAGCCCTTGCCCTGCGGGTCGAGCCAGGGGTCAAACCACACATGCAGACGTTGCAGACGATATTCCGAACTTATTGACAAAAGCACAGCGCCAACAGCACCAACGCCAACAATAGTTGTTATCCAGCGTGCAGGCAGTCCGGCAACAATAAACATGCCCATTACCAGCGCCGCAATAATCGCCGCGGTTCCCAGGTCAGGCTGCACAAGAACGCCAAATGCCGCTATACCGGCAGCCATGGTTACCAGAAGGCATTCACCCTTATACAGGCTTATCTTCTCTCCCAGCTTCATCGCATTGCCCAAAAATCTGGCTGACAGCATAATCAGCACCAGCTTAGCTATCTCTGACGGCTGGATAGAAAAAGAACCGATATAAATCCAGCGTGTAGCACCCTTATTGGCTGCTCCCCAAAAATGCACCACTACCAGCATAACCAGCACTATGCAATAGCATATCCACAGAAATCTTTTATTCAGCAGCCTTTTGTAGCCTATTTTACGGATAAAATAAATTCCCACAAAGCCCAGCACAGCACAAAGGTAATAGCGAAGCAGATAAGACAGCCCGTTATCATACAAGCTGGCACTGAACACATTGATGCCGCCAAGCAGCAGCAGCACGGCCATAAGAGTAAAAATAGCCTGACGGGGATTATCCCATAACAAAAATCTCTTATTCATGGCAAAGCCCTATTTAAAAAACTACCTCGCAGAAATTAATCGGCGTACCCAGCGCACTGAATTTCTGCTCATATTCTGTTTGTACAGGGTTCTCATATTCGGAATGATGCAGGTCATAGCTCAAAGCAATAATCTGCAGGCCGAACTCCTTGAATTCCTCTACGGAAAAATCAAACAGAGCGCGGTTATCCGTTTTAAAGCGCAGGTGACCGCCCTCGCCCAACAGCTGCTTGTACAATGCCAGGAAGTTGCGGTGCGTCAGACGGCGTTTGGCATGACGTGCCTTCGGCCAGGGGTCGCTGAAATTCAGATACAGCTCCTTGATTTCGCCGGGCTCGAACCAGTCCAGCAGGTTTTCGGCATTAGCGCAAATGATTTTAACATTCGTCAGCTCTTTGTCCTTCGCTGCCTTAGCGGGGAAATAGGCAATATCATGCTGTGTTTCAATGCCGATAAAGGCCTTATCCGGATACAGCTCTGCCATACCGATGGTAAAACGTCCCTTGCCGCAGCCAATTTCCAGACACAGACGTTTGCCAGGGAACATCTCCTGCCAATGTCCCTTAAACTTATCAATATCATGCAGGAAAACGTATTCTCCCTGCACTTCCTTCATTGCTTCTTCAATCCATGGTTTTTTTCTTAAGCGCATAGTCAGACCTCACATAAAAATATTTTCTCAAGTATATATTATACAACAAATCCCCTTAACTTGGGAAAAGAATTATAAAAAAGCCGGCAGTATAATAACTACACTACCGGCATAAGCAGGTGTCTCAATCCTTCTTCAACACGCCCTTTACCTTACGCAGCAAATCGTCGACCTTTTTATTTGCCGGCGAATCGTCATCCACCTCAAAGCGACGGCTTTCATCGCCCAGCGGCTTATCCTTGCAGGCCATATTCTTCAGCTCGCCCAGCATTTTGATGCCTTCAATGCGTGCCTCCTCATAAGTAGACTTAAAGGCCGACAAATCCTCCGGGCAGCCCGCTGCCAGCCAGGCATTCGCCACCTTGCCCACAGCATACGTCACCGACATACCTACAGGAATCTGCACCGGCGCAAAGGGAATCAGCGTCGCCAGCGTCTGCCCTACAAAGGCACCGCCCAGTGAAACCAAAAGCCCCAGCACGGCACTTTCGGAAAGCTTGACACCGCGCAGCTTGGCCAGGCGGGTAATCATATAAACCTCGTTAGCCATCAGTGTCATCGTACCTACTACCGGAGCAACTACAATCACACCGGCGCGGGCAGCAGCCCAACGGCAGATATCCTCCGCCTCTTTATCCGTATCAACAGCATATTTAATTTTGTGTTCATCCAAACGCTCTGTCATTTTCTCACCTCATTTATGCAGCTTACAAAGCATTTTATTTTTTATAATTACATTATACAGCAAAGCAGACGGACGAAACAGTGAGATTATAGTGAAATCGCCGCTGCCGCAAACTTTTTCCTTCATACTAACTAATCTCCTGAGCAAAGCAGGAGAGTTTATGGTAAAATATTAGAGTATATATTGATATTCGGTCAAGGTGGTGAAAGATAGTGACAGCAGACAATACGCCTGTCGTAGGACGCTTTGCGCCTACGCCCAGCGGCTTTCTGCATCTGGGAAACGTTTTCTGCAGCCTGCTGGCCTGGCTCTATGCCAAAAGCAGCGGCGGCAAAATAGTTTTGCGCATCGAAGACCTGGACCCGCAGCGCTGTTCCCTCGCCAAGGCCGACGCATTGGCCCGCGAGCTGGAATGGCTGGGGCTGACGTGGGATGAGGGTGCGTATTGCAGCGCTGACAGCGACAGCTTTTTCCAAAGCCGCCGCAGCGATATCTACGCTCACTGCTTCGACCTTTTACAGCATCAGGGGCTTGTCTATCCGTGCTTTTGCAGCCGCAGCGAGCTGCACGCCGCCGAAGCGCCCCATGCCAGCGACGGACGTATTATTTACGCCGGTACCTGCCGCGAGCTGACGGCAGCGCAGCGCAGCGCCAAAATGCAGCAGCGCCGTCCCGCCTGGCGCATCAAGGTTGATGACGAGCTTATCGCCTTTACGGATATACACTACGGCAGGCAGCAGGCTAATTTGGCGCATGAATGCGGTGACTTTATCCTGCGCCGCAGCGACGGCGTCTACGCCTACCAGTTAGCTGTAGTTATTGACGATGCGCTCATGGGCGTAAATCAGGTAGTGCGTGGCTGCGATTTGCTCAGCTCCACACCGGTACAGCTTTATCTTTACCGCCTGCTTAGCCTCACGCCGCCGTCCTTCTGCCACATTCCGCTGCTGACAGATGCCGCGGGACGCAGGCTTTCCAAACGCGACGGCGATCTGGAAATTGCCGCCCTCAGGCAGCACTTCGGCAATCCGGAGCCTATTATCGGCCTCCTGGCCTATCTTGCAGGCCAACTGCCCAAGCCAGAGCCTATTACAGCAGCAGAGCTGCTGCCGCTTTTCCGTCCGGAAGCGGTTCCCCAAGACAATATCGTTGTACCGCAACTGCTTTGATTGCGCAGGCAATAACACATTACTCTGATTATAAAACCTGGGAGGAATATATAATGAAAAAATATTTAATGAAAATCAAGGTTAATATGCTGATTGTACTTATCATCAGCTTACTCGGCGGCATGGCCGGCAGCTATTTCTTCAACAACCGCTGGTTAGGCCTGATTGTCGCTGTTCCCCTGTGCGCTCTGTATATCTATCAGGTATATCAGGTGCAGGCAGATTACCGCGAACAGCACACCAAAAAGAAACACACTAATAAGTACAGATAAGCTAAGGCTTGAAACACAAAACTGCCCTGAAGCAGCTTACGATATTTATCGTGGTTGCCTCAGGGCAGTTGCTTATTTTATTACCATTTTTCCGGCACTTCCTGCAGCTTATCCATAACGAACATAATATAAGTAACATTACAGATCAGGTTGCCTGCATCATCCTTAATTTCCGAAACAATATTAATCGTAGACTGGCCTTTATGTACAATTCTGCTTGTAACGCTCAGTGCTCCCAATCCGCGCACATTACTGATATAATCAATATTCATATTCAGCGTTGTACAGATTTTGCCGACAGAGGCACAGGTAATACCGGTTACGCAATCTGCCAGCGCTGCCATTGCACCGCCATGCACTCCAAGCCAATGATTGGTATGAATATCAAAATCAATAGGCATAACCAAGGTTGCACCGCCGCAATGTACCTCCTTGATTTCGATTTTCAGGACATTCATAAATGCGTTGCTGCTCCACATTTTGCGGATAATTTCTTCCGGATTCATAAAAACGCCACCTTTCATTTTTTATGCTAAAGCTTAAAAATACATATTAACCACAGTCATGTAAACAGGAATTACCAAAAGTCCGCCGATAATAGTGATAAACGAAAGCGCCGCCGCATACCGGCTGTCACCGCCATACTGCTTGCAGACTATAGCCATCTGTGTCATTGCCGGCATAGCAGCCTGCATAGCAAAAACCTTGACGGAAATCGGCGCTACATTAATAAACGGTACAAGGCACAACACGCACAGAGGGCAGACAATGAAACGGCCGAATAAACCGCCCCAGATATCTCTTTCAAAATTAAAATCACGCAAGTTGATTTTACTAATCTCAATACCAATAAATACCAAAGACAGCGGCGTTGTCAGATTACCTACATATTGAAAGCCACGTGCCAGAAACCTCGGCAGCGGAATATTCAGCACTATAAGCAGAATGGCTGCCACGAAACCCATCAGCGGCGGTGACCACAGCTTTTTCAACACCTGCATAGAAAAAATGCCGCCGGCTTTACCATCAATATCCGCAACTATATTCTGCACACCCAACGTCCAAAAGAAGGTCAGGTTAACCATATAATACAGCATAACGGAGGGAATGCTTTCATCACCAAACAGCGCCAGATTTACCGGCAGGCCGATAAACATGGTATTAGCTATAAAAAAGTTGGTAACAAAAACGCCGCGTCTTCCCTGACGCACATGCAGCAGCTTGGCTGCTGTTTTGCCGACAACTAAAGCCAAAAGCATAGAGCATACCGGCAGCAGCATATCAGGTGCCAGCTCGACCAGCTTTTCTGCTGTAAAGTTTTTCGTCAGACTGGTAATCATATACAGCGGCAGTGATACCGTTGTAACCAGCTTAGCAATCAAAGCACTGCTTTTATCATCAAACCAACCTTTTTTACTGAGTACATAACCGATACCGACTACAAAAACAATCGTAAAAATACCATCGAGAGCTTGTAAAACAAAATTTATCATCATTATTCACCTTTTTCCAACGCACAACAAGGTACGGCTGTCCCTACCGTACCTTGCTATGCTAAATGGAGGAGTATTAGCATCTATGTGCTATGCATCTGTATATGTCAAGGAATTGCCTGATATACCATGTCCCTAAAATATATCCCGGGGAAATTCCTTATGTTCGAGTAAATATAAAGTAATAGTAACGGAAAGCAAATCTGCACTGCCTCCCGGACTAATGTGCCTTTGCAAGAAGTACCTCTCAGTCTCAGCTATAGCCATTCTGCCTTTTTCGGCGAAGACACTGCCAAGGCTCAGAATGTTTTTAGCAATTCTCTGCACTTCCAACAAAGTATCATAATCAGTGCGCCAGATAACGTTACTGTCCTCAACAACAGTCATCAAAGCTATCAATGCATGCACTAAAGCATCATTAATCGTCGCACCTTTGTCAAAGGCATCTTCCAAAGCGGGCAGTCCATAGTTTACCACACTTGGGAAACCATTTTCAACCTCTCCACGAATACCTGTAATACCATATTTATAATATAGCTTTTCGCCTGCTGTCATTGCAGCATGGTCAAGATTCTTCAATTCCCTGGCTACTAAACCTGCAGCCATTTCCTTGATCATCGGCAGCAAAGCATCTCTGCTCAGCCCCATATTCATAGCATAGCCGCTTACAGCGCTCACTATGCCGCCGGCGAATAAAATTCCCCGCTGTGTATTCACTCCCTTAGTCACTCTCAAAAGCTCTGCCTCTGCGCCCACGCCGTAGCTGCGCAGCTTGCAGAAAAGCTCTGCCAAGGTTCCTCTATGTGCCTGTCCGATATCCTGCAAATCGTTGAACGCTTTGCTCAGAACAGCGGAGCTCATCATAAAGGTAAAAATACTCATATCCTTATGCGCACCATTGGATAATCTGGTTACCAGACCGGGTTTAGGATGCGTAGATACTTCCAGCAAAATTGCCTGCGTCAGATATTGACCGACCTTTTGCAAATCAGCATCGAAAGGAGAAAGTCTGCAAGAATAAACTTCATTAGCGATTTTTATTTCATCATTGTCTACTCTTTGAAGTAAAAATTGTTCTTTGCTCATTATACCTACCTACTTTCTCCGTATCAAATGCTTAGTTTTTTATATCATTAGCCAAATATTGCTTTAGTTAAGAAGTAGAAAACAGACGGGAAAGTCAAACAACCGGAACCCGTGTAGAAGGTTGCAGTCATTGCTGCATAAGGAACCAGCTTAGGATCGACTGCTGCCATACCAGCCGCAGTACCAGATGTTGTACCCATCAGACCGCCAAATACCATTGCAGCTTGCGGATTAGTCAAGCCAAGCGGTTTAGCAACTAACGGAGTAATAATCATTACTGCTACGGATTTCACAACACCTGCTGCAATACCAATAGCAATTACTTCAGAGGAAGCACCAAGAGCAGCACCGGTTACAGGACCAACAACGAAGGTACAAACACCGGCAGCAATCGTGATAATGCTTATGGTATCACGATAACCAAAAGCGTAAGCAACTATTACGCCTGCTACCCAGGAAATTACAAGTCCCATTACCAGAGAGAGTACACCGATAACGCCAACCTTCTTTATCTCACGCAAATCTGCACCAAACGCGGTAGATACGATAGCAAAGTCACGGAACATTGCACCACCCATCAAACCAACGCCGGCGAACAGAGGAATGGACGCAAGACCTTTAGCACCACCGCCAATGTAGGCTAAGATAAGGCCGAAGAAAATTGCTACTGCACTGCCATGAATACGTCCCTTGGAGAGTCCGGCAAACTTATATGCAATAAAGTTTGTAATACCTATAATAACGAAAGCAAAAATCAGTCCATTTTTGGTTAAAAGTTTGGTTAACATTGCCATAATGTCCATAAATAAACACCTCCCACCGTTTTTTACTCAGCTTTAGCTGCATGATTCTTACTCATAATAGGAATCAGCAAAAAGCCAAAAACCGTACACAGTAAGCCACCAAGAATTGCTACCGCACCACCGGAAATAGCAGCGACAACATTTTGAATAGAACTCATTGCAACTACGATAGGGATGTACATTGCAGACCAGAAAGCAATACCTTCCTGACTTTTTTTATCCAGCCATCCGGCATCAATGCCTTTGTTGCTCAACAAAATGAGGAAAAGCATTGCAAAGCCTACACCACCAACATTTGCCTTAACGTGCAGTAAAGCACCGAGAATATCACCAAGAAAGTTACCGGCTAAGAAACATGCAGATAACAGAGCTACACCATAAATAACCATAATTACACCACCTTAGTACAATTTTTTATTATCGCTGCCCATAATAGGGCAGCGAAACAACTAAAGCCATTGCATTCAGTTCTTTACAAAAGTGTTATTCAACAATAGCAACAACTTGACCAGCACTTACACGGTCACCAGGCTGTACTTTGTACTCTTTTACTACGCCTGCTACCGGAGAAGGTACCAACTGTTTCATTTTCATTGCTTCCATAACGATCAGTACGTCACGAACTGCAACAGTGTCGCCAACTTGTTTTTCAAAACGAACGATTTTACCGGGTACGCGAGATTTAATTTCCATGATTTTCTTACTCCTTTAATCTTTAAAAATTAGGGAATCAATTTCCCATTTTAAATTTATTAAAAAGCTTATTTTAGTCTTATTCAGCCTGACAGCTGCAAAGACTTTCAGATTTCAAATATTGCATGACATCCTTACGGTTAAGCAAAGAGACATCTTCTAAACTTTTACCAAGTACAGTCTGAGTTTCCATAAATATTTCAGCAAGCTTAACACCGTAGCCATTGGGCAGATCAAGCTCAAAATCCATATTAATGTCACTACAGCAGGCCTGTGCTGCGCGATAAAACTGCAGCAGACGGTTATAACCGGCCGGTTTGACTATTAAATCGATATCTGAGTTTTCATCTGTATACGGCAGTCCTGTTATCAGCTCCAGAGCAGCAGAACCAAGTACGCCAATCTGCAGGTCGAATACGTCAGCCAATTCATATAGCTGGCGCACTATCTGCATGCAACGGTTGCGCGTTGTAAAGGCAAACGCCCTACGTGTCAGGACCTCATAAGGTGTCATAATTGTCACTACATCATCAGCAGCAGTAAAAGCACCTATACGGATACGGTTTCCGTCTATACGTTTATGATGGACAAAGCCAATGGCAATTCCCTCTGTATTTTCCGCATCATTACGACGCATAAAGCCGGGAATATCCACATTGCCCTGTAAAACCTCTTCTGCAAGATGCTTACTTTCGCCATCATAGCATGGGGAAATATCGCTCCAGATTTTATCTTTTCCCTGCTTCGATATAAATACCAGATTATGTCTTTTTAATTGCGTTTCGTCCATGTCGGGTCCGCCTTCGCTTTCTGTTGATAATCGAGCTGTGCCTGTACCAGATCATCAAAGAATCTGGTCTTTTCCGGTCCCTCGATTACAATGCCTTGCTGCTTGCCGGCTGTAATGTAATCAGGTATCAGTTCCAGTACAGTGTGCTCGGCACCTGTAACTACATCCGGACTAATCTTGACTACGCGGCCCTTAATGCGTAATATCGATCTTGCTACACGGCCTAAGGTAACAGCAGAAGTAAGTGTTGTAGCTTTTACAATCACTTCATATTCAGGATAAGTACGCTCACGACGATAGGTAATTACCTTACCGTTACGGTTACATACATGACCGCTTTCAGAAACCGGGAAGCTGTCACCCATAGGCAAACCGCCTACAACCAGCTCATACATATCCTGCCCGCCGTTATCAGGCAGCTTTACAAGCTCTATATCATCACGCACCGGCACTCCGTCCATGCACAGCCAGCCAAATTCCTGGCAGCCATACAAGTCATGAACCTCCGCATTCAGAACCTCCTGCGCTATCGGCAACAGTTCCAAATCCAAAGGCGTACCAGCAGTAAGCAAAACAATATCTTTTGGCAGCTCATCCGCAACACCCATATGCTTAGCATCTTCCAATGAAGCTCTGATAAAAGAAGATTCGCCTACAACAGCCTTCGGCTGGAATTCATAAAGCGCTGCCAAAAAAGCATCTCTGCTGGACCGCACCAAAAATTCCCATTGCAGGCCATATTTTTTAAAGGCTTCACCACTAAAAACATTTACCAGAGGAGGATAAGTAACAAGAACCTTATCCCCTGCTTTAAGACCTGCCCGCTCCAGAACCGTAAAGGAAGCCTTCACGCGTGCAGGCAGTTCAGCAAAAGTAATGCCGACAATATTTTGAAAAGCAGATGAACCTGTAGTAAAAGTAAGATAAGCAAGATTAAGGGGAGTATGAACCTCTTCTATCGTATGGGCAGCGGTCGGTCCCGCAATGCCTTTGTCAGCTAATGTCTTGCGCGGCATCTCTGCAAATGTAGGCGCAGAACCAAAGTCCTTAACCATCGATGCTATTTCAGCCAGAATACCTTTCATACTACCCCTTCTTTCTTCCTATAATTATGCGTTGATATATTTGTCAGCAACAGCAGCGAACTCTTCGTTCATTTTAGCCATAGCTTTCAGACGATTTACACGGCCACCACGCTCGTTGCCGTCCAGGCCACGGCCCCAAGGACCGAGCTGTTCATATTTATCGGCAGCTTTAAGCTCCTGTACTTCCTTGATATGCTTTGCAATGGTATCACGCATATTTTCAACCTTGTGAACGATTTCTTTTACGCCACCCAGGTTGTAGAAGAAGTTAACGCCAGGTGCGAATACCGGGTTAACCTTTGCCAGCTCTTCCAGACGCTCAATATCCATCTTAGTGATACGGGAGATAGAGGTCAGAGGCATTACGTGAATCATAGTGCCGAATTCCGGAGAAAGAGCAAGGATTTCGTCAGCCTGCAGGCCATGGCACAGGAATGCGCCGGAGATTGCACGGCCGATTACCATTGCTACGATAGGATGACCGGATTTGCGTGCTTCAGCCAATGCTAGCTGGTAAGCACCGGTAGATTTGTTCATGCCGGCAATTTCTTCCATTTTGCCGGGGCCGTTGCCCGGGGTGTCTACGATCAGAACGATCGGGCGTTTTTCAGCTTCCGGTTTATCTTTATCAGCTTCCATAGTACGGTATACTGCGGTAGCCATCTTGTAGCCTTCTTCCAGACCGATTACGCCGCCGAATACAACCGGGAAGCGGTCATTGAAAGCATATGCATCGTTTGCGATAACAGTTACAGTTTCATCTTTCAGCTTAGCGGTACCAACTACTGCACCCGGGCCATAGTCAGGATCGAACTCAGCAGTGCCGATTTTGTTTTCTTCGAAGGAGCCTGTGTCAACAATCATTTCAATTGCATCACGGCCACGGCCAATCATAGTGTTTTCCATTTCATCCATGTTTCTTTACCTCCTTCTCTTATGCACGCGGTCTGCGTTTAACAACTTTCAGGAATTCCTCGGTAGTCATTTCCGGAAGTTCAGCAGGGTTTTCGTTACCATAGTATTTCCACAGGTCCATGGAATCCTTAGGCTGCATTTCAGCTACCAGCTTAACCAAACCTTGCTGTTCCTGAACCAGTTTCAGAGAGCCGATGCGGCGCATTTTTTCGATAGCCTCCATGGAGAGGTCAGCAACCTCAGCCAGAGCAGCTTTGAAATCGCCGACGGTGTCTTCAACCAGATAGTTGCAGTCGCCGATGATGTATTTATGCTTAGCACCGGTAGTACGATATACCAGAGCTTTGTTGGAAGCGTCGAATTCGTCCTTACCCATTTCCTGCTCAATTACTTCAGGACCGGTCAGACCGATACGGCCTTCTTCGTTCATAACGATAACGTCGGTAGCAGCAGCTACGAAGCCCATACCGCCGAAGCAGCCAACCTTGGAGCCTACAACTGCAACAATCGGCAGAATGCGGCGGCAATCCTGGATTGCGTCCATAACCTCAGCATGAGCCAGCAGGCCGGCATTTGCTTCGTGCAGACGGACACCGCCGGTTTCAAAGGAGATAGCAACCAGAGGACGACGAGCGTCATAGTCATCAGCATGAGCAGCTTTGATGTCTTTAGCTGCTTTCAAAGCCAGGCGCAGGGTGTTAACCATTTTCGCACCGTTAACTTCGCCGATAGCACCGCCGATGAATTTGCCTTCCATAGAAACTACGAATACAGGGTGCTTGCCAATCAGGCCAACACCGGTTACGGTGCCGTCATCAAACTCTACTGCAGTACCGAGTACCGGCAGATGCGGACTTTCAAAGCGATCATGAGGTCCGAGCAGTTCGGTAAAGGTGCCTTTGTCGCACAGACCTACAGCGCGTTCACGGGCATTAGCATCAAAGAAGCTGCTTTTTTCCAATTCATTCCAGTTTTTCATCTTATTCAGCCTCCTTTGCGGTTGCTTCTGCCAGAGCCTGGCGCAATCTCATGTATACTACGATAGGAGTAGCATTATCGTCGTTGATTTCAATAACGATGTTGCCTACACCGGTGTCGTTAACGAATTTACCCAGCATTTTTTCCCAAACAGCGTCAAATCCTTTTACCGGAGTGCATACTTTAGCCTGAACTTTGCCGCCGAGGTCTTTTTTGGTAAACATAACTTCCAGGTCACCAGAGCCGGTTACGCCCATATGGGACCATTCCGGGTTAATGGTTTGGGTATTTTCAGATTCAAACTCAAATTCCAGATTTTGTAATGCCATTTTAAGCTCCTCCTATTACCAGTTTCTGAATTTAGCAGGCGGATTGTACAAGCCACCGGACCATTCAACCAGGTCATGTACGTTCTTAGCTGCCAGCATGGAGCGGTTAGCTCTGCTCATATCGATACCCAGATCTTGCGGAGTCTTGATAATACCCAGCTCACGCAGACGTTTGGTTTCTTTCGGGTCTGCTTTCATACCGACTTCGGTGAAGCCTGCAATACCGCGGATAGCAGCAGTACGCTCTTCCATGTTACGGCACTTCGGCAGGTATGCGATACCTTCTTCAGTAATGATATGAGTCAGGTCATCGCCGTAAATCATAACAGGTTCAATAGACAGGTTAGCGTTTTTAGCCAGCTTGAAAGCATCCAGCTCTTCTACGAAGCCAGGAGCCAGTTTTTCACGGAAGGTTTCTGCCAGCTGTACAACAAGGCGTTTACCGCGATGTACAGGTCCCCACATCTCTTTGTTAAGTGCATATTCTTCGCCGCATTTGAGCCATGCGCCGGAGGAATGACGACGGCCTTTCGGGTCGCAGCCCATGTTCGGTGCGCCGCCGAAGCCTGCAACACGGTTAGCGGTTGCGGTGGAGCTGTTGCCGTACGGGTCAATCTGCAGAGTGCCGCCGATGAACATGTCAATTGCATAGTGGCCTGCAGTTTGAGAGAATGCACGGTTGGAACGCATGGAACCATCCGGACCAACGAAGAAGATATCGCTGCGGGCAGCTACATAATCTTCCATGCCCAGCTCGCCGCCGAAGCAGTGAACGGATTCTACCCAACCGGTTTCGATTGCAGGAATCAGAGTCGGATGCGGATTCAAGATGAAGTTCTTGCAGATCTTGCCTTTCAGGCCAAGCTCTTCGCCGTAGGTCGGCAGCAAGAGTTCGATAGCAGCGGTATCAAAGCCGATACCATGATTCAGGGAAGCTACTTCATATTCACCGTAAATGCCTTTGATTGCCATCATGCCTTTGAGTACCTGTGCATCGGTAATCAGTGCCGGGTCACGGGTGAACAGAGGCTCAATGTAGAACGGTTTCGGAGATTGGATTACATAGTCAACCCAATCACCGGGGATATCAACACGAGGCAGCTTGTCAACGATTTTGTTTACCTGAGCGATAACAATGCCTTGGCGGAATTTAGTTGCTTCTACGATTGCCGGAGTATCCTCGGTGCTGAAGCCGGTGAACAGATTGCCTTCTCTGTCAGCCATAGTAGCTGCAACGAGGGCAACACGCGGAGTCAAGTCTACAAAATAACGGCCATATAATTCCAGATAGGTGTGGATAGCGCCAAGCTCCAGTTTGCCTTCCTGCAGGAATTGTGCAATACGGCCAGCCTGCGGACCGGAGAAAGACATATCCAGCTTTTTAGCGATACCTTTTTCGAATACATCCAGATGTTCAGGAAGAGTCAACACGGATTGAACCATGTGCAGATCATGAATCTTAGCGGGATCAACTTGGCACAGGCATTTTGCCAGGAAGTCAGCTTGCTTTTGGTTGTTGCCTTCGATGTTAACCTTGTCGTAAGGTTTGATAACAGCTTCCAGCAAAGCAACTGTATCTTTTGCATCAACAATTTTCCCTTCCTTGACCAGCGGGGCAGCATTTTTTGCGCGCTCCATTGCGTCCTTTTTCAGAGTGTCCCACTCACGGGTAACTTTTTTGAACTCCATTACGGTCTCTCCTTTCTGAATTAAGAAAAGCTTCATATAATAAATCGGACAAAAAAGAGAGCTTAAGGTTAACAGCCACTTAAACTGACTGTCTGCTCTCGCTCTCTCTATCACCAATATGAAATTTTAATTGTGATTCAGTCCGATAATATATGCATTTATATATGCATTACGCCTAACTCTGCACGTTCATGATTAGTCATGTAATGCAGTGCAGATTTTCCAAACAAGGCAACTGCTATCCAATGCTCATTTCTTACTATAGCAATTTTCATTGCCAGGCTTGAACTTGTGCTAACACTCACGAATAGACCTCTTTTAGCCTCTTCTGTAGCATGAATGACTGCATGAATATCATTGCTCTTTTTTTCAATAAGTCCTGAATTTAAACAAGCCCCAATAACAGCCCGGTTAATTCTCTCATTGAAATCATAAAACTGGTTTTGCCTCCCACCTCAGTGACTACAGCTTTTAGCCCTTTCTTCGCCACCAGCTTTTTGGCCAGGTCCTCATCATAAATAGTCTGAGTCAAAGCCAGCATCATTGCTGCGGTTCCAGGGCTCGCAATACTATTTTCCAGGAAACCTGGAGCATTACTAGCCGTCATCTCAATCACTCCTTCTCTTCTCAAAAAAATCTACAAAGCATTTAGCGGATACTTATTTCACCAAAGTTAAAGCTTTGGATTATCCCTTGCTCATTGCGCACTATAATTGCACCTTCTTCATCTACGGCTGTTACTGTACCGGCAAAAATAACCTGGTCGTTATCTTTCACCAATACATGTCTGCCTACTGTGCAATTAAGCTTTTGCCATTCCTTCATCACGACATCTGCTCCCAGCAGCAGCCACTTGTCATACAAGATACCAAAGTCTTCCATAATAGCAGCCAGCACCTGATCGCAGGTAAAGTCCTTATGCAGGCTGGCATTGAGGGAAGCTGCAGTTGCAGCTACTTCCGCAGGGAAGTCTGCAGCTGACAGCGCCACGTTTACACCAATACCAACTATAGCATAATCTATTACGCCGTTTTCATCAAGCTGTAGCTCAGAAAGAATGCCGCAGATTTTTTTACCGTCTAACAGCAGGTCATTAGGCCACTTTATTTGCACGCTTTCCGTATCATACAGTCTGCGTACGGCCTTAGACACAGCAACGCCTGCAAGCAAGGTAATTTGAGCAGCATATTGGGGATCGATTTGCGGTCGAAGGATAACGGTAAACCATAGGCCACCAAGCGGCGAACTCCAGACACGTTGCATACGGCCGTGTCCACCCTCCTGCCTGGCAGCAACAATAACGGTTCCTTCGGGAGCGCCCTCTTGGGCCATAGCTACAGCAGTTTCATTTGTTGATTTCAATACATCAAATTCTCGGAGCTGTATTTTCATAATACTTTATCAGGTTAATTATTTAACCAGACCGATGGTTGCAATGAATACGCCGCAAGCGATAGCGGATACAATAACACCACCGATATTGGCACCCATTGCAACAGGCATAACAACTGAGAACGGATCTTCATCCTCAGCAGCATGCTGAGCAATTTTAGCAGTGGTCGGTACGCAGGATACACCGGCAATACCAACAACCGGGTTGAAGTCGCCTTTCTTGAACCAGTAAACAACGTAACCGCCAAGGATGCCAACTGCGCCGGAAACTGCCAGAGCAAGAACGCCCAGAACAATCAACGGAGCTACTTTCGGGTTCAGCAGGGTGGAAGCTTCGCACAGAGTGCCAAGCAGCAGACCGAGCATCAGAGTACCAGTGTACAGCAGGGTATTTTCAACCAAATCCTGGTAAGGTACAATTTCGGATTCTTTAATAGCCATACCCAGGAAGAAGGACATAATCAACGGAGCAGCCATCGGCAGCAGCAGGCAGAGCAGTCCGCAGCATACCAGAATGAAGATGAATTTTTTGGATTTCGGAACTTCCGGAGCATAGTACATAATATCTTTGCCGCGCAAAGCTTTCGGAACCATTAATTTTACCAGCCAAGGATAGCCGGCATAAGTCAGAGACAGATACAGGTAAGCGATTACGGAAATCGGAACGAACAGGTGCGGAGCAAGCATCAGGGAGGTGAACAGAACCATCGGTCCGTCAGCACCGCCAATAGAAGCAACTGCTGCAGCTTCCGGAGGTGTCAGACCAAGATGTACGCCCAAAACCAAAGTTACGAAGGTACCGCATTCAGCAAAGATGGCGATGATAATGGAAGTCCAGGGGTTAGCCAGAATAAAGCCGATTTCGCACATTGCACCAACGCCCAAGAATACTACGCAGGCAACCAGGCTGTTGCTGAAGGTCAGGTTGTAAATCGGCTGCAGGAAGTTAATCTGCATAATATCAACCAATTTTGCAGGATCGGAAACCAACGGATCCAGGAACAGGGTACCCAGTTTGCCGCCATCCAAGAACAGCACGCCGCAGTTAATACAAATCATGCCAATACCCATCGGCACCATAATCAACGGCTCGAGGATACGTTTAAAGCCCAAGTAAGCTAAAATAAAACCAAATGCAATAAGTGCAATTCTGGCAATAGCAATGGTTGTATCTTGAACCATCAAAGATGCAATGCCAGGGAATAATTGTGCAACGATATTTCCGTCCATTGTTATTCCATACCTCCTTCATCATTACTACTGCCCATAATCTTGTTGAGCAGTACTACAGCACCAATCATAACCAGAGCAATTGCTGCGGTAAATGCGTAAGAAAACAACGCATAAAGTTCAACGCTCATAATTAATTAGTCTCCTTTCATCCTATAAGAAAATTTAATAATTTTTATAATTGCGAATATCTTTACTGCAGTAATTTCCGGACATCACCGCAAATAAAAATATCCTTTTCTGCTTGCGGCGGAAAAGGATACAATACATCTAGGCACAGATATCTCGTATACACTCCGTCTCTCGCAGAAATATATAACATAATCAAGGCTGCGATCTGACTTAACTACTTAAAGCTAACTTCAAGAAGCATCACAGTGGGGTGACCGTAGCAGATTTTCACTGCTTTCCCTAATTTACCCTGCACCAGGCAGGCACCTCAATCAGTTTTTTTAGTTGTTCTCTCAAAATACTATCTCATTTGACTAATTTCATGTTTACCCTTAAAAAAGCAAAAAGAGACTGAATGAAATTTCTCATAATCACTCAGTCTCCATTATTCGTTTTTATGGACATATACACGAAATTGTTTTTTCTCTCATAGTCTCTCGATGCCTATATTCTATATCACTTTCACGTATTTGTCAACAATTTCACAAAAAAATTATTCCTAAAGCCGTTTTAATGGGATTTGCTTGCGTTAAGTATATCGTCTTTTATATGTTCCGATACTAGTAAACTCTTGGCCCATGCGCTTTCATAAAATTCGTCAGTGTCTGATAAGGCTAAACACTTCTGTATTCTACAAGAGAGTACTCCTTGTTTTATGTAATTATCCTCCATACATTTTATTGGTATTTCTCCACCGCTAGTGTATAATAGCAACTAGGAGGAATTTACTATGCATTTACAAAAAACAGCTCTCGTTCTGGAGGGCGGCGGCATGCGGGGAATGTTTTCCGCCGGTGTGTTTGAAGCCTTTTTGGCGCATCAGCTCACCTTTCCCTACATCACCGCCGTTTCTGCCGGAGCCTGCAATATCTTATCATATATGTCTGCCCAACCGCTGCGCACACGTCAGATTATCGAGCACTACGTCACCGACAAGCGTTACTTCAGTGTGCGCAACTGGATTAAAAGCGGCAGCATCTTCGGCTTTGACTTTATCTTCAATGAGCTTCCCAAACAACTGCTCCCCTTTGACTATGCAGCCTACCGTGCCTATCCCGGCGTACTGCAGGTTGCTGCTACCGATATCGTTAATGGCGAAAGCGTCTGGTACGACCAGGAAGCAATGGGGCAGGACTTTATTCCTGTGCGCGCTTCTTCCTCCATGCCTTTCGTTGCCCCTGTAGTCAAGCATGAAGGACGTGCGCTGCTCGACGGTGCGTTGCTGGCACCAATTCCCTACCAAAAAGCACTCGACGCAGGTTACGAAAAGCTAATTGTCGTGCTCACACGCAACGAAGGCTACCGCAAGAAAAAGGGCGTGCCCAAATTTCTGCTTAAATCAGTGTACAAAAAATATCCTAAACTGTGGGATATCATGGAGCAGCGTCCTAAGCTCTACAACGAGCAGCTGGAGGCTGTCGAAAAAATGGAACGTGAGGGCAAGGCTGTCATCATCCGCCCGCAGATTCCGCTCACAATTGATAAATTTGATATCAAGCCGCACAAGCTGCTGGCACTGCATGACCACGGCATCGGCTGCGGACTTGCTGCAATCGATAGAATAAAAGAATTAGAACAGCAATAAATTCTTTTATCAAAACTATATTCAGTGTATAATATATCCTATAATAAGGAATAACAAACAATCCATTCTTTATTCCTTGGAGGTTCATATGAAAATAAGGCTAGGCGTTATCGGCGAAGAAGAGAACATAAACATCTTTCAGGAAGTCATAGAAGAATATAATGACTACGAAATTTATACATTCATTGATGCCGACGGAACACATACACTGAATATTATCGACAACCACCAACAGAACGTTGACTCCTGGCTCGTCTTTGACCAGATAAATCATCTGCATATAAAAAATTGGGGCAAAGCACAAAAGCCCGTCTACTACATTCCTTACCGCGGTGCCAGCTTTTATAAGACACTCTGCACTGCTATTTACCAAGGCTTTAAAATAGATGAATTAAGTATAGATACAATCCCCTATTATGACATTACCCGCGCTCTGGATGATATGCAGATAAACTATAACGTTATCAATCATTTATCCGATGAACATGGTGCCTTATCGCTCAACGGATATGCTGCTTTTCATCGTGAGCTCTTTAAAAAAGGCATCACTAAAGCTGCTGTCACCAGAAGCTGCTATATCAAAAACTTATTGGAATCAGAAGGCATCCCTGCCTTCTGTATCATGCCGGTGCGTGTCACTGTACGTAATATTTTAAACGTAATTTTAACGCAATTCCGTATAAAAAAACTCCGGGAAGGCCAAATTGCCGTGCAGGTATTCAGCTTTAATCTGCTGGGAGATAAAGATAATTTTTATTCCGTAGATGACTTATACAGCCGGGAAATCGCTATCTCGCAAAAGCTTATCAGCTACACCAAAAACATCAGCGGCTCATTGAAGCCCGCCAACGAAGGTAATTTTTATATTTTCACCACGCGCGGCAGCTTAGAGCAGCTCACCAACAGCTTCACCAGCCTGCCTGAACTGCCGATTCTGCACGATTTAGGTAAAAGCCTGCGTGCCTGCGGTATCGGCATAGGCAACAGTGCCCGCGAAGCTGAATATAATGCCGTTATTGCTTTAAAGCATGCTTGCTCCGACCAGAAAGGCAGCTGGTATGTCGTACTTGACGACAAAACAATCAGCGGTCCTTTAGGAAGCTCACAACAGATAGATTATCAGTATTCCTCCGCACAGCTGGAAGCAGTAAGTAAAAAAACATCTCTCAGCCAAGCCACCTTAAGCAAAATTTGCCATGCATTAAAAATTTACGGACGTGATGAGCTTAATGCGCAGGAGCTTGCCACTATACTGCAAATCCTGCCCCGCAGCGCCCGTCGCATTCTCACCTGCCTGACGGAGCATGGTTATGCGGAAGAAATCCGCTCGGAAATGTCTGAAACAAAAGGACGCCCACGCAAAATATACAAAATAAAATTATAAATACCCCTCCAAAGACTGAGGTTCAGCACTAAACTGTAATCTCAGTCTTTTTATTTTTAAATTATATACACATACATCTCCTATTGACACACTGGGTGAAAAGAGGTATTCTTTAATAAAGGTCTTAGCCTTTATTAGTCTTTTATTATTTTGAGGGGGCAAAAACAATGTCAGATACATTATTAGACAAAAACAAAATTTGGCAGCAGATAGACGCCGAAAAGGAAAACATGCTGCAGCTTTGGCAGGAATTAGTTAACGTTGATTGCGGTTCCGGCAACAAAGCAGGCGTTGACTTCATCGCACAAAAAATCGAAGCCATTTTAAAAACACTTGGCTTTACTACAACTCAGGTAGAATTTGAAAAAGCAGGCAACACACTTGTCGGCAAAATTGGCGATACCAGTAAAGATTTTATCGTTTTATTAGGCCACATGGACACCGTATTCAAGGACGGTACAGCAGCAGAGCGTCCGTTTAAAATTGTTGACGGAAAAGCCTACGGCCCCGGCTGCCTTGATATGAAGGGCGGCATTGTTATCATGCTGACAGCTTTAAAAGTACTTTTGGCAAACAAATATGCCAAGCATGGTATTAAAGTAATCCTTGCCGGCGATGAAGAGGTTGCTCATTACTTAAGCAATGCCTCCGAAACCATTTTGGCAGAAAGCAAGGGTGCATTGGCTGCATTTAACTTTGAAACCGGTTTCCTGGATCAGGGTGTTGTCACCAGACGCAAGGGCAGATACGAATTTACCATGGAAGCCTATGGCCGCGGCGCGCACGTAGGCAATGACCCGCAAAACGGCCGCAGCGCCATCATTGAATTAATGCATAAGGGCCTTGATATCGAAGCTTTAACCGATTTCGACAGGGGTATTAACTTTAACGTAGGTTTATTCGAAGGCGGTACAGTCAGCAACGCCGTCCCGGATTACGCAAAATTAACCTGCGACACACGCTATACCGACTATGCTTTACTGGAAGAAGTATTGCCAAAATTGCAGGCTATTGCGGCTAAGCAATACGTTCCCGATACCAAAACTGTTCTCAAGACTGTTACGGAATTCCAATCCATGGATGAGGTTCCCGGCACAGCTGCTTTGCTTAAATTAGTACAGGAAGCAGCAGCAGAATGCAATTTACCGCAACCTACAGCCAAAGCAGTAGGCGGCGGCAGCGACAGTGCCTATGCTACGGCTGCAGGCGTTCCTACAATTTGTGCTCTTGGCGTACAAGGCGCACGCAACCATACGGCAGAAGAATTTGCTGTTGTAGATACTCTCTTCAGCAGATGCAAACTGTTTGCCACTATCATGCTTAATATCTGAGGTAAATAATTAAGCTTGCAGATGCCTTATTAGCATCTTACATATCATATTCTTCCTACATACCCCTAAAAAGTACCGTCCCGGCATTTTTTTATGTCTGTTTTACACTTTTGTATTTAATCCTCAATAATCAGACGTCCCTCAAGCTCACGTTTGAGATGCTGATGTGTCATAAAGTATTCCTCAATCACATCGCGATACGAAGTCGCCAGCACGCGTACTCTGCCGTTGGCTTCGGCCTCCTCCAGCGTAATATCCAAAAACGGCTTCAGGCTGCTGTAGTGATATTTGCACAGACCAATCTTGTAAATCTGCTGTGCTCCCAAGGGCTTGCCATCCAACGTCAGCTCCTTGAAGCACTGGCCACTGCGGCTCCAAACCACGTGCATTCCCTGCGACAGTTGGTAAAATTCCGTATGCTCGCCGCTAAACGCTTCCTCGCGCAGGAAGCGCTTAATCATACGCGTCAGCTGTTCGCCGGTAACCGGCAGCATATATACAGCTTCATCATAGGGGAAGCACTCGGTGAAATCGCTGTAAAGCACTACCGGTCCCAGATTATAGCTGCGGATAGCACCGGATCCCATCAGCATAACATCAATACCAAGGCTCTCCTGCAGCGCATCCGCTACCAAACTGCCAAGAGGAGTTTCCTGAATTCTGGAAGGATGCTCCAGCTTGCGGGCAAAGCGGGTAACAAGTCTGCCGTACTTTTTATCTGTCAAATCCTTGTAGTGCATAATGAAGTTTTCCAGGCTCTCATCACGCGGGCAATGGGTTTCATCGATAGGCACAGTCGACCAGGTGTAGGTATCCACCGCATTCAGGTCGGTATCTACCATGATATCAAAACGACCGATCTGGTCCGTGCCTATTCCGGCCTGTACAATAAGAATATCATTAACCTTTACAGGATGCTCCAAAAAGGTATGCGAATGACCGCCGATAATAACGTCAACACCCCAAGCGGGATCAAGCATTGCCGCCAGCTTTTTATCCTCTTCGAAGCCGATATGCGTAAGAATAATCGTAAAATCAATATCGATCGGATTGTAGGTATTACAAATACGGCCGATTTCCTCTGCCGCCTCGCAGATATCTACAAAGGAACCGATTACCTTATCCATCTTCGTCTGCGCCAGTACGTCCTCGGTAATGATGCCGATGAAGAGAATCTTCATACCATCGATATGCGCGATATAAAACGGCTGGAAAAGACGCTTATTATTCGTGCGGATGTGAAAGTTCGCATTGATAATCGGGAAGTTAGCGCACTTTTCGATAAACAACAGATGCGACAGACCGTAATCTACCTCATGATTGCCAATGGTCACAACGTCCGGTCCCAGCAGATTCATAATCTCAATGGTCGATACGCCCTTGTATTCCGCATCGATTACGGAGCCACGGAACATATCCCCGGCGATGCAGTAGATAACATTCTCTTCTTCTTCCCTTACCTTATTGATGTAGCCGGAAAGCATGGATACGCCGCCGACAAGCTTATTATCAATTCTTTCAGCCAGGAAATCACCATGCAGGTCATTGGAATGTAACAGTGTCAGCTTTTTTAAATTTTTCATAGTAGCACCTCATTTCCTGCAGTTACTGTATTTTGGGTAATTTTATTATAAGGTAAACCCGGCAATTTGCCCCTACCCCAAAGGCATTTTTCGGGTAGGATAGGTTGTTTTTTTGCCTTATTTGGCACTATTTTTCTGCCTGCTTTACTTTTAAGCCAATACATAGTATCATATTTGCATCTGAACTTATCAATTATTCTATTATGCAGATTTTCGATATAGTCAAAACTTATACCTGAGCTTGCTACTTAAGAAAGGATTACAAGCTATGCTAACCTACAGCTTTGCCGACTTACAGGGAGAGAGCATGTACGCTCATCTTTACAAATGCATCAAAAATGATATCACCAACGGCATCCTGCATGCCGATGAAAAGCTGCCATCCAAGCGCATGCTGGCCAAAAATTTAGGCATCAGCCTCATCACCGTGGAAAATGCCTACGCCCAGCTCGTTGTCGAAGGCTACATCTATTCGCAGCCCAAGCGCGGTTACTATGTAGCGCGCATTGAGCAGCAGCCTCTGCCGCAAAAAGCAGAACGCAAAGCAGCGCCGTCACTCAAAACACAAGCAACGGCGCAAAGCGTCAGCTTCGCCAAAAGCAGCGTACCGCCGGACACCTTTCCCTATAACATCTGGGCGCGTCTTTTGCGCAACACGCTCACAACTGCGGACGAACACGCCCTCATCAGCGACACCAGCGCTGGCGGCGTTTTGCCGCTGCGTCAGGCGCTCGCCCGCCATCTTTACCAGTTCCGCGGTCTGAACGTTGCGCCCGAGCAGATTATCATCGGCGCAGGCACACAGACACTGTATAACCTCATCGTGCAGCTTTTGGGACGCAGTCACGTCTACGCACTGGAAAACCCCGGTTATCCGCAGCTGGCATCAGCTTATCAGGCCAACGATGTTTTCTGCCGTTATCTGCCGATGGATGCACAGGGTATCCGCGCCGATGTTCTGGAAAACAGCGGTGCCGATATTCTGCACATCAGCCCCTCGCACCAATTCCCTACCGGCATTGTTATGCCCGTCAGCCGTCGCTACGAATTACTGCACTGGGCAGCAGAAAAAAGCAGTCGTTATATCATCGAAGATGATTACGACTGCGAATTCCGCCTGTTCGGCAAGCCTATACCGCCATTGCAAAGCATTGATACCGAGGAAAAGGTTATCTATATCAATACCTTTTCCAAAACGCTGGCACCAACCTTCCGTATCAGCTACATGCTGCTGCCACCGCACCTGGCATCGCTGTTTTATGACAAACTAGGCTTTTATTCCTGTACTGTATCTAATTTTGAGCAGTTTACGCTCGCTAAATTTATCGAGGACGGTTACTTTGAACGTCACATCAACCGCATGCGCACCTACTACCGCAGCAAACGCGACCGTCTGCTGCAGTATCTCACGCAGTCCGACGCTGCTCCCGCACTTACGGTAGAAGGCGAGGACAGCGGTCTGCATTTTCTGCTGCATCTGGCTACCGACGCCAAGGATTCCCAGCTTGTGCAGGCTGCTGCTGCCAAGGGCATTCAGATTAAATTTCTTTCGGACTATTATCACGAAAAGGTCGGCGACAGCTCGCACACCCTGCTGATGAATTACACCGGTCTGGCGGATGATAAACTGTATCCGGCCTTGGACACACTGTTTACCGTGCTGAAGCCTTATCTGAAGCTGTAATTATTTTGCAGCACACAGGCTGACAAAATATTCGTAGATAGCCGTACTTTTTGCTACGTCCAGCTCCGGATGAAAGGCCAGTGCCAGCTGTGCATTTAATTTATAACGTTCGTTCATTGTGAATACCTCCAATATATATGCAAATAATAGGTTATGTGTAGTATTATACCTACATCTGAACTTATTAGTATATTCATTTCTCGTCAATTTACTATGTTCAGTTTTAATATCGGTATTTTCACAGCTTAAACAAATATCATGCTAAGCAACGCCTGAAGCGTTGCTGCAAGCAGCAAAAAAAGCAGTCGCTCTATCATCAACGATGATTGCGACTGCTTTTGCGTATCTTCAGCAAGCTCAATACTGCATTTACATATCTGCCTTCTTCATAACAACGGCAATAGCATTTTACAACTTCCGGATGTCATTACTTTTGCATCTGACCTCACATTTTTATGCAAAACTGAACTCTTATTACTGCACTATATTTAATTATAAACGTACTGCACTTTATAGAGCATTCATCAAAAATTTAATGCCGGTAATCAGCACCAGTACGCTCGCCAGCTTCATCAAAATGCCGGACTGCAGCCTTTGCGCCAAGGCTACACCGCCCTGAGCACCGACAAAGGCACCCGCACCAATCGCCAAGCCGCTGGTCCACACAATATGCCCCAGCATAGCATGCGAAACTAAGCCTGCAAGCGAGGAAACTGCCAAAATGCAGGTAGAAGTAGCAATGGCCACGTGCACCGGGAAATTCAGTACATAAACCATAAAGGGAACGTGGACAATACCGCCGCCTATGCCCAAAATGCTGGCTAAAAAGCCCACACCGACGCTGCAAAGAACGCCCAGCTTCCAGTTATAGACTTCCGGCACCACGCCGGCCGTCTTACCCGCCGCCTCCTTATTGGCCTTACAATACATATTTATCGCTGCCAGCACAAAGAAAGCGCCAAACACCAGATAAAAAAGCCTGCCCTGCAGATATTCTGCGGCATAGCTGCCTAAAAATGCACCGGGAACGGTAGCCACGGCAAATTTCAAGGCCGCATCTACGCAAGCCTTCTTCTGCCTGATATAACCCCAGGTCCCCGAAACAGCATTCAGCAGTACCACCAGCACCGAAGTACCGATAGCCAGCTGCGGCTCATAATGCCAAGCAAACACCAGAAGCGGTACAATCACCATACCGCCGCCAATGCCTAAAAGCGCCCCCAATAAGCCAACTAAAATACCTAAGGCCAAAAAGCCTGCTACTTCCATCTGCATCCCTCTCATTCTCTCATAATTCTCATTGCAGATTAGCTTGGTTCTTTCTTAAAAATCTCTCGTCGGTCAAAATCATCTTTTGACCTGTATTCTCATATATTCCGCAAGTATTCAAAAACAATTGCGGAACAGCAAATATTTTACACCTAAATAATCAAAAAAGGAAGTACCTGTGATATAAATTACTTAGGAAAAGTTAATTTTTCCCAGCTACCGCCAGACATGGCAGCATCATACCCTAGCAGCCATCAAGAGTGGAAGGTAACAAGGCTCACAAGAAAAAGCGGCAGCCGCCACCGGCGACTGCCACATGCATCAGCTTCGCTCTGAAATTATTCGGCAACTACCATAACCTTGAAGGTAGCAGTTACATCGGTATGCAGCTTAGCAACAGCGGTGTATTCGCCTAAGCCTTTAACTGCGGATTTCAGCTCGATTTTACGACGGTCAATATTCAGACCGGTTTGCTTAATCAAAGCTTCGGCAACATCCTTGGAGGTTACGGAGCCAAACATTTTACCGTTTTCACCCACGCGTACCTTCATGGTTACTACAACCTTTTCTACCTGCGCGCCCAGAACAACAGCCTCATCCTTAGCCTGAGCTGCACGATGCTTAGCGGTTGCCTGGTCCTGTTTAGCCTGGTTAAGGTTAGCAGCGGTAGCTTCCTTAGCCAATTTACGCGGCAGCAGGTAGTTGCGGCCATAACCTTCGGCGGTTTCTACGATTTCACCTTTCTTGCCTAAGCTTTTAACATCTTGTAAAAGAATTACTTTCATCTGTTCGACACTCCTCTAACTGTTTTTTAGTCAGCGCAATAATCTGCGCTTCTACATCCCTGGCACGTTTATTTGCCAGCTGCACACCGGCCACCGTCTGATGACCGCCGCCGCCCAGCTCTTCCATAATTACCTGCACATTGACGCTGCCGTCACTGCGGGCACTTATGCTCAGGGAACCATCTTTATATTCAACAATTGCCATGCCTACAGCTACACTCTCAATAGTAATCAGAGTATCCGCTGTCTGCGCGGCAAGCACGGAAGACATAGTATCATTATCGGCATTACGCATAACTGCAACAGATAAGCCCGGTATCGGCATTTTAGCTCCGGCTATCAGCTTGGCCTTTTGCTGTACAAAGCTCAAATCATCCTTAAACAGCAGGCGTATCAGATTCGGGTTGGCACCGCAGCGGCGCAGCAGAGCGGCAGCCTCAAAGGTACGCTCGCCTGTCTGCACATTAAAGTTTTTCGTATCCAGGACAATGCCTGCATACAATGCAGTTGCCTCCGCCGGAGTAATATCCAGTCTGTCATCAAAATAACCAATCAGCTCCGTTACCAGCTCACTGGTAGACGAGCTGGAAGGCTCCAGATACAGCAGTGTTGTATCACCGATAATATCCTCGGCACGACGGTGATGGTCGATGATAATGCGGTTTCGGCAAGCCTGCAGCACAGCCTTGCTGGCAGAAAGTACCTCGCGGTGATGGTCGACAATAACCAAAAGGCTCTTATTGGTAACCAACGGCAAAGCATCGGCACCGCTCAGCATAATATCTATATACTTAGTTTCATTAGCCGAAAGAATGATGTTCTCATTATCCAGCACCTCGGTAATACGCTTATAATAGGCATTATGCTCGCTGCTGACAATATAGGTTTCCTTGCCCAGCGACAAGCCCAGCTTAGTCATACCAATGGTAGCGCCGATAGCATCATAATCCTCATTAACGTGTCCCATAACAAAGATACGGTCAGCCTGCAGCATCTGCTCATGAATCGTCTGCGCCACGATGCGGGCACGTACACGCGTACTTTTGGCACCGACACTGCTCGTGCCGCCAAAGAACTGCGTATTCTTATCCTTCATAACAACAGCCTGGTCGCCGCCGCGGCCTAATGCCAGATACAGGCTCTTATTGGCATTGCCGATAAGCTCCTCCAGCGTAACGCCGTCACAGGCTACGCCTATACTTACAGTCGGCGGTATTTTATTGCCGCTGCGGATTTCGCGAACCTTATCCAGAATCATGAACTTATCTTCCATCATATCCATTACGGCAGACATGGAAAAGCCCATCAGACTGCTTTCCTTGTTCATGCGGCAGATAAAGCCCTGCTTGGAGGCAGCCCACTTGGTCAGCAGTTCGTTGATTTCGCCATTCAAATTGGCCATATTGGTTTCGCTCAGCCCGCGCATAACCTCTTCGTAGTTATCAAAGCGCACATAGGCCAGGCACAGCTTATCATTGCTGTATTTCTGGCGCAAAAGCTCATACTCCGTGATATCCGTCAGATACAGCATCAGGCCGCTGGAGGTATTTTCCTTTTTGCTGTGACGCTCCTGCGTTTCTACACTGTAATAGCGCATACGATAATAGTGGTCCTCAATCTGAATAACCTGCTCTCCGTCACGCACGCTCATCAGCTCAAAAGCATTCTGTGCCAACGGCAGAATTTCCTCAGGCTTTTTGCCCTCCAGATTACTTTTGCCTGTCCAGGCGGCAAATAATTCATTTTTCCATTGCAGCTTGCCATCTTTGGAAAAAACTGCAATGCCTACATCCAGCTTGCGCACCGCAAAATGGTTGGTACGTTCAATATTGCGGATAATATTATCCAGATAGCTGCTGAAAAAGATTTCCCTGTTGATAAGGTTCTGGCGGCTGAAATAGTAGATAATACCAAAAATAATCAGCGCCGGAATAATCAGCTTGGGCTGCAGATAGCAGACTAATATTGCCAGCAGCACAATTATCAGCAAATAAATATTAGTATCCGCTTTGGAATTCATATTCCGGTTAAACCTACTGAACATTATTTTCACCTCAAATCCGGCACAGCTGCCGAACTTTACCTTTGTTTTCTGAATCTGCTTGCAGGACGGATTTTCCTGAAGTCCATAACAATATCAAAGGCACCTACATAAACCATAATCTGAGTAAAGATAGGCACTATAAAGAGCAGCGCTATACCGATATTGGCCCACCAACGCGGCTTATGCTTCGTGTCTACAAACCAGTACAGCAGCACGATGCCCTGCAAAACCAGCACAAAGCTGCAGACCGTCTGCACATTGACAGACAGTGTATACATCCAGCTTGCCTGATCATGCTGATAGTAATAGGTTACCGCAAACAAAGACGCAGCATAAGGCCACAAAATCCATCCAGGAACCTGCAGCATCGTAAACGGAGGAAAGGCTTCAAAGCTTTCGCCCAGCTTCGTAAGAATCTTTTTGGCAGCCATGTAGTTCACAAAAGCCATCAGCGGCGCACACATCATGAATGCACCCGGCATAATAATGCGCATCATGCGCAGCATTTCAGCATAACCGTCGACAGTCTTTTTGATATCAGCTTCACTCATGCCATGCTCGCGGTAATAAACCGTCAGCTGCTCCAGGCTTTGGTGGAAGGAGCTGAACATCATCTCAATCGGGTCAATACCCAGTACCCAGAAGCTCAGCACAATATTCAGAACCAGCGCAATTACCGCGCCGACACTGCCGTAAAGCATCATTTTCATCGGCGGCAGATGGCGTCGCATACACTCGCCCAAAATCAAGCCCAAAAGGCCGAAAATCGCCGCCAGGAAAAAGGCATTAATCGGACTGATAATCATCGCGATAATCACGGTAGCAACCAGCAGCGTCATAATACTCCACTTCAAGCCATGACGGCAGCCGCAGATAACTATCGGCAAGGGCCAGACAAAATTAACAAAAGCACCCAGCACAGGCACATACATACTTATCAAAGCCATAACGATAGCAACGGCAGCTAAAATACCGGCCTCAACCATGGCAGATGTTTTACGAATCACAGGTTATCCTCCTTTATGGATATATTTCTTCAATATATTATTGTACTACATCAACCGCTGAAAAGCAAAGGCTTTACGCCTTACAAAGCGCAGTATTGCGCATTTCATACAAAAATGGTATAATATTAATAACGCTCTTGTATAGCAACGCCTGCCGTACATAAGCGTCTTTTATTTTTTTCAAAGGGGTTCTTAGCTTGCACAAGCAATATTTTCCGCAGCGCTGCTGCATGTTTCTCGTCGGTATCTTTACCATGACCATCGGCATCGCTCTTTCCTGTAAGGCCGATTTAGGTACTTCACCTATTTCCAGCGTACCATGGGTTATGAGTATGTTCATGCCCTGGAGCATAGGTGAAATAACCATCGTCATGAATTTACTTTTTATCATCGCCCAGCCCATCCTGCTTCGGCAATTTTACTGGCGTAAGCTGTTGGGCCAGTTGGCAACACTGCTCGCCTTCGGCTACTGCATAGATTTTTCGATGAGCCTGTTGCGCTGGGTAGCACCGGATACCTTGTTTTGGCAATGGTTTGACTGTATTCTTAGCACTATTCTTCTGGCCTTCGGCGTATTTCTCTGCATCCGCGCTAAAATTTTTGTTGCTGCCGGTGAGGGCCTCGTCTTGGTTATCGCCTTCGTCAGCAAAATTAAATTCAGCATCATCAAAAACTGCTTCGACTGCACACTCGTTGCTAGCAGTCTGGCAATTTCCTTTATGCACTTCGGTGCTATGCGCGGCGTAGGCGTAGGCACGATTGCCTCAGCCATCCTCGTCGGCCGCTGGATACAGCTTTACAGCAACAAGCTGCATATTTTCGACAAATGGAGCATCTTAGAGTAAGATTTTTTCTTACTCTAATTATTTCGTTTTAATTTTCTGAATTTTTCTTGTTTTCTGCAAGATTGTATGTTATAATCCATTACAACAGCTGTTAGTATAATATTTGTCAAAGAAGGTGCTTAATTATGCTCAGTATTGGTACAGTAAAATGGTTTAATAATAACAAAGGCTATGGATTTATAGAAGCACGCAACGGTCAGGAGGTTTTCGTGCATTTTTCAGCCATCCGTTCCGACGGCTATCGCTGTCTGCAGGAAGGACAGCGTGTTTCCTATCATCTGTCACGCGGTAAACACGGCCCGATGGCATTGAACGTGTCGCCGATTATTTAAGCCTAACAAAAAAGCTTGTTATGTGCTTTATGTACTAAAAAACCGGTGGAAGTTTACCGTTAGGTAAGTTTCCACCGGTTTTTCTATTTAAGGCTGAGTTATGTCCCAGCAACTTTTTATGCCAAATTCACTCTTCTTAAATCTTTACGTCCAGCGAAGCGCTCACGCCCACGCCCTGTACACGGTTAACATTTTGATAGGACACATTGTCTACCGGAATCAGCACCTTGCAGCGCACACCCAACAACGTCTGCTCAATCATCAGCGCTGCCTTCACCTGATCAACCTTAGACTGCGGGCCGGAAACCTGCGCCGCACCGGCACGGCTGCCGTCACCGACAGAAATAACCGGTACTACTTTCGTAGCATCCGTCGAACTTACACCATACTTAGCCGTTACAGAGTTAATTGCATTATTCAACGCCGGAGCGGTAGCATCTACAGCATAACCGATAACGCCGCCCTTGAGAACCTTATCCAAAATACCAGCCTGCGCTGCAGGCATACTGTTACCTAACACAAAGCCGCACACAAGTGCTGCCGCAATCCATTTTTTATTTCTCATAACGCATACCTCCTCGAATACTTATTATATTCGACAAGCAGCATCAAAAGCCTTGCAAGCATTCTGTGAAATTAAAGTAACGAGATTGTTACTGCCCGGAACTCGCATTTTCCATTGCCAAACCGTATCCTTAAAGGTCATAATGCAGATGTTCTTGCTGAGTTATACTTTATTGAAAGCACCAAAGGCTGTTGTACAACCCTGCAGATACAACAGCCGCTATTATTTCTAACCTTTATTTCTATCTTTTATTATATTCTCATCTATCTTTCCGCTACCATCAGTCCGTTATCATGAACGCGCAGAGGCACCTTCAAAACCTGACCGGGATAAATATGTTTGGAGTTAAGCTTGTTCGCCTGTTCAATGCGGAAAATGACTTCACGCACATCCTCACGCGCTTCTGTATGACGACCGGCAATTTCCCACAGTGTTTCGCCCTCAGCGACAGTCACCGTATATTCCTTATAAACAGGTTCATCAGCAAACACAGCACTATATCCGGCATAAAGGAAACAAGCACAGCAGATAATACTTAAAAACTTTTTCATATCTATCACCACCTAATAAATCTCTGTTTGCTTATATTATAGTGTGCCGTACGAACTTTGTCAACATTTTTATGAATTTTTGTTTGTTGATTACCGATTCTTTGCGAACGTATCCCCAAACATCAATATTGTTTATGCGTTATATATAAAAATAAGTGCAGCAAAAAAAGGCATCACCTCTCGGCAATGCCCTTTTACTTAATATATGCTACTCTATATCGAAAATTTTGCCCGGATTCAAAATATTATTGGGATCCAGAGCTTTTTTAATTGCACGCATCATTTCCAGCTCATCGGGATTAGTGAATTCCTCCATCAACTGTTTGCGTTTATAACCAATGCCATGCTCACCGCTCAAGCGTCCGCCGTGTGCGTAAATAAAGCGGTACAGCTCCTGCTGGTTGGCTTTGACTCTGGCATCCCAGTCCGCATAATCCTCTGCCTCCTGCTTCAGGATATTCAGATGGATATTACCGTCACCGGCGTGGCTGGCAATGCGTGTTACCAGCTGATATTTATCGGCCAGACGCAAAATTTCCGCCAGCAGCGCAGGCTCATGATCTACCGGACAGACAACGTCCTCCTTGCAGACAATCAGGCTTTCCGCACGCACTGCTTCGGCGAAGGCCTTGCGTGCCTGCCAGATTTTATCGTGCTCCGCTACCAGCACATCGCCGGCACCGTTTTCCGAGCAGATTTCATCCATCGTACAAGCCTTTTCATCCAAGTCATCCTCGCTGGTGCCTTCCACTTCTACGATAAGATAATTGCCCTTGTCACTGCCCTGCAGCGTTGTACCGAGATAACGCTCTACTGATTTGATAGTGATATTATCCATGTATTCTACGCAAGTAGGCATAATACCGGCCATAATCAGCTTGTTTACCGTGCCGATAGCATCCTCAGGGGATTCAAAAACCGCCAGCAGATCCATGCTGTACTTAGGCAACGGCAGCAGCTTCACTGTAATCTGCGTGATGATACCAAGGGTACCCTCACTGCCGATTATCAGCTGCTCCAGGCAATAGCCTGTAGTCTGCTTTTGCAGGCGTGCTCCCAGCTGCACGATTTTGCCGGTAGGATTTACCACCTCAACGGCATATACCTGATGACGCGTAGTACCGTATTTAACCGCGCGGTTGCCGCCGGCATTGGTTGCCACATTGCCGCCGATAAAACAGGAGTCACCACTGCAGGGGTCACCTGCATAAAAAGCACCCTTGACCGCAGCCGCAGCCTGCAAATCGGAAGTGCGCACGCCAGGCTCTACAACCGCATACATAGCATCGGCATTAACCTCGATAATCTTGTTCATCTTTTCTAGTGAAAGCACTACACCGCCATAAATAGGCACTGCACCGCAGGCAAGACCTGTGCCTGCGCCGCGGGGAACAACCGGGAAGATATATTCATTCGCCAGCTTGACCACAGCCGCCACCTGCTGTGCATTTTCCGCAAATACAACAGCCTCAGGCATATGATGATAGGCCGGGTCAGTTACTTCATCATGGGCATATATTTCCATCTGCCCTGCATCCGTCACTACATTCTGCACGCCAACCAAAGCCTGCAGCTTGGCAATTATTTCGTTAGACAGCTTGTTATACTCCATAATTCAGTCCTCCTCATTTTCAACATAAATATTAAAACACCCTATGCTTATTTTATCACAAACCGTGATATTTATAACAGCAAATCTTTTTAGTGTACCAGCCACATATAAAACGGTATTGCAAATACCGCCAGCACCGTGCTTACCGCCGTCAGCATGGCAGCATATTTATAATCGCCGCCATAGCCTTTGGCCACAATCGCCGTATTGGTCATCGCCGGCATCGCCGCCATAATTACAAATACCTTTTCCATCATCGGCTCCAGATGGAAAAACGGCAGGATCAGGAAAACTATCCAAGGGCAGATTAAATAGCGTCCCAGCATAGCAACTACCAGCTCCTTGCCTACGGCAATTTCTTCCCAACTGGTTTTGCTCATGGCAATACCGATGAACAGCATCGCCAGCGGCGTAGTCATGCTTCCCAGATAATGAAAGGACTTGAATACCGGCTCAGGCAGATTCCATTCCAGCAGTACCATCACTACGCCCAGCATAAAGCCCATAAGCGGCGGCGACATAATGCTTTTCAGTGTCTTACGGCTGAAAAGCGGCATGGTTACGCCATTGCTGCTCGCCAAATCATGAAAGCCGATAGTCCAGAAAAGCGTTGTGTTCACCATGTAGTAAATCATAATATACGGCGCACCGGCATCACCGAACAAGGCTATACCTAACGGCAGGCCGATAAAAATTGTGTTGGAAAAGCTGACGCAGATAGAAAAAATTCCTCTGTGCTCCCGCGGAACACCTATCAGACGTCCGATCAGCCTGCTGATAAAATAGCCTGCCAGCATCGAAATAACCGGTACAATCAGGCCATGTGAAAGCGTAATAAGCTGGTCATGCTTAAACTGCCCCAAAATATTGGTCAGCATATATGTAGGCAGGCAGACATAATTCACCAGACGCGAAATCAGCGCCACACTTTCCTCGCTGAACCAGCCCCTGCGCTCTAAATAAAAGCCGACAGCAATCATCAGCATAATGGTCAGCACACCGTTTAATGCATGTAAAACTATTTCCATTGTTCATTCCCCTCATAAAACAAAAATTGCCGAAGCCACAGCTTCGGCAGTAAAGATTTTAGTTTTTGGATTTTTTTACTTCTTCCAGTTTGTTTTTCATCCAGTCAATCATTGCTACCTTGCCAAAATCGTGCCAGGTTTCACATTCGGTATTTTTGGCAATATACTCATTCCACTTATCCTGATTAACATTTTCTACTTCCATCAGGTTCATAATGCCAAAACCGCTGCGCCAGATCATATCATCCATAGAAGTAAATTTGCTGTTTTCCTGCAAAAACTTAGGATTGAATAACTCCTGGAAGGATACCTTGTTCAGAATCTTGCCCAATTCCTTATCCTCGGTAAAAATTCCCAGATAATGCTTAAAGGTTTTATCTAATTTATTTTTTTCCATCTTACTTCCTCCAAAAATAGTTGTATAAGGGTATTTTAACACAAAAGCAATAAAATGGCACTAGCATTTTCATATTCCGTGTGCAGAATCATTAATTTATGCCCGCATAACACAGATATGATAATCATTATTGAATTCCTACTAAATTCATAGTAGAATATAGTCATTAGAAAGGTTGTGACCGCGATGAAAATTTCTACCAAAGGACGATACGCCCTGCGTTTGATGCTCGATTTAGCCATCAACCACACCGGTAGCTATATACCATTGAAAACAGTTGCCCAACGGCAAAAAATTTCCGATAAATATTTGGAGCAGATTATCCATCAATTAAGTAAGGCAGGCTTTGTCCAAAGCGCCCGCGGCGCTCAGGGCGGTTACCGCCTGACGCGCACGCCGGAGGAATACACCATAGGCGAAATCCTGCGCACAGTAGAAGGTAGCCTGGCACCTGTATCATGTCTGGACTGCAAAACGCCCTGTGACCAAATTGATTCCTGTATCACGATTGGTCTGTATAAAAAAATTCAGCAGGCCATTGACGGCGTAGTTGACCACACTACGCTGCACGATATGATAAGCGATTACCGTGCCAAGCATCCGCAGGCTGAAAATATTTAAAAGCGAGCTAAGCACCCGCATTTTATAAAAAAATAACAAAGCATTAGGAGGAGAATAATATGAACAGAGAAGAAGCCTGGAATTTATTACGTCAATATAACAAGGAATCCTTTCATCTGCGTCATGCGCTGACTGTAGAAGGCATTATGCGTTACTTTGCCAAGGAGCTTGGCTATGCAGACCAGGAGGAATACTGGAGCATCGTAGGCCTGCTGCATGACTTGGATTTTGAGCTGTATCCCGAGGAACACTGCGTAAAATCTCAGGAGCTGATGCGCGAGCACGGCGTAGACGAAAGCATTATCCGTTCCACTGCCAGCCACGGCTGGGGCTTGACTGCTGCCAACATCGAACCGGAGCATCAGATGGAAAAGGTGCTTTTCGCTATCGATGAGCTTTCCGGCTTAATCGGTGCCGCTGCCCTGATGCGCCCTTCCAAAAGCGTACAGGACATGGAGCTGAAATCCCTGAAGAAAAAATTTAAGGATAAACACTTTGCAGCCGGTTGCAGCCGCGATGTAATCAAACAAGGTGCCGATATCCTGGGCTGGCCTTTGGACGAGCTGATGGAAAAAACCATCGCCGCTATGCGTGTAGACGAAGCAGCCATCAACGAAGTCTGCGATAAATTATGAGGCGCACAGCCTTAATCTGCTCGCTGCTGCTCAGCCTTGCAGGCAGCAGCTTTGCAGCTGCAGCCGAGGAGCTGCCAAATTATGCTACGCAGCCTGCTGTAGTTTCCACCTCTCCGGCTCAACCGGCTGAGCCTACGGAAGCAGAAAGCAGTATTGACGCATCTGCTGCAGACAGCACCATCAGCACTGTACCGGCAACGCCAAAGCAGGAGGAAGCCGTAGCTACCGAAGCAACAGCAGCAGATGCTGCAAACGCTGCAGCCACGCCTCCCGTTGTCAGCAACGAGCCTGTGCCGCCTGCAGATAAACCCAAGCCTAAACCAAAGCTGAATCTGGTAGGCAAGCCGCCGCTGCCCAGGCAGTTCATGCGTACACCGCAGGCAAGCGATTTCATCAGCGTCAGCAGTGAAGCCGACGGCTACAGTATGGTCGTGCCCAAGGCCTTCGGTAAAAATCCGCTGGCAGACCTGCCGCAAACCGAAGGAGCTATGCTGGTGCGCACAGCCGGCAACACTCTGATGTTGGCAGCAACCGTGCTTGACCCTGCGGATACTGCAAGCTTTAAGGCAACAGAAGCTCTACCTGTCTATGAAAATGCCAAAGTATACTGGCAATGGCAGCATGGCAGCCAGTTCATCTGGAACTGTCGCCTGAGCGCCCACAATGACTATCACGGCAACAAGCTGCTTTTGACTGCAGAAGCTCAGCAGAACGGCAAAACCTACCAGCTGCTTTACGTAATGCCTGCTCTACAGGCAGATAACTATCTGCCCCAGGCAATTTATTCCTTAGACAGCTTTAAACTGAATCAGCCATAAAGAAAAATCCTCCGACAGCTCGCCAGCTGCGGAGGATTTTCTTCTTTCTCTCTCGTTAATTATGAGTCCGGGGACATTAGCTTTGTTGGGACATTGGCTAAAAGCAAGGGGTGTTAAAGGTTAAGAAGAAATAAGCAGAGGGATAACACCATATGCAAACAAACTGTATAACTACGAGAATTTCTATGCAAATTGACTTTTAAAGAAAGGCTTGTTAAATTAGCTCAGCTTTTTCAGATAAGCTTGTCCTTTTTCATGCTCGGACATAAACTGGAACAGGTAGAGGCCGCACAGGAATAAGAAGATGTTCGGCAGGAAAGGCACATACTCCAGCGAGACAAAATCTGCACTAGGCAGCCCCAGCCATACGTTCCAGTCACCGTACAGGAAGGACGGCAGATGTCCGATTATCTTACCTTGCCAGATGATCACGCCATCGGTAAGATGCCTGGTCAAATCATAGGCTATTGCAGATAACAGCCAACCGCAGGAACCGGGAGACTTCTGCAGCCACCAATGAATAGGCTGTACTACCAGATATGCAAGACCAAGGAAGGTAAAGATGCCGAAATAAATGGGATGCTGCGGTGTGAAGATATAGGTGCAAAGCGAAATCGCAGTGCCTACACCCAAAAGGCCCAATCCCCATTTGAGGTAATTGCTGCCCTGGCTAAATGTCATACCGCACAGAACCACAATGCTCCACAGCGTCAGCCGCTGCCACCATACATAATCCCAAGCAGGATTAGTACCCTGAGCTACATTTATATTATACAGGAAGTAGAAAACTGCCAGATTCAGGAAGGCTGCAGCCTTGAGTGCATTCAGCACACGATACTGCTTCTTTGCTGTTTTTGTTTCTGACTGCTCATACATTTTTGCTAATAACTTTTCCATAATACTTACCTCGCTTTCATCGTGTGAGGTGAAGCGCCGCGCAAACCTTAGGGAATATTTATTATTCCCTGTAGTTATAATATAAACTATTCTGTCAGAATTTTCAAGAGGTCAAGTTATATCGTTTGGGCATGCGGCAATTAGTTTTATATCAGTTATGCTTTATCGGAATATCAATAATTCACAGTAGGAATAACATAACCCCTTTAAAGCCTAAAACAGCAGAGAAACTGTAAACATCATTACACTTTCTCTGCTGTTTTGTAACCTAGCTTCTTTTTTTATTTTTTACTTTTCTACACTAAAGGTATTAGTTAATGCCGCAAAATCCTCCAGGCTGAGAGTTTCCGCTCTGCGCTTGCCGTCTACGCCGGCACGCTGCAGCCACTGCGCACACTGCTCGGAGTTGATGCCCATATTCTTCAGCGAATTGCTGAGCATCTTGCGTCTGAGGGAGAACGCAGCCTTAACCACGCGGAAGAACAGCGCTTCGTCGCACACCTTTACCGGCGGCTCGGAGCGGCGCTTGCACACAATAACAGCCGAATCAACAGCCGGTGCGGGGATAAATGAGGTCGGCGGTACGATAAACGCTATCTCCGGCTCGGTATAATACTGGATAGCTACCGAAAGCGCACCATAATCTCTGCTGCCAGGTTTGGCTGCCATGCGTTCGGCAACCTCCTTCTGCACCATAGCAACTAAGCGTTCCATAGGCAGGCGCTTTTCCAGCAGGGCAAAAATAATCGGCGTAGTAATATAATACGGCAGGTTAGCGCACACCTTAAATTCTGGTGCTGCCACCGTTTCCATAATATTTACCTGCAGGATATCGCCATTGACGATGCGCACATTGTCATAGCCCTCCAGCGTAACATCCAGTACCGGCAGCAGGCGTTTATCCAGCTCTACCGCCACAACATCGGCACCGCTTTCTGCCAGCCCCTGCGTCAGCGTACCAATGCCCGGGCCTACCTCCAGCACCTTAGCTGCCGGGGACAGCTCTGCTGCTTCCACAATACGGCGCACGATATTTTCATCAATCAGGAAATTCTGCCCCAGCTTTTTATCGGCACGCAGCTTAAAGCGGTGCAGAATATGATTCGTTACCTGGGGAGAAGCAATAACCGGTTTATTCACTCTTCACTCTCCAATTTTTTTAAAGCAGCCGTAAATTCTTCACGGCTCACACCATAATGATTCAGGCGTTCCAAAAAGCGTTTGGCATTGCCATAGCCTATACCAAGCTCGGCACCCAACGCATCGCGGCGCGCAGAAGCACGCTCGCTGCCATTCAGGTCATTTTGGAATAAATCGCGCATGGTAAATTCCTGCTGCGGACGATATTCATGGTGACGCACCTTAGACAGTGCTTCCAATATAGCCTCCGGCTGCGCCTGCTCCACGCCTACGTCATTATTGGCAGTTGCCTGACGCTTGGGAATAAACGCCTGCCCTGCTTCCGGAAAGCGCTCCGTCAAAAAGCGGCGAATGCGTTCACCGGCACCGTCAGGATCGGTCAGGATAATTATCCCGCGTTTTTTATACGCAGCCTCTATCTGGCGCAGCGTATATGGTGCCAGCGTAAAGCCGCCGGTTTCGATAGTATCGGCCTCCAGCGCCTTACCGATTGCCACCGTATCCATTTTTCCTTCTACTACGAGCACTTCCTTAAGCATCAGATAAATTCCACCTTAATCAGCTAAAATATAAATATCTACATCGCGTCTGCCCCACTGGATAGCACGATGATAATCATTAAAGAACAAATCTACTCTGTGGTGAACCATATCGCCACCGGTATCACCAGCCATAGCGATACCATAACCGGGGATATACATTTTTGTATAATACGGAATGAAGCGCGGGTCAACAGCCACAATGCCTTCATACGGAACAAGACCGATAGAAGTACGGCTGCCTGTTGCTACATAAGCAGAGGCATGCGCACTGATTTTTTTCGTATAGCGCTTATAGCCCTCAGGAGTATAGACGCTCATCGCCATACCCTTGCGGATAACCTTTGTTTCCGGCTCAATCAGCACATGACGCGTCAGCTCCTGTACGGAATGACTGCCATCACCGTTTTTCACCTTTTTGGAAACAACCTTCGCTGTACCGGCCTTGCCTTCAACATGTATCTTTTCCGTACCGAAGTTCAGACTGTAATCGTCCTCATACTTCACCGGAATATCTACACTGGCTTCACTGAATTGCAGCTCCTCATCGGCATTCAAAATATAAACCTGCATACCTTCCTTGAACGGCTCATGCACATCCGGATAAACACGCTCCTTTTTGTAGGAGATGCCCAAATCCTTCAGCGCCTCGCCTACAGTCGGCTTGCAGCTTTTGTATTCTACCGTTTCATTACCACGGATAACAGTAAAGGGCTTGCCGCGCAGTACCTCAATCACACTGCCGTTCTGTACCCTTTTGGTATTCTGCAGCTTCCAGCCATCGCCCTTCTCCAGGACAATGCCGGCCTCCTGCAAAATTTTGCCTGGCTTAACTGCATTAGTACGCAGCTCCTTAGTCTGGCCGTCACAAATAATCGTCACCTGCTGTGAAATATCAAAACCGGTCAGGAAAGGCACCATCAGCATAAGGATAACGGCAGATAATAAACAATTTAAATGTAATCTGCATATATGCTTAATCATAAAAACCTCCTTAATCCGGTAATTATTTTAACATAAAACAGCAGGAAGCGTCAAATCCGTGACATTTACAGCATTTTCGCGTATCTAAAATGTATAATTTGTTAGCATATAGACTACTTATATTCTAACATTTTCCCGTCCATTGAGATTATTTAACAGCAGGCTCATAGAATTTTTTCACCTGCTCCGTATAACTGCCATCCTGCTTATACATAATCAGCGGCGGCAAAACATCCAAGCCGTAGCTGCCGCCCTTCTGCATTTCCATCAGGAAAATCCAGGCAGGCTTATCAATTTTGGAATGCACCCATTGCAAACGCTTCGGCTGCAGGCCATACTTCAGCGCCAACTGCATGCTTTCGGCAAAGCGCTCCGGCAACTGCACCAAAGCAAAGCGTCCGCGATAGCGCACAGCAAAGGCCGCCGCCCGGAAAAAATCCTCCAGAGTTGAAGTAACCTCGTGGCAGGCAGCAGTGCCTACCTGGCGCACGTTGCCGCTGTTGCGGTAGGGCGGATTGGCAGCCACCAAATCCATGCTCTCCGGCTGCAGCAGCTGCTTGTAATTGCGCAAATCGCCGTCTATAACAGTAAACTTATCCTGCAGAAAATTATCCGCAACGCTTTGGCGCACCAGCTTTGTTACCTGCGGATTGCAGTCTAGCGCCGTCACCTCTGCGGCACCTCTGCTTTCCAGCAGCATGCTGATGGCACCGGTACCACAACCCAGCTCCAGCACCTTGGCCTTACGCACGACATGAGGAAAGTTGCCCAAAAACACGGCATCAGTCGTATAGCAGAATTCCTTGGCATCCTGCCAGATTTTATAGCCGCAGCCCGGCACATAATCACAGCGCAGGCTGCTTTCCTGCTCAGACATTATCAGCCTGGGAAGCATCTACAAGCTCTTCCCACTCCACCTGAATAGTATTATCCGGAGAAAGCTGTACAGCAGCGGTACGCTCCTTGCGGTTAATGCCTACTACCTTGCCTTCGCCCATAGTAGTCACTACCTTGCTGCCCATCTTGGGAATTTCAATACGCTCGCGACGACCGCAGCCGTTGCAGCCATGCTTGCAGTACATATGATTTTCATACTTCAGGCAGCACATCAGACGTCCGCAGATGCCGGAAATCTTCGTCGGGTTCAAAGACAGGCTCTGATCCTTGGCCATGCGGATAGAAACAGGCTCAAAATCGCCTAAGAAGGTTGCACAGCACAGCGGACGGCCACAGCTGCCGATACCGCCCAGCATCTTGGCCTCATCGCGCACACCAATCTGGCGCAGCTCGATACGGGTACGGAAAACAGCGGCCAGATCCTTAACCAGCTCACGGAAGTCAATGCGTCCGTCAGCAGTGAAGTAGAAAATAATCTTATTCACATCAAAGGTAAACTCTACGTCAATCAGACGCATGGGCAGACAATGATTTTTGATTTTGCGCAGGCAGATATTGAACGCTTCCTTTTCACGGATTTTGTTTTCTGCCAGCTTCATGTCATCATCGGCTGTTGCTTTACGCATAACCGGCTTGAGTGGGGAAACAATCTGCTTGTCTTCTACCTCACGCGGTCCGATAACAACCTCGCCGTATTCCACACCGCGCGCTGTTTCCACGATAGCGAAATCACCCTTTGCTACACCTGTTTCCGCCGGGTCAAAATAATATATCTTGCACGCTTTTTTAAAGCGAATGCCTACTACTGTCGGCATAAAATATCACTCCTTATAAATTTTATCTATTTTAAGCGCCATGGTTTCCAATGCCGTTTTCATACCGACACTGCTCACCAACGCGTCATATGCTTCCTGTACAATCACTAAAGCCTGCTTCAGCGCCGACAGCTGCCAGCCGCTGCTCTGACTTTTAAGCTCATCCAGTAAATCTATATTATATATTCTATCATAAAGCTGCAATTTGCACATCATTAAATCGCGCAACAGCAGCTGCCACAGCTGTACAAGCAGCAGTGCCTGCTCGCGTTGCACCTTTTTGTCCAGCCAGCTGCGGCCGGCCAGATAATTCATCGGCATTGCCAACGGCAATGCCTCTAAAAAGGCTGCCGCCTGCTTACGGCATTCAAATACATCCAGCTGCCCCTTGGCTGCAGCTAAATTCAGCGCCAAGCCGATTGAGCCTTCACTGATACGTGCCAACACTGCAGCCTTGGCAAGCTCTATCTGCCTTGCCTGCAGCGCATGCTCTACCAGCTGCGGCTCGATTGCCTGAAAGCGCAGCTGCACCACGCGCGACATAATAGTCGGCAACAGCCTGTTGACATTGGCTGCCAGCAAAATAATCACCCAGCCGGCCGGCGGCTCCTCCAGCAGCTTCAAAAAAGCATTGGCTGCGGCGGGAACCATAGTATCCGCATCCTCAACAATGCACACCCGCGTCGGTGACATCACCGGTGCCAGCGCCGTTTTAGCCGTCAGCTCCCTGATCTGGTCGATAATAATCGTATCTCTTAAACGGTCTTTTTTATCATCCCATTCATGCTGCACCAGCACGAAATCCGGATGGCTCAGATTTCCGTCCTGCAGATTCATAAGCCTGCAGGCCTCACAGCCATCTGTTCCGTTATGCTGCAAGCACAGCAGTGCCTTGGCAAATTCCAGAGCCAGCGTGCGCTTGCCCAAGCCGGCAGCACCGCTGAAAAGCAGCGCATGCGGACGCTCCTTAGCCTGCAGATAGTTCTGCAGAAATTTTTTCTGTTCTGTGTGGCCGATAATATGCTCCCACATTTTATTTCTCTCCGCTGATTACTCTGCTGAGGGCCTGCAGCACCTTCGCAGTAACCTCCTGCTGCGTGCCTAAGGCATCAATCACCTGCAAGCGTTGCGGCTCCGCCGCTGCCAGCTGCAGAAAGCCTGCACGCAGACGCTGCTGAAATTCCAGCCCCTGCTGTTCATAACGGTCCTGCACACCACGCTGCTGCCGACGCGCCAGCAATTTTCCCGGGTCTGCATCGAAAACAAGCGTCAAATCAGGCTCCAGGCCACCGGTAGCAAAAGAGCCCAACCGGCGCAGCTGCGCAATCTCCTCCGGAGTTTTGCCCTGCGCCAGTCCCTGATAAACCAGTGTTGAATCATTGAAGCGGTCACAGATAATAATCTTGCCTGCTTCCACCGCCGGACGCAGCAGCTTGTCGACATGCTCGCTGCGTGCTGCCAGATACAGCAACGTCTGCGTTGCTGTTGTCAGCGGCAGCTCCGGGTCAAGCACCAAAGCACGCACCTTTTCAGCCAGATGAGTACCACCGGGCTCGCGGCTTTCCAGTACATCATAGCCCTGCTCGCGCAAGGCCTGCGCTGCCAAATGCTGCTGGGTAGTTTTCCCCGCTCCGTCTATTCCTTCAAATGTAATGAAAAATCCTCGCATTTTATTTACCTCAATCCGCAATAATACGTATCGTTTGTAAGCTGCTGTCCGCAGGTCCGCTTACCGGCAAACCCAGCTCCTTCTGCGCTCTGCAGTAGGCAATAATCTCTTCCGTTACCAGCTCACCCGGCAGCAGCACCGGTATTCCCGGCGGATAAAAGCTCACCTGCTCGCCGCAGATTTTGCCTGCAGCCTGCGCCAACGGTACCGCTTTTTTCGCACGATAGAATACGTCGCGCAAGGGCAGAACTGCCTGCGTCTGCGGCACCCTCGCTGCCGCTGCCAGCTGCAGCGGCGCACGCTTCTGCGCCTGCATTTTATTCAGTACAGCGGCAATTCTTGCCAACGCCTCGTCATAATCCGTAGTAACATCTGCATAGGTCACCAAAAAGAGTACATTATAGGCATCTACAAGCTCAACAGCAACTCTTGCCTCACGGAAAAGCTCACCAACCTCTACGCCGGTATAGCCCCAGGCTGCAAAATTCACCGTAACCTTGGTAGTATCAAGCTGCAGTCCGCCGCAATCTGCCGCTTCCATTACACGCAGGCCGCTATAGGCGGCACACAGGCTGCGCAGCTTGGCAGCAGCCTGTACAGCCGCCGCTGCCATCTCCTTGCCATAGGTCTGCACCTGCGCTCTGGCAGCATCCAGTGATGCCATCAGCAGATAGTTGGGACTTGTCGTCGTCAAAAGGCTCATCACATCCGCCGCACGCTGCAAATCAAGACGTGCTCCCTGCACATGCAGCATACTGCACTGCGTCATCGCGCCCAAAATTTTATGCGTACTCTGAGCACAGGCATCAGCACCGCACTGCAGAGCGGATGGCGGCAACAGCTCACTGAAGCCCAAATGCGGTCCATGCGCCTCATCCACCAACAGCAATGCATTATGCGCATGGCAGCAATCGGCAATCGCCCGCACATCTGCCGCCACACCGTAATAATTGGGGCTTGTCAGCAGCACCGCCTTAATTTTGCTGTCCTGCGCCAGCGCCGCCTCTATCTGCTGCAAAGTAACCTGCATCTGAATACCGAATTCAGGCTGATACTCCGGTTGCAGATAGACTGCCTCGATACCGCCCAAAACAAGTCCTCCGGCAACACTGCGGTGCGCATTACGTGGCAACAGCAGCTTTTCCCCCGGGTTCAGCGCCGTCAGCAGCATGGCATGAATTGCCTGGCTCGTGCCGTTGACTGCCCAAAAGCAGGCATCACTGCCGTAGGTTTGCGCTGCCAGCTCTTGCGCTTCTTTAATATAGGTTTCCGGCTCATGGATATCGTCCAGCTCGCTCATCAGCGACACGTCCATCTGCACGCTGCCACCCAGCTCCTGGCGCAGCAAGCGCTGCATGCCGCGTCCTCCCTTATGTCCGGGAGTATGCAGAGGATAGACGTCCTCACTTTTATATTGCAGCATCGCCTCTATCAAAGGCATGCTAATTTTATCTTTCATTATTTGCTCCCTCCGGCAAAGCTAAACTAATTTAGTACATTATTATATTTTAACATATTTAGCACTGCAGATATAGCTTTAAAGCAGCTATCCGCACAAATTTATTCTTTACGCTGCGCACGTCTGCACAAAAAAGAGAGGCCCGTGCATCACAGGACCTCTCTGAGTTTTTGTTGAAAGCAGTTTTATGCTTATTTTATCTTTTTGAATAATCTTTTCGTATTCGCCGTGGCAATTGCCGCCAGCTCCTCAAACTCCATTCCCAGCACCTGCGCCGCATTACGCGCCGTATATTCCGTATATCCGGGATTATTGCGCTTGCCGCGGAACGGTACCGGTGTAAGATAAGGGCTGTCGGTTTCAAACAGCAGCAGCTCCTTAGGAATATACTGCATAACCTCACGCACCTTCTGCGCATTCTTATAGGTAGACGTACCGCCGAAGCCAAAGTAATAGCCGCGTTTAGCCAGCTCCTTCGCCATCTCCAGCGAGCCGCTGAAGCAATGGAACACTGCCTGTACGCCATGCACTTCCTTTTGGAACAGCTCCAGCATATCGCCGTGCGCATCCCTGTCATGAATAATCACCGGCAAATCAAACTGCTTAGCCAGATCAATTTGCTCTAAGAAAATACGCTTCTGTACCTCCTTAGGTTCATTTTCCTTCCAGTAATAATCCAGACCGATTTCACCGATTGCCACTACCTTCGGGTGCTGTGCCCACTCTGCCAGCTGCTGCAGATAATCAGCAGGAATGCCCTTTAAATTCTCGGGGTGCCAGCCAACCGCCGCATAAATAAACGGATACTTTTCCGCCAGCTCCACCGCAATAGCACTGCTGGCAGCATCACAGCCGGGATTGACGATACCGTCCATATCCTGCTCCAGTTGGGCAATCAGCTGCTCTCTGTCCTCATTAAAAGCTTCGTCATCTAAATGGGCATGCGAATCCCACAAACCAGTTCTGCTCATAATCTACCTCACATTCACAAAAAAGTTCAGATACAGCTGCAAAAACAGCAGCATGCTGAACAAAATATAACGGAAAACCGCCGCCTTACGCGAATAATATTCGCAGCCCGGCAGATAAAATTCCTTGGGATTTTGCGGATTATAAATAATTTTACGCGGCAGCTTCAGCGTAAAGCCACGCTCCAGCACGTCGCCACTCTTTTCCTTCGTTCCCTTGGCTTCGTTCAAGGCCTCGCTGTATTCCTTATCACCGACTTTATAGGTAAAAACCGGACACAGCTGCTTGCCACGGCTCCAGCTGCTCTTGTAGCCGGTAATCACCGCGCGCACCTCTTCAGTGCAAAGATTGCTCAGCTTAGGGAAATAATTCTTCGTAAAAATGCAGACAATGCCATATAAATAAATCAGCAGCGCCAGCTTCAGCGTCCAGGCCATACCCTTGAACATGTAGAAGTCATAACCGGGATAATGCTGTCCCAGCCATGCATGCGGCAGGATGTAAGGCACCATACTGCTGAGCAGCACTAAAATCATACTGATGCCTATAAAAATATACGGTCGCCATAACAAGCGCGAAAAAAGCTTTTCGGACACTGATAAGTCCCCCTTCCAAAACAAAAGACAATATGTTAATAGACGAAGAGCAGGCACTCCTCATCCGCTAAAACGTATCAGAGTGACTGCTCTAAATCTCAGAGTGCGTCAAGCACTTTTTTATTTTACACGACTGCCGGAAGCAAGATTTTGCGGGTCGACAAGAGCAAGATTGCCCTGTCCATCGGAAGCACACAGCAGCATGCCGAAGGATTCGATACCCATCAGCTTAGCCGGTGCCAGGTTTGCTACAACAACAACGTTTTTGCCTACCATCTGTTCAGGCTCATAGTATTGGGAGATGCCGCTGACAATAGTGCGTACCTCATTACCGATTTCTACCTGCAGCTTGAGCAGCTTTTTGGATTTTTTAACCTTTTCTGCTTCCAGAACCTTGCCTACGCGCAGGTCAATCTTCTCGAAGTCAGGGAAAGCGATTTCCGGTTTAATCGGCTCCATAGCAGGCTTTGCTTCTTCTGCCGGAGCAGGTGCGGGAGCTGCAGCCTTATGCTCATAGCGTTTGCCGCCGATGATGGTTGCACCGTCTTCGGTAACCTCGATACGCGGATACAGAGGCTCGCCCTTGCAAACCTTAGTGCCGTTTGCCAGACCGCCCCACTCAGCATCTGCCAGCAGGAACTGCTCAGGCACGGCCAGGCCAAGCTGGGTGTAAATTTTCGGGCTGGTGGTCGGGATGTACGGGCTGATTAAAATAGCTACGATACGCAGGGTTTCAGCCAGGTTATACATAACAGTCTTCAGACGATCAGCCTTAGTATCGTCCTTAGCCAAAATCCACGGAGCGGTTTCGTCGATATATTTGTTGGCGCGGCTGATTAAAGCCCATACGCCTTTAATTGCAGTGTTGATTTCCATGTTGTCCATAGCCTTAACATAGTTAGCTACGGTTTCTTTAACGAGAGCCTTCAGCTCATCATCAATCGGCTCGTTGGCACCGGTATCGGCAACAATACCGCCATGATATTTTTCAATCATGCTGACGGTTCTGTGCAGCAGGTTTCCCAGGTCGTTGGCCAAATCTGCATTTACACGGGTAATCAGTGCATCACGGGAGAAGTTGCCGTCGCTGCCCAGGTTGATTTCGCGCAGCAGGAAGTAGCGGATAGCATCAGCGCCGAACTCATCAATCAGACCCAGCGGGTCGATAACGTTGCCCTTGGATTTGGACATTTTATTGCCGTCAACTACGAGCCAGCCATGACCGTAAACCTCTTGCGGCATTTCCAGACCCATAGCATGCAGCATAATCGGCCAGATAATGGTGTGAAAGCGCACGATTTCCTTGCCTACCAGATGCAGGCTTGCCGGCCAGTATTTGTGGAAGAAGGCATCATCGGTGCCGTATTTAATGCCGGTCAGATAGTTCAGCAGAGCGTCGAACCATACATAAACAACGTGTTTTTTGTCAAACGGAACAGGAATACCCCAGTCAAAGGTGGTACGGGTAATGCACAAATCCTCTAAACCTTGCTTAACGAAATTGATCATTTCGTTGCGGCGGCTTGCCGGTTGGATAAAGTCCGGATGCTCTTCGATGAATTGCAGCCACCAATCCTGGTATTTGCTCATTTTAAAGAAGTAGCTTTCCTCTTCCATCTCCTCTACCGGACGATGGCAGTCGGGGCAGCAGTGGTTTTCATCCAGCTGACGCTCCAGCCAGTAGGATTCGCAGGGTACGCAGTACAGGCCCTTATAATTTTTCTTATAGATATCGCCCTGCTCATAAATTTTTTGCAGTGCGTCCTGAACAACCTTATGATGACGCTCCTGGCTGGTGCGGATAAAGTCATTGTTGGAGATATTCAGCTCTTTCCACAGCAGCTTGAAGTTAGCAATAATTGCATCTACATACTGAATCGGGGTTACGCCTTTTTCCTTAGCCTTACGTTGGATTTTCAGACCGTGCTCGTCACTGCCGGTCAGGAAGAATACATCTTCACCCTTCAGACGATGGAAGCGTGCCAGGCTGTCAGCGATAGTTGTGCAATAGGCATGGCCTATATGCAGATTGTCACTCGGATAATAAATTGGTGTTGTAATATAATAACTCGGTTTAGTCATTGTCAGACCCATCTCCTTCAGAAATTAGTTGATTATATAGCTCCCGTTTGGGAATTTTACGTTTTTTTGCTACCTGCGCCAAGGCAGCCTTCTTATCTACGCCATCAGCCATCAGCTTGCGCACCTCGTCAAGAGGTTCCAGCTCCTCATCGGCTGCAGCGAAAGCACCGTCGCCGGCACCAAGCACCAGACAGAACTCTCCGCGCGGCGAATTGGCCTCCAGCCATTCCAGACAGCCACTGACCGTACCACGGTAGAATTCCTCATGCAGCTTCGTCAGCTCGCGTGCTGCCGCCAAAGGACGGTCGCCCCAGGCATTCAGGATATCCTTCAGCACCTCCACAATCCTGTGCGGTGCTTCGTAAAGAATAATCGTCGCAGGAATATGCTGCCATTGCTCCAGCTGCTCGCGTCTGTTACGCTTACTCTTTGGTAAAAAACCGCCGAAGAAAAACGGATACGTCGGCAGACCGCTGGCAATCAAAGCACATAAAGCAGCGTTGGCACCTGGTACAGGCACCACTCTGATACCATGAGCAATCGCATCATGCGCCAAAGCTTCACCGGGATCAGCAATTCCCGGAAAACCTGCGTCGCTTACAAGAGCAACATTTTTGCCTTCCAGCAGCTGGCCTAAAAGATATTCGCCCTGCTTATCCTTGCTGTGCTCATCATAACGCACCAGGCGTCCTTTGATTTTGAAGTGATTTAAAAGCTGCAGCGTATGACGTGTATCCTCCGCCGCAATCAAATCTGCTTCCTGCAGCATCCGCAAAGCGCGCGGTGTCATATCCTCAAGATTACCGATAGGTGTAGCGCATAAATAAAGTGTTCCATATATATTGTTTTGCTCTGCTGTCACAGCTCCGCCTCCTATCATTTAACGGTGGTCAGCAGGTGCAGTACATACTAACCCATAATATATTAATTTTATCACACACAGCGTGATAAATAAAGAAAAAACGCGTAACTTTCGTTACGCGTTCAGCTTATCAGTAAACAGCTCGGCCGGATTTCCAACCGGGTGTAAATGTAGACTCGATAGCAGCGCATTTATTATTATAGCTGTCTGCCAACCAGGAAGGATAATCAAAATACCAGGTATTCCAATATTCATCGTTAATAAAGCACTTTTTGTAGTAAATCCTGTCATTTTCCAGATAGGAAATAACATACCAGTCATCACCCTTAGCCTTATAGGCAGCAGACGGATGATTTTGGATATCCATATCATATTCATCGGCCAGTGTCATGCCCATATTATGACCGCCGCTGACAGTAAAGCTGGAGCCGTATTCATCCTTAAAAACACAGCCGTCGCCGTTAGTGCTCTCGAAGGCCTGATTGAAATTAGCCGGAAGATTAATCGCAAAGGCAAATCTGTCATTGATATAGCGATAATAATCAGGATTATCCGTTGTAAATACTCTGACGTACTCTGCTGTTCCTTCACTGGGCTCATACCATTGGTTCTTTAAGAAAACAGCACTCGCCGCCGATACGGTAGCAGTAAAAATAAACATCAGCATCGACAGAAGCAGCAAGATTTTTTTCATAGCATTCACCATCCTTAAATGTATTCTCTGCACTTTAATTGTAACTTGCCAAAGATTTTTTGTCGAGCTTAATTTTCTAAAAATTAACTTTTTCTGCTCAGTATTTAGTTAACAGGTGTATATTTCTTTTCTAGCAGACGCACAAAATAATGGTAGGCTACAAAAACGAAAACAGCACAACTGATCCATGCAATCGGCTCCGCCATACAGATGCCCTCATAGCCAAAGGGCACACTGAGATATATTGCCGCGATAGAACGCATTATCAGTTCAACCACACCCGAAAGCATAGGAATCATGCTTACGCCCATGCCTTGACAGGCATTACGGTAAATAAAAATCTGACTGAGGAAGAAGTAAACAGGAACGGTATACAAGATATAAAGATGTGCGGACTCCATAACCGTCGGTGACGGATTATCCAGGAAGATACCGATAACCTCTTCGCCGAAAGCAAATACTACAACCGCAGCAAACAAACTGAAGGCCAGTGTCAGCAGCGAGCAGCGATGCACCGCATCACGGATGCGGTCAAAGCGGCGAGCACCGAAATTCTGCGCCGTAAACACAGCCATAGCAATGCCGAAGGAAATCATCGGCTGCAGCGCCAGCTGCTCCACGCGCATCGCCGTAGTAAAGCCGGCAATCTGGTCACTGCCGAACTTATTGCAGACAGACTGCAAAATAATAATGCCCAAGCCCAAAACCGAAAACTGCACTGCCATCGGCAAGCCCATACGCAGATGCGCCCACAGCTCCGGCCAGTCTAAATTGAAATCACTGCGATGAATATGCAACTGCGGAAAGCGCTTGTAAATATAAATTACGCACAGCACTGCGGAAAAAGCCTGGGCAATAACCAAGGCAAACGCACTTCCCGGTACACCCCAGCCAAAGCTGATGATGAAAACAAGCGCTAAAATAATATTCACTATCGAAGAAATAATGAGAAAGTACAGCGGTGTTTTACTGTCACCCAGGGAACGCATAATACCCGACAAAAGATTATAAGCCATCATCGCCAGCAAACCGTCGACGATAATCATTACATAGGCATAGGCATCCTCCATCAGCTCCGGCGGAATATTCATCATCACCAGCATCGGGTCGATAACCAAATGCATAATACCCATAATAAGAAAGACGAAAAATATACTCAATACGACGCAGGTAGCAATGCTGCGGCGCATTCCCTGCATATCCTGCGCACCGTAACGCTGTCCCGTAACAACAGTAAAGCCGTTGCTGAGACCAATCGTCAGCACCATCGTGAGCATAAACAGTGGTGATACCGCGCCCACGGCAGCCAAAGCATTCACGCCAATCGTCCGCCCGACAATAATAATATCGGCAATATTATACAGCTGCTGAAAAACATTTCCTATCAGAAGCGGCACCATAAAGGGAATAATCAGCTTTAATGGTGCGCCTTCAGTCATATTCTGAAGCATAAAAAAAGAACCTCCTTTAGCTGCTCTCTCCCAAGCAGCAGTATCAGTCCGGTATTACAATATATATCACTGACTTATCAGTCAAAATATAGCACAATCAGGAAAAAAATACAAGACGTGCAGCAACACACGTCTTGTAAAATCTTATTCCATAACAACTCTGTTGGTAATTTTCCCGATTCCTTCGATTTCAATGGTGATTTCATCACCCTCATTTAAGAGCCCGGCACCAACCGGAGTACCTGTCAAAATCAGATCACCGGCATCCAATGTAAAGCTCTGAGAGATGTAGCTCAAGATTTCATAGGGATTATAAATCATATTGCTCGTGCGCGCATCCTGCTTAAGCACACCGTTGACATAAGAGCGGATGGATAAATCGCTGGGATCCAGCTCCGTTTCCAGCCACGGTCCCAAGGGACAGAAGGTATCAAAGGATTTACAGCGCAGCCACTGGCGCTCCTTGCGCTGCAGGTCGCGAGCCGTAACATCATTAGCACAGGTATAACCCAAAATATATTTAGGTACATCTTCCGCCTTAACATTCTTCATCCTCTTTTTCACGACAATACCCAGTTCCGCGCCAAAGGCCAGCTCCTGCACCTGCTTCGGCCAGATGATATCCGCACCTGTACCGACAACGGTATGCGCAGCCTTAGAAAAAATACTCGGCTCGCGCGGAATTTCTACACCGAATTCTGCCGCATGCTTCTGGTAATTAAAGCTGACGCAGATAATCTGCTTCGGTACGCAGGGTGCCAGCAAGCGTACATCACGCATAGCAAAGGTTTCGTCCGTTATCTGCCAATATGTTTCCAGAGAACCATATACGCAACGGATAACATCGCCGTCAATAAAGCCTATACGCTTGTTGCCTGTCCGCAAATCCTCAAAACGCACGCATTTCATTTTAACCCCTCCATAATCTGCATCCTTCTCGCTTTAAAATAAACAGGTGTCAGTTCTGCCTGCGCTGCCAACGCCAGCGCCTCCTGCAATCTGCGCCCCACATGCTCCTTATAATGGGCGTCACTGCCAAGAGTGCAGTATTTGCCGCCAAGCTCACGGTAACGCTTGTACAGCGGCAGCAAGCCTGCTACCGCAGCAGCATCATCCAGGCGACGTGTATTGATTTCAATAGGCTTATTCTGCTCAATCAAAAGCAAAAACAGCTTATCGAATAATTCCGGTGCATCCTGCAGGCGCAGCTCACGCTCCGCTCCCTTATACGGCCAATAACGGCAGATATAGTCAATATGCGCAAACGCATCAAAATCTCGCTCCTGTTCCAGGCAGGTAATCGCATCATGCAAAAATTCTTCTACAATCTGCTGACGTGTGCGTCCCTTGTAGCAGGTCTGCTCGTATAAATCACGTCCGCCGATGCAGTGGATAGAGGCCAGCACATAGTCAAACGGATGAGCCTGTGCCACCTTTTTATCCTCAGCCGCAGTATGTGTCTGCATGCCGATTTCAATGCCTATCAGCACCTTGTCACTGCTCAGCGGCTGCAGACGCGCAAAATATTCGTCTATATCAAAGATAAATGCTTCCGGATTAGTCGGATAATCATAATCCCAATGCTCTGTAACCGTTATACCAATCCCCTGCTCAGCGGCTGCGCCGATGGCATCAGCAAATTTCATTTCGCTGTCGCAGGAATAATCACAGTGCATATGTGTATCAAATATCATTTAGTGTACCTTCCTTCCGTAAATTATATTGTATCAAATTGCAACAAAAAAGCAACGGGGAAGGGAGTATTTTTTCACCAATTAACGAGAAAATTACAAAGAAGTTAGCAGGGAGTAATCCAAGAAAAAATTTTAATTGTTCTCCGAGATTACTCCCTGTAAAAATCAATGTATCTTATACCTCTCCGTCGTCCATAATTCCCAGCTTACGCTTCCAGTAGCGGGAATAAATAGCGCCCAACGGATTGTGGGCCAGCAGACGGTCCTTAACTACCATATTCGTTACCGGTCCTTCGGCGTTCATGTTGAAAATAGCATCGTGTCCAACGCACAGGCCGCAGGAAATGTACAGCTCAACGCCCTTTTCTGCCAAAAACTTAGCCTGGAATTTAGGATTGCACATTGCTTCATGCTCCAGCTCCGGCTTAACCTGCTTCAGTCCCAGCTCTTTTTTGGGGAAGCTGCAGTTTTTGCAGCATACGCTGTAAAACTCAAAGCCCTGCTGCTTAAAATATTTGGCAATATAGCGTGCTTCCGCATTCAGACCGATGCAGAAAGACATGCCCAGCTTTTTATAGCCCATAGCTTTGGCAAACTCCGCGGTTTCCTGCAGACGGCAGATATTGCTGTAGAACGTGCCTTCAACGTAGGCAGCAGCCTGCATAAGCTTCAATTCTTCCTCGGTATAGGCTTCCTTGACAGCCTCCAGGGGCACGCCTGTGCAGTTAACACCCTTGGTGTAGCAGGCATGTGTAGGACAATTAGCGCAATCACATTTCATTTTACATTTCTCCTTTCGCCACTAACCTTGTTAAGCCTATTGTAGCACAAACAGCAGACATATTAAAAGAGCTGCCGCACTTTTTCGTGCAGCAGCTCCGGTAAAGCTAAAATATGAAATTAGAATTTACGTTGGTAGGAAATAGAAGCAATCTTGGTAAAGCTGTCGTAAGCATGAGCGCTCTTATAAGCATCGGTAGCATGACCTGCAAAATCCAGATTGCCGACATCCATCCAGCCCAAAGCAACAGCAACGGTCTGTTTCTTATCGTTGTAACGGGCACCGATGGAATAGGTACGGCGCAGACCGGTAGGCACCATGAAGTCACCGCCATCGTAAGGAATAGAGGATTCATCGAAAGCAAAGCCTGCCATAGCTGCATACTTATCGCTGAAGTTGTGTTCTAAACCGATAGCATAACGCCAGCCATTGGACCAGTTTTTAGCAGAAGGAGAGCTTTCTGCTATACCAGGAATACCTACAAGCGATTTATCAAAATAAACATTTAAAGCATCATAGGTACTCCAGTTGGTACGAGTAGCTTTCAATTCCAGACGGGTTTTCTTGTCAAATTTATGGTTATAACCGATATCCCAGCTGTCCGGCAGAGTTACCACACCATAAGCGTTGCCGAAAACGTCACCGCCACCCATTAAATCGGGTTTTGTATTATAACCTTTTAAATCTGCTTCTAAAGAATGCTTAATACGGCTGCGATAAACTACACCGATTTCGTTTTTATCATCAAAGGCATAGTTGGCAGCAGCATTCCAGCCCAAAGCATAGCTTTCGCCTTCAATCTGAGTAGTGCCGTCGATAGTAGCAATCTTGGTTCCCACAGGTGTTTCTACAGGCATTTTCATCTGCAGGTTTTTCTGCAGCTCCAGACCGACATAGTTGATTTCCGCACCAACTGCTGCGCTCCATTTTTTGTCGAACTTATGTGCATAGGTCGGAGTAACGCTGACACCGTTCAGTTTAGAGAAAAATGCATTAGTAGATGCCTTGCTGGCACGCTCAAACTCGGATACCATGGCAAAGCGCGGGAAAGCGCCGATGCCGAACCATTCTTTATCATTAATCTGCCTTACGTAGTAGCTGCCTACTGCCCAACCGGCATGAACAACGTTTTTGCCGTCCTCAATTTCTTTGCCTGCACCATCATACAGCTTATAGTTGCCGTGCGGGCTCAGATAAGTGTAGCTGCTCTTCATTACCTCACCCTTTACTTTGGTGATAGAAGCAGGGTTGTAAGCCACGTTTGCAGCATCGTCCTCAGCAAACATACGCGCACCACCCATAGCAACGCCTTCAGCAGACCATTCGTTAATACCAAAGCCTTCAGCGCCTGCTACCTGGGGTGCCAGCAAAGCTGCAGCTAAGCCTAAAGCTAAAAAATTTTTATTCATATAAGTACATCCCTTCTCACATTTTTATTACCTGCTACTAATTGTAACAGATTCGTGAAAAGTGCGTACAAAATCTTTTAATCGCTCGTTTTAATTACTTAATTAAACTTTGAAAAGAACCCTTTTCATCCGGCTCCTCACCGGCAGCCTTCGCTGCCTCGCGACGGGCAAAATTGCGCTCCTGCAGGCGGCGTACATCCTCCAGCGTCGGCACATTATCCTTCTCCCACGGCTGGTACTGAATCGTGGTACAGTGATGATACATAACATATCTTTCCTTAGCATCTGCTGCAGCCTCGGCCTCAGCAAGAGCCTTCTTGGCAGCCTCGTTCACAGGGAAGGATTTGTAGGCATCTGCCAAAAGCAGCGCAGCCTTAGCATAATCTCCCTGCTCCGCCATGCTTTCTGCAATAAACTTCAGTGCGTGGAAACGGTACGGATTAACACCTTCCACAGCCTTTTCCGCCTCCAGCATTGCTCTCGCCTCGCTCAATGCAGCATCCTCGGCGCCGCAGGAACGCTGCAGCTCCAGTCTGCGCGCCCAGATAGCGCCACGATCTGCACTGCGGAAAACCTTCTTATACTCACGGCACAGTCTGTAGGCTTCATTCAAATAAATAATCGGTGCATCACCGGTACCGGTCAAGCGCCAAATGATTTCTGCAATATCACGCAGGCACAGCACCTTATGCTCCGCCTCACTGAGTCCGAACTCCGGTGCATCCTCCATATCCGGCTGCACATCCTTTACGGTTGCCAGCACCGCCATAGCTCCCTCGATATCCTTTAAAATCATCAGCATACGTCCTACGTTGCTGCGGCATTTCCAATCATCATAATCGTTTATCAGATTTAACGGTATAGGGTAATCACAGCTTGCTACCTTCTGTACATAACCTTGCCATTCCTGTTTTTCCATTTCAGTATCCTCCTCAATCTGTTATATATTCTATTCAAATTATCTGCGTTGCCGCTGTCTTTGTCAAGCGTCAACCTGTACAGGAGTAATAATATTAATGCTTATATGTTATCTGTCATAGCTTATCAACCTTTTATATTCCATTTGGTTATAATGTAAATGCTTAATCGCTATTTGACTATAAAGTTTAAAGTAGTACAATAACTCTACTAGAGAGAAAGAAGATGTATAAAGCTATGAGTTTTCCCCTATTATTACGTGGCTTCGTGGTTCTGGGCGTCATGCTGATGCACACCACCTGGTACTTCAGCCACGCTCACGCGGAATCTTGGGTCACTATTTCCGAAATGCTGCTGGATATTATTTCCCTCTTTGCCGTACCCCTGGTAATGTTTGTTTCGGGATATATGTTCATCAGCCACAATCGCCATGCCGATTATTACAAGTGGTCCTTCTTCCGCAGAATGTTCCTGTCGGTGCTGTCGCCGTATTTGCTGTTTTCGTTACTGTACCTTGGCGGTGCCTGGTTCTTCAGCAACGCCAGCTTCACGCTTAAGCAGGCAGCTTATCTTATCATCACCGGCAGCAGCGCTGTTCACATGGCCTTTTTCCGGGCGTTATTTGGTTTTTATGCTATCTACCCGCTGCTGTTGCGTTATTTTAACCGTTGCCGTCTGCATCACAGGCTGCACCGCTTTATTATTCAGGTAATCCTGCTGCAGCTGTTCTGGAAAATCTGCAACAATATCAGCTGCAGCAATCAGGCAGTCATCTTAACACTGGAGATTACCACTTTTCTGCGTTATATCGCCTACTTTTCCTTCGGTATGCTGGCTTATATCTACCATAAAAAAATGCTGCGCTGGATTGACACCCATCACGTTCTTTTGATGACAGGCTTCATCCTGAATCTGATTTTAATCGGCGGCTGCTGGTTTGCCAAATACTACCTGCATATCCTGCCGCTGCTGGAATTTGTCTGCTTCCCGCTCAACCTGTTTTTGTACAGCATCATTATCGCTATGCTCTTCCGTTACGCCTGTACTCTGGAATCGCAGGACAGCCTCAGCAAGCGCTTTATGATGTATCTGGGCAACTATTCCTTCGGTTTATTCTTGATTCACATAATCTATATGTACGTCGGCAGCGAGCTGCTTACACTGCTGCACATGTCACCGCAACAGCTCTGCTTTTATCCGCTGCTCTTCATCATTATGCTCAGCCTCAGCCTGCTGACCATGGAAGCATTGGCGCGCGTTTCCTGGGGCCATTATTTCATCGGCCATGTAAGCCGTCTGTAAAAAGTTTTCTTCTTATTCCCCATATATTGTAAAACACCACTTGCGTTTGCAGGTGGTGTTTTTGCTTATTCCTCAAATCAAAATCTCTTCTTATACACCTCGCCCCAGTCACGCATGGCCTCCAAAACAGGCTGCAGACTGTAACCAAGCTCAGTAAGCGTATATTCAACACGCGGCGGCACCTCAGCATAAACCTTGCGCGTCAGCAGGCCGCTGGCTTCCATCTGCCGCAGCTGTGATGTCAACACCTTTTGGCTGACTCCGCCCAAAGATTTTTTCAATTCGCCAAAGCGCTTTGTGCCCGTCAAAAGGTCACGCAAAATCAGCACCTTCCATTTATCACTGATTAAGGTCAGTGTAGTTTCTACCGGACAAGCCGGTAAAGCATCACTCATTTCATGCAACATTTACAGTCACTCCTTCAGCTCCTTGCTGTATATCCATGTTTCCCGTACACCCAGCTGAGGCAGAATATTATTCGTAAAATGCGCTGCTTCACTATAACCACGCTTGCGGTAATATTCATAATCGCAGGTAGCATCCGCCCATAAATAGAGCTTTTTGACACCTTTTTTCTGCGCAATCGCTTCTACATTATACAACAGCTTGCTGCCAACACCGCTTTTCATACTCAAAAACAGGCACAGCAGCAAATCCTCCGGATTGGCCAACGCCCTCACCTTTTGTCCGTTATAAGACAAATAGCGCAGATAATCGTAAACAAGATCCTGCTCCTCGCACTCAAAATGCTGCAGGCTTTGCTTTAACCAGAACTGGGAATTGTCACGCTCACTCAAGGGCGCCGCCAGCAAAAAGCCCTGCATACCGTCTTCATCAGTCATTTTTAAAGAAAAGGCCTCACTGCGATAATAATAACGTACCATCGCCTCGTACAGCACATCCTTCAAGCCATCATTAGTCAGCGCCATCTCATCACCCCAGGTCAGCTTGGTTAGATAGGAGGCACAGGAAATATCCTGCGGGGTAAAATTTGATAACATTTATGCTTCTCCACTTCAATAATCGAATTACAACACTTGCACAATCAGTTTTTAAGTGTCTTAAACATTCTTTTTAACTCTATTTTAAGCTATCCTCATGAAATATGCAACTACTGCATATTTCATGAGGATAATAGAAAAACAGCTTCATCAAGCTTAAAGCCATCAAGGGCTACTTCCCAATGGGACTAAACACGAAGAAGCTGTTTCAATTATCAAAGCACTAAAAGTTTAAATATTTCTTTAAACGCAAATGTTAATATTAACATTTGCGTTTAACCAATGAGGATTTTTTTCAATGCCTCTAATTCTGTTTCAGTCAATGTTATCCCCTTTCCCATTTTCTCATGATTAGGAGCCCACTCTCTAAGATCGTATTTAGGTGCATTCCCATTAAAAGATACTACATTAAGTTCTTTTCGCCAACCTTTATTACTTTCAGAAATCACTCCTAGTTCTGCTAATATTTCAAACTTAAACTCTTTTTGCATCATAATCAACAACTCCTTAAAATTTAGTCTAACTTCTTATGCCACCCAGGTCTACCATTGGTTAACCTACATCCTTGTCGACAAAATTTAAATCCTTTATAGTTTGCTAATTTTAACCCTAAATTTACTTCTCCGACAACCCATATATCCCTACTGTCACTGTATACTTCAAAGCCATTTTTCTTTAAATCAGACAGCAAAGATTCTGCTTCTTTATTATCTTGCTCTACCAGCGGCATTGTTGGCGGCTGCACCGGTGGTTTCGGTGGTTGTACTGGCTGCTTCGGCGGCTGTAACGGTGGTTCCGGCGGCTGCACCGTTGACTTCGGTGGCTGCACCGTTGGCTTTGGCGGCTGCACCGTTGGCTTCGGTGGCTGCACCGGTGGCTTCGGTGGCTGCACCATTGGTTTCGGCGGCTGTACCGGTGGTTTCGGCGGCTGTACTGGTGGCTTCGGCGGCTGTACCGGTGGCTTTGGCGGCTGTACCGGTGGCTTTGGCGGCACATTTTCACCATTTAATATTTCAGCAGCTCTTTGCTTAACCCGCTGCAATAACTCCGTATCACGATTAACAGATGTAGCAGTAAAGTTATCCTCATACTTAATACCATAATTTAAAAGCAAATCAGCAACCCTATTAATAGTATTTTCAGGATCCGCAAAATATTCACTACCACGTATACGGATAAACTTCCAACCAAGACGTTCCAAAATAGTCTGGCGCTGCATATCCTCAAGAATCTTATCTTCGCCACTATGATAGCGTTCACCATCACATTCAATCGCAATTTTACGATTCTTATAAACAGCAACCATATCTATTCTGTATGCGCCGACCTCCCATTGCTGCACAATATGAAAGCCCTTACTTACCAAAGCTTTGGCAACTTCCTCTTCAAAAATAGAATCAGCTTGCTGTTGAATTTGAACGATGGTCTGCTTGTAAGCCTGCGGATTCTTGGCATAGCTTAATAACCCACGTCTTAAATCCCCGGCTTGCAAACTGTTTTCTTCATCAAGAGAATTGATAACCCAAAGTTGGTCCTTAGCTCTGCTGGCAGCAACATTATAACGTTTTTTGTACGCATCTTCATTTGCATCATCACTTCGCAAACGTAAAACACCATCACCCTCATTACTATCAACCATACTAAGGAAAATAACATCTCTTTCATCACCTTGAAAGTTCGCGGAATCGCCACAAATAATCTGACGTTGCTCATAAGCAATATTACCTATAGTATTAAATAATTCCCTTTGAATATATTCCGCTTGTTCTTTACCCAATAAAGAGATTACACCAAATGTTTTTCCACTATATTCCGGCTGCTCCATACAAGATTGCACTAACGCAACTATAGTCTTAGCTTCTACTTGGTTAATTTTGCTTGTTCCACCTCGATGTCCATCCACACGATAATTAACTACTGCCGGTAATAAATTACTGCTGGAAGCCTCTCTCAATGGTTTGATTTTATTGTCATAAGACAACCAATTGCTATAACCGATTATTTCTGGCACACAACGGAAATGTTCCAAAAGCATTCTCGATTTATAAGAAACAAAACCAATAGAATATAAAGAATCCTTCGGCGTATATAAATTTGGATTAGGTATCCAGCTGGAAATATACAAATCAGCCAAAGCCTGAATAGGAGCTAAATCTGTACCAACAGCTAACGGACTTACCTGTTTGTCATCGCCAACGATGATAATTTTCTTCCCTAAAAACGTTACTGCTAATGAAGTCAAATCAGATTGACTTGCTTCATCAACAATGACAATATCAAAGGGTGCTTGCATTGCCATAGGATCAAATGTCTCTAATACTTTTCTAACAGGCATAATCCAAACGGGAACAGCATCCTGACATTTTGTCATCTGCTTTCTCATCTCTCGCCTATAAAAATCTGCATATTTGCCAGTACCTTTGCCTAATTTTTTTACAAGCTGTACCCATCCTCTTAATGCATTTTGCATTGCACCATTGTTAGCATTGCGCTTCTGCAGCTCATACCAAGCTTTTGCTGCAGCCAATTCAGCAGTAGCCTTATGATAATCCTTCGCTAACATCATAGAGTTATTTTGCAAAGTATTATAATCACAGCTATTAATTTCGTCCACAATACGTTCAAGCTGCTTCCATTTCCAAGCATCAGCAATATTTTCAGGCACAGTAAAGCTACCATGAATACCTTGACGATTTTTAATAGCATTAGCCCATTCAGGCGCATATCTATTAATCTTCGCTAATGTTTCATAGCGTCTATTTTGTAAAGAATATTTACCAATCAAAGCGAATAATGTATTCCTAGCCTTTTTATAACACTCAATATCTTTTCTTTTAATAGCTCCGGCAATATCCATACAAGCCGTAGAATTTGTCAGCGTACCAGCACTCATCCGCTGATAATATTTTTCTAACCGTTTCTCTTGGCTGCGCATTTCCATAAAAGCAAGCATACCTTCTACAATCTGCGGAACTATACCCCTGATGAAAATAAGTGATTTCCTTAAATTATCAATATCAGCAGCCAGCGGATCTATATTCATTAAATCATCCATTGGTATGCCGCTTGCTTTAATTTTATATATAATACTGGAATATTCGCCATTATACCAACAGAGTAATTTGGAAATAGACTGTGCATACTTATTAGCTATTTCTATATTACTATAATTATCAACGCCTTCGCCAAATAAACTTTTCCATGCAATCTTACAGGGATTTTCAAGCTCATAAAAGCGAATATATTCCAATACAAGCTCTGCATCTTGACCGGAAGAAATTTCGGCATTGTTAATCGATACACATGTCTTAGCTTCTGTCAAACTGCTATTAAATAAACTCTTTAGAAAACTAATTTTACCATCCGTTTCAATCAGTTTTTTATAATCCTGACGATGTTGTCGAGCTGCTTCAAAGCTATGAAACTTAACTTCTTTACCAAAGCTAATTCTCTGAACCTTTGCATATTGATTATAGGTAGCTTTGATTTGACAAACCAGCTGTTCCCAACTGGCTTTATGAATTGAGTTTATGCCATCTGCAATAACACGCAGTTCCCATTCCTCATAATTTTTAATTGCACAAACAGCTGCTTTAGCATTTAATAATTTTTCTTGCCAGTCTTGAGTAAATTGGATACTAACACTATTAATATCCAAAATATTGATATGAGCATCTCCAACAGTAAACTTCCAATTGTTTTGACGTGTAATATTATCAACGATGCTTTTATTATTATTATATCGTTCAACAGCTTGCTCAAAATCACTGTCCGACCAAATATCTGCAGTATCAGGTAATTTACAAGCTAACTGTTTCTCCTCATCAACACTTACACTTTGGTTGCTGTCATACAACTTTACTAATGCTCCATAAGAAACTGGAAGAGCTTCACAAGTATACACATTACCGGGTATTACATCGCCAAGCTGATCTCTGTTTTCTTTTAAAAACTTAGCAGCATCTATTGGTGAAAACTCGTCCCCATTAAGTATAATAGTATTGCATTGCTGATTACGAATTTGAAATAGCTTTTTACGAGTTTCGTTTAACTGCTTAATAATGCTCTTACGCTTAGTATCACACTCTTTAATCTCTTTTTCTAATTTTGCCGGTATCTCTGAAAAATTAGCAATTGCTGCAATAGAGCTTTCAATATCCTTCCTTGAATCATCAGTTACCGAAACACATAATGGTTGTAATTCACTCTCCACTTTGTCTTTCAAAACCTTTAATGCCTTATTAGTATGACTGGTTACAAGCACTCTCTTGCCTTGCGCCAGAAAATGACCTAACAGGTTTGCAATCGTATGTGTTTTACCGGTACCAGGAGGACCTTGCACAACAACAGCATCATTAACTTCTATAGTTTTTGCAATATCTAATTGCTCCTGATTTGCTTCTTTAGGCAATAAAATATCTATAGCTTCACCACCAACTGCAGCAAGCTTTTCTTCCGTACTTTCTTGTGTATAATCACTATTCTCTACAAAATTATTCCCCGGCTGTAAAATATTAATAAGATGCTGTGGAACTTCTCCCGTCTCCCCAATCTTTTCGATAATCTTATTAATCATTTTTGCCATACCATTAGGACGTTGCCTAAGAATCAGCATTGGTTCCCAGGAAACTTTAAAGGCAGCATCATTATTTAATTTTGCTAACTCCATATTGGAGAAATACTTGCCTTTATGCGATACGGAATGTACCACTCGCTCAAAAAAAGTTTTTGTTGCATTTCTGTCAAAGGGATAGTATTGTTCTCTGCTATTTTCGGCATCAGCATTCTGAACAGCATCTCTATCAACATCAGAAATACCATTAAACAACTCTATATAAAAGCTACTGTTTACATATACATCTCTGATATAAATGTCATTACGCTCAGTATCGAATTCAATTTCAACTCGTTTTAACAAAATCGGATGACTAATCGACGAATCTTCCGTTACCTGAAAAACGCCATTAGCAATAAGCAGCTCCCAATCCCCATCTTCTTTGATAAGTCTTTGTCTATGCATAAAGAGCTCAGCAAATAAATTTTTTGTTTGCTCAAGCACTAATTGTCTTGCACGCCACAAATTACGTTTTTCCATCCATCTATCATACATTACCTGAGAATCAAAAACACTTCTAAATTCTCTATATACTACAGGATTGCTTCCAGCCAAAGGTATACGTTCTCTGATTTTCGGTTTTTCAACATTATAGTCATTCCAATCCTCCTGAAGCCAAGGCATAAGCTTCTCATTAGGCATGGGACAGGCATCAAAATCAGGATTATGCACCTTCAAAATATATGGTATCTCTTCCAACGCACTGTAACCTTCATCAAATTTTACATAGTCACGATAATAAAAAGCTATATTATCCGGATCATCCGGTAAATCTTTAACAAAATAATTCCATTGGTGATTTGTATAATTAAGAACTATATTGTCCTGCTTCTCCTGCATAGCTTGCAGATATTTGAATAAATTAATGGCTTTGGCCTGAATCGTCATTTCATTTCCCACTACTCTCATCCCCTTAGGCGAATTTTTATATAAGAAAACTCGTAGTTTTTTAGCATCTATCATTAGTATAGCACAATTTTATTTACTTGTAATAATTCAATCTTACATAGAATACGGAACTTAATCAGCCTCCATCCCCCACCTTGACAATCCCCACACCACCGCAATATAATTATCTTTGGTAATTACTTTTAGTAATCATTTGTAAAGGAGAATCATCATGACACATAAACTGCCTATCGAAGCAATCAAAACTCTGCTCATCGCCTGCCACGAAGCAAAGCGTGTAGTAGAGCTGCAGCCGCCTCTGCCGGAAGGCTTAACTCCCGGTAATCTCAAAGTGTTGGACTACATTGAATATCTGGAACGCACCGCACAGCCTCCCAAGGTCAGCGACATTGCGGATCTGCTGCAGGTAACGCGCCCCGGCATCACTCGTCTGGTAAGCGAGCTGCAGGCAATCAATGTTATCGAAAAGTTCAGCGATGAACAGGATAAACGTATCGTCAGACTGCGCATGACAGACGCAGGACGAAAGATTTACGCCTATTACATTGAACAATATCACGGCTGGCTGGCAACACAGCTTACCAATATCAGCGAAGCAGATATCAACACCACCGCTGCTACCATCACCAAGCTTTACCAAACCATGTCCACCCATAAGCCTGAGCTGCAAGGCCAAGCTCCCGTTATCATGCATAGTGAGGAGAAAAACAATGACTGACAGCTCCGCGCGTGTATTGGATGCACGCTTACTATTATCAATTATCGCCGCCGGCATTATGTCCTTTAGCGGCGTTGTTGTCGAAACTGCTATGAACGTCACCTTCCCCACGCTCATGCACGAATTTAATATCGGCACCTCGCTCGTACAATGGATAACCACCGGTTATCTGCTGGTGCTGGCACTGATTATTCCAACATCCGCCTATCTTAAACGACGTTTCTCTACGCGCAGCTTGTTTACTGCTGCTATCAGCAGCTTTCTTGCGGGCACACTGCTCGCCGCTTGGTCGCCTTATTTCAATGTTCTGCTTATCGGCAGATTGCTGCAGGGCATCGGTACAGGCATTGCCCTGCCGATGATGTTTAACATTATTCTGGAGCAGGTTCCCGGTGAACGCCTGGGCTTTATGATAGGCATAGCTTCTCTTATTACTGCCATGGCACCGGCTGTCGGCCCTTCTCTCGGCGGTATGATTGTCAGTTACTTAGGCTGGCGCATGATTTTTGTCAGCCTGCTGCCATTTTTATTACTGTCTGCCGTCTTGGGTATCAAAAATATCCGTCAGGCAGGCAAGCTGGAGCAGAGCAGCTTTAACTTCGGCTTATACCTTTTGCTTATCATCGGCTTCAGCAGCCTGATTTTTGCCACCAGTATTGCCTCTGACTTCGGTTGGTTCAGTATCGAGGTGCTTGCGCTTTTCGCAATCTGCTTTGTTGCGTTAACTGCCTTCTACAAACAATCATTAAACAGCAGCGCACCGCTTTTACGCGTACAGATTTTCCGTTATCTGCCCTATACTCTCAGCACAGTCAGTCTTTTGCTCGTCGGCTTTGTCTGCCTTGGCTTGGGCTTTTTAATCCCCAACTATGCGCAGCTTGTTTCGCATACAGATGCCTTTACCGCCGGCTGTCTGCTTCTACCGGGGTGCATCATCGGTGCTATGCTTGCGCCTATCAGCGGCAGGCTGTTGGACAAGTTCGGTGCCAAACGCCCGATTTTATTAGGCAATGCATCCATTCTCGTATCCGTCATCTGCTACAGCCTTTATCCCTATGAGCTGAGCTCCTTTTTCTTCATCATCTTCTATCTGTTCTTTGCCTTCGGCCAAGGATTTTCCATGGGAACGATTATGACTAACGGCCTGAGCCAGTTACCGGAAGAGCTTAACGCCGACGGCAACGCAGCCATGAATACGCTGCTGCAGTTGGCAGGCGCAGTAGGTACGGCAGTTATCAGTACAATTGTTGCCACCGCTCAGGCTGCGGACCCGGCAAACATTGCGCATGCTACTATGCTGGGCAGCAGACATGGCTTCTTCTTGCTTACTATCAGCGCAGTGCTCATCCTTTGCTGCTCCTTAAAGGTGTTCGCTCTTATTAAAAATAAACAGCTTGCTCACACTTAATATATTGCATTCTATCACAGATATCGCAAAAGCCTCCCTTGCGCACATGCGCTGGGGAGGCTCTTTATATCAAAAACATTATGCTTGCATTTCAAAAGGCCGCTTCCTGCATCTGATGCACAGGTAAGCGACCTTTTAATATTTCCCTTATTTTTAATTACTGCAAGCCACGCAGCTTTTATTTTTCCATGCTGCGTTTACGGCTCACACTCTTTCCCTTATTTTTCGCAATCCGGACAGCTGATTTTTTCTGTATGCTGTCCTTAGCGGATTACGCTCTTTCCCTTATTTTTGTTTATCGTAATCCCGGCAGCTATTTTTTTCTGTACGCTGCCTTTAGCGGATTACGCTCTTTCCCTTATTTTTGTTTTCTGCACTAAAAGTGCTTGTAAGCTGTTGATTATTTTTTCTTCAGGAAGCTCATCATGCCACGCAGCTGTGCACCAACCTGTTCAGCCTGGGTTGCTGCAGCACGACGACGCATAGCGTTGAATTGCGGACGGCCGCATTGGTTTTCCAACAGCCATTTCTTAGCAAAGGTACCATCCTGAATTTCAGCCAGAACCTGTTTCATAGCAGCTTTGGTTTCAGCAGTGATGATGCGAGGACCGGTTACATAGTCGCCATATTCAGCGGTATCGGAGATGGAATGACGCATTTTAGCCATGCCGCCTTCATACATCAGGTCAACAATCAGCTTCATCTCGTGCATGCATTCGAAGTATGCGCTTTCAGGCTCATAGCCTGCTTCTACCAAGGTTTCAAAGCCTGCGTTCATCAGAGCGCAAACGCCGCCGCAGAGAACTGCCTGCTCGCCGAAGAGATCGGTTTCGGTTTCTTCACGGAAGGTGGTTTCCAGAGCACCTGCACGGGTACCGCCAATGCCCTTAGCATAAGCCAGAGCCAGGTCGTGAGCCTTGCCGGTCGGGTTTTGGTAAGCAGTTACCAGAACGGGAACACCGCTGCCTTCTGTATAGGTACGACGAACCAAATGGCCGGGGCCTTTAGGAGCAACCATGAATACGTCTACATCAGCAGGAGGAACAATCTGACCGAAGTGAATGTTGAAGCCATGTGCAAAAGCCAGCGCATTGCCTGCCTCCAGATTCGGAGCAATATCTTTTTTATATGTAGCAGCTTGCTTTTCATCAGGAATCAGCATCATGATGATATCGGCAGCCTTAGCAGCTTCTGCGGTAGTCATAACCTTCAGGCCGGCAGCTTCTGCCTTAGCTTTGGATTTAGAGCCTTCATACAGGCCTACAACTACGTTTACGCCGCTCTCCTGCAGGTTCAGTGCATGTGCATGTCCTTGAGAACCATAGCCGATAATAGCAACTGTTTTGCCATTCAATAATTCCAGATTCGCATCGCTGTCATAATACATTTTAACCATTGTTATTACCTCTTTCTTTTCCCTTATTTTAATATATAAATTTAATAAAAAATTTCCCTTATTTATAGCTGTTTATCTGCATCTGTTAATCTTGACGAAGTCATCTACCGCAGCACCGGCTGCCACCATCGGCTCTACCAGATCTCCCTGCTCTACGATTACTTCAATCAGGAAGGGCTTGTCAGCCTCGCGCGCTGCCTTCAGCGCCTCCTGGAATTCCTTGCAGGTCGCTGCTCTGCGACCGCCTGCACCGCAGGAATGAGCAAAACCGATGAAGTCAAACTCTGTCAGCAGCGTATTGGAGTAATGCTCGTTGTAGAAGAGCTGCTGCCATTGACGGACCATGCCTAAGCAGCTGTTATTAATAACGATACTGATGAGCTTTTTGCCTTCACGAGCTGCCGTATACAGCTCCATGCCGGTCATTTTGAAGCCGCCGTCACCACAGATATGCACTACCTGCTTATCAGGCTCGGCAAAGGCTGCACCCAACGCGCCGGGGAGACCGAAACCCATCGTACCGCAGCCACCGCTCGTCAGATGGTGACGCGGTTTATCAACAACTAAATGCTGTGCTGCCCACATCTGGTTCTGACCAACGTCAGTTACATAAATCGGATTTTCTCCTTCAAAGCTGCGGCTCAGTTCCTTCATCATCCAGGGAGCTGTCAGGCGGTCGCCAGCCAGCAGGCTGCGGTCCTCTGTTGCATCCCAGGCCTTAATCTGTTGCCACCAGTCGGCATGCGCTGCCTTCTGCACTAACGGCAGCATGCTTTGCAGTGTTTGTTTTACATCACCCATTACGGAAAGGCTTGTTGCTATATTTTTATCTATTTCCGTCGGGTCGATATCAAGCTGGATAATCGTCTTTTGTCCTACATAACGGTTGCGGTCACCGGTTACGCGGTCGCTGAAGCGGCTGCCGGCTACTACCAGCACATCAGCCTGCGCTACAGCCATGTTAGAAGCGATATGACCATGCATACCGGTCATGCCCAAGGAGCGTTCATCAGACTCGGGATAAACGCCAATGCCCATCAGCGTATTTACTACCGGCAAATCAGCCTTCTTTGCCAGCTCCAGCAGTTCTTCCTGCGCGCCGCTGTTGACAGCGCCGCCGCCAACCAGCAGTACCGGACGCTGTGCCTTGTTCAGCACTGCCGCTGCCTGCTGCAGCTGCTCCGTTGTTGCCTGCGGCAGCTCTTCCGCTTCAGAAGCTGCCTGCGGCTCGCTCCATTCCAACTCCTCAACCTGCACGCTGCTTGGAATATCCACCAGCACAGGTCCCGGTCTGCCCTCCTGCGCCAAGGCAAATGCTTTGCGCAGTGCCGGCAGAAGCTCTTCCTTGCTGCGTACCAGCATGTTGTATTTGGTAATCGGCATTGTAACGCCGACAATATCAATCTCCTGAAAGGAATCACGTCCCAGCATGCTTACGCCAACCTGACCGGTAATCGCTACCAGCGGAATGGAATCAAGATAAGCAGTTGCCAAGCCGGTAACAATGTTTGTAGCACCGGGACCGGAGGTTGCGATACATACGCCGGTTCTGCCGCTCGCACGGGCATAACCGTCAGCTGCGTGAATAGCGCCCTGCTCATGTGCTGTCAGCACATTTTTCAGCGGTGCATCGTACAATGCATCATACAGCGGAATCACAGCACCTCCGGGATAACCGAAGACTGTATCTACGCCCTGCTCTAAAAGGACCTTTACAATGGCTTCTGCGCCCTTCAGCTTCATCAGTCCGTCCCCCTTACGCCATAGTAGCTACAGACTCAACTGCAACCTGCTTAGCCAGCAGCTTGGCAACCTGAGCAGCAGCTACATCTGCCAGCTGGATTTCCAGCTTCAGACGATTTTCTTCTGCATCCATGCGCAGAGAGCGTACCTGAGCACCTTGCTTGGAAAGCACACGCAATACACGCGGCAATAAAGTTTCATCATTCTGACCAGTTACCAATACCTTTTCAAACATGTTAATTCCTCCTATCAAGAACACCTGAATTTACTACTAAATCAATTATCTTTTGATGGACTTTTCAGGAGTAGTATTAAAAAAACGCCCCTGCATATATGCAGGGGCGTATAATACGCGGTACCACCCTAATTTATTACTTTCAGCACCAGTCCATCAACCGGCTCGGAAATAACGCATCCGTTGCGCATCAGTCTACTTGCAAAGCTTTCGCTGACGAGTTCATGGGTGATTTAATCAATAAGGCTTCGTACCGGTTTGCACCAGACACCGGCTCTCTAAAACTCTACGCTTATCTTTAGTCCCAATCATAACCTTTGGTTGTCAATTTGAAATTACTGATACTATACACCCATCTAAATCGTTTGTCAACACCTTTTTGCAAAATTTTACATTTTTCTTCTTTTAGTCACTGTACATGAACATTTTCAGCTTTTTGTCTATTGCACGTAAACTAATCAAATGATTAAAAATTTCGCGCTACTTTTCAGTAGACAAAGTACACTAATATCCATTATGCAAAAACACGTTAAAGACAGTATTTTGTATCGTTTAAAACAAAAGACTTCCCAAAATTTTTTTGGGAAGCCCTTGAATTTTAATTTCAGATATTCTTCAATTTTGCAGCTACATTCTCTTTGATTGCAGCAGCATATTCAGCATGATGTGCCTCCAGGAAAGCCTTCATGTCAGCAGCAACATTGCCTTCTTCCTTCGGATTAAGTGCCTTTCTGTAGCCAAGCACCAGTGCGCGGTCGGCAGCGTCTGCTGTAGCCTCACAGCCGCAGGCAGCACACAGCTTGCCGAACAGGTCGGCATCCAGAGCTTTGGCAAGCTCTATTGCGCTCATCCAGATGATATTGTTCATTTTAAAATGAACCTTGCCCTTCAGATATTTCATAGCAGCAGCGGTATCGTTCATAGCGATATCCGCATTTTTAAAGCTCAGGCGATAGCCGAAGGTGTCAGCAATCTCGCAGTGCAGCTGCAGGTTATCGTTTACAGCCTCTGCGTCCTTCAGCGGGTCAAGGCAGATAGAGCTCAGCTTGATACCGTTACGCTGCAGCTCGTTACCGATCAGGTAATGCTCCTGCGGAGTCAGCACCTTACCGGGCTTGGAAAGATCCAGCTCAAAATCAATATCCCACGGAGTATTTTTCAAATAGGAGTTATAGATGAACTGGATATGCATAATTGCTTCGCCGTATTCCAGAACGATGCGGTGCAGCTGATTTTCAGTAAAGGTAATCTTGCTGGTGCCAACCTTGAACTCAGCGTTCAGATAGGAAGCATGCACAGCAGCACGGAAGGTTTCGTTGAACTGCTCAAAGCGTTTGTCAACAGCCTCGTCGGACAGCTTTTCAATGCCCAGGTCAATTTTATCACTGCAGTCAAAGCCAATCATGCTGTAGCCATAAAGCAGAGCCTTAACGATTTCCTCTTCGGTTTTCAGGCCGGCAGCATTAGCGCCGTAGCCTTCCTTGTAGCCCTCTTCGAGCACGCCCCAGGTTGCGGTATCCACAGCTTGTACAAAGTAACGCTGCAGAGCCTCGCTATCCTCGGTAGTAAAATCAACTAATACCGGTTTCAACTGACGCTTGCCGAACAGCTCCGCCACAACTGCATCTGCCTCGCCCAGCCAATCGCTGAAGCCAATGCTGGCACCTTTAGTGCCGCAGGCAGTCGGTGCGGTCCATTTAACATAGCGGCGCACCAGCGCAGCATTATTCGCATTTAACGCCATAACAGAAACATGTACGTCCTTAACGTCTGCTTCCTTTTCAACATCCTTCCACAGTGCGCTCAGAGCAGCTTCACCCTTCGCAGCAAAAGCCAGGCGCTTGCCTTCCTCAGTATTTACCAGTGCCAGCCAGTTACCCTGTACATCACACAAAGAAGTTTCTATAACTTCACCTGCAGCCTCACGCAAAGCTGCCAATGCATCAATTTGCTTTAATGCCATAACCTAATCTTCCTCCATTTACTTACAATTAGTCATAATAATATTATGAACAAAAATCGTCTATTACGCAAGCAAAAACTTTGCAGATAGCAAAAAAACTTGCGTTTGTATACAAAATACCACCGCAGCAATAGGAAATTATCTTGTTTTCCTGGAAAATATATCCCCCTTTTCCGATATTTAGTGTAAGGTTATCAACAGTATCAACAGACTTATCCACAGTTTTTGTGCATAACTTTTAGTTATGCAGAGTGTTATCCACCATCCTCTGAGAAAAAAGTGGCTTGTTTACAAGGATTTTACACAATTATCAACATGTTATGCACAATCTGTGGATAACTTTAATAACAACTAGGGGGAGATTTCCACAACACTATATCTAGGGGTCCCGCTTCGTCCCGCTCACAAGCAAAACAGCCTTTTAAAACGCTGAAAATAGCGAACAAACTATTATTTGTCGCTGTTTCCGATGCAAAATTAAATTTTATTCTGCTTACCAGAGATTAAGCAGATGCTGCAAAAGCAGGCTTACAAACGTAATACCTGCCCAACAGCCAAGACCGAGTCCCAAAGGCTTGCTGCTTGTTGTCACAAGCTTGACGATATTCGTATTCAGACCTACCGCAGCCATCGCCATAACGATAAAGAACTTGCTGAGCCATTTGAGCGGTGCAAAAACCTCTGCTGCTACGCCCATGCTTGTCGCCAACGTAGTGATAAGCGAAGCCAGTACGAAGTACAGTATAAAGCTCGGCACAATGCTCCTGATATTAACTTCATGATTTGCATCCTGTTCGCGTTTGCCTACGAGATAACCTAATACCAGCGTAATCGGAATAATTGCCAATGTACGCGTCAGCTTTACCGTCACCGCCTTATCCAAAGTTGCTGTTCCCAGACCGAACATTGCATCCCAGGTCGCCGCCGTTGCCGTAACAGAAGAAGTATCGTTAACAGCAGTACCGGCAAAAATACCGAAGGCTTCGCCGCTTGTCGTAGAAAATCCCAGCACCGTACCCAACCAGGGGAAGAGCAGTGCTGCCAGCACGTTGAAGAAAAAGATAACGCTGATAGCCTGCGCCACCTCCTCATCGTCCGCCTTGATGACAGGCGCTGTCGCAGCCACCGCACTGCCGCCGCAGATAGACGAGCCTACACCGATAAGTGTGGAAATCTTCCCAGGAATGTTCATCACCTTATGCAATACATAGGCTACGATAAGCGAAGTTGCAATCGTGCAGACGATAATCGGCAGTGACTGCTTGCCGGTTGCCAGTACAACGGAAATATTCAGGCCAAAGCCAAGCAGGATTACTGCGTATTGCAGCACCTTTTTGGATACAAAGCCTACACCGCTCTTATATGCAGCCTGCACGGGCCACACAAGCGCCACCAGCATACCTAAAAGAATTGCAAAGACCGGCGCGCCGACTACAGGCACCAGCTTGCCTAAAAACCAGCACGGCACTGCCAAAACAGCACATAAGATAATACCGCGCCACTTATCTGAGAAAAAGCTCACTATAACACCTCCATAAAAAAGCAAATATAATTATAGCATAAACAGCCTGTATTTTTCAAAAATGGGCATTATTACCAAACGCAAAAACTCCTGCTGACGGGCTTCTAGCCTGCTAACAGGAGTTTATTTTTTATCTTCTTAGCTGCGACCAGATAAACAGTGCCAATCCCGCCCAAATGCAACCAAAGGCTGCAGCAGTAGTACCGGTAAACGGTTCACCGTAAATCAGCACGCCAATCATCAGCGAGATAGAAGGCGAAATATATTGCAAAAAGCCAACAATATTCAACGGCAGCTTACGCGCGCAGGCCGTAAAAAGGAGCATCGGTGTCGCCGTAACAGCGCCCGCACCTGCTAAAAGCAGCAGCGTATTCATATCACAGCTTTGATAAACAGTACCTTCGTTAATACTAAGGTAATATAAGTAGCCAACAGCCAAAGGCGAAATCAATAATGTTTCCAACAGAATACTCGTCATCGGTTGGGCAACAATAATTTTTTTCAGTAAACCATAGAAGGCAAAGGTCAATGGCAGCGTCAGTGCTACCCAAGGCAGGCCGCCGTTATGGACAATAATCACACCAATGCCGACAGCCGCACAGCTAACAGCTGCAATCTGCAGCTTAGAAAGGCGCTCATGCAGAAACACTACGCCAAAGAGTACATTCATCAGCGGGCTGATATAATAACCCATGCTTGTTTCTACAATGCGTCCTGCTTCTACCGCCCAGATAAAAATACCCCAGTTGAAGCTGATCATAATTGCTGCCAACACCATGCAGCAGGCAGTCTTTTTTGTGCTGAAAATAGCCTTGGTTTCCTGCATGAAGATGTTCAACTTGCCTGTTGCCAATAGCAAGAAAAAAACGAAAACAGCCGACCATAAAAAACGGCTTGCCAAAATTTCCATCGCCTCTACATGCTGCAACAGCTTCCAGTATATCGGCAGCACGCCCCATAAAAGATAGGCACCAAGACCATAAAAAATACCAAGTCTATAGTTATTATCCATAAGAAAATACCCCTCTGTAAAAAATTATTATATGATTTATCTAAGATAAACGAATAGTTCCGAAGACCATTTTTTCAGCATATGTTATTTTATTTTTGTAATTTTTTCGGTATCGGAATCCAAATAGCCGTAATCGCCGCTACAATCGGCAGCCATACCAAAAGCTGCATAACCATCGGCAGGCCGAACTTATCGGCCAGCACGCCGAGAATTGTTACGCCAAAACCGCCTAAGCCAACACTGAAGCCGATTGTCAGACCGGACGCCATACCAACATTATTAGGCATCATGCACTGTGCAATGATAATCGTAGTTGCAAAGGAACCGATGATGCAAAAGCCGGCAATAACAACAGAAGCCATCGCAAAAAGCTTAGTCGTAGCAATCGTAATACAGTAAATCGCCGGAATGCTCAGCGTAATAGAGCCTAAAAGAATTTTGCGCGCTCCCAGTCTGTCACTCAAAATTGAACCAACATAGGTACCTGCCACACCGCCTAAAAGGAAGCCGGACACCAGACTGCTGGAGAAAACTGCCTCAAAGCCGCGGAACTTCATAAAATACAACGGCAGATATGTTGAAATACCGCTATGAATAGAAGAACGCATAAAGATATAGAACAAAATCAAAAAGAGCGCAAAATACGACATTTTTTCGCTTGTACCGTCAGCAGCCTTCTTAGCCTGCTGCACCTCATGCTCCTTGTTTACGCGGATATAATCCGGCATCGCCTTAGCCATCAGTAAAAAGACAAGCAAGCCGGGGACAGCAAAATACATGGTGTTATGAATGCCGCCGGCCAGGCCTAAAAGGAAGGTCATGAAGATAGAGCCCACCGCCATACCGGCGTTACCACCGATAGAAAATAAGCCCATATTCTTCGTGCGATTTGTATCATCACTCAAAAAATTTACTGTTTTGGAAGCCTGCGGATGGTATGTTGCACTCGCCAGACTGATGAAGATAACAGTACACAAAAGCAAAGTATAGCTTGACACCCAGCCTACAAAGGCAAAGCCTGCACCTGCCAGCGCTGCGCAAAGCGGCAGAAAGCGCGGCAGCGAGCGCCTGTCGGTAAGATAGCCGAAGGCCGGCTGAATAACGGATGACATAATATTTTGCAGCAGTACAATCGCCGCCAATTGTGAATAGCTCAAGGAAAACAGCTCCTTAAGCTGCGGTAAAACGATAGGCAGCGCACCCGCCTGCATATCGGTAACAAGATGTCCCAATGCCAATGCGACAACAGGATAATACATTTTATTCATATAAAAATTCCTCGTATAATATAGTCATAGCTTAGGTTGTTTTTAATAAAAATTTAAGCTATATTGTTTTAGATACTGTGGATTAGTTTTCAACTCCTACCACTAGATGGTTTTGCAAAGGCTCTAACCACAGTCTCTTTGTTAATTTGTTAATCAGTTAGATACCGCATGACGGTTTATGTAGAA